>Ga0310691_10000547_pt1 | contig 68199 bp, 65 predicted proteins | sample 176DNAGHGlowgp2_FD_203887 | JGI IMG/M metagenome (GOLD analysis project Ga0310691, IMG submission 203887) | Sheep rumen microbial communities from Palmerston North, Manawatu-Wanganui, New Zealand - 1766 DNA GHGlow gp2 (v2) (version 2) | ecosystem: Host-associated > Mammals > Digestive system >...
CCTTCGGAAGCCCAGCGGATTCGTCCAACGGGCTTCCACTTTTTCTTGCGCAGAAAAAAGAAAGAGGATATACTAAAAATAGAGAATAAGCCTAAGAGGAGGGCGCTGAGATGGATGAACGGCTTATTTTTCATGTGGATGTCAACAGTGCCTTCCTGTCCTGGGAGGCAACGCGGCGCGTCAAAAACGGCGAGCCCGATCTGCGCCTGATCCCGTCCTGCATCGGGGGCGACCCGGAATCGAGAAGGGGAGTCGTGCTTGCAAAGTCCATCCCGGCGAAGGCGTTCAAAATCAGGACGGGCGAGCCAATCGCCATGGCTCTGCGAAAATGTCCCCAGCTTGTGATCGCAAAGCCGGATTTCAAGCTGTACTCGGCCTGTTCCAAAGCCTTTAAGGACATCTGCCGCGGCTATGCGCCGGTCGTGGAGGAATTCTCCATCGACGAATGCTTCATGGACATGACAGGAACGGGACACATGTACCCCGACCCTATCGCTCTGTCGCATACGATCAAGGACAGGATCCGGGACGAGCTCGGCTTTACGGTGAATATCGGCATCGGGCGCAACAAGCTCTGCGCCAAGATGGCGAGCGACTTTGAAAAGCCGGATAAGATACACACGCTCTATCCGGAGGAGATCCCGGACAAGCTCTGGCCATTGCCGGTGGGGGACTTGCTGTTCGTGGGCGGCACCTCCGCAAATCGGCTGCGGGAAGAACATATCTGCACAATCGGAGAGCTTGCTCACGCAGACCCGGAGCTGCTGCGAAGGATTCTCGGCGACAAAATGAGTATCCAGGCCCGCAATTACGCAAACGGCATCGACAATTCTCCCGTCAGGGCTGAGCCGGAAGAGGCCAAGGGCTACAGCAATTCCGTGACGCTTGAGGAAAATGTGACCACACTGGAGGCGGCGGATGCGATCCTGCTGGCCCTTTCGGACAGTGTCTCGGCCCACATGCGAAGTGACGGAGCAAAGGCCTATTGTGTGGCGGTGTCCATCCGCTATCATTATTATCCCACGCTGGACGACCTGCTCAGTGAGATGCAGATGGAGATGTCGGCGGCGTATATTGAGCTTGTCAAGGATTATAAGCTGCCGGAAGTCGCAGAAAAGGTAAACAGGATCTTCTTTGAATATTCCGCCGCGCAGGGGCTGGCTTATGAAAAAATCACCTGCTCGTCTGGGAGCTACAGCGCGACGCAGCAGAGCATGTACCGCCGGGTGATGGTCGCAACCTGGGGAAAATCCACGGCTTTTCAGAAGCTGAGCCGGGAGGAGCAGAATCTGGTGCTGTCCTTTATCAACAGCTTTGGCGTCAGCTGCTACCGCCAGTGGGTAGCAGACGGAAAGAGAATGCCCCTGGAGGAGGTAATCCAGCTTTCCGGGACGCTGATGTGCGGCGGATTGGACAAATTCTTCAAGGAGGCAAATCATGGGTAAAAAACGCATCATTCTTATACTGACGGTTCTGGCAATGATATTTTCTCTCTGTGCCTGCTCTTCCGCAACGGCGCAGAGTACGGCACAGCCGACAAACACACCGGAAGTGACGTCTGCCCCTGTTGCTGAAACTACTCCCACGTCAACAGTCGAGGCACCTCAGGAAAGCAAATCAAAAACAATCATTGTCTATTTCTCCCGTACCGGTGAGCAATACAACGTCGGCGTGATCGAGAAGGGCAATACGGCCATCGTCGTGGACATGATAGCCCAAGCCACCGGTGCGGATCTGTACGAGATCCTCCCGGCGGATGACCACTATCCCATGACCTATAACGCCCTGATCGACGTGGCGCTGCAGGAACAGAGGGATCGCGCGAGACCTGCCATCGCGGGAGAGCTGCCCGATCTGAGCGGCTATGACACGATCTTCTTCGGCTCGCCTGTCTGGTGGGGCGACTGGCCGATGATCTATTACACCTTCTTTGAGAGCGTGCCTTTGAGCGGCAAGACGCTGATCCCCTTTACCACACACGCGGGCAGCGGACTCAGCGGCTTTGACCGCAGCCTCGCTAAGCAGTATCCCGACTGCACGGTCGCGAGGGGCCTTGCCGTTGCCGGCACGGACGCGCAGAGCCATCCGGACAAGGTGCAGACTGCGGTCACAAACTGGCTCACAGAGCTTGGCTTTTAACGATTAAGTGGCTGCCTCAAAACATAAAAATATGCAAAATCGCAGGGGCCGATCTCCGGATCGACCCGCCGAGCAACGTACAATGTTGGTAAATGGCGGGCCGATGAGGGCATCGGCCCCTGCGACATACAGTTTATGCAGGGGGTTATCTCTTTTTGAGACAGCCCCTTTTGTTGTTATAGTCCGTAAATCTGCCGCAGGCTTTTAGGCATGGAGGCGAACATCATTTGCACGATCACATCGGCGGGGGTGATGTTGTCCTGCAGCACCCACTCCCGCGTCATGCCGACCGTGCCGTAGCAGTACAGGCGAATGCTGTACCTCAATTGGGTGTCGAGCTGGTCGACGCCCAGCTTTTCTTTTGCCAGCCTTGTGTACTGCTCCGCAAAGTATTCCAGCATATACTGCCAGAGCGCGTTCTGCGAGGAATCCTCATAAGCCCGGCGGTAGAACAGCATCTCCCGCCGCATTTTATTCATGCCTGCCGCAGCGGACTCCACCGAGAGGATGTCCGTGCTGTCGGCGTCCTGGAAAAAGATCCAGGCCACCAGGTCGTATTTGTCCTGAAAGTGGTAGTAAAAGGTGGGGCGCTCGATCTCCGCCTCCCGGCAGATCTCCGTCACCCGGATTTTGTCCAGGGGCTTATTCACCATCAGACGCTTCATCGCCGCCGCGATCCACAGCTTGGTCCGCTCCGCCATATGCCGCTCCAATCTTACAGAATATCAAATATGTATGTTTTCCTTACTGAATTATACTTCTGTATGTGGAAATGCGCAAGGCTTTTTGTTAGGATGGGGCAAGAAAGGAAGTAATGAACATGCATTATACCGGAACTTTGTACCGAAACCCCTATGAGCCGCCCTCGCCCATGCTGGAGATCACCCAGGGCTGCACCCACAACGCCTGCAAGTTCTGCACCATGTACAAGGATGTGCCCTTCCGCATGTCCCTGCCGGAATGGGTGGAGGAGGATCTGCAGGAGATTGCAGCCTATGCGCCCGATACCAGGCGGCTGCAGCTCATCGGAGCCGATCCCTTCTGCATGAGCTTTTCGAGACTTGACCGCATCTGCGACCTGGTGCATCAGTATCTGCCGCAGGTGAAGATCATGACCATGGCCGCGCGGGTAGACAACGTGAAGAACAAGACCGTGGAGGAGCTGCGCATCCTGCGCGAAAAGGGCATGGTGGAGATAAACCTGGGCGTGGAGAGCGGCGACGACTGGACGCTCCGGCGCATCAACAAGGGCTACCATGCGGCTGACATTCTGGAGCAGACCCGCAAGCTGGACGAGGCGGGCATCGCCTACTGGATGACCTTTTTAAACGGCGTGGCCGGGCGGGAGCACAGCGCTGAGCACGCCCTGCACTCCGCTGAGATCTTCAGCCAATGTCATCCCACCGTCGTGGGCACGGGCGGCCTGACGCTCTTCCCCGGAACCCCGCTGCTGGAAGAGGCGCAGCGCGGGGAGTTTACGCCGCTTTCCGAAAAGGAAATGCTGGAAGAGCTGAAGCTCTTCGTGGAGAGCTTAAACTGCGACTGCGCCTTTATCACGCACCACACCATCTCCGGCACGAACCTCGCCGGGCCGGATTTCCTCGGTCGGAAGGAGAAAATCGTGGCAGCCCTGCAGAATACCATCGACCACGGCGACCTTGATCGCATGGCCGCCATTCGCAGAAACAAGCGGACGCTGTAAGAGAGCGAATCCAGGAGGAAAAACACTATGAAAGCCATCGTACTCAACGCAAGTCCCCGCAAGAACTGGAACACGGCGCAGCTTTTGAAGGCGGCCCAAAAGGGCGCCGAGGAGGCCGGAGCCGAGACCGAATACATCGACCTCTATGATCTGAACTTCACCGGCTGCCGCAGCTGCCTGCTCTGCAAGCGCAAGGACGGGGAACGCTGCAAGTGCTTCTGGAAGGACGATCTGAGCCCGCTGCTGGATCGCGTCTTTGCCGCCGACGTGCTGCTGATCGGCTCGCCTGTCTATCTGGGCGATACCACCAGTCAGTTCCACGCCTTCGTGGAGCGGCTGCACTTTTGTACCCTGTCCTATGACGATTACAGCAACTACTTCACCGGCAAGGTCAACGTGGGCGTGATCTTTACCATGAACGCGCCGAAGGCATTCTATCAGCTTCAGTACAAACGGAAGCTCGGCGAACAGACGAATGCTTTCCGCAGCCTGAACGGCAAGGTGGAGACGCTGTGCAGCTTTGACACGCTGCAGGTCAAGGACTACAGCAAGTTCAACATGGCGGGCTTCGACGCCGAGCACAAGAAGGCTCACCATGAAAAGCAGTTCCCACTGGATTTGGAAAAAGCGCGTCAAATGGGCACAGAGCTTGTGAGGCTGGCATAAACGAAAGAAGAAAGCATTCCCCTTGAAATCTCCAAGGTTATCGGCGGCAAGATACAGGCGCTTCTCTCCGGGTGCCTCAAAGACATACCCTGTGACTTCGCCCATCTTTTCAACAACTGCCGTGCTGTCGCCGTGAATCGCCTTTGTCTTGTGAAGCGTCACATCACCAATGGTCAGAGACTCCGATTCAAAAGCGGCTGCATTGTAATCCATCGTCCTTCTCCCTTCCGGTGGCCTGAAGCGATTATACACCAAAAATCTTTTCCGGTGTATCTCCAGATACAGACTTTTTGAGCGGTTGCCACTATAATCAGGGCAGAACAGAGAAGGAGGTTTCCACCATGGTTCGTAAAATCATTCATATAGACGAGGAAAAGTGCAACGGCTGCGGGCTGTGCGCGAAGGCATGTCATGAGGGCGCGATCGACATTGTAGACGGCAAGGCAAAGCTCATGCGGGAGCATTTCTGCGACGGCTTTGGCGACTGCCTGCCCAACTGCCCGACCGGAGCCATTACGTTTGAGGAGAGAGAAGCCCCCGCCTATGATGAGGCAGCGGTAAAGAGGGCGCAGACGGAAAAGAAGCTGAGAGCAATGGCACACGCGCCGCATGAGGGCGACTGCCCCGGTTCACGCATGGCGCAGTTTACGCGCAGCGAGGCAGAGAACGCGCCTGCAGCTGTCGGCAAGCCGGTTTCCCGTTTGGCGCAGTGGCCGTGCCAGATCAAGCTGGTGCCGACAAAAGCGCCCTTCTTTGACGGCGCGAAGCTCCTGGTTGCCGCCGATTGCACCGCATACGCCTATGCCAATCTGCATGAGGAGTTTATGCGCGGCAAAATCACGATCATCGGATGTCCCAAGCTGGACGCGGTCGACTACAGTGAAAAGCTGACTGCGATCATCCGGGATAACGACATCAAGAGCGTCACGATTGTCCGGATGGAGGTGCCATGCTGCGGCGGACTCCAGCGGGCGGCGGAAACAGCTCTGCGCAGCAGCGGCAAGTTTATTCCGTGGCAGGTCGTCACGATTTCCTGCGACGGTAAGATTTTGGAGTGAGGTTGAAAAGCAGGAAAAACCGTGAATTCGGACTAGCAGGCATCCTGCCCCGAACGAAAACAAAGTACGGCGCCCGAAAGGCCGTTGAGGCTGATCGGGCGCCGTTATCCGTCTTGTGTTTGAGGGTGGTCAGGGCATCGTTGACGCGATCCAGGAGCTGACATGTCTTGGCCGGCCTTTCCGGACGAAGCTCAAGACGACGATTCTCCATACCGATCTCTGCGTCAATTCGGCTCGGTACAGCGTCAAGCTTTCGCAGAGGGAAAAGATTTTTTCATGCATGGACAATAAAATGAGAAATTGAATAATACAGCTTAACAAGTGACCTCTCGCTCACTATAACGGGTGAACGAGAGGTCGCTTGCTGCGTATGCAGGTACTGATGGCAAACGACGAGAAAGAGAGAATACTCGCTGCTGCGCGAGATGTTATCACAAAACGGCTCTGCAGGGACAAACCGCCCCTTGGAGAGAACGCGACAAGGTTTCCAAAAACGTAACGAGCATAGGGGTGGAGTTCGGGATTACCCATGTTGGAAGCCAGGCATTTCAGTATTGCGAAAATGCAAAAAACGCCATCATTGCCAACGGTGTTCAAAGCTTTGGCACAGCAGCTTTTTATGGATGCAAGAAACTGAAAGAGGTACGAATGCCGGAAAAAATGCATTACGGCGTACTGCCTGTGTCTTTATTTGACCATTGTACAGCGCTGAAAAGTATTATGGTTCCGGACGGAGTAGAGGTCATCAAAAATGCAGCGTTTAACTGCTGCGAATCCATGGAATGGGTTTATATTCCGGACACGATAGAAATTATTGAGGACTCTGCTTTTTTATTACTGCATCGCTCTAAAGGACGTTTATTATGGCGGAAGCTGGTCTGATTGGGATGAAATTAAAATCAGCGGGTATAACAAATGCCTGAAAAATGCGACCATTCATTTTGATTGCAGCCCAGATGCTGCTATGTGATCATATCCTTGCATTATTTCTCATTTGCTGCTCCAAACGTGCAAAGGTGCGAATTTTGGTTCTATGTCAATAGTTGGGGTAGAGCAAAAACTTCGTAAAAGCAAGAAAAAAGTCCCGAATCATCTACAACTATACGGCCAAGTTACGCGACTAGCTTCCCCGCAAAAAAGTTTGACAACAGGGTTTTCGGTGCTGCTGATCCAAGCGAGAGAATGGGAGACTCGACAGACGGGAGAATCATATTCTACATACTTGAGCGGGAGATTGTGCTGCTGGAAAGAGATCGGCAGGGAGGTCAAGCCCTGCCTTGCAACCGACATGGCAAGGCATACGTTCGGCTGATCGTAAAAACGAAGAAGGTCGGGGCGTATGCCGGAATGGATCAGATCTTCCACTATGACGATCTGCTGAATGTTCGCACCAACTGTTCCGGCCTGTATCACAATCTGGTGCCCAAGAATGCCCGGATCTACGCGGGGCAGGTTCTTGCAGAGATCATTGATCCCTGCACCGGCGAAATCCTTGAAACCGTGTACAGCCCCACGGACGGCGTGGTCTTCTTCCGCTACGACGATCCGCTTATCTACGCCTATACCTCCGCGTTCAAGATCCTGCGTGAAGACGAATAAACAGTTCCTGATGACCTGATCTGAAAGCGAAAAAACCAGTCCATTTCTACTGCTTTCGGTAGAAATGGACTGGCTTTTGATCACGAGCGGAGAAGTCTTGCAGGCAGATCAGTGGAAAATGGAATCAAAACCGGTTTGCTCCAGAATTTCCGTCACCACCTCGTTTTGACCGTGAAGCGAAACCCCGCTCTTGCAGGCCTTGTGCATGATCAGCAGTACGCGCAGACCGGCAGAGGAGATGTACTCGAGGCGGCTGCAATTTACCTCCACGGTATCCACCGTCTGCTCTGCCTTTGTCTTTTCAAAGAAAGACAGCAGGCTCGGCGCGGTGATCGTATCAAGTCGCCCGGTCAGCGCAAGGGACAAGGTTCCCGCCTGAATGGAGGCGTCGACATGAAATCCCTCCGTTCCGGTGGAGGGAAGCTCCGTGGCTTTTCCGCTGGGGGTGATTTTCCAGAAAGCACAGTGCTTCATGCCCTCGCATACCGCGGCGGCCTGCTGTGTGCTGACTCTGTCCAGGGAATCCAGCTTTGGCATGTTTTCAACGACATTGACACGCTCAGCCTTCAAGCCGTGCTTTGCAAGAAAAGCCATTGCGTTTTGGATGCTTCCCGCCATGTCCGCTGGAGAGGTGATCAGCGCGTTTTTACCGATCTCCACGTCGGACTTGTCCTTCGTCTGCTGCTTTGCATTCTTCATGATCTCCATGAAGCGATCACCTACCAGCGCACGCATGACGATGATATACTGCAGGGAGCACTCCGGGTCCGCTGTGTACCAGCAGCCGCCCTTCTTCTCAAGGATACGGCGGATATTGTCGCACAGCGCCCCGGTCTCGGAATCTGTAAAGTACATCAGCAGACCCTCGGTTGTGATGCAGACAGGGCTGTCAATGTCCTCCAGCGCCCTTTCCAGCGAGGCATAGTTGGTTGCATCCACCTCCCTGAAGTGGGCGAGCGCTCTTTGCTCCGGCGGAATCAGCGAGCTGGTTTTTTCCGATGCCTCACGAATGACCGCCGGAAGGTCAAGACCATAATAGGTCAAGCCCTTCCTTGCAAATTCAATTGCCCTCGGTGTATATCCGCAGGGCATGTCTACCAGCGTATAGCCGGATTCCTCCGCCAGACGCGCCATTGTGCGGTAACGGCATTCCAGCATGATCGTGCCGCCCAGTACCTGCTCCGGCGAAGCCTTTGTGTTGGCGCTGTCCTGGGTCGTCTCCAGTGTAAGGCCCATGCTCTTCGCCAGTGCTGCCGCATCCTTGTCGCCGTTTGCGGCCAGCTGAAACAGTGTCATCTTTGCGGTGTTGAACACGGGATTCACTTTTTCAAGAAGCGTATAGTCAATATTGGCGTTTTCCCAGTTCCAGGTGTTTTCCATATGGATATCTCCCCTCAAAGCTTGGATTGAACAAAATGCAGACTGCACCGAAGCGGACCGCTCCGACTCCCTGACAGCCTGTAAATCATTATATTCGAGCAGTAGGTAAAAAGCAACAGCGTTTGACCGATTCCCTGTAAAAGATGATACCGCAGGGAAGGCTCCTGCCGGTAGAGGCACAGATCTTAGAAGAAACAAAAGTTTCCGGCAGCATACTTCTCAACATTTCATTGCGTTGTATGCTGCCGGAGCCTTGTTTGCATTTGCTGGAGAGTACTGAAAAAGATAGAAAAAACAGAAGCAAAGTCCACACGCCGTGGAATCATAGTAAATAAGAGCACAACACGACAGAAACAAAAACATCGTAAAAACAAGAAAAAAGTCCCGAATCTTTAAGATTCAGAACTTTTTCCCTCGATGTACCTGGTGGAGATAAGCGGGATCGAACCGCTGACCTCTTGAATGCCATTCAAGCGCTCTCCCAGCTGAGCTATACCCCCGTGAACAAGACGTATATTACCAGAAACATCCTGAAATGTCAAGAAGAAATTTTCGGAATTTGCAAAAAAATTTGAAGCACTTGTCAAGACGGTAATTTTTGGATCGTTACGCAAAAACATACTGTACCTTTTTCGTATTCGTGATATAATAAGCAAAACTTAGAACGAAGCTCGCAGTGGGACGGGGGCGTGTACAATGAATATAACCGTAAACGGAATTAAACTTTACTACGAAAAACATGGCGAAGGCCGTCCGCTGATCCTGCTGCACGGAAACGGTGAGGATCATACGATCTTTGACAGAGCGCTGCCGAAGCTGGAAAAACGGTTCTGCTGCTACCTGGTGGATTCCCGCAACCATGGACAGAGCGAAGAAGGGGAGCTCCATTATGAAACAATGGCAAAGGATATGTTCTGCTTCCTGGAAATGCTCAAACTGCGGGATGTCGTCTTCTGCGGCTTCAGCGACGGCGGCATTGTCGGTCTCCTGACGGCGGCTCGCACTGATCGGATCAGCACGCTCATTGTCTGCGGGGCAAACCTCAGCCCGATGGGCGTCGGATTCTTTACCCGCGCCCGCGTCTGGTTTGAGCATCTCAAGACGGGAGATCCCAGGCTGGAGCTGATGCTCAAGGAGCCTTACATCTCAGACGATGTTCTTGCAAATATCAAAGCGAATACGCTGGTGCTGGCCGGCAGCCGGGATCTGATCCGCGAGGAGGAGACTGCGCATATTGCGGAGATGATCCAGGGCGCCGAGATGCAGATTCTGGATGGGGAAGACCATGGTTCCTACATCGTACACAGCGAGAAAATCGCAAAACTGATCATAGATTATTGCAGGCAGACCATGGATGTAGTGCAAAATGGCGAAAAATTTAAAGTGTGTTCATAAATATTGATTTTTATGAAAAATAGTGTATACTATGACCATTATCTCTTAAAGAGAGGTGTATGAGATTGAATAATCAAAGAGAAAGACTCGGCAGCCGTTTAGGCTTCATCATGCTGAGCGCCGGCTGCGCCATCGGCTGCGGCAACGTGTGGAAGTTCCCGTGGATGACCGGTCAGTACGGCGGCGGCGGTTTCGTGCTTGTGTACGTGCTGTGCCTGCTTTTGCTCGGCCTGCCCTCCATGACCATGGAATTTGCCATGGGCCGCGCTTCCCAGGCAAGCCCCGTCAAAATGTATCAGAAGCTCGAAAAACCCGGCCAGAAATGGCATATCCACGGCTACCTCGCGCTGATCGGTAATATCGCGCTGATGGCCTTCTACACGGTCGTCACCGGCTGGATGATGTACTACTTTGTAAAGTTCCTCATCGGCAGCACCGACAATCTCGGCTTTGTCAACATGATCACCAATCCCACGGTCAACGTGGTGTACCTCGCCATCGCCGTTGTGATCGGTTTTACGGTGCTGAGCTTTGACCTGCAGGGCGGTCTCGAGCGCGTCACCAAGTATATGATGCTGGCGCTCTTTGTACTGATGCTGGTTCTGGCCTTCCACAGCGCCACGCTTGACGGCGCGAAAGCGGGCCTGTCCTTCTACCTCGTGCCCGATTTCTCCAAAATTAACGGCCAGGTCGTTGTCGGCGCCATGAACCAGGCGTTCTTCACGCTGTCCATCGGCATCGGCTCCATGGCTATCTTCGGCAGCTATATCGACAAGCATCACACGCTGCTCGGCGAGTCCGTGAACGTTATCCTGCTGGATACCTTCGTCGCCATCATGGCAGGCTTTATCATTTTCCCGGCCTGCTTCACCTACGACATCACACCGGGCGCAGGCCCCGCGCTGCTCTTTGACACCATGGCCACCGTGTTCCTGAACATGGGCGGCGGCCGCCTCTGGGGTACGCTCTTCTTCCTGTTCATGGTCTTCGCGGCTTTGTCCACCGAGCTTGCGGTGTTCGAGAACATCCTTGCCTGTGTGCGTGAGCTGACCGGCTGGAGCCGTCCAAAGGGCTGTGTTGTCTGCGGCATCGGCATCTTCCTGCTGTCGCTGACCACCGCACTTGGCTACAGTGTGTTCCACTTCCAGCCCTTTGCCGCGGGTACTGCCTGGCTGGACTTCTGGGATTTCATCGTCAGCACCAACCTGCTGCCCGTCGGCGCGCTGATCTTCTCCATCTTCTGCTGCTACAAAATCGGCTGGGGTTGGGATAAGTTCATTGCCGAGGCGAATGAGGGCAAGGGCCTCAAGGTGCAGAACTGGATGAAGCCGATCTTCAAATACTTCGTCCCGATCTGCGTTGCAGTGCTGTACATCTACGGTCTCGCCACCTTCGCCTGGAAGTAATAGAATAAGTATCAAAAACGCAGGGCTGCACGGCCCTGCGTTTTTCTATATCGTGAATAAAAAACGGGGCCGGGGATGATCCCGGCCCCCCGTTTGTGAATGATGGATTATTGCTCTGCCGGAGAGAAGTCGTCCCTGCCGTGCTTGCAGAGGGGGCACACGTAATCGGCGGGCAGCTCGCCCTCGCAGGGCTCAAAGTGACCGCAGATATTGCAGACGTAGCCCTTCTGCTTGGGCTTGGCATTGGGCACTACATGCTCAAAATCATCCTTGCCGTGCTTGCAGAGGGGGCAGACAAAGTCTGCGGGAAGCTCCGCACCCTCATAGACATAGCCGCAGACCTTGCAGACCCAGCATTCCTTCTGCTCGGGCGCGGGGTTCTTCTTGGGCTTGATGTGGGCGTGGTAGTAGCTGTAGGTGCAGGAGGGAGCGGAGGACAGAACCTTTGCCTCGACCACGTTTGCAATAAAGAGCATCTGGGTCTCCAGCTCCCGGGTCTCTACAACCTCGCAGGAGAGGACTGCGTTGGTGAATTCGGGGATGTAGCGGACGCCGTTCGCGGTACGATCCTCATAGCTCACATCGGCAAACTTGTCCACATCGCGCCCGCTCTGGAAGCCGAAGCGCTGGAAGAGGCTGTAAGGCGCATCCTCGGTGAGAATGGAGACATTGAAGCGTCCGGCCTTCATGACCATATCGCAGGTGTGGTTCTTCTTGATGACAGAGATCGTGACCACCTTGGGATCACCGGAACCGACCTGGCAGGCGGTGTTGATGATGCAGCCGTAGTCCCTGCCATCGGCATTCGTGGTCAGCACTTCAACGCCGTAGCTGAGCTTGTTGAAAGCCTTCTTGTCCACGTCGCCGACCTTCACTTCGGCAGCAGCAGCGGGAGCGGAAGCGGAAACGACAGGCTTGGGGGCAAGCTCATCCGCAATGGCCTGGGCCAGCGCGTCGATCTCGCTCATCTGCCCCTCGTTCAGGGCGGACTTGAGGGAAACCTTCTGGTCATAGAACACAATGCCCTTGAGGCCGGACAGAATCTCACTCATGACCTTGCCGGAGGTCGCGGCCCAGGAGCCGTTCTCGATCAGCGCGACCTTGCGGTTCTGGAGATTGTGGGCGGCGATGTCGTGCAGCAGGTTCTCCATCGTCACGAAGACGCCGGCGTTATAGGTGGTGGCGGCGAAGACCAGATGGCTGCAGCGGAAGGCGTCGGAGACAATGTAGCTTGCGGGGGTGACGGAGGTATCGTACATGCGCACCTTTACGCCCTTCTCGCAGAGCCGGGCGGCAAGGATATTGGCGGCGTTCTCTGTGTGACCGTACACGGAGGCGTAGGCGATCATCACACTCTTTTCCTCGGGGACATAGCTGGACCAGAGCATGTACTTTTCAAGATAATCGCCGAAGTGACTGCGCCAGACAAAGCCGTGCAGGGGGCAGACATAGTCGATGTCCAGCTTTGCGGCCTTTTTCAGCACGGCCTGCACCTGGGGACCGTATTTGCCGACAATGTTGGTGTAGTAGCGGCGGGCTTCGTCAATACACTCGGAGAAGAAGTCCACCTCATCGGCGAAGAGGCGGCCGTTAAGGGCGCCGAAGGTGCCGAAGGCGTCGGCGGTGAAGAGCATTTTTGCCGTCGCGTCATAGGTCATCATGACCTCGGGCCAGTGCACCATCGGGGCCATCACGAAGCTGAAGCTGTGGCGGCCGGAGGAGAAGCTGTCGCCCTCCTTGACAAGCTGGATGCGGTTGCTTAAATCCATCGGGAAGAACTGCGCCAGCATGGTTTTGATCTTGGCGTTGCAGATGACGGTCGCCTCAGGATAGCGCTGCAGCACGAGCTCCAGCGTGGCGGCGTGGTCGGGCTCCATGTGATGAATCACCAGGTAGTCGAGGGGTCTGCCGCCCAGCTCATGGGCCAGGTTTTCCAGGAATACACCGTAGACAGCCTTGTCCACGGTATCGAAGAGCACCGTCTTCTCGTCAAGCAGCAGATAAGAGTTATAGGAAACGCCGTCGGGGACGCCGTATACGCCCTCAAAGAAGGGGAGACGACGGTCGTCTGCGCCGACCCAGATCAGATCGTCCGTTACTTTTCTTGTGCAATACATATCCTGTTCTCCTTTTTTAGTCGATTGCGTTGGACGTTCCTATTATACGTGCCGGAGCGCCAACACGCAAGAGAAAAAACGAAAAGGCGGAGAATTAACGAGGACTTGCGGAAACGGGATTTCTTGCAATTCGTCTCCCGCTGTATTACAATAGGAAAAACAAACCGGGAGGGGAAGCGAGAATGAAGCTGCTGATCATCCGCCACGGAGAACCGGATTACGAACACGATGATCTGACCGAGGTCGGAAAGCGGGAGGCCGAATGCCTTGCCGAACGCATTGCGCCGATGGAGGTCACAGAGTACTTTGTCTCCCCGCTCGGAAGAGCAAAGGCCACCGCAGCGCCGACGCTCAAAAAAGCGGGACGGCAGGCGACGGAATTTGATTGGCTTCGGGAGCTCTCGATCCCGGTCGCCCGCCCGGACAAGTACGGAGAAAAGAGCCGCGTCCCCTGGGACTGGCTGCCGCAGGACTGGCTGAAGGATCCGCACCTACTGTCGGCGGAGCATTGGATGGAAAATGAGGTTATGCAGGGCGGCAGAGTCGGGGAGGCCTACAAGCAGGTAACCCGGGAGTTTGACGCGCTGCTGGCCCGGTACGGCTATGAGAGGGACGGGCTCTTGTACCGTGCGGTAAAGCCCAATACGGATACGCTGGTCTTCTTCTGCCACCTGGGGCTGGGCTGCGCGCTGATGAGCCATCTGATGAACTGCTCGCCCATGGTGCTGTGGCAGGGGACGGCCATCGCGCCGAGCTCGGTATCGGTGCTGAATACGGAGGAGCGGCGGCCCGGGATCGCGGTCTTTCGTGCGGCTTCCATCGGCGATGTTTCCCACCTCTATGCCGCAGGGCTGGAGCCGTCTTTTGCCGCCCGCTTCTGCGAGACCTACGGCAACGGCGATCGGGTGGACTGATCGAAATTTTGAGATAAAGGAAGAAATATATGGCAACAGTCAGTTTACATAATGTAAGAAAGATCTACCCCTATGCCACCGTGATGGAGCGGCGCAAGCAGCGCGACGCAAAGGGAGAAGCGCCCAAGCGCACGAATCTCCAGATTACGGAGGAAGGCGTCGTTGCGGTGCAGGCGTTCAATATCGACATTGCCGATAAGGAGTTTATTGTGCTTGTCGGCCCATCGGGCTGCGGAAAATCCACCACGCTGCGCATGATCGCGGGACTGGAGGAAATTTCGGACGGGGAACTGTATATCGACGGCAAGCTAATGAACTATGTGGACTCCAAGGAGCGGGATATCTCCATGGTGTTTCAGAACTACGCCCTCTTCCCGCATATGACGGTGTATGAGAATATGGCCTTTCCGCTGACGCTGCGGCATGAACGGCGGGACGTTATAGACAAGAAGGTGCGCGAGGCGGCAGAGATCCTGGATATCACCGACTATCTCGACCGCAAGCCCAAAGCGCTCTCCGGCGGCCAGCGGCAGCGCGTGGCCATCGGCCGCGCCATTGTCCGCGCGCCGAAGGTCATGCTGATGGACGAGCCGCTTTCAAACTTGGACGCCAAGCTGCGAAACGAAATGCGCGCCGAAATCATCAAGTTGCGCAAGCGCATCAATACGACCTTTATCTACGTCACCCACGACCAGACCGAGGCCATGACCCTGGGTGACCGCATCGTCATCATGCGCGACGGCTATATCCAGCAGATCGGCACACCCCAGGAGGTCTTTAATCACCCGGCAAATCTCTTCGTCGCGGGCTTTATCGGCATGCCCGTCATGAATTTCTTTGATGCCGAGCTTATCCGCGAGGGCGACAAATACAGCGTGGAGCTGGACGGCTGGCGCGTTCCGCTGAGCGAGAAGAAGCGGGCGCGGCTGCTGGAAAAGAACATTCAGGGCGGCCCGATCACCCTCGGCGTAAGGCCGGAGCACACGATGCTCTGGCAGGAGGGCGGCATTCTCGCCCGTGTGGACGTGAGCGAGATGATGGGCTCTTCCGTGCACCTGCATGTCAGGGCAGCGGGAAAGGACGCCATCATTGTGGTGCCGGTTCTGGACTCGGAGGAGAGCTATGAGCCGGGCGAGACGGTGCGCTTTCGCTTTGCGGGCAGCTCCGCGCATCTCTTTGACCGTGAGACCGGGAAAAACCTCGAGTGGTAAAATTCATATGCACCAAAATTTACTTTGCCGCATCCTCAACCGGGACAGGCACGGACTTGCGCGCCTTTTTCTTCTTGCCGAGCATCCGGGTCAGTACGCCGAGGGCGAGGGGAACCGTCACCACGGAGGCTGCAAACTTGAGCCCGGGGATCAGGCTCACGATCCGCCACACCAAAAGGCCGATCGGAAGCTCCGCCCAGTAGTTGACGGGGCGCTTGATAAGCCGGCGCCAGATCAGCGAACCCAGGAAGAAGCCAAGGAAGACGGGCGCGGCGGTGATGGCTGCCGCGTACAGGAACAGCAGCACAAGCGCAGGGCGCATGCCGAAGCCGGTGACCATCAGAATGATGACCGCAATGGGCAGAGCCACCAGAACGGCAAAGCCGATGCCGAAGGAGGCGGCATATTTGCCGAAATCTGCGCCGGTGTAGTCCTTGTCCAGCTTCTCCCACAGCGGCGTGAGCCACAGCAGGGCAAAGGCCAACAGAACAAGACCCACATAGGTGAAGAGCCAGCCCTTGACCTTTGCAAAGGGAGACGGTCCGGAAGCCGCAGCGGAAGAGGAAGAATGGGCGGGCGCGGCAGTCACAGCGGGCGCGGCGGTCACAGCAGGTTCGGAAGCCGCTGCAGGATCGCCCGTCGCGGCAGGTTCAGAAGCTGGGGAAGAGACGGGAGCGCCGGACGGAATGCCTGCGGGAGTCTCGCTGCTCTCTTCATAAACGGTTGCCCCGGCCAGAATATCGGCAGGGCCGGTGATGCTTGCGCCGCTGTTGTAGCTGAGCACACCGCCGATCTTCGCAGTATCTGCAATCTGGATCTCATCCGCCTTGAGCAGCACGTTTCCGCCGATCTCACCGGAGATATAGACAGACTTGCCGCCGAAATAGAGATCGCGCCCGATGCTGCCGCTCAGATTCAGGCGGCTGCCGAGGGCAACCAGATCGCGTCCGACGCTGCCGGAAATGCCGACATTGTTGCCGGCGATAAAAGCGTCGCGGCTGCAAGCTCCGTTGAGCGCGACCGTGTTGCCGCCCAGAAAGGCATATTCGCTGCTGCCGCCGGCGCTGACAGAGGCGCCGACTGTGAAGAGAATGCCGCGCACATCAGCGCTGCTTACAGGATCGCGGCCCGCGAGCAGAACGGTGGCGTCATGCTCGTCGGCAAAGGGGGCGTCGTCCGTGGCAAACTCCACGGCGGCGAAGGCAGCAGGGGAGAAGGACAAGAGCATAAGCAGGATCAGAAATAGTGACAGGAAACGTTTCGCGTTCATTCGAATAACCTCCTCATGATTTTCGCAAAGGCTTATTAATAATCGTTTTTGCTTTTGGTATTGGCTTGCTCGGCAATGTCGCGGGCCTGATCCTGGCACTCCAGAAAAGCTTTCACAACATCCGGGTCAAAGTGGGTTCCGGATTCCTCACGGATGATCCTGAGCGCCTTGTCCACGGGAAAGCCCTCTTTATAACTGCGCCTGGAAACCAGCGCGTCATATACGTCCGCCACGGCCATGACACGGGCGGAGAGCGGAATGTCTTCCCCCTTGAGGCCGTAGGGATATCCCTTGCCGTCCCAGCGCTCGTGGTGGTAAAGGGTCAGTTTTTTGGCTTCGTTGAGGTAATGGGAGTCGCCTGCCACCTGATCGATGGCACTGTCGATGATCTCGCCGCCGGCAATCGTGTGCTGCTTCATGACGGCAAATTCTTCCTCGGTCAGTTTGCCGGGCTTGTTGAGCAGGGCGTCCGGCACCTTGATCTTGCCGACGTCATGCAGCGGCGCGCTGCTGACCACATCTTCGATATAATCATCCGTCAGAAGCTCGGAATACATGCCGTCCTTGCGCATCCGGTCGAGGATCAGACGGACATAGGCCGCGGTGTTGCGTACATGGTTGCCGGTGCATTTGTCGCGGCTTTCCACCATATCGGCCAGCACCATGATCAGGCCGCTCTGCAGGCGCGTGATCTGCTCATTCTTCTTCTGAATGTCGCTGATGTTTTCCACAACCTCTTTTGCAGTGGAAGCGACAGCGTGATACAGATTTTCGATCTCGTCACCCGTTTCAATATTCAGCGACTCGATGGCGGCCAGCCCTTCTCTGTGCGCGCCGCCGCTGCGGCGGGCAAAGGCGGTGGTGGCGGCTGCAATGCTGTTGATGGGCCGGATCACGCGCTTATCGGCAAGCCAGATGCTCAGCACGGTGATGAGCATTGAGAAACCGAGAAACAGCGAAATCATCTCGGCCTGGAAAATACGCTCCGTTGCGCGCAGCCTGGGCATGGAGATGTCCACGCCGACATAGCACTGGCACTGACCCTTGGAGTCAAAAACAGGCTCATACACCGTCAGAAGCCAGCCGTACTTTTCATTGGAGATGATGGGGTCGATGTTCCCGCCCTTCAGGAGCGTGGGAACGACGTGCATAAACGCTTCATCAAATTCAATCAGCTCGCCCGGATCGCTGCCGGGACCTGCGGCGGTGTCGGGATCGAACACGACATGGCAGCCGTCTTCCCGGATCTGATAGACATAGACATAGTCGATGTTGTCCGCGCTCTCCACGATCCTGGACAGCATCGCCTCTGTCTCGGCATAACCTTCCGCTTCTTCGCCGCGTTCAAGATATTCCGGTACGCGATCCCCGTTGATGGAGCCGACGGCGACCTTGGCGGCGCTGTTTGCAAGATTGGAGTTTTCTTCAATAATAGAGCTGCTGAACAGGGAGAGGGTAATGCCGGTGACGGCGATGGCCACGATCAGCATGAGACCCGCGATCAAAAGCATGATCTCGGTTCGCAGGGAGAGCATGCGCACGGTGTTTTTTTCCGCAAGCAGCGTAATGCGCTCGCGTGAAAAGGCGTCTTTCAGCGATTTCGGAAGGAAGCGCAGAATTACGAGAACGACCAGAAGGGAGAAAAACTTATCCGCCAGATCCAGCAGGAAATCAGAGACGAGCTGCGCCAGGAACGGGGGAGCGCCGCTGCCGAGAAGACGCAGGGCAAAGGCGCTGCCGGTGAAGACGCTGCCGTTGAGATACCAGGTGAGCACGGACCCGATGACGCCGCCCACAAAAGCCAGGCTGACGAGCGCCAGCAGAAACTGCGGGAAGCGCCGGAGCCGGTCTTTGCGCACAAAGAAAGCCGTCACGAACGCGAGCAGTATATTGATGGGGATATAGTAAACAGAACTCAGATTCCAGATGCCCTTGAGGAGATTGGTGAGAAAACCGACGATAACGCCCGGAACAATCCCGCCGACAGCAGCGGCCAGGATGGTGCCGATACTGTCCAGATACAGAGAGAGGCCCAGTGCCGACGCGCAGTAAGATCCGACCACATTGATCGCAATGCATATCGCGCCAAGCAATACATCCTTCTTGCCGGAATCCTGCTGTGAGTCTTTATCTAACGCCTGATTCATAGCGCAACTTCCTTCCTTACAACTATATATAAAATATCAATATAATAGATAAATCAATCTAACACAGAAAGCAGGCGTTGTCAATGAAAAGCTCGGTGTCAAAACGGCACAAACAGACACGAAAATCGGCCTGCAAAATACAAAAAAGAGAAAAATGTTTTTCTACTGGACAGATAAACCCGCATGTGATACAATGATTTATGTAAATTATATTATGGGGTGTAATGGATATAGCTGAGGCTTACAGTCTGCGTGACCGCTTTTCCCGGCAGTTTTCAAAAACGCCGATCTGTTTGCAGAAATGACACAATTGATGTGTTATAATATGCTTCAGCATAATCATTACAGCGTAATGAAGGAGATGTACCTATGAAAAACAAGAGCGTGATCCATGTTCTGAGCGTTCTGCTGCTTGTCATGCTGATGTGCGGGATTATTCCGGCCGCCTATGCAGACAACGCGGAGGCCGCCGCGCCGACGCGTGAGCAGATGCTGCTGGATTATATTTCCTGCGTCATGGCTGCCGATAAGGCACAGAGCCGCGACGAGCAGGAGGCAATCCTCTCCTCGGCTGAGGAGCTTTGGAACGCGTATACCGGCATGCTTCGCGGACAGTGGAAAGAAGAAGTACCCGCGCCCGCGCCTGCGGAAACGGCTGTCGTTGCCGCGGAGGATCCCGAAGCTTTGGGTCAGGAGCTCCTGACATATTACATGATGTATGTGGATGCGGCAAACAGGGAAAAGGATCCCGCAGTCAAAGCGAAGATCGCCGCAGAAGCGGATAAGCTGCTGGACATGTATCTGGATGTTCTGGATACGCGGGTCACAGCGGAAGAAATCGCGCCCATGGCAGAAGAGAAAGACGCGCAGGCTCTGCGCGAAGAGCTGCTGTCCTACTATCTGCTTTACCTCAACGCGGCCAAAAATGAACCGGATCTCTATGCCAGAGAGAATCTCTACGCCACTGCCGAGGAGCTGTGGAATACTTATATGAACCTCGTGCTCTACATGCAGGAGTGCCCGAGCGTTGAGCAAGCGCTGGCAGACGAGGACTCGACGGATGCCCTTACGCTGCGCCGCCTGATGATCTACTACTACATGCAGTATCTTGACGCGGCAGAACGGGCGAAGGATCCCCGCGTAAAAGCGCAGCTTGCCGCAGAAGCGGAAGAACTGTGGAATACATATCTTGATCTCGTCCTGTACTCCATCGATCCGATCCTGGTCATGCCCGCGGAAGAGGCCGAAAAGGATATTTATCTTGGCGACTGGTGCGGCGACAATTATCTGACCGATCCCGCAGCCGGCGAGATGCCGGAGGCTGCGGAGCAGACCGCGCCGATCCGTCCGGATGAACAGGCTTTCTGGAACGATTTCAATAACGATTTCGTGGAATCGTATGTAGACATGCTCATCGATGAGGTAGAAAAAAACGCAGAATTCGGCATGCCCAATCCCTGGACGACGACCGATTCTCTGGAAGAGGCAGAGACGCTTTCCGGCGTGGCGCTGAATCCTCCTGTTTCGATCCCGAGAGGCATGGAGCTTCAGTGCTATCGTGCCGCTGACGGTACGATCGAAGCCGACTATTCTAACGGCACGGACTTGATGATCCTCCGCGCGTCTCTGGTGGACGAAGGGTATTATCTCTCCGGCGACTACAACAGCTACAGCATTGAATGGGCAGAGAATGTCAAGGGGCTGCTCGTCAACTGCCTGGGCGACGGGAAAAACGCGAATGTTGCCACCTTCGTCAGAGGCGGCGTCGCTTTCGCGCTGACCACGAACATCGGCCGCGAGGGCACCGGCCTTACGGAGAGCGAGCTTGAAAAGATCGTTCTGGAGACGATGGCAGAGCCTGTCGTCAATGAGCTGCCCGCCGAAGTCATCGGCGGCGTGAATGAGCCGCAGGACATCTATCTTACGGAGACTCAGGAGACCGAAACCGCAGAAGTCAACGATAACGGCGACTTTGAGATCGAGTACACCTATACCTATACCGATGAGAACGGCACGGTTGAGAAGACCGGCACCCTGGTAGTTCCGGCAGATTCCACCGCTACCTGGAGCGATTTGCAGGCAATGATCAACGAGCAGATCAACGCCGAGCTTGAAAAGACCGAAGCGCCCGCCGCCGAGCCCGTAGCGCCTGCTGCCGAGCCTGAAGCGCCCACCGCCGAGCCTGCGGCGCCTGCCGCCGAGCCCGAAGCGCCCGCCGCCGAGCCTGCAGAGCCTGCCGCCGAGCCGGAAGCTGCTGAGGAGCCGAATGATTCTGCGCTTGTGACCAATACCGACTATGCGCTCGTGATCAGCGATCCCTATGCCACTGATGCAGGCGGCAAGCCTGTTCGCCTGGTGCGCATCGGCGAGACCAACCTGGGCGACCTGTGCGCTGACGCCTATCGTGTACAGAGCGGTGCGGACATCGGCATCGTAGACGCCGGCGCAATCTGCGCCGATATCAAACCCGGCGAGATCACCATCAACGATATCCTGAGCATTTACCCCTACGGCGACGAGCTTTGCGTGATCGAGGCCACTGGCGAGCAGATCCTGAACGCGCTGGAGTGGGGCAGCAGAGCTGTTCCGAACGAGTTCGGCGGTTTCCTGCAGGTCTCCGGTCTGAGCTATGAGGTTCATGATTATATTGAGAGCGGCTGCATCGTCGATGAAAACGGCCTGTTTGCAGGCGGTGCCGGAGAGCGCCGCGTGAAAAACGTGATGATCGGCAACGAACCCCTGGATCCCGAAAAGACCTACACCGTGGCTGGCCCCAACTTTGTCCTGCTTGAAAACGGCGCCGGAAATACCGCTTTCCAGGGCGCAAGACTCATCAAGGAACACATCAAGCCTGACACCCAGGTACTGGTCGACTATATCATCGACAATCTCCACGGCGTGATCGGCCCGGAGTATTCCGATCCCTACGGTCAGGGGCGCATCGTGATCTTTGAGGTTGCCCCCGCCGCAAAGTAAAAAAGACTACTATATGGAAAAGGCGCTGTCTCGTGTGAGACAGCGCCTTTTGGCATGTTGTCGATTATTTGAGGGAGACCGCTTTTCTCGCAGCGGTGAGAATGTCCTCCAGACGCATTCCCATGATTTCACGCAGATAGGGGAGTCTGCCGACTTCGCCGAAGCGGTCGGGAACACCGACGCCGACTGCGGGGATCTTTTCCTCCGACAGCGCCTCGAGTACGGCGGAGTGGAGCCCGCCGATGATGTTGTGGTTGTCGATGTTCAAAACGGCCCCGGTCTTGCGCGCGGCGGCAATGACACCCTCACGGTCGATGGGCTTGATGGTGTGGACGTTCACGACCTCACACTCGATACCCTCGTTTTTGAGGATTTCAGCTGCGTCCAGCGCATCCTTCGTCATGAAGCCGGAGACAAAGATGGTCAAATCCCGGCCCTCGCGCATGGTATCGACCTTGAAAAGATCAAACTTGTAATCCTCCGGGAAAATGTCGGGCAGCACCTTACGGAAAAGGCGCATATACACAGGACCCTCGTAGGCGTTGATAACGGGCATGGCTGCGCGAAGCTGCACGGTGTCGGCCGGTTCAACGATCACAATGTTGGGCACGGAGCGCAGAACGCCGATATCCTCCATGCTCATGTGGGTGCCGCCGTTGAGCTGGGCCGTAATGCCGGGGTCAGAGCCGACGATTTTCACATTCTGCTTGGCGTAGCAGATGGAGATGGCGATCTGGTCGCAGTTGCGGCGAGTGACAAAGGGCGTAAAGGATTCCATCCAGGGCTTGAAGCCGTAGCTTGCAAGTCCCGCCGCGATGGAAGCCATGTTCTGCTCGGCAATACCGCAGTTGAACATCTGCTTCGGGAAGCGGTCATAGAGCTTGCGTGTGCCGTGAGAGCCGGCAAGGTCGGCGTCGAGCACGATGACGCGGGGGTCGTTCTCCATCATTTCCGCCAGACATGCGGCGTAAACCTGTCTCATTTCCATCTCTTATTCCCCCCTGATCTCCGCGATGGCGGCTTTGACCTGTTCGGCGTTAAGATTGGTGCTGTGGCTGCCGACCTTGAGATCGGCGATCCACTGGACGCCGCAGCCCTTGAGCGTGTGCAGGATCACCATGGTGGGCCTGCCGCTGCCGATGCCGAGTTTTGCGTGCTTGACGGCGGCGGAGACCTGCTCCACATCGTTGCCATCCTCCACGTCGATCACATTCCAGCCGAAGGCGGCCCATTTGTCGCCCAGCGGGGCGAGATCACAGATGTTTTCCACAGCGTCGTCGATCTGGTATCCGTTATAATCTGTGAAGGCGATGAGATTATCGAGCTTTTTGGCGGCGGCAAACATGGCCGCCTCCCAGACCTGACCCTCCTGGCTCTCGCCGTCGCCGATCAGGGTGTAAATCGTGGCGCCGTCTTCTGCCAGCTTGGAGCCGAGGGCCGCGCCCAGGGCGCAGGAAAAGCCCTGACCGAGAGAGCCGGTCGTCATATCGACGCCGACGGTATGATGCATATCACAGTGGCTGGGCAGATCGGAGCCGTCGTCGTTAAGGGTCAGCAGCTTTTCGCGGTCAAAGTAGCCGCGGTTAGCCAGAGCTGCGTAAAGCGCGGGGCCAGCGTGCCCCTTGGAGCAGATAAACCGATCGCGGCCGGGCATCGAAGGATTCTGAGGGTCAATATTCATTTCCTCAAAATACAGGACGGCCAGCAGCTCCACAATGGACAGGGAGCCGCCGATATGGCCGACGCCCACATGTCCGATGCTGGTGACAATATCACAGCGGATATCCTTGCAGATCTCTTTCAAGTCACGGTTCAATTCCATGCCCTCCCAAACGATGTTAGAGTGATTTCTGTGTACAGACCTCTTTTACGCTTTGCTTGGTTTTAGTTAGTCTATTATTTGGGTCGATCTTTGTCAATATACATTTGGAACAAAAATGGAAATTCAAAATCCGGTTTAGTCCTGCACTTCTTACACAATCTGTTGTGCTTTTCAAAAAAACGTGGTATTCTATGTTTATCTCAGATCGAAAGGAAATAGACGATATGAAAATCGCACTCATCAACGAAAACAGTCAGGCCGCGAAAAACAGCCTGATCGAAGAAACCCTCCGCAAGGTCGTGGAGCCCATGGGCCACACGGTGGATAACTACGGCATGTACGCCGCGGACGACGCCTGCCAGCTCACCTATGTGCAGTGCGGCCTGCTCGCCTCCATCCTGCTCAATACCGGCGCTGCCGACTATGTCGTCACCGGCTGCGGTACCGGCGAGGGCGCAATGCTTGCCTGCAACAGCTTCCCCGGCGTCCTCTGCGGACATCTGGTCGACCCGTCCGACGGCTACATGTTTGCCCAGATCAACGACGGCAACTGTGTCGCCCTGCCCTTTGCCAAGGATTTCGGCTGGGGCGCAGAGCTCAAACTTGAGATGATCTTCCGCCAGCTCTTCGGTTTCGGCCACGGCAACGGCTACCCCAAGGAGCGCGTGGTGCCCGAGCAGCGCAACAAGAAGATCCTGGACGGCGTCAAGGCGCTGACCTACCGCCCGCTGCTGGACATCCTCAAGGATCTGGACAAGGATTTTGTCAAGGGCACCATCGGCGGCGCGCACTTTGCCGAGCTCTTTTATCCCAACTGCAAGGATGCGGCAATCGCGGACTTCCTGAAAAGCCTCGCCTGATTTTTGCTGATCGAGCAGCATGGAGAAAGGGAAAAAAACAGAATACAGCAACAGCTTCCGCATCGCCTTCTGCAGCCTGATGGCAGCCTTGGGGGCTGTGCTGATGATGACGGGCGGCCTCATCCCGGTGATGACGTATTGCTCGCCGCTGCTGGCGGGGGTGCTGCTCATTCCCGTCATGCGCGAATGCGGCGTCAAATGGGCATGGCTTGTCTGGCTCGTGACAGCGGCGCTCTCGCTGATCCTGAGCGCGGATAAGGAGGCCGCCTTCTTCTATCTTTTCCTGGGATATTACCCGATCCTCAAGCGCAGCCTGGATCGTATCCGACCAAAGCCCCTGGGCTTTATGTGTAAGCTTCTGTTCTTTGCCGCGGCCATCGGTCTCATGTACGGCCTGATCTGGTATGTGTTCCGCCTGGATATCGGCATGGAAGAGCTGGAGGAGCTTGGCAGGATCGCAGGGATCGCGTTCTTCGTGCTGCTGGCGGCGTCCATGATGATTTATGATCTTGCCCTGCGCAATCTCGCCGTTTTATATGAATACAGGCTGCGCCCGCGCCTGCCGGGGCTGAAAAAGACCAATCATAATGGTTGATAAATAAATAAGAAAGCGAGTGGAAGACAGATGAATCCCATTGCTGAAACAGAAGCTCTTACACCTGCCGGGGCAACCGGCGTGATCGGCGCCATGGACAATGAGATCGCCCTGCTGCGCGAGAACATGCAGATTCAGAGCACGGAGACGATTACCGGCATGACGTTCTATGCAGGCGGTCTGAACGGACACCCCATGGTGCTGGTACAGTGCGGCGTCGGAAAGGTCTGCGCCGCGATCTGCGCCCAGACGCTGATCCTGCGCTACGGCGTGAAGCGCGTCATCAACCTGGGGGTGGCCGGCGCGCTGGACAAGCATGTCAACGTGGGGGATATCGTGATCTCCACCGACGTGGTGCAGCACGACTTTGACACCGGCACCCTCGCCGTAAAGCACAGGGATATCCCGGCAACGAAGATCTTTGAGGCGGATGCGGATCTGCACAGGCGCGCGCTCGAAGCGGCAAAATCGGTCGCGGCAAAGGTGAACGTCTTTGAGGGGCGCATCTGCTCCGGCGATCAGTTCATTGCGGGACATGCCAAGAAAAAGGCGATCACAGACCGCTTCGGCGGCTTCTGCTGTGAGATGGAGGGCGCCGCGATCGCCCAGACATGCGGCATGAACGAGGTGCCCTTTGTCATCATCCGCGCTATCTCCGACAAGGCGGACGACAGCGGGGAAATCTCCTTCGCCGCCTTTGCCAATGCCGTGGCGCGCCGCTCCGCCGCCATCGTGAGCCACATGCTGGAAAACTACTGAGCAGGATATAAATGCTGCACTCCTTGTCATTCTGAGGAATGAAGTGACGAAGAATCTTACTGTATTTACGTTCTTTCCCAAAAGATCCTTCGCTTGCGCTCAGGATGAAAAGCAAGATGACATAATATCATTGCCATAACACAGGCTACGTAATATAGTTGTCATAATTGAGTAATCATAACATGGTTAACATAATAAACAAAGCCGCCCCTTCGGGCGGCTTTGTTTATTTGAGACTGCGATAGTCCTCGGTTTCGCTGATGCTGTCGGGCGGGAAGAACTCCTCCACGGGGAAGTGGATGCGGCTGAAGAGCGTGCAGGGATCGTCCGTAATGATGCCGGGGCATTCCTTTTCCGGCATGTAGTAATCGTAGGCCGGGACGACGAACTGCGTATCCCGCTCCAGGCGGATGATGCTGAACTGTCCGACAGTTGCAAACCAGCGGCGGGGCGTGTCGTTGAAGATGAGCTTTTCGGAAAATGCCTGGCGGATACTCTCGGGGATGCTGCGGTGCTCAAGCTCGGTTGCGATCACGGTCTCGGCGTCGCTGATGCGGCAGTGCAGGCAGATGGGGTCCACCGCGCTAACCACGGCCACCGGCAGATCGTCGCCGCCCTCGATCGTCCCGTCGGAGCTGAAGGTACGGACGCTCCCGACGCTGCCGAAGAGCATGACGCGCTTGTCAAACACGCACAGTCCCGTGACGGTCTGGGCGGCCGGGAAGGTCTCGCCGGTGACGGCGTAGAAATAGGTGCAGTCTACGGTGTAGTAACCGCGGTTGAAGCTCACGGGCTCCACGCTCACGTTCACGCTCAGAAGCTGGGCGCTTTTCGGCCGGATGCTCAGGGCGTTTTCTATGTAAGTCTGGGAGCGCTCCGTGGGGTAGACGCGCAGATCATCCACACAGTCCTTGTCGCGGCAGCTGTCGAAGATCTTGCGCGTATTGACGCATACGGCTTCCCGAATGGACGCCGGGTTCTCCTTCGGCCCGGCTGTGACTCTGTCGGCCATACAGATACCTCCTGTTGATTGTGATTCACTACAGTGTATGCGGCAGGGCGCGGGTCGTGCCAAAAAAGTCTTGAAATGAAAAGGCGGCGTGTGTATAATACAATAGTTAATTAAGTTTGCAGCCATGAGACAAAGGAGGGGAAGGAGATGGATCGTCTCGGCTTTATTCATGAAGAACTGGATATCAAGATCCTGATCCTCTTTATATTACGCCGTCTGCCCGGCGTGGTGGATCCGACCGAGCTGAGCGACCTCTGCCGCTCCTGTGATGACGGCTTCGGCTACTTCGACTATACCGAGTGCCTGGCGGAGCTCATCGACAACGGCCTCATCGCCGAGAATGAGGAGGGCTTCAGCATCACGGAGAAGGGCGCGAAGAATGTGGATCTCGTGGAGACCAGCATTCCCTATTCCGTGCGCACCAAGGCCGTCAAGCTTCTCACGCCGCTGCGGGAGCGCCTGCGCCGCCTCGCCATGATCAAGGCCGAGCACCGTGTGGAGAAGGACGGCTGCTACGTCAATCTCGCCATGTCCGACGGCGAGGGGGACGTGATCCGCCTGCAGCTTCTGTGCGGCGGGGAGGAACAGGCCAAAAAAATCGAAAAGAACTTCCGCAAGAGTGCGGAGAGCTATTACCAGCGTATCGTTGAAATGCTGAGCGAAGGAAAGTAGCTTGCCCGGCATTTTGCGTCTATTCCAACGGAGGCGATATACATGCATACATTCATTCCCGAAGGCTATAAGAGCCTGCTGTCCATCTACGACACCCAGAAGGCCATCAGCCTGCTCAAGCGCATCTTTGCGGACAATCTCGGCGCAAAGCTGGATCTGTACCGGGTCTCGGCGCCCCTGTTCGTGGACGAGAATTCCGGCCTGAACGACAACCTCAACGGCTATGAGCGGCCGGTATCCTTCGATATCCTGCATGCCGACGCGAGAGCGGAGGTCGTGCAGTCGCTTGCCAAGTGGAAGCGCCTTGCCCTCAAGCGCTACGGCTTCTGGCCGGGCAAAGGCATCTATACCGATATGAACGCCATCCGCCGCGATGAGGATGAGCTGGACAACATGCACTCGGTCTATGTGGATCAATGGGACTGGGAAAAGGTCATCCTGCCGGAGAACCGGAACCTTGACTATCTCAAGTTCACCGTTATGGATATCGTCACCGCCATCTGCGACACGCAGAGCACCATGCAGGCCATCTACCCGCAGCTTGCTGTGCTGCCGAAGCTTGAAAAGCGCGTGAGCTTTGTCACCACCCAGCAGCTCGAGGACATGTACCCCGAGCTCACGCCCAAGCAGCGCGAGAATGCCTATGTAAAGGAACACAAGACCGTCTTCATCATCGGCATCGGCAAGACCCTCAAATCCGGCAAAAAGCACGACGGCCGCGCTCCCGACTATGACGACTGGGATCTCAACGGCGACATCATGGTCTGGGACGATCTGCTCGGCTGCGCCATGGAGATCTCCTCCATGGGCATCCGCGTCGATCCGGAATCGCTGGATCGCCAGCTCAGCCTTGCCGGCTGTGACGACCGGCGGCAGCTTCCTTATCATAAGGCGCTGCTGGCAGGGGAGCTCCCGCTGACCATCGGCGGCGGCGTCGGACAGTCCCGCGTCTCCATGCTGCTGCTTGGCAAGGCCCACATCGGTGAGGTGCAGGCCTCCATCTGGGACACGGAGACACAGGAGATCTGCGAAAAAGCCGGCGTCATGCTGCTGTAATTTGAATCAAACTGAAAATCCACGGACAAAGCTCCGTGGATTTTCGATGCTATTTCGCTGCCGGACTCGGACTGGGGCTTGCCTCCGAACGGCTGAGCCCGTGCATGAAGCCATTTACCGCCGTGGAGTGCACGTCGCCCGCAATGACCTTTCCGTCCTGCAGATAGAGGGAGACGATGACCTTGCCCTCGCCGCCGGGATAGTTCACTACATCATAGCAGTATTGCTTGCAGCTCTCGCCGAGGTGTTTGTTCAGATCGTAGCCCTGCCGGAGCTGTATCTTGTTGTACTGGGCCATGATTCCCTCCAGCTTCTGGGGAACCAGCACACTGCGGAAGCTTTCGCTGTCCCGGTCGATTTCCCAGCCGAGAGATTTGAGGTAGGCTTCCCGGCCTTCAACGGTGTTGAGATCAAGCGGCTTATCCTTTTCAAAAACGCTGCGTGCCGTAAAAATCAGCAGCAGGATGATGCCGCAGATCAGAATCCATGTCAGCGCCTTTTTTCGCGTGAATCCCCGGGTGTTCTGTGCCATAGCCTTCTCCATTCCGCCGCGCTGTATTGATGAGCGCGGCCTAAGCGCGGCAGATCGCGGCCGCCTCTCGGAACATACTATTCGGCTGTTGTCCGCGCTATGACCTTCTGAAAGGAGCATCCCCATGACAATGAGACTGGACAGACTGCTCTCCGAGCTCGGCGTCGCGTCCCGGAGCGAGCTGCGCAATATCATCCGCAGCGGGCGCGTGAGCGTGGACGGACAGACGGTCACCGCGCCGGAAAAACGAGTGGATCCGGAGACGGAGAGCGTCCGCCTCGACGGGCAGGAGCTGCGCCTGCAGCGCTGCCGCTATTTTATGATGGACAAGCCCGCCGGGGTTTTGAGCGTGACGGAGGACCGCAGACAGGATACCGTGCTGGATCTGCTTCCGCCCGAACTCAGGCGCCTCGGCCTTTTTCCCGTCGGCAGACTGGACAAGGATACAAGCGGCCTGCTGCTGCTCACAAATGACGGGGAATTTGCCCATCGTGTTATCTCCCCAAAATCCGGAGTGGAGAAGCGCTACCGGGCGGAGGTGGAGGGGATCCCCGATGAAGAGGACGTGCGCGCCTTCGCGGAGGGGATCGTTCTGGCCGACGGGACACGGTGCCTGCCGGCAAAGCTCGAGATCACCGGCGAAAGCCTCTGCTTTGTGACCGTGATGGAGGGAAAATACCACCAGGTCAAGCGCATGCTCGCAGCCCGCGGAAAGCCCGTGACGGCGCTGCGCAGACTCTCCGTCGGAGAACTCACAATGCCGGAAAGCCTTGCAGCCGGCGCTGTCCGGGAGCTTGATGCTTCTGATTTGTGCAAGGTGTTGAGAGACTATGTTATCGGCAAATAGTCGAAAAAAGCCGGCCTTTGTCGGATGCTTTTTGAGCGTTAGCGACACAAAGCAAAAAAAATTCACAAAAAAACCGCATTGTTTCTATTGATAATTACATAAAAAAGCGTTATTATGGTTGGCGACGCATTGAACAGGAGATGTCCGGCCGCAGGGCATATTTGACAAATTGCTCAAAACCCGGTGATTTTGCCGGGAAGGCGAGAAAGCCCGGACCGAAAAAGAGAGAACATAATCCGCCGCGCGCCGCCAATAGGAGAGGGCTGCGCTTAAAACCGCGGCAGAATGGGAGAGAAAAAGCATGTCCAGCAGAATATTTCAGAATGTGATCATTCAGATGAAAGACGCGGTGGACAGAACCATCGGCGTTGTGGACGAGCAGGGCTTCGTCGTGGCCAGCAGCGAGCTTGCCATGATTGGGTCGAGACTGGACGATTTTCACCTGTATGAGTTTGACGGGAGCGAACGGCCCGTCACCACGGGCGCGAGGACGTATTATGCCCTTTATTCCCCCGGGGCCAAGTTCGACTATGCAGCCTTCACGGAGGGAACCGATGCGCTCAGCCGCACGATCTGTGCCATCTCCGCCGTCGCTTTCAACGAGGCGAAGAATAATTACGAGGAAAAGCACAACAAGGCCGCCTTTATCAAAAACATCATCTCCGACAATATCCTGCCCGGAGACGTGTATGTGCGCGCCAAGGAGCTGCACTTTGTGACGGACGAGCCGCGCGTCGTGCTGCTGGTGCGTCAGATGGAAAACCCCGACGTGTCTGCGGTCGAAGCCATCCAGCGCATTTTCCCCGACCGGCAGAAGGATTTCGTCCTCAACATCAATGAGACGGATATCGTCCTTGTCAAGGCGCTGCCCAACGCCAACTGCCCCGAGGAGGTGCAGAAGGTCGCGCGCAGCATCGAGACGACGCTCATGGAGGAACTCGGCATCAAGTCCGTCATCGGCGTGAGCACCAATGCCCGCCATCTGCGGGAGCTTGCCGATAAGTACAAGGAAGCCCAGGTCGCCATCGACGTCGGCCGCGTGTTCGAGAGTGAGAAGACCATCATCAATTATGAGAGCCTCGGCCTCGGCCGCATCATCTATCAGCTCCCGACCACGCTCTGCGAAATGTTCCTGAACGAAGTCTTTAAGAAAAACCCCATCGAGACCCTCGATGAAGATACCCTTGAGACCATCAATCGCTTCTTCGAGAACAATCTCAACGTCTCCGAGACTTCGAGAAAGCTCTATGTACACCGCAATACCCTGGTCTACCGCCTTGAGAAAATCAAGAAGATGACGGGTCTTGACCTGCGGGAGTTTGACCATGCCATCGTCTTCAAGGTGGCCATGATGGTCAAGCAGTATCTGGATTCTCTGAACAGCAAGTATTAAGCCTGCTTTCAGTGCCGCGCACTAAAATGTTCCTGCGCGGTACGCGGCTTATTTCCTATGTGGAGGATATAGAATGGTATTAATGCAGAACGTGCGTAAGGTTTATGAGAGCAGCAATACCGTTGCCCTTGACAATGTCAGCCTTACCATCGAAGACGGTGAGTTCGTTTTCCTCGTGGGCCCCTCCGGCTCCGGCAAAACGACGCTCATGAAGCTCATCACCGGTGAGGTTCGCCCCACCTCCGGCAAGGTCGTCGTCAACGACTTTGACATGGGAACCATCAAGCGCCGGAAGCTTCCGAAAATGCGCAGAACGCTCGGCGTGGTGTTCCAGGACTACCGCCTGATCGAGAACATGAACGTCTACGACAACGTGGCCTTCGCCATGCGCGTCGTCGGCGCGCCCAATCGTGAGATCCGCACGCGTGTGCCTTACATACTGGAGCTGGTCGGGCTTGAGGGCCGCGAGAAGAGAATGCCGGGCGAGCTCTCCGGCGGCGAGCAGCAGCGTGTCGCCATTGCGCGCGCGCTGGTCAACAGCCCGCGCATGATCGTCGCAGACGAGCCGACCGGAAACCTGGATCCCGTGCGCAGCCTGGAGCTGATGCTCCTGCTGGAAAAAATCAACGAAATGGGTACCACGGTCGTGGTCGTTACCCATGAAAAAGAACTGGTCAACGCCTTCTCCAAGCGCGTCATCACCATCGACAGCGGCGAGAAGACCAGCGACAGCTCGGAGGGGGGGTACTACGGCATATGAGACTGGGTTACCTGATTCGAGAGGGCTTTCGCAGCATCACGACGCATGGCTTCATGTCCTTTGCTACCGTCACGATCATCGTGGCCTGCCTGATCATCATGGGCAGCGTATCCCTGCTCGCAATGAATATCGACGTGCTGATCAAGGATCTGGAAAGCCAGAACGAAATCGTCGTGTTCGTGGATGAGTCCCTTTCGGACGAAGCGGCGGCACGTGATCTGCAGCGCAATATAGAAGCGATCGACAACGTCGCCTCGGCGGAATTTGTCTCCCGCGGCCAGGCGATGGACAGCTTTATGAGCAAGTACGACTCCTCTCTGATGGAGGGCATTGATGAGAACGTTTTCCGTCATCGCTATGTCGTCCATCTGAAGGATATTGCCTTCATGTCTCAGACCAAGACAGAGCTGGAGGCGATCCGCGGCGTTGCGAAGGTCAACGCCCATCTGGACTATGCCAAGAACTTTGTGACGATCCGCACCGTTGTCACGGTCGTGTCCATGGTTTTGATCGTCATGCTGGTGTTTGTCTCCTTCTTTATCATGTCCAACACCATCAAGCTTGCAACCTTCGGCCGGCGTGAGGAAATCGCCATCATGAAGATGGTGGGCGCCACCAACAGCTTCATCCGCCTGCCCTTCGTGGTGGAGGGTCTTGCCCTCGGCATGATGGGCGGCGCGATCGCGTTTCTTGCCATGTGGGGGCTTTATAATCTGGTCACCGGCCATATTGTCGGCTCCATCACCGGCACGCTTCTCAACGTGATCCCGTTTCGCAATGTTGCCCTTCCGGTCTTCATCGTGTTCATGGCGGTGGGCGTGCTGGTCGGCGTGTTCGGCGGCATCAATGCCATCAAAAACTATCTGAAGGTGTGACAGAATACCTGTGGACATACAGGAGCAGAACAATTTATGAAACGAAAAAAAGCATTATCTGTTATCGCGATACTGCTTGCAGTCCTCATGCTGCTCTCCCTCGTGGTCAGCGTGATCCCGCTGCGCGCCTATGCCGACGAGATGGATGAACTTGCGGCGCTGCGCGCGAGAAAAGAGGAACTGACAAACCAGGTACAGGAGATCAAGGAGCGGATCCTGGGTCTGCAGGAAACGCAGGCCAATGTGCTTGAGCAGAAGGCGGCGCTTGACGAGCAGAACCGGCTTGCCGAAGAGCAGCTGGAGCTGATCGACGCGGAGATCCGTGAATATGAAACCCTGATCCGAAACAAGGGCGAGGAAGTGGACGAGGCGAGGAGCCGCGAAGACTTCCAGCGTGAGCGCTATCGTACCCGTGTGCGCGCCATGGAGGAGAGCGGCGGCTACAATATCCTGGCTTTGATCATGCAGTCCGAGAACTTTTCCCAGCTCATTACCGCCCTCGACGACATGGGCGAAATCATGGAGAACGACAAGCAGATTCAGCGCGACTATGAGGCGGCCCGCGAGGAAACCGAAGAGGTCAAGGCCCAGTATGAGGCGGAAAAGACCGTCTACGAGGGCAAACAGAACGAACTTCGCGGCGAGCAGGCCGAGATCCTGGCAGACGTCCAGCGGGCAGAGGATCTGCTGAACGAGCTGCAGGAGGAGATCGCAAAGGCGGTTATCGAATACAAGGATGCGCAGCTTGCCCAGGAATCGGCTTCTGCCGCCATTGCCAATACCATCGCAAGCTATAACGCGCGCAAGGCAAACGAGCGCGCCGCTGAACAGGCAATTGCCGCACAGGCGGTTGAACAGGCCAAGGCACAAGTGCAGGAGATGGTTCAGGCCAATCTTGAGGCGATCTCTGCCGGATATAACCCCGTCTACTCGGAAGAGCAGATCCAGCAGATCGCACAGGAGGCCGATGTCGGCTATGTGTCCGGCGGTCAGGAGAGCGGCTTTACCTGGCCTCTCCCGTGCAGCACAAGGGTCACCAGCCGTTTCGGAAACCGCAGCGACCCCTTTACCGGCGAATCCCGCTATCACAGCGGCATTGATATCGACGGATACGGCAATGACGGGGCCCCGGTTGTAGCCGCCGCCTCGGGTGAGGTTATCACCGCTTCGTACGACAGCTCTTACGGCAACTATGTCATCATCGATCACGGTGGCACCTCCACAGTGTATGCGCACATGTCGGGGCTTGCAGTCTCGGCCGGACAGAGCGTCGGCCAGGGACAGACGATCGGCTACGTGGGCGCTACAGGCCGCGCTACCGGCACACACCTCCATTTCGAGGTCTACGTCGGTGACAGCAGAGTGGATCCGGCGCAGTATTTCTCCGGAATCTCCTACTATAACTGCTGAAGAAGTCTCCAAATCCACGCAAATACAGGGCCGCTGCAGGGCGGTCGCGGTATGACTCCGCTGTACTTATGAAGAGAAAGATAGAATCACGGCTGGCAAGGCTGCTCAGCCTTCTCCTGTGCGGGGGAATACTGGCAGGACTGCTGCCGATGAGAGCCGCCGCCGAGGTTTCGCAGGAAGAGCTTGAGTCCCTCCGGGCACAGCGCCAGATGATCCAGGCGCAGCGCGAGGCGAAACAGGCAGAGATCGACGAGCTGACGGAAAATGCCGTCGGCATTCTGGTGCAAAAGCGTGCCCTGGATGAGCGCAACATGTTCACCATGCAGCAGATCCAGCTCAACAATGAGGAGATCGCACTGTATGACCAGATGATCGCCGATAAGGAACGGGAAGTCCTCAACGCGCAGGCACAGGAGCAGCTTCAGCTGAACCGCTATCGCGCCCGTGTGCGCGCCATGGAGGAAAACGGAACGCTCAACTACCTGGCGCTTATCCTCAAGTCCAACACGCTGGGCGAAATGCTCACCGCCATGGACGACGTGGGGGAGATCATGCAGCGCGATAAGGAGCTTGAAGACGACTACGTCCATGCCCGTGAAAACTCGGAAGAGGTAAAAGCGGAGTATGAAGCTTATCAGTCGGAGATCAGCGGCAAGCAGGATGCGCTGCGCGAGGAGCAGGAAAAACTCCAGGCGGAAATTGACGAAGCGTCCGAGCTGCTTTTGGGACTTCAGGAGGACTACGCCAACCGCCAGGCGGAAATCGCCGAGATCGAGGCGCAGGAGGATGCCACCAATATGGCCATCTCCGTGCTGGTCGCAAAGCTTGAGGCCGAGCGCGCCGCAGCAGCCGCAGCGGCAGCCGCCGCTGCAGCGGGCGGCGGAGACAGCGGTGGCGGCGGCGGTATGGACAGCGGCGCCGCAGCCTATGCCACCGGATCTTTTATCTTCCCCGTGGCGTCGTATTCTTACATTTCCAGCCGCTTCGGAGAGCGTATCCATCCCATAACCGGGGAACTGAAAAACCATAACGGTATGGACATCGCCTCCAACATGGGCACCACGGTCTATGCTGCCGACGGCGGCAGGGTCGTGCTGGCCGAATGGTACGGCGGCTACGGCAACTGCATCATGATCGAGCACGGAAACGGCTACAAAACGCTATACGGACATCTCTCGGTGATCGGTGTAAAAAACGGACAGTCCGTCAACCAGGGCGAGGTGATCGGACAGGTCGGTAGCACCGGCAATTCCACAGGCCCGCATCTGCATTTTGAGGTCTATCTTAACGGCGGACGCATCGATCCGGAGCAGTTTTATTCCGGCCTGATCATTTCGTCCGACGCCGGTGTATGATACAGTAAAACAAAGTGCCGGGCAGTCGCAACGACTGCCCGGCAAAAAGTGATTTATGCTATTTCCATTTATCTCGGAGGATTTTTATGAGGCTCGGAGCAAGGATCCTGCAGGCGCTGCTGCGTTTCATTTCAGCAATTCTCAACATACCCGTCCGCCTGAAGTTCGTTATCCTGACTTTGGTGCTGGCATGCGGCGGCGTTTGGTGGTACACTCACCGCACCATGCTGGACGCTGTCGGCGGCAAAAACGAATATGATGAGGCCATGCGGTATATAGAAATCAAAAACGTGGTGGACAAACGTTTTATTGACCCGGTCGACCGCAATACCCTGGGCGACAACGCGGCTGCCGCCATCATCGCCGGACTTGGCGATAAGTGGAGCTATTACATGTCACCCAACGAATATAAAGCTTTTCAGCTCAGCTCCACCAATGAATACTCCGGCATCGGAATGGCTATCCTCAAGGAAGAGGGCGGCGGTTTCGAGGTGATTTCCGTCAATATGGATTCGCCTGCCGCCTGGGCCGGACTCACTGCCGGGGACGTCATCACCAGCGTGGACAATATCGACCTTACGGACAAGACCCTCGATGAAGCGCGAAAGCTCATCCGCTCGAGGCTCAACACAAAGTTTGTGCTCGGCATCGGCCGCGGCAGGCGTGAGATCGAGGTGGACTGCAGCGGCGTCTACAGAAGCTCTGTAAACTGTCGTCTGGAAAAGACCATGGCGGGCTATGTGCAGATCAAAAACTTTGAGGCCGGCACAGCCCAGGACGCCATCGACGGCATCGAAGCCCTGCTCAATCAGGGGGCGATCGCCCTCTGCATCGACCTTCGCGGAAACCCCGGCGGACTGGATACCGAGGTCGCGCAGCTTCTGGATTACCTGCTGCCCAGCGGCAGACTCTTTATCATGCAGAACAAAAACGGAAAGCAGGAGATCACGGAATCGGACGGCATGTGCATTCAGCTTCCCATGTGTGTGCTCATTGACGCCACCACCTTCAGCGAGGCTGAGGTCTGCGCCGCCGCTCTCCAGGAGTTCCAGTGGGCCACGCTGATCGGGGAGCCGACCACCGGCAAGACCAGAACCCAGGAGACCATCGCCCTTTCCGACGGCAGCGCCATCCGCCTTTCCACCGGCACCTATCTCACCGGCGGCGGCGTGGACATCAGCGCCCGCGGCGGCGTGTCGCCCTCTTACATCATGCACAACTCTGACCCGAGCGCTACCGGCACCACCGCCGGCACCACGGGCGACAGCTCCGGCAGCGGCGTTACGTCGGACGATGAACAGCTGATGTACGCCCTGAAGCTTTTGAGTTGACAGAGAAGGGCAAAACCAATATAATCTATCCGGCTGATTTGCCATACGGCAATCTATAGAAGAATACCATTTTCAAATACATGCGGCAGAAGGAGATCAATACTATGGCTACGAATGCAAGCAGATTCAAAATGAGTCAGGAGCGCCTTGACGCGATCAAGGAAGAACTCTACTATCTCGAAACCGTCCGTGAGAAGGAGGTTTCGGAGCTGATCAAGGAAGCCAGAAGCTTCGGCGACCTTTCCGAGAACAGCGAATATGACGAAGCCAAGACCGAACAGGGCAAGCTTTATTCCAAGATTGCCGAGCTGAAAGTCCTCATCGAGAACGCGGAGATCGTGGATAAGAGCGAGGACGCGCCCAAGGATACGGTCACGCTCGGCAGCGTCGTGCGCGTACTGGATGTGGAGTTTGAGGAAGAGGAGACCTATGAGATCGTCGGCTCCCAGGAGGCAAACCCCAAGGCAGGCCGCATTTCTGACGACTCTCCCGTCGGCCGCGCGCTGAACAGCCACCGCGCCGGCGATACCGTTACGGTTGCCGCCCCCGCCGGTGAGATCAAGCTGAAGATCCTCTCTGTCGAAAACAAGTAATCGGGGTATATAGAATGAGCGAAGAAAGAAACAAGCAGCAGGCCCCTGAAATGGAGCTGTCCGAGATCCTCCAGGTGCGTCGGGATAAGCTCGCCGCGCTGCAGCAGGAGGGGCGCGATCCCTTCCGGCAGACCAAGTTCAGCCGCACGGCATGGTCCCAGGAGATCAAGGAGAACTTCGATGCTTTTGAGGAAAAGCAGGTCAGCGTGGCCGGACGCATCATGTCCAAGCGCGGCATGGGCAAGGCCATTTTCTGCCACATCAAGGATGACAAGGGACTCATTCAGCTCTATATCCGTTCCGACGCTGTGAGCGCGGAGGAGTTTGCTGATTTTCGCAAGTATGATATCGGCGATATCATCGGCGTCGGCGGCTATGTGTTCAAGACCAAGACGGGGGAGATCTCCGTCCATGTGCAGTCTGTGGTGCTGCTGGCAAAATCTCTGCGCCCCCTGCCAGAGAAGTTCCACGGCATGACCAATACGGAGCTCAAGTACCGCCAGCGCTATGTGGATCTGATTGTGAACGACGACAGCCGCCGCAATTTTGAGATCCGCTCCCGCTTCATCTCTTACGTCCGCCGTTATCTGGACGGGCGCGGCTATATGGAGGTCGAGACCCCGGTTCTGAATACCATCTCCGGCGGCGCAACGGCGAGACCCTTTATTACGCACCACAATACCCTCGACATGAACATGTATCTGCGTATCGCCACCGAGCTGAACCTCAAGCGGCTCATCGTCGGCGGTATCGAGCGCGTCTATGAGATCGGCAGACAGTTTCGCAACGAGGGCATGGACACCAAGCACAACCCGGAGTTTACCACAGTTGAGCTCTACGAGTCCTATGCCGACTTTAACGACATGATGGATCTCTTTGAAGAGCTCCTGTCCGGCGCCGCCATGGAAATCCTCGGCACCTACGATGTGGAGTGGCAGGGCCATCAGGTTTCTCTGGCCCCAGGCTTCCGCCGCCTCACCATGGCCGAGGCTGTGAAAGAGTACCTGGGCGTAGACTTCATGACCATCACCGACGACGCCGAAGCCGTCGCCGCTGCCAAGGCTGTTGGCGTCGACATGGACAAGGTGGAGCCCACCTGGGGTCACGCACTCTATGAGTGCTTCGACCAGAAGGTGGAGGAGAAGATGATCCAGCCCACCTTCATCACCATGCACCCGGTTGACGTCTCGCCCCTTGCCAAGCGCAGCCCGAAGGATCCGCGCCTGACCGAGCGTTTTGAGCTCTTCATCTGCTGCAGCGAGATGGGCAACGCCTTCTCCGAACTCAATGACCCCATCGACCAGAAGCAGCGCTTCCAGAAGCAGGTGGAGATGCGCGCCAAGGGCGACGATGAAGCCGGTATGATGGACGAGGATTTCATCAACGCCCTGGAGTACGGCATGCCCCCCACGGGCGGCCTCGGCATCGGCATCGACCGCTGCGTCATGCTCCTGACCGGCGCAAGCTCTATCCGAGACGTGATCCTGTTCCCGACAATGAAGCCCGTCGAGTAAAAAAACCTGTATTTTCAACGGTTTGAAGGTATAATTCTGAGAGTTGACAACAAATTGACAACAATTTCGCTCTGTCTTGTGAAGCGAAATGAAGCATTTTGGTGAAGTCAGGAAAGCAATAGCATCTCAACACTACGTTTGAGAGAACACTCCTTGAAGAGAGTTCAGGGAGTGTTCTCTTTTTTTCGGCTTCCTTATGCGTCGTGTCAGAATCTTTAGAATGACAGGAGACGGAAATGTTATGTTAACTGAAAGCGTCAAAGAGTATTACAGCCTTACAAAAAAGAATGAGGTTCGTGAGGCGGCGAAAAAACTGCGCAGAAAATTCTTAAGGTATACTGGCTTGGAGTTACACCTTAATCAACTGTTCCAAAGTTTCAAACAAATGCTCGGACTCCACTGGTTTACTTAGGTGTGCGTTCATGCCTGCCTGGAGAGATCTCTGTACATCCTCGTCAAAAGCGTTCGCTGTCAGAGCGATGATCGGTATCTCTTTCGCGTCTGCTCTATCCATACTCCGGATAGCCTCCGTCGCCTCCAGCCCGTTCATCACGGGCATGCGCACATCCATCAGGATAGCACTGTACTCACCAACAGCGCTCTTCCGAAACATCTCAACTGCGATCTGCCCGTTCTCGGCGTGATCCGCCTCTACCTCCCTCAGGGACAATATGTCCATCATAATGTCGGCGTTGATTTCCATATCCTCCGCCAGCAGGATGCGCCTTCCTGCCAGCTCTGCCTTGTGGACTTCCCGATGGGTCTCGAGCCGCCTGTGTATTGCCTGTTTGAACTCGTCCAGCACATTGGACGCGAACAGGGGCTTGGCAATGAAGCTGTCCACTCCGGCCTCCAGCGCGTCCTCCAAAACGTCATCCCAGCTGTATGCTGTCAGTATGATAATAGTGGATTCATCGTTATATTTTGCTCTGATCCGCCGCGAGACTTCCACCCCGTCCTGACCCGGCATTTTGAGGTCCACCAGGACGAGATTATAGGCCTCCACCCTGGCGTGTGCAAGCGCCATCATTTCCATAGCTTCGTCGCCGCTGCAGCAGGTGTCCGACACGATGCCAACCTCTTCCAGCACCAGCTTGGCATGCTCGCACGCGACCGGGTCATCGTCGATGATCAGAACGCGCAGGTCCTGCGGCCGCATTTCCGGGTCATCCTGCGCCTGTTTATCAGAAGTCCTCAGCGTGACCGTCACAGTAAAGGTGGAACCGACGCCCTTTTCGCTCTCAACAGCAATGTTGCCGTTCATCATTTCCACGATGTTCTTGGTGATGGCCATGCCCAATCCCGTGCTGCCGTACTTATTGCTCTTGTGCTCGTCCTCCTGCGAGAAAGGCTCGAATACCTTCGGCAGATAGTCACTGTCCATGCCGACGCCGGTGTCCTTCACGATGAATCGCAGCGTGGCGTTATCCTCGAAGATCGTCATGGGTTCCACCATGAAGGTGACGTTCCCGCCCTCCGGCGTAAACTTCACGGAATTGCCCAGTATGTTGATGAGGACCTGTTTGAGCTTCATGTCATCACCAATGTAGTAGTCCTCCACCTTGCCCATGATCCGGCAATCGTAATTCAGGCCCTTTTCCTGGCACTGACTGTTGATCATGGTGTTGATCTGTTCAAGCGTCTCCCGCATGGAGAACTCTTCATTTTTCAGGGTCATTCGTCCGCTCTCGATGCGGCTCATGTCGAGGATATTGTTGATGAGGGAGAGCAGGTGCTTTGCGCTGCCGCCGATCTTCTGGAGCCTGTCTCTGGTCTCCTCTGAAAGGCTGGGGTCCTTCAGCGCGATGGTGTCCAGGCCGATGATGGCGTTCATAGGCGTCCGGATCTCGTGGCTCATGGAGGACAGAAAGGAGGTCTTGGCAGCGTTGGCCGATTCCGCCTGGGCCAGCGCGCTCTTGAGCGCCTCCTGCTGCCGGGCCAGCGTCTGCTCCATTTCCTTCCGCTCCGTGATGTCCACGAAAATGCCGATGTAGGTGATGGGCGAGCCATCCGGGCGGCGGGTCAGCTTGCCCATGGCATGGAACCAGCGCCAGCCTTGGTTTTTCGTCCTGAGCCGGTACTCCACGTCATAGCTCGTCTGGCCGGTATAGTCGTCGATGGCGTCGGCGTAGGCCTTCAATACGCGATCCTTGTCCTCTTCATGCAGCAGATCCGACCAGGATTCCAGCACATTGGGAAAGTCCTCTTCATTGGTATAGCCGAGCATCCTTCGGAATGTGTCCGACCAGGTCACGCTTATCATCCGGCCCTGCTCGTCGAAATCCATGTACCAGGGGCCGGAGCCGAGCATGCCGTGCATGACGGTCAAGGATTCGTTTTGCCGCTCCTGCGCCAGCAGCTGATCCTGGAGCTTCAGCCGAGCCTCATATTCCGCCTGCTTGCCCCGGTTCTCTGCCTCCGCCGTCTCCTTGTCCAGAATGAGCTTCGAGTTTTTCCGGGTTTGCATTAATAGCACGACAAATACGCTGAGCATGACGAGCGCGGTGACTATGCTCTGGATCAGGCTGCGGGTGATGATGCCCCGAGAAATGATGTTGATCTGATCGCTGATAACGTGCTCGCGGATCAGATAAGTGAGCATCCAGTCGGTGGCCTTGACGGGAAAATAATACAGCGTCTCGTCAATGCCGGAATAGTTGAAGGTGATAACGCCCTCCTGTCCTGCTGAAAAGTCTTCCACAGCCTGTTCATAGGATGAGTCTTCTCCAAATCTGGCATTTTTGAGGGCATCCAGCAGGTTTACGTCGCTGGAGGTGCCGCCGAGCACCTTGTTGGTGAGGGAGATGCCGCTCCTGTCATAGAGATTGCAGAAGGTCGCTTCATTGGCATCAGACTGAAGCGACAGTCCCTCCAGCAGCACGTCCATGTCGATCTCCATGAAGCAGCTTACCAGGGTCTGACCGTTGAATGGCCGATGATCGATGGGAAGCGCGATTACGACCTTTTTGTCCTTGCTCTCAATATCCTTGATGGATACCTCCGGGCCGGAAATAGAGCGATAGTCGAAGTTATAATCCTCAATGTTGTCAAGCAGCCCCAGCGAGGTATAGATCAGGCCATTAGCATCCACAAATGCAAATTTCTCCACGTTATAAAGCTTTTTCATCTTTGCCTGGTAAGCCTGAAGATGCTCCAAATCAGACAAATCGTTCTCATCCAACAGATCAAGCGCGTCCCGCATATTCTGGATGTTGTTTTGAAGATTCGACGCAACGACCTGCCCACGGCGCCCGGCCAATTCCCGGAGATAGAAATTACTGACAGAGTGAACGGCCCTGTTTGTGCCGCGTTGAGCACTGACCCCGGTCCAAACCGTAGTCATGATTAAAACAAGCGCAACTAACAAGCCACCGATAATGGCAATGTTTATTGTTATTCGATTCTGAGATCTCCGTTTGTTCACGATAGATTACCCTTCTTCACCTATTAATGAATTGTAACATTCGCCATGAGACGGAGTGCGTCTTCCTGACGAAATATATACTTTGGCTGTATCCTTTTCACAACACAATGGAGGCGGTCAAGGGGTTTCTGTTTCATACCAAGCTCCTCCATTAATTTGATATGTTTATTCTACCACTAAACAGGGATAGCTGTCTATCCCCAAAAAGAAAATAGACCGGAATACCCAGCTCTGATATACACCCATTTGTACACACGGCGCACATCGTATCAATTCCCGAATACTGGGGAAAGAGAAAGGATATCTGCTACAGATGTATTACTCCGAATGTTGACAAAACAAGAATACAGAAACCGTACAAGCTCTACTATATGGGACTTTGCTTCACTATGAGCGTATACGGAGAAAGCGTATTAGTTCTCCCGACAATGAAACCGACGGAATAAAACCCAATCATGAAAATCAAAACCCCGTGAGCTGGCTCACGGGGTTTTGCCTGCATGTCGAATAAACTACCAGTAAATATACCGGTAAAATCATTGACTTTTTTCTCAGCATTGCATATACAATTTATTTTGACTTTCGGAACATAAAAGCCCGCGCGGCCTGAATGGCAATTTTATAGGGCAGGGGACGCAGAGCCCGGTCAGCCTCCTGGAGCTTTTCCCGGATGGGGATACTCTGCGGGCAGTGCTGCTCGCATTTCCCGCAGCGAATACATTGAGAGGCGAAGGCCGGTTCCTTCGTCAGCCCGACAGTCTGGATAAACTGGCTGCGCCCGGCAAGCTTCGACTCGGAAAACATGGTGTTATAGCTGCGGAAAATGCCGGGAATGTCCACGCCCTTGGGACACGGCATGCAATACCGGCAGCCGGTGCAGCCGACCTTTTCTTTCTCACGGATCGCGCGCTTGACCCTTTCCAGTGTTTCAAAATCCGCTTCGGTGAAGGCGCCCGCCTTGGCTTCGGCCGCGACGCGGCAGTTTTCCTCCACCATTTCAACGGAGTTCATACCGGACAGAACGACCGTGACCTCCGGCTGATTGTACAGCCAGCGAAGCCCCCATTCCGCCGGACTCCAGCCGCGGGAACTCTCCTTCATGGCCTGCTTTGCCGCCTCGGGCAGCATGTTGACGAGCTTCCCGCCCCGCAGCGGCTCCATGATCATCACCGCAAGACCCTTCGCCGCGGCAGCCTGCAGCCCGGCCTTGCCCGCCTGGGAAACTTCATCCAGATAATTGTATTGGATCTGACAGAAGTCCCAGTCATAATCATTCAGGATCTTCAAGAAATTGTCGGTGTTGCCGTGATAGGAGAAGCCAATATTGCGAATGGCGCCGCTCCGCTTCTTTTCCGCGATCCAATCAAGAATACCGACCTTTTTCAGCTTTTCCCACATGGCCACATCGGTCAGATGATGCATGAGATAATAGTCCACATAGTCCGTGCGCAGGCGGCTCAGCTCCTCATTGAAATACCGGTCCAGTGCGGCACGGTTCCCGATCAGATACTGCGGCAGCTTGGTCGCAAGCTTGATCTTCTCGCGGATGTGGTTGCGCTCAAAGATTTCTCCGACAGCAGCCTCGCTGCCGGGATAGATATAGGCGGTGTCATAATAATTGACCCCGGCACGATAAGCGGTCATGAGTTCCTTTTCGGCCTTGTCGATGTCGAGGCCGCTGCCCTTCCTGGTAAAGCGCATGCAGCCATAGCCCAGGATGCTCAGTTCATTGCCCTTTCGATCTTTCCTGTATTGCATTTGATTGCCTCCTTCGGTCACAGCAGGGTATGAATGCAGTTTAAGTATATACGGCGCGCTTTCCCATGTAAAGAATAATTTTTTAACAGATACAGAACAGCGGCAAAATGACCCTGGAAAAATAGACCGCCATAGTTTATAATAATAAGAAAAGTAAGGGGCCTTTGGGGGAGGTGGTTTTATTGCGATACAGGCGAAAAAGGCGCGAAGAGCGCAGGGAGAGAATGCAGAGGGATCTCAGAAAATACGGAGATAAAATCCTCAATTCCGAGGAGATGCGGCGGGCATTCCGTCAGAAGCACCATACCCTCTCCACAGTGGGGGAGCATACCATGCGCGTTGCCATGACGAGTCTTGCCATCTGCTATGTACTGAAAAAGCTGCATATCCCGACAGACATAAAAGCGGTTGTCACCGGCTCGCTCAGCCATGACCTCGGCATTCTCGGGCGGAACGAAAAATACAGTACGTCCCGGGAGTGCAGCAGACAGCATCCGGAGGATTCTGCCGAGGTGGCAGAGAAGCTGCTCGGTGAGCTGCCGAAGAAAACAACAGATATCATCACGCGCCATATGTGGCCTGTCGGAAAGAGCAAGCCGCCCAATTCCCTGGAGGCCGCCATCGTCTCAACGGCGGATAAAATTGCGGCGGTGGAAGACTTTGTGAAGGGCTATGAGGAGAAGCGCCCCGGCGTCAGGGGCGTGATACGGGAGATCAGAAACAGAAAAAAGGAAAGCACGGCATGGACGGGCGGGAAAGAGCAGTCAGGCCCGGAAAACCAATGAATAAGGTGATGCTTTGAAAAGACGATTGGTATTCTTACTTACGCTTGCGGCGGTTCTTTCGCTTGTGCTGCCGGCGCTTGCCCATGCCCAAACGGAGCTTGATCTTTCTGCTCCGGGAGTGCGGATCGGCGTTGCGACCGGAACCGTGCAGGAGCAGCTTGTCCGCAAGCTCTTTCCGCAGGCGGCGATCTCCTATTTTGAAAAGGTGGACGGATGCACGGCGCTTGCGCAGGGGAAGATCGACTGCTACCTGTATGACAAAAGGCAACTGGAGATCACGGTGGCAAACGGTCAGTCCGGGGTTCGCGTACTGGATCAGACAGTCGGGGACAGTCTGGATGTGGCCTACGGCATTTCGGAGGTCTCCGAGATCCCCGGGCTTGAGGAGCGCGTCAATGCGTTTATTGCGTCGACCAAAGCGGATGGGACGCTGGATGAAGCCTTCGAGCGCTGGGTCGTGTGCGGCGAGACGGACATGCCGGAGATTCCGCGTCCGTCTTCGCCGGATTACCACCTCAAGGTAGGCACGACCGGCATTGTCGAGCCCTACAGTTTTTTCAAAGGCTCCGTGCTGACCGGATTTGATATTGAAATGATTTACCGGCTTGCAGCCTCGCTGAATGCCGATGTCAGCTTTGAAATCTACGATTACGGTTCCATTGTGGCGGCGGCCCATACCGGCAAGGTAGACCTCATCGCGGCCGACCTTCAGATTACGCCCGAACGGGCGGAGGCGCTTCGCTTTTCCGATCCGCTTTATCAGGAGGTTACCGGCGTCGCCGTGCGGGCTTCCGGAGAGATAACAGAATCCGGTGGACCGAATACCTCGCACTGGCGGGACTATAACGGCAAGCGGATCGGCGTACTCGTCGGCCCGCTGATGGAGGATGCGGCACATACCTATTTCCCGGACAGCGAGTATCTGCTGTTCAATTCCTACCCGGACTGCATATCGGCTCTGCTCGCCGGGAAGATCGACGGCTTTCTCGGGGACGGGCCGGAAATAAAAACCGTCCATGCCGAGGAGCCGAGAGTCGATTACATCCAGGAAAGCCTGACCGAGAACAACTACAGCTTCGCCTTCCGGAAGGACGACCCCAAAAGCGCCGCACTGTGTGCCGAGCTCAACGCCTTTCTTGAAAAATCCTGGTCGGACGGCACCATGCAGGAGCTGGAGGATATCTGGCTGGGCGTGGAGGAAGCGCGAAAGGTCGTGGATATGTCCGGCCTGAGCGGCGAAAACGGAACCGTCAAGGTCGTCACCACCGCCACGGATATGCCCTGGTCGTATGTCAAGGAAGGGAAAAACGTTGGCTATGACATTGATCTTGTCGTGCGCTTCTGTCGGGACAGGGGCTATGCCCTGGAGCTGGGGGACGTGGATTTCGCGGGGCGCATTCCGGCGATCCAGTCCGGCAAATACGACTTTACCACCGACATGAACGTCACGCCGGAGCGGGAGGAGCAGGTTCTTTTTTCAACGCCGACGGCCCACGGCGGGATTGTGCTGGCGGTTCGCGCGTCGGATCTGGCTGCGGCTGCAGCGCAGACGAACAATGCGGCGTCTTCCGGTGAGTCGGGAAAAAGCTCTTTCTGGGACGGCGTCCGCCTGAGCTTTGAAAAGACCTTCCTGCGTGAATATCGCTGGAAGCTGTTTTTACAGGGTGTGGAAACGACGCTTCTCATCACGGTGCTGTCGATCATGTTCGGAACACTGCTGGGCTTCGTGGTGTTTATGCTCTGCCGCAACGGAAACCCTGCCGCCAATGCTGTCACGCGCTTTTGCGTTTGGCTCGTGCAGGGGATGCCGATGGTCGTGCTGCTGATGGTACTGTTCTATATCATCTTCGGCAGCATGGCGATCAGCGGCGTCGCGGTTGCCGTGATCGGCTTTACGCTGACCTTCGGCGCGTCCGTGTTCGGGCTCATGAAAATGGGCGTGGGGATGATCGACGTCGGCCAATATGAGGCGGCGTATGCCCTCGGCCACTCCAATCGCCGTACCTTCTATCGGGTCATTCTGCCGCAGGCCATTCCGCATGTGCTGCCCGCCTACCGGGGAGAGATCGTGGGGCTTTTAAAGGCAACGGCGGTCGTGGGCTATATTGCGGTGCAGGATCTGACCAAGATGGGAGACATTGTGCGCAGCCGCACCTATGAGGCATTCTTCCCGCTGATCGCCGTCACGGTCTTCTATTTTGTGCTGGAGGGGGTCATGAATCTCATGATCGGCTGGCTCCAGATCCGCCTTGACCCGAAAAAACGCAGCAAAGCGCAAATCCTGAGGGGGGTGAAGACCGATGATTAGGATTGAGCATCTGAAAAAGGAATATCCCAATGTCACACCCCTGCAGGATGTGAACGCAGAAATCCATGACGGCGACGTGATCGCGGTCATCGGCCCCTCCGGCACGGGCAAGAGTACCCTGCTGCGATGCATCAACCTTCTGGAAAAGCCCACGGCGGGGCGAATCTGGATCGGGGAAGACGAGATCACGGATCGGCGCTGCAACCTCAGCCGCATCCGGCAGAAATTGGGCATGGTCTTCCAGTCCTTTAACCTCTTCGGCAACATGACGGTCATTGAGAACATCATGTTCTCCCCGGTGGATTTGAAGAAGATGAGCCGGCAGGAGGCCTATGACAAGGGGATCGCGCTTCTGCGGAGCGTGGGCCTTGCGGAAAAGGCCCTGAACTACCCGGACGAGCTTTCCGGCGGTCAGAAGCAGCGTGTGGCCATTGCCCGGGCACTTGCCTTGGATCCGGAGATCATCCTCTTTGACGAGCCGACCAGCGCCCTCGACCCCACCATGGTGGACGAGGTGCAGGCGGTAATTCGGGAATTGTCCAAAAGCGGGAAGACCATGGTGATCGTAACGCATGAGATGCGCTTTGCCCGCGCCATTTCCAACCGTGTGTTCTATATGGACGAGGGCGGCATCTATGAGGACGGTACGCCCGAACAGATTTTTGACCATCCCAAACGGGAGCGGACGCGCCGCTTTGTCAAAAAGCTCAAGGTGCTGGAGCTTGTCATCGACAGCCCGGACTTTGACTTTATCGGCGCAGGCAGCGACATTGACCGCTACTGCCTGCAAAACGAAATCTTCGACAGGCAGCGAAACCGCATTCGCCTTGTGATCGAGGAGCTGGTACAGCAGATCCTGCTTCCGCGCATGCCGGAGCTTCGGATCCGCATCGTGATCGAGCATGCCGCGCAGGAGAGCGGCGCCACCGTGACGATCACATACAGCGGCGAAGCCTTTGATCCGCGAAGCTCGGACAACGAGCTCTCCCTCAAGGTGATGGAAAGCGCGGCGGAGGAGATCGCATACAGCTTCGATCCGGCAGCCGCGGAAGGAAATACAGTGCGCATCCGTATACGGTCATAAAAGGATAATTATTGGAGGTGTTATGATGAAGCGTTTTCTGACTTTGCTTCTGGCTGCCGCAATTTGCTTATCACTTGGAGCGGCAGCTTCGGCGGAAAGACCCGCGTCGTGGGATATCATTGAAAAAATCGTTGTGCTCTATGCTTCCGAAGGGGAAGCCGCGACGGACAGGATCCTGGAGCTCTTCGGAGACCTGGAAGCGGTCGACGCCGCCGCTGCGGAAAAATGGGCAAAGATCCTGCATACCTGGCACGACAACGAGCTGACCATCAATGAAGACATTCTGCCCGACGGGCTGCCGGACACGGATGAACTCTGCCTGGTGGCCCTGGGCTTCCAGCTCAACCCGGACGGGAGCATGCGGGACGAGCTGCTTCACCGCCTTGAGACGGTAAAGCGCAGCGCGGAAAAGTACCCCAACGCTCTCATCGTCTGCACGGGCGGCGGAACCGCGCGCGATAACCCTGCCGCCACGGAGGGCGGGGTCATGGCAAAGTGGCTGCGCGAAAACGGGATCAGATCCTCCCGCATCATCATCGAGAATCAGTCCCAGACCACGGCGCAGAACGCGATCTATACCCTGAATATCCTGAAAAAAGAATTCCCGCAGGTCTCCAAGCTTGCCATCATCTCCAGCGATTATCACATTGCGACCGGCAAGCTGCTGTTTGAGGCGGAGCTCATTTTGCGCGATGACGCCGATATGGAGGTCGTCTCGAACGCGGCGTGGAAAGCGCCGTCCGGTACGCTGTCTCCCATGTTCCAGGCCGGCGCGCTGCTCGAGCTGCTCGGCAATAAGGAGACCGCCTATGATATCTATTACGATAACTATGATATCCATGAGATCATGCCCCTTGCCGAAGAGGCGGGCGAATAACAGCGAATAGTTGAGCCGCAAGGCTTGATTATAATATTATTTCTTAGGAGCGTGCTTTTTGAAGAAGTACCGTACACCGGAGACTGCGGCATAACCGGGAGGTTTGCCGCAATCGAACAAACCTCCCGCCGACGGGCAATTGAAGTCAACAATGTTCAGGAGGATAAACAATGAATACAAATGACGATACCATTCGTTTGGAGAATAAAGAAGACCGGGCAGCGGTGGAATACCTGATCCGCGAGTCGTTCTGGAACGTGTACCGCCCGGGCTGCAGCGAACACTATGTGATCCATGTCCTGCGGAACGATCCGGCTTTCGTGAAGGAGCTGGACTTCGTCATGGAGCAGGACGGCCGTCTCATCGGACAGAATATGTTCATGCGCACATGCATTCAGTCTGACGACGGCGGAGAGATCCCGGTTCTGACCATGGGCCCGATCTGCATCACCCCGGAACTTAAGCGCAAAGGGTATGGCAAGAAGCTGCTGGACTACTCGCTGGAGAAGGCGGCCGCGATGGGCTTCGGCGCTGTCCTGTTTGAGGGCAACATCGGCTTTTACGGCAAAAGCGGCTTTACGTACGCCAGACGCTTCGGCGTCCGCTACCACGATCTCCCGGAGGGGGCGGACGATTCGTTCTTTCTCTGCAAGGAGCTGATCCCCGGATACCTCGACGGCGTCACCGGCGTATATCAGACGCCGCAGGGCTACTACGTGGATGACGCGGATGTGGAGGAATTCGACCGGCATTTCCCGGAAAAGGAAAAGCTGAGACTGCCGGGCCAGATTTTCTGATCGAGCGGTAAACAAACGGGGCCGGTGCATCCTGTGCGGTGCATCGGCCTTTTGAAATAATGAGACGCCTTGCCTTGCGCAAGACGTCTCATTTTTACGGCGTGGGCAGCTTTTGCACGGGGAAGTGATATTCGCCGTCCAGCCAGCCGAGCAGAAAGGCCTCGGCCAGACTGCCGGGTTTGATGTTCTCCCGTGCCTCCTGCAAGGAAAACCACCGCCAGCTGTCGACCTCCCGGTTCGGCTGCGCGTCCCTGGTCGGCACCGTTACGGTGAAATTCAGCATCAGCGTATTGCTGGGGGCAAAGTAATGGCTGCGGTTAAAGCGCACAGAAGCAGCCGGGAGACTCATTTCCTCCATGAGCTCCCGCCGGGCGGCGTCCTCCGCGTCCTCTCCTTGGTTTACATAACCTGCAACCAGAATGTAATGGGGACGGCCGTATTGACGGATCAGCAGAATGTTTTCTTCCTCCTCGTCCACCACCAGCAGACTCACCGCCGTGTTGAACACCGGATAGCGAAATGCTCCGCAGGTATCGCAGTAGGGGAAGACGCCCTCTTCGCCATGGGATTTCGGGTGCAGCAGGGTGCCGCACTCCATGCAGTAATTCATCTTCATGCTTCGTAAATCTCCGTTTCGGTGACACAGTGCTGCTTCAGTTCGCCCACAAGAGCCTGCAATGCGTCGACGACATGTGGGCGGATATCTCCGCCCACCAGCACCAGCATGATGTCATCGCCGACCTTGAGCTCTCCGCTGTTGAGCCATACGCGCACATATGCAATGCCGGGCATGCCGAGCGTCATAGCCTTTGCGGCTTCCACCTTGTCGGCGTCATAGGAAAAACGCATGCCCCGTACCGGCGGGGTGTCCTCCGCGCTCTCACGCACGGCGGCCTTGGCCGTCTCGCGTACAACGCCGTTGTGAAAGAGATACATCCCGCAGCCTTTGGCCCCGGCCTCGCGCTTTGCCTCACTGAGCCAGACGTCGAGAGAGGGGAGGGGCTGCTTTCCTGTTACAAAGAGATTTTCCATGCCGCTCATTTCTCCGCCGTCCTCTCATAATCGCCGTGTATGCCGCCCGTTTTCTGCAGGAGGCGGATATCTGTGATGACCATATCTTTCTGTACGGCCTTGCACATGTCGTAAACCGTGAGCGCTGCCGTGCTGACCGCCGTGAGCGCCTCCATCTCTACCCCGGTGTGCCCTGCGCAGGAGACTGTCGCCAGAATCTCCACCGAGCAGCGCTGCTCGTCCAGGCTCAGCTCCAGATCGATCCCATCGATCAGGATGGGATGGCACATGGGGATGAGATCAGGCGTGTGCTTGGCGCCCATGATACCCGCAACCTGAGCGACGGTCAGGACGTCGCCCTTCTTCATGCCCCCGCTCTTGATGAGGGCAAAGGTCTCCCGATTGACAAGTACCCTGCCTGCCGCCGCAGCGGTACGGACGGTGACGGGCTTTTCACCGACGTCCACCATCCTTGCGCGGCCCTGTTCATTAAAATGTGTGAAATCCTGCATGTTTCAGCCTCCGTCGTCCTGCGTTTAAAATTGTACGGCGTTCAGCAGCTTTTTTGTATATTCGTGCTGAGGGTGATCGTAGACCTCGTCCACGGTGCCCTGCTCGATGATGCGCCCCTTTTCCATGACCATGACGCGGTCGCAGATGGAGTAGACGACGTTGAGATCGTGGCTGATGAAAAGATAGCTCAGATCCAGGTCATGGCGCAAATCCCAGAGCAGATCCAGGATCTGCGCCTGGATGGTCACATCCAGTGCCGAGACCGGCTCGTCCGCAATGATGAAGCGGGGGCGGCGGATCAGCGCCGCCGCGATGGATACGCGCTGCCGCTGTCCGCCGGAGAGCTGTCCGGGCCGCCGTTCGGCCTGACCGCGTTCAAGCCCCACGCGCTCCAGCATGTCCAGCACCCGGCGCTTGCGCTCGGCTGCGTCGTATTTGCCGTAGACGCGCAGCGGCTCCTCCAGGATCCAGCCCACGGTTTTGGAGGGGTTGAGACTCCCGAAGGGATCCTGAAACACCATCTGCGGCCGTGGGGTGAAATGGCGGATCTCGCCTGTCACCTTCGCCCTGTCCAGCATGCCGAGAATGGCTTTGGAGAGGGTGGACTTCCCGCAGCCGGATTCGCCCACAAGGCCGAGGATCTCACCGCGCTTGACGTGGAAGCTCACATCTGTAAGCGCCTGAAAGGAGGACTTTTTTCCGAACAGTCCGCGATCCTCATACACGACGGAGAGCTTTTCGACCTCCAGCACGTTTTTAATCTGATCCATGGCGTCTCCTTGTGGGGATTGCGGCGATGAGCCGCTTGGTGTATGCATCCTGCGGATGGTGGAAGATATCCTCCGTCAGCCCGCGCTCGACGATCTTGCCCTTGTACATGACGGCCACATCCTCACAGAGCCTGCGCACGACGTTCATGTCGTGGCTGATGAGCAGGATGCCCACGCCGTACTCCATACTGAGTTTGCGCAGCAGTTCCAGGATCTGCTTTTGCACCGTCACGTCCAGGGCGGTGGTGGGCTCGTCACAGACCAGCAGCTTCGGGCGGATGATCATGGCGGAGGCGATGATGACGCGCTGCCGCTGCCCGCCGGAGAGCTGGTGCGGATACTTGCGGTAAGTTGTCTCGGGGTCGGGCAGGCTGACCTGCTCCATAACCTCAAGCGCCAGCGCGCGGCGCTCTGCCGGTGTTTTATCTGTGTGGATCTTCAGCGATTCTTCGATCTGATCCCCGATACGCATGAGAGGATTGAGGCTTCGCATGGGCTCCTGAAACACGACGCCGATATCTCTGCCGTGGATTTGCCGCAACTCCCGCCGGGAGCAGGTGACAAGGTCGCGACTCTCGAAGAGCACCTGACCCGTCATGTCCACGTTACTGCGCTCGATGAGTCCCGTGAGGGCCATGGCCGTCACCGTTTTGCCGGAACCGGATTCGCCCACCAAGCCTAAGCGCTCGCCCGGCGCGATGGAAAGATCGATGCCGCGCACGGCCTCCTTGCCGGTGGAATTGAAGGTGACATGCAGATCACGGATTTCAAGCATGGCTCTCACCTCCAAGCCCCTCACTGATTAGACCAAAGCCCAGAACCAGCAGCACGATGGCGACGCCGACCGAAAGCGCGTACCAGGGCGCGCGCAGCAGATAGGACTGCGCCTCGCTCAGCATGCGGCCGAGACTGGGATCGGGCGGCTGTACGCCGAGACCCAGATAGCTCATCGAGGCCTCCGCGAGTACCGCGTTATTAAAGCCGATCGCAACGGTACTTAGCAGTACCGGCAGGATGTTCGGCATGATGTGCACAAAGAGGATGCGCATGTCCTTTACACCCATGAGCTTCGCGTTCGCGACATAGTCCAGGGCCTTCTGCCGCGCCACCTCCATGCGCACGATGCGGGCGAAAGTGGGGATGAAGATGATGCCCAGGGCGAGAATGATGTTGTATTTGCCGGTATGGAAAATGGCGATCAGAACGAGCGCCAGCAGGAGACTCGGAAACGCGGTGATGCTGTCGTTGAGGCGCATGAGTACTTCGTCCACCCAGCCGCCGTACCAGCCGGTGAGACCGCCGATAATGAGACCGACCAGAAGCCCGAAGCCCACCGAGCACAGGGCGATCAGGAAGGTTGCCCCGGCGCCCTGCACGACGCGGGAAAAAATGTCACGTCCGAAGTTGTCGGTGCCGAAGAGATGGCGAAAGCCGGGTGCGGCCATCTTCTCGGCGGCGTTCATGGCATTGGGATCGTAGGGCGTCCACACGGCGCCGATCAGGATCACGAGCAGCATGAAGGCCGTGATGCCTGCGCCGATGCGAAAGCTTTTGTCTTTTGTGTTGATCATCCCGGTCCTCCTCAGCTCAAGCGCACACGCGGGTCAATGGCCTGCGTCAGAATATCGGCCAGATAGTTCATCACCACGACCACCGACGCGATCATCACCACAATGCTGAGCGCCACCGGATAGTCCCGGTTGGAGATGCTCGCGACGAGCAGCCGCCCGAGACCCGGAACGACGAAGACCTGCTCGACAATGATGGAGCTTGCCACAATGTCCGCAAGCGACATGGCAAGATAGGTCACCACCGGCAGCAGCGCGTTTCGCACCACGTGGTTTTTGATGACCAGCCAGCGGGAATTGCCGTGGCTGTATGCCGTGAGGACGTAGTCCTGCTTCATCTCGCTGAGGATGGAGGCGCGCAGAAGCCGCGCCGTCTTGGCAATCTTCGGCAGGGAGATCGCCAGGGCGGGGAAGAACAGATAGCCGAGACTGCCGGAAACGCTCTCCTGAAAGGAAATGAATTTTCCCGGTGTAAAAAGCTTCAATACCAGGCCGAAGAGATAGGTCAGCAGAATGCCGAGAAAGAAAGAGGGAATCGCCATCATCACCTGGTTGAGTGAGGCGCCGATTTTGCCGAAGGGCTTGTTTTGATAGCGCACCAGCGCGATCCCGAGCGGGACGCTGACCGCGACGACCAGCACCCAGCTCATGAGCGAGAGCACCGCCGTCACGGCGACCTTGCCGCGCAGCACCTCCCGCACGGGCATGGAATAGCTGTAGCTTGTGCCCATGTCGCCGCGCGCGAAGGAGATAAACCAATCAAAAAAGCGCACAAGGACATTGCGGTCAAGCCCCATGGACTCCCGCAGGGCCGCCGCCCGCTCGGGCGTATAGTCGCTGCCCAGGAGCATGGTGGTCGGGTCGCCGGGGATGATCTCAAAGGCGAGAAAGGCAAACAGCGACACCAGCAGCAGCGTCGCAATCAGCACGCCGGTTTTTTTCAGGACATACTGCATGGAAGGATCCGTCCGGTTTCTTTAGAATGGCAGGGCGGCACCGCACAATCCGTTTTGCCGGATCGTGCGGTGTAGCGCTGAATTTACTGGATGCGGTACATCGTGGACAGATCCATGATGTACAAGGCGGGGTAGAACTGATAGCCGGCCACGTCCTTCTGCATGACGGCGAAGGAGGCGGCGTCCTGGATATAGACGTTCGCGGCCTGCTCGGTCAGGATAGTTTCGCAGTGCTTGAAGAGCGCCGTCTGCTCTTTGTCGTCCACGGTCGCCATGGCCTTGCGGTAGGTTTCGTCATACTCTTCGTTTTTGAAGTTGATGAAGTTCTTGCCGCTGTCGCTCACGAAGCGGGCGAGGCATCCGGAAGCGGCGAGGCTGTGGGTGTCCATGCCGACGACGGTGGACTCAAACTTGCGGCCCTTGTAGGTCTCATCGTACCAGGTGGCCCACTCGACAAGATTGATTTGCGCGTTGATGCCTGCGGCGCGAAGCTGCTCGACAATGACCTGGGCGGCGTCCACATGGGCGGGCATGCTGGAGGGCACCGTGATGGAAAAGCTGAGGTTTTCATAGCCCGCTTCCTTCAGCAGGGCCTTTGCCTTTTCAGGGTCGGGCTTATAGGTGTCCAGAAGCTCCGGCACCACATACTTGCCCATGGAGGGGATCATGCTGCTGCCGAGGGGGATGCCGTGCCCGTCGTTCGCCAGATCAATGACGCCCTGGCGGTCGATGGCATAGCACAGGGCCTGCCGGACGCGGAGATCGCGGAAGGGTTCAAAATCGTTGTTGAGATAGAGGGCCTGGATGATGTTGCTGCCGCCCTCGAGGATCGTGAGATCCGAGAGATCGGCGATCTGGCTTGCCGAAAGGTGGTTTGTCATGTCGATGGCGCCGGAGCGCAGGCTCATGACCATGGTCTGCCCGTCGGGGATGACCTTGAGGGTGACCTTGTCCACCAGGGCGGCCTTGCCCCAGTAATCGGCAAATTTCTCCAGCACGATGCTGTCCTGCGGTGTGCGGGAGACGAAGCGGAAGGGGCCGGTGCCGACGACTTCGGCATTGGGGTCGATGCCCTCCGGGATGATGGCGACGTGCATGTAGGCGTTGAATTCCGCATCGGGGGCCTTGAGCGTTACGACGACGGTTTTGTCGTCCTTTGCCTCGACCGAGGCGACGCCGCTCAGCTCAGCGACAAGAGGCTCGCCGGTTTCCAGTCCCGCAGCTCTGGTGAGAGAATAGACGACATCCCCGACCGTCACCGTTTTCCCGTTGTGGAAGCGGACACCGTCACGCAGGGTGTAGGTGTACTGATCCGCTGTCTCGTTCACGGTAAATTCTTCGGCAATGGCGGGGATGAGATTTCCGTCCGTATCGGGCTTGACAAGCCCTTCAAAGATGTTGAAGAGGACCTCTCTGGTTCCTGCCGACGACGAAGATACGTGTGGGTCAAGACTCGTGTCCAGATCTGCGGCGATACCCACGGTGAGAGAAGCACCGGGGGCCTGTTCGCCGGCGGAGCCGGTGGGATTGTCCGTGGCCTGCACCGTCTGGGACTTGCCGCCTCCGCATGCGCAGAGTGCCGTAGTCATCAGCACAGCCAGGACGAGCGTGAGAAACCTTTTTTTCATAGCGTTTTTTCTCCTTTGGCTCCAGTATTTAATTTTGGGCAGGCAAAGAATATCATAAACGCACGGGAAAATCAACGATTGTTTGGAATTCTTAATACGACCGTTAAAAAAATCTTGAGCATTTCCCGTTTCCGCTGTATAATACTTCCTGTTAAAAAAATAGTTGGAGTGAAATGGAGAAATAAACCATGTTTGGAAGACGACCGGACGGACGCCGGATCGACGGCATCGACCCCGTCATGAAGATCACGCCCTATGTCATGCCCATGCGCTGTGACGCGCAGGTGTTTCTGAAGCACCGGGCGGATCTGGAAGTGATGTCGAAATACATCCGCCTCCAGAAAAAGGAGAAGAACGAGCAGATCTCCTACATGCAGATCATTGTGGCGGCCTATGTGCGCGCCATCAGCCGCAATCCCGAGGTCAACCGTTTTATCATGAACAAGCAGCTTTTCGCCCGTAACAACTGCTCCGCCGCCTTCACCATCCTCAAGGATCCGAGCAATGCGGACAAGGGCGAGGCGGTCGTCAAAATCAAATTCGACCTGACGGATACGCTCTATGACGTGCGCGACCGCATGACCACCGCTGTCGCGGCAAACCGCGGTGATCAGCCCGCGGGCTTTGTGGATAAGCTCTTGAACTTCCTCTTTGCGGTGCCCGGTCTCGCCACCGTGGTGGTGGGTCTTGTGCGTTTTCTGGATCGCTATGGTCTTGCGCCCGGGGTGTTGATGGAGGAACTGCCCTTTTATGTGGGCATGTACATCACCAACACCGCCTCCATCGGTCTGCACGACGTGAACCACCACCTCTATAACTGGGGCAACGTCGGCCTCTTCTTCGGCATGGGTACGCCGGAGAAGGTCGCCGTGGTCGAAGACGGCGAGACGCGCATGAAGCGCTATCTCCCCATCGGCATCACCGCCGACGAGCGCGTCTGCTCCGGCGCGCACTACGGCCGCTTCTTTGCCGACATGAAGCGCTACCTCGACCACCCGGAGCTGCTGGAGGAGCCGCCCCAAAAGATCCGTTTCGACGGCGATTATGAGTATCACGAGGAAAAGCTGCAAAAGGCGTAAAAGATCAGCGCCCCCGTTCCGAAAAGGAACGGGGGCGCTGATCTTTTAAACAATATCAATCTGGCAGCTTCGCATGGTCTGGAGCGCGGCTTCGTGCAGCGCGGGGGTGACGCCGGCGCAGCAGCTCGCGTCCACGGAGATGGGAGCCTCCGGAAAGTGGGCCTTTAACAGAAGGGCGTTACTCACCACGCAGATATCCGTGCACAGACCGATGAGCTCAATGGAGAAATCCTCCCCGTCGGAAAACTCGTTCATCAGGTGCGGCAGGGTCGTGGAGCCGAAGGTATATTTCTGCACCTTGATGTGCGGCAGCTCCTCGATCACCTCGCGCACGCCGTCGGCCAGCTCCCAGCCGGGCGTGCCGTAGATGCAGTGGGGGACTGGCAGCTTCTTTCCCTCGGCAGTCTCAAGATAGTCTTCAAAATGCGTGTCATAGGTGACGAAGAGCTCTCCGTCAAAGTTTTGGATCTTCTCGATCACCTTCGGTACAATGGCGACGGCTTCTTTGGTGCCGAGCGAGCCGTCCACAAAATCCTTCTGCATATCGACCACGACAAGATAGTGTTTCATTACAATCCTCCTTTATGTTTATGAAAAACCGAATCATCTTCTATGGCAACACCGCACAATGCGGCAAGAGCAGATTCCGAGAAAATCTGAGTTCTGATGATGGCACTTTTTCGCAGATGTACTTTGTGTACCTCAAGAAAAAGTGACGAAATCAGGGCTCAAATTTTCCGGAAGATGCCGCAGGCGTATTGTGCGGTGTTGCCCTATATAAATCCGAAAGCCTTGCGGCCTCTTCACGCATCTCAGCGACCAGTTCCTCCGGCCCTGTGATGCGGATCCCATCCCCGAGGGCGATGATCCAGGCGAGAAAATGGCGGCTCACCAGCACGTCAACATAGGCGGCGAAGCGCCCGCCGTCCAGGGGGATGACGGTGATGTCCCGCCCGAAACGATCCAGCAGGGGACCCACCATGTCGCCGCGACCCTCCAGGCTCACGCGCATGGGCTTGCCGCCGAACATGCCGAACTGGCTTTGCGTATAGCGGGCGGCGTCAAAGGCGGTAAAGGCCTTTTTGCCGAGGCGCGCTTCCTCCGTGATCGAGAGGCGCACGATCTTGTCTACCCGGTAGTGCTTGATCTTTTCCTCTTGCGCGTCATAGGCCACAAGATAGTAGTTCTCATCATCCCAGATCAGGCACCAGGGGCTGACCTGATACCAGGCCCCGTCCCGTCGGTACTCCATTTCCTTGCGCACATTCCAGCGATAATAGCGAAAGCGGATCTGCCGGTCAGCATTGATGGCCTCATGCAGCATGTCCACATTGTAGTAGATGCTCTCGTTCATGGCCTTGATCCGCCCGGAGATCAGCACCTGCCGGTGGAGATATTTCGCTTCGTATATGCTGGCGAGAGATTCCAGCTTTTTGATCAGCTCTCGGGATTTTCGCTCTGTGATGAATCTGGAGGCCTGCACGGAGTCCACCAGCAGCTTGAGTTCCGGCAGCTCAAAGCGGCGGTTGGCAAGACGGTAGAGCGTGCTGCGTCCGGACTTTTCCCGCAGGATCTCCAGTCCATAGCGCTCCAGATCCTCCAGATCTGTGTAAAGCGTCTTGCGCTCCGCGTTGACGTCATAATCTGCCAGCCGCGCGATGATCTCCTGCGCTGTGAGACCGTGCGCTTCGTCCGTCTCCTCGGACAGAATCTTCACAAGATACAGCATTTTCAGCTTCTGGTTTTCGCCAGCCGCCATGCGCCCACCTCCCGCATTCGATCAAAGGTAGTATAGCAGAAAAAAATCTTGTCCGCAATATGATTGAGGGAGTTTTTCTGGACAGCTTTCCTGATAGGATGTGTACAGAAAGAAAAAGACAATGCAGGGAGGAAATGAAAATGCGCGGTTATTACACTGGTTCCGGCTACTATGGCCTTGTGAACGGACGGTATGTCCTCTTCGCCAGCGAGAGCGATTACTTTGACGCGATGGAAGAAGAGGCGGCCTGACACAAGTCAAGCTTTTAAGGGAGATAGAAACAATACAAAATGGGGGAGAGAAAGAACATGAACATCAGAGCGCAGGCGGAAAAAATCGGGTTTCATATCGTGGGCAGCCTTGTCCGCTGCCGGGATCTGGAGCCTTCGCACCTGTATCAGTGCTTCCTGGACGAAGCGGAAAACGAGTACATCCTGCGCCGCGGGATCCTGACGATCATTGCGGCGGACGGAAGCGTATACTGACGGGAAAAACACCATACGAAAAAAGGAAGCCGCGAACGGCTTCCTTTTTCGTATATTGCTTTCGTTGAAATGCTTACTTGTTCTGGGCCGCATGCTCACCGGCGATGTAGCCGAAGGTGACCGCGTGGCCGAGGGAGAGACCGGGGTGGAAGAAGGGATAGTCGGGCGCGCCGAAGAACTGACCGCCCAGGTTGCCGGCGGCGTAGAGACCCTTGATGACCTCGCCCTTCTCGGTGACGACACGGCCGAACTCGTCGGTCAGGACGCCGGCGGTGATGGAGGAGCAGCGGATGTGACGGCGGGTGCCCCAGAAGGGAGCCGTCTCGATCTTGTGCAGATACTTGGAGGGCTTGCCGAAATCGACGTCCTCGCCCTTGTCGCAAAGCTCGTTATAGCGCTTGAGGGACTCAACGGTCGCCTCGACAGGCAGACCGAGCTTTTCGGCCAGCTCTTCAATGGTGTCGGCACGGAAGGTATCGATCAGCTCGGGGAAGACGCTGACGTGCAGGCTGGGATCCTCTTCCTTCAGGTAGCGGGCCATGACGAAATCAGGCACACCGGCGACGGCGTAGCTCATGTAATCGTTGTCATAGATCTGGCAGTACCAGCCGGCGGAACCGGTCTCCTGATGCTCGGGATCCATGTTCTCACCCTTGAACCAGGGCTGCCAGCGCAGGGCGTTGGAGATGTACGCCATGTCGACTTCCTCGTCGATAAAGCGCTTGCCCTCCATGTTGAGGGTGAGGAAGGGCGGCTCGTCCCACATGAGGCCCGCGTCAAAGTCGTGCATGACGCGGCTGTGGGCCACAGGCTCCATCACGCCGCCGGCCTCGATGGCCAGAATGTTGCCGTCGCCGGTGCGGTGGACGACCTTCTTGTCGAAGTTCTCAATGTCCGGGCAGAAGCGGCGAACCATGGTGGCGTTGTTCTCATAAGCGCCGGTGGCGAGGATGACGGACTTGGCGTTGACCTTGATGAACTTGCCGTCCGCGTCCTGACCCACGCAGCCGATCACGCTGCCGTCCGCGTCCTTGAGAAGCTGGACGACCGGGGTGCTGAAGAAGACCTGCAGCTTGTCGCCGTATTCCTCCTGCGCATCCTTGAGGATGCCGGAGACGAGGGTGCCGTAGTTGTTGGGCTTGGGGCCGAACCAGGGGCCGTAGATGGCGACGACGTCATCGCCGAAATCATAGGTCTGGGTGCCGTCGTGCTTGACGCCGGTGAAGGGATCGTTGGAGTACTGGTAGATGGAGACGCCGGTCTTCTCGTTCTTCCATTCGTTCTCTTCGGTGAGACCGCCCTTTGCCACGAGGAAACGGATGGCCTCTTCGGAGCGGTCGACATACGCCTCGAGAAGCTTGCGGTTGTTGCGCCAGCAGTTGACGGCGGTGGCGAAGGTCAGCCACTTTTTGAGGCCGGCTTCGGTGGACTCGCTCTTCACGATGCAGGAGGAGCAGTTGCCCTGGGAGACGGCGACAGCCTCTTTCTGCAGCACGGCGACAGTCGCGCCGAGGTCGAGCGCGCGGACGGCTGCGGGCACGCCTGCGGCGCCGGCGCCGCATACGACCACGTCGACGGTGATTTCCTTGGCAAAATCAGTGATAGGCTCGAGGATAACGGCGGAGGCGTTGATGTCGTCAGCCGTGATATCCGTCAGGACAAAAGCGCTGTCGGATGCGACCTGGGGCTTGACGCTGCCGGAATCGACCGTCTCGCCCTTGGCCTGCGCGATGCAGTTTTTCAGAGCCTGCTTGACGGCGGTGCCGGTAATAGTAGCGCCGGTGACGCCGTCGATCTCGGGACCCTGGGCGTCCAGAACCTGACGGATCAGATCCTCCTTGGCGGCCTGGCCGACGGTGGGGGTTTCCCCGGAGACGTCCAGATCGACGCTCAAGATGGAGTTTGCGTCAAAGGTGGCGGTGACGATGACCTTGCCCATTCCTTCGGCAGAGGCGGAGTAGGTGCCGGGGGTGTAGATGCCCTTCTCCTCGGCAAAGGCGGCGACGCCGGTGACGGAGCCCAGGGCGACGGCGGCGGAGCCTGCCAGTGCGCCCTTCAGAAAATCGCGGCGGGAAAGCTTCTTTTCGCTCATGTTTTTTCTCCTTTCAAGGTACTTCAGAAGTTTGTACGAAACTACTGATATGTTAACACTTCTTGGCACGCAGGTCAATGATTATCTGCGCTTTTTCCAACCTGAAAAACAACATTTTTCAAGAAGCGGAAGGCGGCCGCGCCGAAGCGCTGCCGCCGTTGCATGACGCCTATGATTTGAGCTTCCTGCTTTGGCTCAGAAGCCTGCCGCCGTTGATGATGCCGAGGATGCCGACGACCAGACCATACAGCAGCGTCAAAATACCGAGGACGAGCGACTAGGTGCCCGCGCCGTTCAGCTTTTTGCGCGTCTCTTCCATCCTACAGACTCCTTTCTGTCCTGGCTTTCCCAGAGTATAGCATAGTCGGCACCGCTTCGCAATCCATGCGCTTTCGGATCTTGAAGGAAAAAATAGATTCGCATCTTAACAACGGCAAAGCTTCTGTGTTATAATAAAACAAATGTACTTTGTTCGTTTCAGAAAGGCGGGAGCACATGGAGCAACAGAAGAAGCGCGGAACCGGTCTGTCCCTTCGCTTCGTGGTCGTGATCATGTTTGTCCTTGCGGCAGTCATCTCCGGGCAGCTTCTTTACAATATGCGCCGCACGTCCGAGAGCTATGAAGGGCTGCGCCGTGCAACCGAGGATTATATCGTCTGCCAGGATGACGCCTACAAAATCCGGGAGACCAACAGTGATCTGGGGGAGAGGGCAAGAAATTTCGTCATCTCCGGCAGCCTGGATGAGGTCGCCGCGTATTTTGAAGAGCTTGAGAATACACGCACCAGGGATCGCGCGCTGGAGGAGATCCGGGGACTCACGTCTGACAAACAGGCGATCAAGCATCTGGAGCTGGCCATGCAGCTGAGCTCACGCATGACGAGCATGCAGCAGCATGCCATGCGCCTTGCGGCGGAGGGATATGGGATCGACCTCTCCGCATGTCCCGAGGGGCTCAGGACACTGAGGCTGACGGAGAAGGAAAACAAGCAAACTGCGCAGGAGCAGCTGGTTACCGCGCGCGAGCTGCTGTTCTCCCTCGATTACCGGATGCTGGAAAACCAGCTTAACGTCCGCACGGAACTCAGCAAAACCCAGCTTCTGACAGCCATGCAGAAAAAGCAGCTCGAAGTTGCCAAACAGCATGACCGCCTGCTGAAAAGCCAGCGCGCCTTGGTCACAGCGCTGATGGCGGTTCTGCTTCTGGTGCTGATCTTCGTGCTGACGCTGGTGGTCTATCCCGTCTCGCGCATGATCACCGGCATTCGCGCCGGCACCCCGCTGAAGGATCGCGGCTCGGTTGAAATCCAGTTCCTTGCGCATGCGTATAACCATGTGTTCCATCAGATGCAGGAGGCCAACAAAAAGCTGAGCTATGAGGCGGCCCATGACCCGCTGACCGGACTGTATAACCGCAGCTCCTTTGAACTGCTGCAAAGGCAGAATATGGATCGGGGTTTTGCGCTTCTGCTCATTGACGTGGACAAATTCAAGCTCATTAACGACACCTACGGGCATGATATGGGCGACAAGGTGCTGACCCGCGTTGCGCATGTGCTGCAGGACTCCTTCCGCGGTGCGGACAAGGTGTGCCGCATCGGCGGGGATGAATTCTGTGTGCTGATGATGGACGCGTCTTCCGCTGTCAAGGATGTCATCCGAAGCAAGGTCGGCGCGGTGGCGAAGGCTCTCGGCACGGAGGTCGACGGCGTTCCGCCCGTGACCGTCAGTATCGGCGTTGCCTTTACGGATAAGCTGAAGGAAAACGAGAGCCTCTATAAAAATGCGGATCGGGCGCTTTACAAGGTCAAGGAGAGCGGGCGCAACGGCTGTGAATTCGACAGCTGAGAAGCCCCGCAGGAGATCCGAGAGAGCCATTGACAGAAGTTACCGTTTTCGTATTATAAAACATGGAAGAATCCACAGCTTATAAAAGGGGGATTATCTTTGAAAAAAACAATCGCGCTTATGCTGGCGCTGATTCTGTGCATGGGTCTCTGCGCCCCGGCCTTTGCCGAGGACAGTTGGACGATCTTTGTGTACATGTGCGGCTCTGACCTTGAGAGCGAGTCTTCTTTTGCGACGGATAATATGCAGGAGATGATGAATGCGTACACGGCGCCGAATGTCCGTTTTGTCGTGCAGACAGGCGGCGCGTCTGCCTGGTATAACGGCGCTTCTCCGAATGAGCTGGATCGTTTTCTTGTCACGCAGGGCGCCGGCAGCATCGTTGACAGACAGCCCTACGCCAGCATGGCGAAGCGTGAGACCCTGCGCGATTTTCTCCGCTGGGGTCTTTCGGCCTATCCCGCCTCCCACATCGGCCTGGTGTTCTGGAACCATGGCAGCGGCAGCATCAACGGCGTGTGCTTTGATGAGCTGGACGACGACAACAGCCTCTCCCTGCGCGCCATTGACGGGGCGCTCGGCGATGTGAAGGATCTGGCGCCGAACGGCTTTGATTTCATCGGCTTTGACGCCTGCCTGATGGGCACGGTGGAGACCGCCGCCATCCTCGCGCCCCATGCGCGGTATATGGTCGCCTCGCAGGAGATCGAGCCCGGCAGCGGCTGGGACTATGCGTCCATCGGCAGCTTCCTTTCGTCAAGCCCCTGGGCTGACGGCGCCGCGCTCGGAAGGGTGATCTGCGACAGCTACTATAGAAACTGCATCGCAAACGAGAGCGAAGAGATCGCCACGCTCGCGGTGACAGACCTCAGCAAAATCGAGGCGCTGCGCACCGCCTTTGACGCCTATGCGAAGAATCTCTTTGAGGCGACGGAGGACGGCTCGGACTATACGCCGATCGCCCGCGCCATAGCCGAGGCGGATAACTTCGGCGGCAATAACCGCAGCGAGGGCTATACCAACATGGTCGACCTCGGCGGTCTCATCAAAGCGGGGGAGACCCTGTCGCCGAACGCAAAGGCGGCGCGCGAGGCGCTGAATGACGCGATCGTCTATCAGATCCTGGGTGCGAACCACAGGCAGGCGAGCGGCTTGTCGGCGTATTATCCGCTCTGTGTCCAGGGCTCGGAGGAACTCAGCATCTTCCGGGATATCTGCGTCAGCGCCCATTATCTCGGGCTGGTGGATAAGGTCGCCTACGCCTACGCCACCGGCGGCGACTGGGATTCTTACGACGGCAGTAAGGACTGGAGCATGGACGACTGGACGCAGGAGCCGGGCTACAGCTCCGCGATCAGCTTTGCCGACCCTCCGTACATCGACGCGGACGGGATCTACGGCTTTGTCCTTTCACAGAACGGGCTTGAAAACACCGCTTCCATCCAGGCCGTGGTGTATCTGCTCCCGGAGTATGAAAACGACAGCATCTGCCTCGGCTATACGAGCGACGTTCTGGCGGACTGGAGAACCGGCGTCGTGGAGGATAACTTTGACGGCTACTGGTTCTCCCTGCCCGACGGACAGTGCCTGTGCGTCTATCTGATCGAGGAATACGACGGCTATGATCTCTTTACCAGCCCCGTTGAGGTCAACGGCAGAAAGACGAATCTCCGCTTTACCTGGGATTACAATACGGGCAAGGTCGAGGTGCTGGATCTCTGGGACGGCGTCAATGAAAACGGCGTCGCCGCCCGTCCCGGCGAATCCGTGAAGCCCGGCGACCGCATCGTCCCGCTGTATGACGCGTATTCCAATACCACGTATGAGGAATTTTATTATCGCGGGGAACCGTTCGCCTGGCAAAACGGCGACCGGCTCGGCTTCGAGATGCTTCCCGACGGCGAATATCTGTACGGCTTCTGCATCAATGACATTTTCGGCGGCTACTATATGACGGACTATGCCGGCTTCACGGTGGACAGGGGCGCGATCTACTATAACGCCGCCTGACCGAAACGATAAAATATAAAAACAGCATCGGCGTCTCCCGCTCCGGGAGGCGCCGATATTCGTATAGTATGATCCCACGGGCCGCGGCGCTTTGGCAGGCAAAAGAAGCGTTAAAGCTGTGCGCCGCCTTTGCATATAATTTGGATGACAGGGGAGAATGATAAGATTTCCGGCACCATCTGAAAGGAGACTTATCATGCTCGAACTAAACGCCGCGTCGCTGGACGCCTTTATAAAACATCTCAGGGGGCGGGAGTACAGCCCCGCCACGATTGCGAAATACGCCCATGATGTACAGACATTGATCCAGTACGCGCCGGAGGGGATCCGGGACAAGGAACAGTTAAACGGCTTTCGCGCCTGGTGCGGGGAGCGCGGCATCCGCGCAGGCTGCGTCTTTGTCACCCGAACAGGCCGGACGCTTGACCGCTCCAATGTCTGGAAAATTTGGGATCACAAAACCAGTTCTTGAAATACAGCCCCGTCCAGCGCCTTTTCCGCGCTGCACACCGCGTATCGGTATCCGTCGTGCAGGTCGAACTCCCGAAACGAATAGCTCCGCTTATCGACGCTCTGCCGGACGGAAACGCCGTCTTCCGAAAGGAGAATGCAGAACGCGTCCAGCCCCAGCGCAAAGCCGAGCCCTGTCGCCTTCATGAAGCTCTCCTTGAGCGTCCAGTAGCGAAAGAACAGCGCGCTTCTCTCCTCGCTGTCTTTGCACTGCATGAGCGTTTCATACTCCCCGGCATAGAAAAAGCGCCGCGCGATCTTCATGTCCATCTCCCGGATCTGTTCTACGTCGCAGCCGATAGCAGAATCGGAGACGGCGCACATCACCCTCGTCCCGGAATGGGAGAGGTTAAAGTGTATGTCCGCATGATGCGCAAGGCGGGGCTTTCCGTTCTGCCCGCTCGTCATCGTAAAATCGGATACGCCCTCGGCGGCGAGCGCGGCTCTCAGAAGTGCCCCCGCGCCGAGCGACAGGCGCTTGTCCTTGTCAAAGCGCATGCGATCCACCTTTTCCCGCCGCTGCGCCGATACTTGATGATAGAGCGTCTGAAAGCGCTCTTCGTCTGAAAGCGGACGAACATCCGCTGTGTATATCTTGATTTCGTTCATTCCCAATACTCGTCACCGAACAGAACGCGCAGATAATCCAGTTTTGCCTCTAAAATTCTGGAAATATAAACAGTACCGTTTTCAATTTTATATACAGCAATGTGGTTGCCGCACAAGAGGATTCTCAAATCTGTAGAAAAGCCGGTGAGGGCTTGAACAGATGGGCCTTGTTTCGGAAACTCCTTAAGCGTCTTGATTTCCTTGAGAATCTCATTGACTGTTTTTCCGGCAGAGTCAGGGTTTTTTAATTCTTTGGAGATATAGTGCTTGATCTGAGAAAGGTCTTTACCGGCTTCCGGGGAAAGGAGAACCTTATTCATCTTCTGCACCGAGCTGAGCTTCTACATCTTCAATGCTGAGCCAGCCCTCCTTTTTGGCGGAATCCCAGCCCTTTTGAGCTTCGTCCAGGAGACGACGCATTGCCGTCGTTCTCATGAACTCGGCATTCGCCGGAGAAGCAAGAAACGGCAGACCGTTTTCGTTGAGGGATTGTTGAATAAAGAGGTTGACAGCGTCAGTGAAGGACATCCCTTGCTTGGCATAAACAGCCTCAACCCGACGTTTTACTTCGGGATTGATCCTCATTTGAAAAGTTGACGTTTTCGGGGCGGTTACAACGTTGAAAGGTTGATCCATGTTCATCATCTCCTTGAAAGTATCTTAGTTCAGAACAGCAAAAATGTCAATACACAGTCAGTACATAATACAAGCAGCGGACTCGAAGGATGATCGTCTGCATCGGCTTTGCTGATCTTGGAATCGACCAGCTGTGCGCACTGGTCGATGAAAGCCCCGACGGGGCTTTCGATTATGATTCGATCATCCATCGGATACCAAAAAGGGGCTGTGAAGAAAAGGTGAGAAAGAACTCACCTGGACTTCACAGCCTCTTTTTTATGTCTGGAAGTAAGAGCAAAACAGGGAAAAGAGAATAGTCCCCCCTACCCCCGCAGAAAATGGTT
>Ga0310691_10000548_pt1 | contig 68150 bp, 70 predicted proteins | sample 176DNAGHGlowgp2_FD_203887 | JGI IMG/M metagenome (GOLD analysis project Ga0310691, IMG submission 203887) | Sheep rumen microbial communities from Palmerston North, Manawatu-Wanganui, New Zealand - 1766 DNA GHGlow gp2 (v2) (version 2) | ecosystem: Host-associated > Mammals > Digestive system >...
TGATACATAGGCTTGCCACAAAGCGATTACACCTGTTTACTAAAACGACTCTGGGTTTTCCGTCCGATATGAGCAACGCAGAGGCTACGCACAGTTGCCTGTGCATCTCCGTCGATTCTGTCTTTGAGAAAGGCAAGAAACGATCGGGTAAACATAAACTGATTCATCGTTTTTTCTTTTTTTTGTGTGCTATATTTGAAATTATTATAAAAAACAATCTTTTTACATAACTTTCTGTGTCCCCCTTGGGGAGCACAAAAGTTACGCAAAGATAGAAAAAAATCAGACCTTTGTCAAGTCCTAACAAGACAAAAAATAAATTTTGATAATTATTTTTCGAAAATGGCAAATATTTAAGATTTTTTTATTATGAGCGAAAAAACATTATTCGAGGAAGGGTTTCAGACGGGTGAAATCACTCCGACATTGGATCAGTTAAAACAACAGATTTTTGAGCTGCAAGAAAAATGTGAAAAACTTAGCAGCCAAGTGTTTTCTTATGAACAGGGAATTACAAAAGAAAAGAAAGTTTCCCCCCACACCCCCTATAAAAAGAAAAGAAAACTGCCAACAACAACATCAAAGATAGGCATAAGAGTCGACTCAAAAAACGAGCCTGTAAATGGTTGTGATAATGCATTCGTGAGACCAACCTTAGAGGAGGTGAAGGCCTATATGGACGAGATAGGGGAGGACCGATTCACTGCACTTAAATTCTGGAGCTACTACGAGGCGAGAGGCTGGACTCTGGGAAGGGCGAAGATGAAATTCTGGAAACGTGTACTGGACAACTGGTCGGAGAAAGAAAACATCAAGGAGGCAAAGCGTACGCAGAAAGATGCCACGGCCCCGCGCGACAATGTTGTTACCTTCCACGCCTACAAACCAGTAGACAACACAGGTGCCGTCACCTACGAGGAGTATGAACGCATGAAAAGGGAAGGAAAATTGTAGGAAGCATTCAGCCATCAAACTAAACGTAACAGAAATCAGCAATGAAGGCAATGTATAAATCAGAATTGGCAAGATATGCCGGAGTAAGTTCCAATACCTTCCGGCGTTATCTCAACACCCACCGGGCTATTCTGGCAGAAATGGGTGTTGCTCCAAGGGCAAAGACCCTGAACCCAAAGGCCGTAAATTTCGTTATCAACGACTATTGTATCGACATTCCTGAAGAAAAATCAGAAAAAAGTGATTAACTGTCCCTGATGTCCACCAAAGACCACCAACGCCCCTCGCGTATGTCGTAACTTTGCACCCGGTAAGCGAACCAAACGGGCCCCCGTCATCTTTGAGTCATTGAGATTATCTGAACAAGTCGTCGAGATAGGGGGAACAACTCATCGGGATAATCCCTTTACCCCCTAAACCCCTATCTGAACGACTCGTTAAGACTATCCGGATAGCTCGTTCAGCCTATCTCGATGAACCAAAGATGCACCAGCGCTGTTAAAGGGTTAAAAAGTTAAACGGTTAAAAAGTTTAAGGGTTAAAAGGTTAAACAGTTAAAAAATTAAACTATGAGTCAGAAATTTATTAAAACGCAGAACAGAAACAGTGAAAGCAAAGTTTTCGGCAAGTATTTTGCCCAGGCCGTGTATGACAACCACTTCATCGGTACGGAGGAACTTGCAGATTTTATCCAGCGCCAGGCTTCGGTAAAGAAGAGCGATATCAAGGCGGTGCTCCAGGAACTGGGCGAGGCCTTCAAGCATTTCTTCGAGATGGGCCAGAAGATAAAGCTGGACGGCATCGGTATCTTCAAGGTGGGCTTCAGCTCTATCGGTGTGACAAAAATCGAGGACTGTAGTGCCCAGACCATCACTACCCGCCGTGTACTCTTCCAACCCGAGACAACCCGCGTTGTGGTCGGTCAGGAGAAGAAGAATGACGGCACAGTGAAACAGAAGTACGTCAATGCCATTACCATGCTGAAAGACGTTATCTTCGAGGAGACCCACGACAATAGCATGAACAGCTCCACCGGTGCTGGATCTACGGGGAACGGAGGCACCACCAACCCCAGCCTCACCCCCGACCCCTCTCCCGTGGGCGAGGGGGGAGATAACGGCAACGGCGGTGGTAACAACACCGGCGGAGACAGCGACGAGTAAAAAAGGGGAAAACGAAGGAAGAGGTTAATGACCATTCACCATTAATCGTGAACCATTAACCGCAAATGTGTCCGGGGCGAGGCAACAGGACCCTCAGAGAGCTGTTAAGAGAATTCTTCACTCTTCACTCTTCATTCTTCACTCCTGTGAATGCTGCCTGCACACTTCCTTCCTCCTTCGCTACGAAAACGATAACGAAAACGAAAACGATTACTAGTTGAGAGTTGATAGTTTAGAGTTTAGAGTCAGTTTAATAAGTTTACAGTTTACGGTTTACCGTTTACGGATAATTCTCAATTTTCAATTTTCAACTAAAAAAAGTTCGCTAACCGCTAACCGCTAATCGCTAACCGATTAAACTATTAAGCAACTAAGCTATTAACCGATTAAGCAATTAAGCAATTAAGCAAATTAAAAAGTAAGATTATGAAAATGAATTGGTCAACAATTAAGAAAATAATTCAGATTATCATCACTATCCTTACCACTGTCATCGGTACCCTCTGTGTCCAGAGTTGCATAGGATAAAGAAATGCCCCCTCCCAACCTCCCCGAGGAGAGGAGGGGGAAAGTTAACGAAAAGTTTCAATTTTCAATGAAATACAAGTGTTTGAAGATAGTGAAGTTCATCGTGGTGCACTGCACGGCTACCAGATGCAATAAGCCCTTCAGCGTTGAGCGCCTTATTGCATGCGGTGAGGAAAAATTCGGTCAGTGTAGCTACCACTACTATGTCCGTCTTGACGGGTCCGTCATTCCCCTGCTCCCGGAATCCCTTCAGGGTGTTCATGCGGCAGGCTACAACAGCTGTTCCCTGGGGATCGTCTACGAAGGAGGGCTCGATGAAGAAGGCCGTCCTGCCGACACCCGTACAGAAGCTCAGAAGCATGCTCTCTACGAATTGCTGAAGTCCTTAGCCAAAGACTATCCTGATGCCCGCATCCTGGGGCATCGCGAGTTGCCCGATGTCCATAAGGATTGTCCCTGCTTCGATGCCAGTCAGGAGTATGCTGCCTTGCAACCGCCCACTTACGGTTAAGGGTTAACGGTTCATGGTTAAGGGTTACAATTGTGGTTAACGGTTACACTTATGGTTAACGGTTCATGGTTAACGAGCCACATACGGTTATTTTAACCCTGCACCATGCACCTTGAACCATGAAACAAAACTAATCATGCACCATGAACCATGAACCAATGTTTCTCCCCTCTCTAAACAACAATAGCTGCAACCCTCGTTGCAGCTATTGCTTTATATCCCCTATCCATCGTTGGGTGATAGGACCTATCCTTTTTGGCTCATGGTTATATCTGGAGCTTGCAAAATATACATGGAGTTTAAGACTTCCATGGTGTATCACTCGTAAGTCAACCACCTGTTCAGGTTCCAGCAATTCGCCAAATCTTAGAAACGTCATCTCTTATCATGTCATAAATAGAGGTCTGGTTTTTGTATAGATAATTCCTGGAGAGCAACTCTCTAACCGATTTATCTTTTCTCTGATACTCTCTTTGCTTGTTTTTTCGGGAGTCTTCACTGATATCCACTTTTCGTAAAGAATCATAGTGACATCTGCGAAGTCTCGCAACGATTGGATTGAGGACTGTATTCAGAATATGATCATACAACTCATGGCCACGCACATAGAGATACGCTATATCCTCTGTGATATTTTTATTGCTAATCAAAGAACATACAAAATCTTCCTTTTCCAATATTTCTTCAGAAAAGCATTTTTCAAATTCTTCAATCTTTTCCTTTGTTTTCTTCTCTATTAGTGCTAAGGAACATTCCGGATTCTTCTCTGTATTTACTAAGACATCACGCCAAGCAGTTGGGGGAAAAGACAGATTACCTTTACTATACAAATATACAGACCACATCAACAAAGGATAAACTACCTTTGACAACCTGTTTAGGTAATCAACAAAATTAAAGTCCGTCTTTTCCTCGGTAATCGCACTGCAGAAATCATCTAATGTACACGATAGACACATCAGATTTTCGATGGAATATGCATAAGTCTGCAACAAATGCTTATTCTGAGTTATGAGTTTACCATTATCTGTATATGCAGAGAGAATCCAATCATAATCACTATCCACACAGCCAATATGCCATGCATTGAATTCCGCTGACGCCTTTATAATCTGAGCTTTTCCTTTTCCCGTTCGCTCTGTTATACTATCACCTTTAGTAACTGTATGATATGGGTCAAAGTGAAATTCCTTCTCCGGACATATTTCACATAGCAAATCACTCCAAAAATCTTTATCAATCGTATCTTCCACTTCAACAGTAACTCTATTAGGATTACCTGTTAAAATAGAAGCACTTTCCGAATAGGCGGGATTATATCCACTTTCTAGTGTTGCCATAGTCCCCTTCCATCACTTTATTAATTGATTTACTTCCTTTACTTTGGTATGCCACCCTGTGATGACGCTAGGAGCATGTGTCGAAAGGATTATTTGCATATTAGGATTCAACTCATTCAACTCCTTAATAAGGATCTCTTTCCAATCTATGTGCATACTGAGATCCGGCTCATCCATGAAGAAAACACACGGCTTCCTATTAGTATTACTTACCATAAGAAGCAGAAGAAGAATTTGCTTCTCACCCATTGACAGGTATTCATAACTAATTTGTTTCCCATTCTTTGCAAATTCGAAGGAGCTATCAATCTTCTTATCATATTCTTGAAGGAAATTATTAAGAACTGCGTAAATCATCTTATAGTTTTTCGCATATTGATTACGCGCTTTTTCATCTTCATCAGAAGCGTCCATGAAATCCTCCATTGACTTTGCGAAATCTTTATTACGCAAATCTATCTGATCTTTTATCATCAAGTCAAGCATCGTTGGGTCATCCAATGGAATTGTCTTTGGCTGTTGTCCATATAGAACGGCTTGATCTACATGCTGTTCAAAAGAGTTAATCAGATAAACCCGAATCATCTCATGTAATTCAGAGAAATTACGTACCACTCCGTTTTCATCCTTCACCTCTGTCACATCCTTTAGAATTGCTGTTTTCCCGCCATCTAAACTTAATGTAGAGAAACTCGTTTTCTTTATTGAAGACCACGTCAAAGTCCAATCATTTGAAAATGTCAATATAGCCTCTTTAAAAACCTTTTTAAATTTGGCATTAAGAACATCCTCTATTTTTGCATTTGTCAGAAGAGTATAGCACAATTTGAATACAGTAGATTTACCACTTCCATTCTTACCACCCAGAATATTCACTACCGGATCTAGATTCCAAACAAAATCACCTTTTCCGAAGTAATCTTTAATCTCAATTTTCTTAATTGTAACCATATTCTTTATTTTGTCACCATTATATCGCCTATCCACAAAATATCAAATAACACTCTCAGACCTCCTTTATACATTCCTTAACTCCTCGTAATATTTTCAACTCCTTTATTAAAGAAAACATCGCAAAATTACAATATTACTTTTTGTTATTAAAGTTTTTGCCCAATTATTTTAATAAAACCATTAATACTGAACCGTGAACTATGAACCATAATTGCCTTGAATCATAAGTTTTCCGTCCCCTGATCCTTTAATATTCAAGTTCGTTTTCTATAATATACTTAACAAAAGCTGCTGAGGTATACGAAGCATATGGTTGATATTTATCTGTCTTTCTTTTGTCTGCCAAGTCTGAAGCAGACTTTACGCTAACTGTATAAATTGGTTTTAGATGATGAGAATGTTCGGCCGCATAAAACATACCATAGCTTTCCATCTCTAATCCTATCATCTTTCTTGCATGTATCTTCATCTCGGCAATTTTTTTATCACTAGCAATTACAGCCGGGACAGAAGCCATCGGACCAACATGAACATTTAAATGGGTCTTGGGTTTAATTCCACTAAAACCATTCTTCACCGTCATAAGAAACCCAGTTTTTTCTTTCATACGGTTCACAACATTCACCATATCCGCATTTAAAGAAAGTTGCCGATAGTCTGGTTCAAAAACCAACTCAAAAGAGCCATCTTTTTTCTTCTCCTCCTTATACTTACCACTCATACCGTCCCAAACATGTGAAGACACTAAAATATCGCCGAATCCGACATTATTCCCTTTCAAGGCTCCACAAATACCAGTCATGAACAGATACTTGGGATGGAATCTTAGTATCAGTTTTGTTGTCAATGCTGCCGACGCTATGCTGGCCATCTGTTGTGCATAGCAACTTATACATCTTATTTTCACTCCCGTACTACTCTGAAGGATAGTTTCATAATATGTTGTCGTCCTATCATCATCCAAATTCAACTCTTTCCATTCTGTCCCCAGAGTTTCTTTCATAATTTCATGCTCAGGGGCCTGTAACGCATTGATGATAGCTACGTCATAGTCATATTCGTACGTGATACCCAGTTTCCGCTTTACACCTGTCAGATAATCCAACCTGTTTCTTAACTGTTCTTTCCACGTATCATCATTTTCTGCGTAATATAGCACCTGCATGGTCTCAGCCTCAAAGAATGATTTGTATTCCGTAAGGTCTTGTGCCCTCGTAATGCCTATAACAAACACTGGACAGATGCAATCTTCGTCTTCCTTAATTATTTTTAGGAAGTTCTGCGCATTGGTCGGATTAGGATCTTCGCCCGCCTTATAAGGGATAAACAGGTCAAGTATAACCAAGTCAAAGCGGGTGTTGCTGCAAGCTTTCAGAGCTTCTCTTATACACCCGCATATAGGCACATCATCTGGTTCTTCAACAAAACCCTCCAACATTCTTCGTATTTCTACGATTTTCTCCTGAGTATCATCAACTATTAACACTTTTAACATTGTCCAGCACTGTTTTTAAGTTATTCTTCCAACTGTCATCTTGCGAATTGTAACTGATACAGCCCGCGAAGCTGTCACCACACATCTGTTTCAGCTTTTCTTCTATAGCCTCTATGGTCTCACCGTTGAACGTTTCATATTGCGTCAGGATAACGGCATTGAAATCCACATCCTCATCCAACAGCTCACGGATAATCAGTTCCCCCCCATTTACAATAGTGTCCTTGCTTGCCCCTGCACTCTGCGTACGAGCAGGCAGTGACATATCCAATATCAACAAATCATACGCATCATCAAGTGCAGCCACACAGCCATCCTTATACGATACTGCCAGCGTCACATCCATGCCTTCGTATGTTGCCTCTATCCATTGCTTGATGGCTGACGATTTGTAGCCATCATCTTCAACCAACAGAATCCTCATTGTATATCATTTTGTTTGTATCAATCTGTATCTTTGCCACAAAACGGTTGTTCTCCAACTGATTCTCATATTGGCTTTCGCCTCCAAGAGTGTACATCACAGTACTGTATATCTTTACGCAACCAGAATTCTTGTCTCTTCGCGTCTTTCCACCCGCTATCAGTGAAGGGAAGTCTTGCTGTTCCGACAGGATATCTTCTATTTCTTTTATGTCAGCTTCATCTACTGGATTACTTACCTCTATGTTCAGCATTTCTCCTTCTCTTGTTATGTGAATTTCCCCTTTTCCCTTATACTGAGGTCTTCTGGTCTCATACTTCAATATGTTGTTCATCATATCATGAAAAATATCATGAACTGCATTGAAATAGTCACCTTTGTAATTGAAACTATCGTCAATGGTTATGTTGTTAAACGACAGTGCATTCTGGTTGATTCTATTAATGACTGAAAGGCTCGTATCGACAGCTTGGCGTACCGTAAAGAAGCGTACCTTCGACCGCTCTGGCTTAAACCAACTTAATACTATATTGATGTCCGTCTGAAAATCGGTTCTACAAGTAGTGATGGCATCTTTAAAGGAGTTTGACAATAATGTTGATTGTGAAATTAGGGGTAAGATGTCGTTCTGTAACTTATCCATCTCTGTAAGCACAGACTCCTGATAAGCTGTAAAGTATTCCCTAACTACTTTTAGGATGGCATTGGTCCAATCCCAGAGCAATGATATCGACGTATATACAAAAGCTTCAAACGTTTCATAACTGTCCTTTCCAAGCGAATCAATGTATTGTGCCATCAACTCCTCAGAGTAATTAAATAATCCCTCCTTCTTATCATCATTGCGCTCTGTCCATATCTGAATCTTTTCTTCCTTGATGACGCGAAGTTGTTCATCAAGCCACTCTGTAAATTGCAACAATCGGGCATTAACCTGCTCTTTTACATCAAATGGCAGAGACACCCCTCTTTTCTGTGTCCAGACACTTTCACGCACATATTCTCCACCCACCTTCTTGTTTGTTACCAGACCATAAGTCAGGAAGTGGTTCCTCAACTGGGTAATAAGCGTACCGTGGCGAATACGGGCACTCAGATACTTATCCAATCCAAACCTTGGCTCAAACAGGAACTTATCCCTTATATTGAGTACCATTTGCCTGAACATCAAGATCTTATATTTTACAGCCGATGGCTCATACTTATAGAATCTCATCGTACCCTGTCGCTGCTCCTGAATATAATCCAGTAGCCACTCTATGTTTTTCTGTTCAAACACTTCAATATTGTCATCCACCTCCTTATAGGTGTCAAACATGAGTTTTTCCGTGTCCAGTTCACTGCTTATCAGCGGCTGAACGTCCACGTGAATCTTACTGTCATTCACCTGTTGGGCCAGTGCTTTGATTTCTTGTTCTTTAATCAGCGCGGTTATTTCGTCTGCGTACGACTTGTCTTTGCTTATTGCAAGTGCTTTCTTGCAGAGTTCAATGCGTTCGGTATTTACATCGTCATCTGTATCAAAGGCTCTTACATGTAGCATCAATACACTTCTATCTGCCACCTTGCCGATAAAATACAGGTACATATCCCCTTTTCCTTCTGCTATCTCAGAAGCCTTCTTCACCCCCTGCTCCTTCAAGTATCGCTTGTAAGCCAAATACCTTTTATAGGAATCTCCGCTTATCATCGTATAGAAAGCAGCCAATTCTTGTTGGTTACGTATGGTTTTATCCGTTTCGTCTGTCAGTTCATCGCCGATGCGTTTTCTGTCCAGATATATTTTAGAATAAGGGAACCTTAGTTTATAGGCCACGTACATGGAGATGGCTTCGTCATATCTCTTCTCAGCTGTCAACCTGTCGAAAAGCTGCGACACAACAGCATCGGTGAGCACTGGTGTCATCGCTCCATTTTCAACAGCATCTCTCAAGGGTTCCACATCAGAGATTTCTATCCCCTTCAGGAGCCTATAGGTTTGATTATACCTGTCCTCTATTCTTTGCCCAACAATATCTATCTGCACGCAGGCTCCGTCTTTGTAGCCAGATTCTTTCAGATACTCCACAGCCTCTTCCTGTCTCTCATAAAAGCAGGAATCCCTTACCTCCGCCACCGGCGAATAGGCCCAGAAGCGATGATATACACTGCCTATTCTCGTTGTTTCAATATCCACAAAAAGACTATAGATATGTCTCATGCAAGGTATGGTGTACCACGCCATGCATAGGTTTCTCAGTTGCGACCTCGTCATCTCGGAGAACTCTTCATTCACCGCCCCCATTAGGCTCAGCCCATAGAGTCTAGAGGCCAGCGAGTCCTCTGGGAAAAGATCCATCTCAATTTGGTCTAACTTGATGCAGCTTCTGTTATAAAGGTCAATAAGGGTTGAGTTCAGCGGCTTGTTTTTCAGGTATTCGCCACATTTTTTCGCCACCGTTTCATATTCCCCCTTATAATATAGTTCTATAATATCTCTGGTCTCTTCACTTTCATCACAAGTATCACCTGTTTCGCTACAATGTAACAAGGAATTCAGCCTCACCAGTTTCTTGTCGCGAATCACCGAAGCCAAAATCCCTATAAGCTCTTTCTGATGCTCATTCCTCAGTTCTTCTGGCTTCAATTTATGCAATTGTAGGATGAATCCCTCATACAAATCGATGATTGACGTCAAGGACAGGAGTCTCATCCATTTGCTGCCTTTAATTTCCATATATGGAATGGCGAAAGCCACAAACAATCCTTTTACATCCTCAGGTGCTTTAAGATTCTTATAAGCCTGCTCCACCTCTGCTTCAAAAGGCATATCCACCGAAGCGCTTTTCAAGGCCATCTGGCTCACATAGGTTAAAGCATCATTCTCCTTACAGATGGTATTATACAATTGCGAACTCGCATTGATACCCTTGTCTAGCCGGGTCAGTTTCAGTCTATAGTAGGTACCAGTCATCGACACAGAGATTTCCGTCTCTATCTGTTTTAGCAAAGCATATGCCTCATCATATTGCTTGATTGCGGTAGCTAAATCAAGTTTCTCTTTCAACACAACATAATGGTTTATCACATCTGCGTTCTGTTGAATGATAAAAGTCAATGCCCCATAGATATCCACTACATCCGGCCATATCACCTTACCTTTCTTTATGATGTCTCCAAAATTCTTTCTTCTTAGGTTGGGCAATCTTAGCAGACTATGAAACGCCTTAGGTGTCATATTTTTAAATCTGAGGAGATCTTTGTACTCAAATTTTGACAACACCTCCGCCACAAGAGCCGCCTTATTGACCCTTGGTCTAGAAAAATACGGTATATAAAAACTAACGTTTGGCATATTTATTTATCTATAACTGGCGATGGCTCATTCTTTCCACACGAGAAAAGACAAGCCATAGTTATCATATCCAATAACATGAATAATTGTATTCGCATCATGATAGTCACTCATATTGGTTCTTGCGTTTGTATTGCTCACACAACACCAGCAACTCCTTAAACATCTCCACTCTCTCCTCTTTCATCTCCCCCGCATTCATTAGCTTTCTTCCACGTTTTAGGAAATGAACCATAAGCTTTTCTTCCGGATTATACTTAGATGGATTACGGTGCTCACGTTCAATGAAATCCCTTACCTCATCGTATTTCTCAAGCCACTTTTCCTCTTGCGTCATCTTTGGTTCTGTTCGTAACTAACTAATAATTTGAATATGGACTTTTGATGAAGGCATATCACAATCTTTAATCCTTCTTACCAATTCATCCCAAGCTATGCCCGATTTGTCTGAAAAATAATGATAATGAGGTTTAGACCCCATTAGGCCACTTTCTAAACCAGCAAGTCCTTTGTATGTAAAATAGAAGCAATGCCAGATATTGTTCTTGTGATATATGCGAGCCTGAATAACTTTCCTTTGCTCCAGTAATGCACGCATTTCTCCCTCAGTCATATCTGTTGAGCCCATCTTCTCAATTGTCCCATCTTTTTTCTGATGAAATAGCACCGGGTGCTTCTTTGCATTAAACTTCTCTGGATATTTTTCTTCGTGATATATATCCAACAAATACCCTGCATCCTGAGCTTCTTTATTCAGCCACAGAATATCGGATGGTATTAGCTCTACTCCTTTCAATAGCTTATTTTGCTCTTTCTGTGAAAGAGTATTATCAATAAAAAGTTGATGAATTGCAGGATGCGGAGAACTCTTAGCAAGCATTTCTGCAATCATCTCGTCAGTCTGCTGTAACACAAACTTCCTCACCATGTCATCAGGGATAGGTATTGGACATTTTACTTTAAGGAGGTCCTGAAACAGATTTGCGGAATTAAATGCATGCCCTAATCGAAAGTAGTCAAATGGAAGACAATTAATATCTGTGGTTGGTTGAAACCCTCGAAAAGCCACATTGGCCTTTTTATCTTTGAAATAAAACTCACGCATACTCTATTCTGTTCAATCACTGAACTCCTATTACTTCATGTTTGTAATATCCATACTCGGTTAGCCACTTTTATCCACTACACTGAACGCACACACTTACTATGGCAACTATAACAGACGCAAAAGCTACTATTATCATCATCCAGTTTTGCCATACAGTCCGTTTGCTCAATTTCAGTGACTGGTCATTTAGTCGCTGTGTCTGTAGGTTGAAAAGAGCAGACTGTGCCAGATTCGAATAGTTCTGTTGCCGTATAGCAGCTATACCTTCCTCAGTAATGGCAAATGTAGGATTGTAATTATCCTCTTTCGTTACCTCAATCAAACCCAAGATGGCCAACTTAGCTAAATACAAGTTGTATCTCGCAACCGACACATCGAAGATAAAGGCATTATCAGTATAGTTGAAAACGAACTTGTTGACGTCCTGATACTGTTGTTCGGGACTATACACAAACGACTCCAGAACAGCTGCCATTAGCATTGTCTCTTCGTAGTAGCTTTTGGCTAGTTCTTCTTGACTGCGGCCACTCTTAGGGGTGATGCCATTAAGTATATACTTCGACTGCTCCTTAAACTCCTTGATGAGATTCATTGCCTCTTCCATCGCTTTCAGGTCTTCTTCTGAAGCCCGTTCAGGATGTTCAGATAGTTCTTTCAGTGTCATAACAAATCAATCAGTCTGTATAATCTACATTCTTGGTAGTACAATGTCCATCATAGCACATCCAGTCATATTGGTCACAATAATTCCAATGAGACTGGCCACAAATAGGACATTCAAATATGTCCGGATGTGCTTCACAATGCTGACACATTCCAGGCATGGAATGATGGTTTCCTTTAAGGTGTATATTCAGTCTATCATAGATGACCGAATTCTTGCCTCCACAGGCTATACAATCTGTTCTTCCCCATTCATCATCCTGCGGTTGTACGTTGCAAAAATAACAGAACTCCTCATCAATAGAATATGCATATCTGCTACAAATAGGACAAAGCCCCACATCCTTAGCATTCTCTTTTGCCAACTTCTCAATGGCACGAATATAGCCCCTATCATTGATAACCGTTCTGTGGAAATCCCACCCTAACAACTCCTCAAAATACTCAGCGGGTCTTTTGTCCTCATATTTATCATACAACAGACAAAGCACTACTCTAACAACATAGTACATCAATTTCTCACGAAGGTCATATAGTTCCTTCTCCTCCAATGAGCAACAAAAATGAACCATCTTATTGCGTAATGTCTGAAACTCTTCTATAATCGTAAAATCCTCTTTCTTGAAAACATCAAATTCTTTTCCTTTCAGTTGATTCTTCAAGCCATCGAATTCAATGACCTTTAGTTTATTCTCTTGATACAGCTTTTCTTTCTCCTCATCAGAAAATATCCCTTGCTGTTTACGGTCAAGAATACTATCCAATCCCTTAACTCGAAGAATATAGGCTCGCATGGCGAGCTCAAGAGAAATCTGAATGTTTGTACATGATAGGACAAGCGTGTCTACCAAAGATTCTTTTTCATTCTTTATCATCCGTTTTACGCCATCCTCCAGAAACAACAAGGAATTATGTACTACGGTTTTATATAATCTCCGCTCAAAAGTACTCATTCTTCAAATAGCTTGTGACATTCAACTCTCATGAGCTTACGCTCCGTCTTGAAACGTAGCATAGCATCCGATGTAACACCCTCTTTCAAGTAGGTAGCAAAATTCTTGATGTCTGAAGGTATTTCGAGGCTACTACACCAGTTATCAGTAAGATACTGTACATGCACCATTGCCAGCACACTAAATGCATAACTCAATTCTGGGATAACCCTAAGTATGAATTTCCTCGTAGCAGTCAAATGGGAATCGTTCGGTTTCTCCGCCAATCGCGTACTAATCTCTTTCAATGTCTCTCCGGCAAGATACGATTTCAACACCTCTGTCAGCTCGTCAATGAAATCCGTATCATACTCATCAGCCGCAAACAAATCCAGCAATAGTTTAGAGGTTGTCTCGTATGTCAATAATTGCTCTAATGACTGTGGATTATCCTTCAGCCAACCACAATAGAGATCCAGCACTTCCTCAACAGTATAGCTTTCATCAGCCTCCTTATCTTCAAGCCACTTGTAGAAAATATCCAACAAATGACTATCGATTCCTGTCTTTAACGATAACTCCAGCAAAGGCGTTAGCTCTTCACCTGAATAAAGCGACGCCAGTTCTGCTACGCGCTCTTCAAACGGATTCGTATCTTTTTCTTGTCGTTTCAACTGATAAGCATAGAGCGACTTTGAAACAATCTTTTTATCTACTTCTCCTGCCAGGTTCAACTTCATCAACACAATCTTCTGTTCAGGAGATATTTCACCCTCTTCTGTGTTGATTGCGGCAAGCCCAATTAACGGGTCTTCCACCTTCAGGCACTGATCACCCTTGGAGAAAATATCATTTTTCAAGTCAAACCAATCTCCGGTGAGTGTATTCTCCTCTATGCCTATCACCTTATTTGAAACAATAATAGAGGCTCCTTGAGAGCGGAATCCGGCTCTTCCTGCCCTACCTGCGGCATTTAATATCTCGTGGGCATCCATCTGACCACGCCCCTTTGTTTCAGCATCGTAGCGGTCTTCCCCGGCTATCAGCACCACATCCACCGGCAAGTTTACGCCTTGTGCCAATGTAGGTGTTGCCACCATAATATCACTCTTTTGCCTAAACATGGCTTCCATCGCATACCTTTCCTCGTTCAGCAGTAGCGAATGATGAGGAACTGAACCCATTTCTTCTTCAAGAAAACTGCAGCCCTCATCTCCAAATTCCGTGACAATGCTTTCCCGTCGCCTTTGAATAATCCTTGGCAAGGCCTCCACTCTAGTCTCAGCATTCAATTCTTTCACCAAGTTATTTGCTTGAAGAGGATTCTCAACAAAAACGATAGTTTTCATCCCAATGGCTGCAAACTTCTTCGCAAGTTCCTTTGCCACTTGGTTTCTGTTCCCGTTCAACTGCCAGAACTTATTAACCCCCAGTAGAACCCGATGGTCAAGCATTGGAGTCAAATAATAGTCTCCAAACGAGTCAGACCCCCAGGTATTGCATAGACTAAACAGACAGTATGGTTCTGCTGTCAACTGACGTTTCAAGGCCGCAGATGGTCCTTTCCGCTTTCCTCTGTTTCTATAGTCATTATCTGCCAAGGCTGCAAGTTCTCTCCGTCTTCCCATTGGATAGACAATACATCCTTGTAATTGGCTGGTTGGTTTCCAAGCCATTGACAAATCAAGACATTCTCTGCCTGTGGCATCTGTAATCCAACCCGACAGTTCTGCCCCATTTTCCACCATCGCAGAAACAAGCACAAAGTCAGCATCAGGCAGAGCGATGAGCAGCGACAACAGGCAATACATAGCCCCAAGACTTCTATGTCCCCCATCTCCAATAATGTGGAATTCATCCATCATCACCAGCGATACACCCTCGAAAGAGGACGGGTTTAGTGTCAAAAGAGTGGAACAGCGTTCGGGTGTCATCACCATCACAGGCTCATCCTCTTCATCCTCAGTCGTAAACTCTCTTCCAATACTCAAATCTCGGTATGCGGCTGTCCCAAGAAGACGAGCCATATTGTTTTTCACTTGATGTTCTAAAGCATGAGTAGGGACAATATATGCAACCTTGCCACCCAAGGCTATATGCTGGATAATCTTAAGTTCTACTAATGTTGATTTACCGGCTCCTGTTGGGAATGTAATCACTGAAGACACGCCCGCCTTCAAAAAGCCCTTTTCAATCGCATCAATATGATTCTGCCACAAATAGGGCCTTTTTGAGATTATTCTAAGCAGTAAGTCGTAATGTGTCGATGTTGTAATGCTTCCGCCAACAACACTCAATACTGACTGACGTTCCAACACCTCTGCGGCCATCATCAGGAGGCGTGCCAGCCTGCTGATACCCGCAAGATCGTATCTGTAATGCGTATCATCATCAACATAGACCGCCAAATCTATTGCCTTTTGGAAAACTCGCCTACAGTCACGTGCCTTACCACCTGTCAATCTAACTGAAAGGAATTTTATGCCCACTGCAAGTTGCTGCCATAGCAAATCTTCCGCATAGGATTCTGCATCTGTATCGTCTATTTCAGCTAAAACCGCTTCTACGATCTCTTTCAAACGGCCTCGTGCCATCAAACAAATAAAGCTCTTTAATTGTTTGGCGGTGTCGCTTTCTCCTTCTAAACTTTTTATCTGTTGAGCTATTTCCTCTGCATCTGCAATATAGCCTCCAATAATGAACAATAGTACAGAAACCACATCCGATGGCACGGCATCTGGCATTAGAGGTTCTGCTTTCTGTTCCTTAAGTTTGCTCGTCAACTTGTGCGACATTGCCGCCACAAAAGCAATGGCATCATTATGCTCTGCAAAACGTCCAGATTCCAAATATAGTTCCAGCGTAAAAGCAAGGTCACTCAACATCAGATAGTCGTCACTTATTTCTTCTGCCTCAAAGGTTAAAACACCCACCTCATACTTGGCCTTCAGGCCAACGATATGGGCATATACCTGAGAAAGAATCTGGGGGATTCGCTTGCTATCAACGCCCTCAACGGGAGGGAGCGTCCTTAGTCGTTCTGCTGTTACGCTATTAAACATCCTTGCTCTTCTTAGATTCCAACTCCTTAATCACCATTTGGCTGAATGATTCCATCCAAGCCCTGACATCATCTAGATTCACTGATGCAGCATCCCTTCTGCTTACGTCGCCGGTAACTTTCTTATCATAATCACCATAGAGTTTTTCACGACCATCCTTATTGTCGTGTTCTTCTTGTCGAGTTATGCCAATTCTATACATCCAGTATTTGTTGTTCACAATATCATCCTGAATGCTTTGCAGCAACACACCACCGTCTTCTCCTCTAATGATTGAACTTACTTCTGCCAACACACGATTATCATACTTTCCTTCCTCAAACTCAATGAATTCCGGAAATATCTGGCTAGTGATGATGCTTCTTGCCTTCTCTGTGCATTTATCCTCACAAAGCACAATGTACTTTATCTGCTTATTGTCATCTATCACAAGCGAAAAGCCATCTATTCCGTGTTGCGCAGGAGCGGTATGAGGTGCATTCATAAACACCCTTCCAGCCCCATATTCGTTATGCAACTTGATGTTAAGTGCTATCCAGGAAATCATTTGGAATAGCCATCCATCTCTCTTATACACTTCACAGGTCTTCAGCCGGTTAATGATGCTGTCTATTGCTTTATCTCGCTGGTTTACGGCTTTAGAATCCAAACCTTCTATAACACGAGAGATATGCAAAGAGTTGCCCAAAAGAAGTTGGGCCACCCACTGTGCGAGCACAGACTGATCAGCCACCTGATAACCGTTGTCGATTACAAGTGGAGAACAATCCATAGGTATTATTTGAAGAGGATACGTTGTAGCCATAATTAAAAATTATCCCAAGCTTTGTGTTGTTTTATCAGAAGAGACTTTAATTCTGGTCCAAATGCCATCCGACTTCTTCCATCGCAGTGGCAATATCTTCGATAGCCACTGCTCCTCCCCACATCCTGTATACGTATAGTGGTGTAATGCCTCCAATATCCATTGAGCAAGAGCACATTTCGCTCTCGACAAACTGCTTAAGCCTATCAATCATTGTCGTATCAGTCATAACAGGGAATCATTAACCTTGAACCATGAACCAAAAATGTTCTTTCATAACTGGCCCATAATAAATATCAAACTTAACCATTATAATTGGGGGTACCCTCCTGCCCTTATTCCGCATTAGTTACTACTTTCCCTGCCACATCATTTACATAAGCATTCCAACGGTTTATATAGTCATAGCCCTCTTGCAGCTCTTCTTTTTTCCAAAAGGCTGAGATATGATACTTTCCAATTACATTTTCTTTGTCTGTGAGGTAAAACTCGAAATCTGATGCTGAAAAACCTTTGTCTTTTATCATTTTAGGAGTCAAATCAAGACCTCCACAATATCGCCCCATCTCCATAGTGCGAGTGAGCAAATCCTCCCTGATGTTTTTTAGCAAACTATACTTTTCTATCAGCTTCTTGAATATTGCGAAAGAAGGATTCAAAGCATTATAATATATCCACACCAATTCATATCTTGAAAGAGTTCCCCTCAGCAATGATATATACTTATATTTCTTTTCAAACGAGAAATCTTGAGAATCAACAAACTGAATAATCTTGTATAGATGTCTGAAATAATGGTCATAATAAGTAGGTATCCACGTACTGTCATAAGCCATAAGCCCCTTATGATACAAAAATTGCCTGTATCCGTAAAGTTTCACGTTCTGTCCCATACTATCCTTCTCACTTAAAGTAATAACGGCATCTTCAAACGAATAGCGGAACACCTCTCTGCCTGTCACGTTTCTGTTAATCCTCCTAGTATCTTGAATGGGGGGCGTGTTCTCAATACCAGACGGCACCAAATACCGCTCTTCATCCTGATAGTCGAAACGCAGACCTGCAACAATTTCCTGCTGCAAGTTCAACATATTATAAAACAGGTTCTCGAACCTCTGATATTTAAACGTTTCATTTTCTTTCTCAAACTCCTCCCTTTGCCTAGCCATTTCCTTCCTTTGTAGGTTTAAATCCCTGTTCTGGAGGAACAATGTAACAATCACGCCTGCAAAAGCAAATGCAGAAATAATGGCATTAACACCGCCCCAACTGTCACCAAAGAGTCCCCTTGCATTAGGAAGCTGATTGGTTTCATCACCCACCATCTGACTATCAGCAAACAAATAAGATAACCAAATTCCAACAATGCTGACACCCACACAAGCTAGAAGAGCAATGGCTAAAACCATCCATACTGACCAACCTTTCTTTTCCACATCAGCAAGAAGCAAAGATGTTTGTTCTTGATCCATTGCCAATAGTTCATCTACATTGACCTTAATAACTGTCTTACCTTTTTTTCGTGCTGTCAAGACCTCCTTCGTTACCCATTCCGACGGATGGTCTGGTGATACTAACTGAAGAAACACATCACAGTGTCTCAATTCTCTGTTAACACGACTTTGCCTTCCCTTCTCATTATGCAAAAGGTCTATAAATACATCAGCAAACGGAGAAATTCTATTCTCCACCAGTTCCAGCTTCTCTTTGGTAATAGCTGGGTCTTTCGTGGTATAGCTTACAAAAACTTTCATCCTATCACACCTCTCTCTATCAAAACCCAACAAATCAGCACAATAATGATAATTACTGGATAAAAAACCACAGAGCTATTAAAGAAAGACCTCCACACCCTGCATCCCCCATGCCTCTTATCTGGAAGTGTGTACTCGTCTTCCCGGACAGATGTAGGATATCGTTTTTTTAAAGCCTCGAAGCGCATATCCATAGCAGCCCTAAGTTTCTCCTGGTAATAATAAGTTTGCGCATCAAAAGCCCAGAAAAGGATTACTATGCCTATAATGATAGGGAACCATCTAACCACTACATTCCACGACGAAACCTGAAGCATTGCAGCCACAAAGATACCCAATAGCGTAAACATTATTTTCTTAGCCTGCATGCTATTCTTAGAGAAGTTGAGAACAGCATTATGCAACTGGTCAATAATCTTCCAGTCTATTTCGCTATCAATATCCCGAGGCTTCTTTGGCGGCATATTCAGCTGTACTTCCATCTTTGGCTGAAGGAAATCAAAGAAACTCATAATCTGTTTTTTATCAGAATATCACTTGTACACCATAAACCATTAATCATTCACCTTTAACCCTGAGCCCTGAACCGTTATCAATCTATTGTATAGCGTTGAATTAGACATAATCTTTAACCGTTAACCATTAATCATGAACCTATTTTATCATAGTCATCACAGTCTCGGGAGTAAAGCCCACTTTAATGATTGTGCACAAGCTCCTTCCCATGTCCTTCACCGAAGTACCCAACAGCCACACATCATCGTCAACTATCAAGTAGCGGTCATGTACTGCATGTGGCAATTGTACATAGCTGATAGGCTCATATTGTTGGTTGTGCTTATCAATATCCAGTTTCGTTTGCTCGTAATAGCGAGTATGTACTTCAGCTGAGACGCCCTTGTTTCGTTTGTCTAGCATTGTTAATACACGCTCATCCACAAAATTATCAACCAAGATGATTCTCTTCTCAGCTCTCCTTATCAATTCACACACAAACATATACGCATCCCACACACATCCCGTAGGGATCAACAGTTCTTCAGGCTTCTCATTAGCACGAACCACAAAGTCCAACTGCTGTTGTTGCTGATCTAGCGCACCCTCAATCCGTGCTATTCTGTCGTTCTGAGCATCAATACGCAGATTTATCTGCTGTAGAGCCATAACCTGCTGATGAACGGCATATCCCCTAAGCAGATAATCCTTCAAAACGCCATTCGCCCATTGCCGGAAACGAGTTCCGACAGGACTTTTAACTCTGTATCCAACAGATATTATAACGTCGAGATTATAGTACTTCGTACGATAATTCTTTCCGTCCCCAGCAGTAGTCAAGGATTCCTTGACAACTGAATTCTGCATCAACTCGCCCTCACGGAAAATATTGTTGATATGCAGACTTACATTCTGTTTGGTAGTCTTAAACAATTCCGTCATCTGCTGCTGAGTCAGCCACACGGTATCATCCTGTAGTCTTACCTCCAGACGCACATTGTCATCCGGTTGGTAAAGCACAATTTCGCCCTTCTCTTCTATAGGTATAAATTGATTATTCTCCATCTTCTAATCTTGATCTATGAAACGTTAACCCTTAACCATCAGTGGGTCTCCTCTTTACTACAAACACATACGAACAGAACTACCCTCAGCCATCTTCCTTCATACCTCAGCCTTCATACATCATCCTTCATACTTCAGCCATCAGACATCTACCCTTGATTCTTACACTCTATCTCTTCCAAAAACTTGTAGTTCATCTTCAGGGATAGCGAAGCCTCGGGCAGAATCTTATTCCTCCATTTCTCTTTATCTGTCAGGAGCAAAGGTTCTTTGCTATTTTTTGCAATCTCCTTATCGCTTGTGCGAATGTATTCTCTTACATCTTCTTTTGTCTTATTTATCCTGCTCACGCAACAAAATTCAGGTTTTCCACCTCTTTCCATATCGCGGTAATAACCTATCACCGTAGTATGTAAATGACTTGCAAACACTTCATTCCCCATCAGTTTCTTCAATGACGACTCCTCCGCCAATTCCCTCTCGGCACCTCGTATTATCATCTCTCGCAAATCCTCACCCTCCTTAAAATCAGCATAATCCATAGATCCTGAACCTGTGGGCATAAAATAGTTAGCATTATAGCCAGCATTACCCGCCTGGCGGAATACAAAAATATATCCATCGCAGGTGTATAACAATGTCGAGACCCCTATATGATCCGAAAAATCCGAATCTCCCAATGACTTGATTGGGTCGGTACTCATATTCACTGGCGGATATAATTTGTAGTGTGTTCCACCAACATACTGTGTATAGATAAAATTTGTAAGATAACCGTAATAGTAATATCCTTTCGTCACACGCCATTTATAGGACCCGTGCACTGCACCTGGGTATATTTCGCTAGCAAAACAAATCTTCTCATCATTGGTAAACTGTCCACCTTTCTGACATACTTCATACCAGCGATGGTTCAGGAATTTCAAGAGAGTATCTTTATATTGCCTGATATAAGTCCTTGTTTCCTTGCGTTTGTTTTTACTTTTTACCGGAATAATCTCATTCCTGCTATCCCTCAACAATTCTACAATCTGAGGATTCATTAAAACGCCTAAACCCGTATCAATCACATAAGGACAATCTTTTTTTAGCAACAACTCCTGATCTATTCGAATCATGCTAAAATCCTTCTTATCATCCCTGCTTTTCTTTAGCATTGACATCAACGGATCCCTGGGATTCTCCTTTCTCAAGAAGGAAAAATGTCCAGCCACATTAAATGTCTGCCAGATAAAATTGATAAATACGCCAAAGAATATAAGAAGAAGAGATGGTTGGAAAGCCACTTCTTTCCAATTAGCAAAGGCCCAACAAAGAATAATCACATCTATGATTGTACTTACCAGCTGGAACAAATCCAATGAGAATACAAACCACAAATATGATATAAGATTATTTAATGTTCGCCACATACCTCTTACATTTTACTCTTTTCCATCTTACTTCATACATCAGACTTAAAATCCGCCTTCTTACTTCCGCCCTCTTACCTCTCCCTTCTTACCTCTGTCATCAGCCATCTTACATCAGCCTTCATACATCTAAAAAGTACCTGTCCCTTGTCACTCTCATCATTTCTCCACCGTATTATACTGTTCCAGAGCTTTCTCTAACAAGAACAAAGCCCGTTGTATATCTTTCTTATTCAGCACATACGCCAACCGAACCTGATTCATTCCCATTCCAGGAGTGGAATAGAAACCTGCGGCAGGTGCCATCATGATTGTTTCGCCCACTTTGTCAGAAGGTGTTTTCTCATCCTTCCAACAAAACTCGCTCAAGCACCAAGCACAGAACTTTTCTGTATCCTCCACTGGCAACTGTGCAACGGTATAGAATGCGCCCATAGGAACAGGCGTATAGCATCCAGGAATGCGATTCACGCCATCTATCAAGCACTTTCTGCGCTCCACATATTCATCATACATTTCACGCGAATATTGCTCTGTTCCTTCAATGGAAGCCTCTGCAATCATCTGACCAATCAAAGGAGGAGAAAGTCTTGCCTGACAAAACTTCATCACGGTCTTCCGTACCTGCTCATTCTTGGTAATCAATGCCCCTATACGGATGCCACATTCAGAGTAGCGCTTGGATACAGAATCAATCAGTACCACGTTCTGTTCAATCCCTTCCAGATGCATTGCAGAGATATAGGGAGAACCCGTATAAATAAACTCTCGGTAAACCTCATCAGAGAAAAGATAGAGATTATATTTCTTTACCAAATCCCGTATTTGGTTCATCTCTTTCTGCGTATAGAGATAGCCAGTAGGGTTATTGGGATTACAAATCAGAATAGCCTTCGTCCGTTCGTTAATCAGAGCCTCAAATTTCTCTACCTTGGGCAAGCAGAAGCCCTCTTCAATAGTAGTTACAACCGTTCTAATGACTGCACCCGCTGATACAGCAAACGACATATAGTTAGCATATGCAGGCTCGGGAACAATAATCTCATCACCCGGATTCAGACAGCTCATAAAAGCGAATAACACAGCCTCGCTACCACCACAGGTAATGATAATCTCATCTGCCTCAAGTTTTATCTGGTAACGGTCATAATAGTTCACCAATGCCTTACGCAAAGAACGATACCCCTGTGAAGGGCTATACTCCAGCGTCTTGCGGTCAATATGCTTCAGTACATCCAATGCCTTCTGTGGCGTGGGCAAATCAGGCTGACCGATATTCAGCCTGTATATTTTAACGCCTCTATCTTCCGCTGCATATGCTAATGGAGCCAGCTTTCGAATAGGAGAAGCGGGCATCTCTACTCCACGACTAGATATTTGTAATTGTTGTTTCATACCCTTTACATACTATAATTTCATCCTCTTCCAGCGGATGATAGGGTCCATCCTTCGTCTCAAACAAGACAGAACCGGACTCTAAACACTCCAGCGAGTGCCAGCGGCCTTTCTCTACATTGAGCATCCTAACATCTCCGTCGCTCCATAATTCCGTAGATTCGGTTATCCGGCCTTGCTCATCATAAAACAGCCATCTTATCCTACCTCGTATGACAATGACTGTTTCTGATGAAGCCAAGTGCCTGTGTATAGGCATCACGGTCCCAGGCTCCAGCGCATTCAGCATCCGTTGTGACTGGTCGTCAGCAGAGTTCCGCATATCCAGATTACAACGCAACCTTGGATTCTCTTTGGCCTTGACCTTCAACTCATCCAGAATCTTCTTATCAATTATCATTATTAAACTCCTTGAACGTTTAAACCCTTAAACTGAATCCACATCTTCCACACCTTATGCCACACAATCCAAACAGGTGCCCAAATAACATCCGATGGATAGTGAGTAAGCAGATGAAGATTATGTGTCAATATTGCTTTTACAGCACTAAGTTTTCCGCCAGAATGCTTCAGTCTCTTGTCGTGATGTCCAAAGTTGCCTCCCGTCATCACATGCTCCAGAATATACCTTCCCTCTTTCTCATCAGGCTCCCACAACATCCATTCACGCGGCATCCCTAACGCTTCGTGCATTACCCACATCAGTCCCTTAGCGAACTTAATCATTCCAAACTCACGCACTGCCTTATACGCATAACTCTCGTTAACATTAAGGTTATCGTTAAGGTTAAGGTTTTTCAATACAAAGTAGTAATCCACTATTTGCCTCAATCCCACCCCTTCATATAAGAAGTGTCTATAGATATGTAGCAGTATATAGAACACATTAAACTCCGTAGTCGGAGTAATCAAATCTGTGTTATCTGTGCAATCTGTGTGAGAAGATAATTCATCCGTGTGAGTTTTAAACCACTTCTGCAGCTTCTTGTTCTTCCACAGATTCAGCAGCACCTCCACATGGTAGTGCATCTCCACTTCGGTATCATCCCACACTTTCAAATGTAGATGCTTATAGTCCCATTCTACATTCTTCTGCCCAAGAGATTCTGCATATTCTAACGCATTCCTCAGCCCATAGTCAACATACACATCAATATCCCCAGGCTGTCTAAGCCTTTGCAAGGCATCAGGATAATATTGAGCAATTCCTTGTCCCTTCAATACAGTAGGATGTAATCCTGCTGATGTTAGATTTGACAATAGTTCCTTACAACGTTCATCCAACAAATGGTTCCGTTGCTCTATCATCTGTCCTACCCCAATCCATTGAAGAAGAAACCTTTGGCTAAGGGTAAGGTCATCGTTAAGGTTTTTCAACCTTTCTATTCCATGAAGAATAATTCCAGTTACTGCTTGCCGTTCAGACTCAGCATAAATCTCCGTCCACTCTTCAGCAGACGGAACTACACTAAGCCTCTCACGGATACCTAAAGCGATTTGAAGTAGTTCAAAGAATAGCATTACTTAATATGCCTCATTAACGCATTATATGTATGATCCACCAAATAGTTCTGCTTTAGGAACTCATATCCTCGCTCTCCCATTGCTTTTCTATCAGCTGCCAGCACCTTATCCACCAAAGCAGTAAAGTCTTCCGGCTTCACACTCTCACACCAATAACCATAACCGTTTTCTTCAGCTATCTTACCAATATCCGTGTTCACATCTGTCGCGCAAACAACAGGCATTTTGTACTCCAAATAGCTCAGCAGCCGTGACGGATAATTAGGAATAGTAAATCTGTGGTCAAGGAATATCATTCCCACATCACAGGTCCTTACAAGTGTGTCATACTCAGATTTAGGTAGTGCCTGCATCAACTTTACATTATGGCTATGATTCTTGCTATACCACTCTGATATTAAACCATAATGTGTACCAGAACCCACCACCACAAAGTAGCAATCCTCTCTGTTCTTATTAGCATCCAAGCACTTTACCAAGTAGTCTATACCTTGTGGTATACCAAGGTTACCTCCATAAATAAACACAGGCTTATCCAATGGCAAATTGTATTTCTTCCTAATATATAGCCTTGCCGCTTCTAACTGCCCAGGATCATCCAGTTCATCATCTTCTTTCAGCTCAATCGAGTTGGGTGCTACTTCAACTCTTGCTGCATCTATCTCAGGATTATGTCCCAAAATAAATTTTACATTTGCCGGACTCATACAACCAATAAAGTCAGATGCCTTATAAAGTGCCTTTTCTTTCTTTCGGAAATACCAGTTGAAAACACTCTTCTCTCCAAACATCTTCATATCAACCGCATTCTGCGGAAAAATATCCTTCAACTGAAGATATGAGATTGCCTTTGGATTCTTGTTTTTCAAGTACCTTACCACATTGGTAAAGGTAATGGGAGGTGTGCTATAAGTTATCAAGTCAAACTTGACATCTCCAAGGTATTTTTCTATGGCTGCCTTAAACTGACTCTCTATTAAAAGTGTACCAATACCCTTCTCCACGATGTTTGTTTTCTGAACGTTCAGGGTCTTAACATTCAGAATTTTCACACCGTGGCTATCTACTAAAGAGGTCTCTTGTCCCAATCTTCTCTCAGCAGCAGTAACGATATAAACGTTGTGCCCTTCGTCCCTAAACTTCCGCATCAAGTCTTGGTATATACCACGGTCCTCGATATCAGAGATGCGTACTAGAGTTAGAAAGATAACATTCATTACGCTATAGCACTCTTGATAGTCTCTACTATGTATTTTACATCCTCATCGCTGACGTACGGTCCAGCAGGCAGACACATACCCACCTTAAACAACGCTTCACTAACACCATTAACATATGCAGGCACATTCTTGTAGCAAGGCTGTTTGTGCATGGGCTTCCATACCGGACGAGCCTCAATCTGAGCCTGATCCATCAGCACACGCAGAGCCTCCACATTGTCGTTGGGCTGGCAGTCGGTGGTAGCAGACGAAGCCATATGAATCACACCGGCAGCACCACCTACAGCACCTTTCACGATGGTCTTGTACGCATTCTCCTGGCCTTTAATCTTCACATTCTCATCAATGGTGATGGTGCAAAGCCAGTAGTTGCTGTCGTAGACAGGTTGAGAAGTCTGAGGGTCGATGTCTGATGGCTGAGAGTGTACGTGGATTCCAGGAACATCAGCCAGCAGCTCTTCATACATCTTCTGCACGTGCTTATGATGCGCCAGATGCTCATTAATAATGGTCATCTGACCACGACCAATACCCGCACAGATATTACTCATTCGGTAGTTATAACCAATCTTCTCGTGCTGGTAGTATGGATAGCTCTCACGATACTGAGTAGCGTACATCATAATCTCACGCCATTCATCCTCATTGGCGGTAATCAAAGCACCACCACCACTGGTAGTAATCATCTTGTTGCCATTGAAGGACAGTACACCATACTTACCAAACGTACCCAACACCTGACCTTTATAGCGTGAGCCCATACCTTCTGCGGCATCTTCTACTACAGGGATGCCATACTTGTTGGCAATCTCCATGATGCGGTCTGCCTTATAGGGCATACCATACAATGCTACCGGCACGATGGCCTTCGGGTACTTACCCGTTTTCGCCTTACGGTCAACAATGGCTTTCTCCAGAAGTTCTGGGTCAATGTTCCAAGTGTCAGGCTCTGAGTCCACTAGCACAGGAGTTGCTCCTAAGTATGTCACAGGGTGCGTAGATGCACAGAACGTAAAACTCTGCACAATCACCTCGTCCCCTGCTTTCACGCCAGCCGCCAACAGTCCCAGATGTACGGCTGCCGTTCCTGCAGACAAAGCGACAACACGCTTTGTTAACTTTTCGTTTTGGTTTTCGTTTTCGTTCACGAACTCCTCGAGGTCAGCCTCGAAACCGTTAACATTCGGTCCCAGAGGAACTACCCAATTGGTATCAAAAGCTTCTTTGATGTACTTCTGTTCAAGGCCAGCCTCACTCATATGAGCCAGACAAAGATAAATTCTATTTCTTTCCATATAACTATAATTACTCTAATTTAATATTCTTTATTACTCTTGCAGGATTGCCATAGCACAAGCTATTGTCTGGAATATCCTTCACAACTACAGCCCCTGCACCTATAAAACAATTCTTTCCTATATGTATTCCTTGTATTACTGTTGTGCCTGCACCAACCCATGAGCCCTCTCCAACAGTAACCTCACCACACAAAGTGCAATGAGGAGCAATATGCACAAAGTCTCCTATTTTAACATCGTGATCAAGTGAGGCGCCTGTATTTATGATACAATGATTACCTACCTCAACGTATGGGTTCATAATAGCACCTGCCATCACCACAGTCCCACAACCTAATGTTACGGTATCGGCTTTAATAGCAGCAGGATGAACCACTGTCACATAATCACGTATTCCAAGATTCTCTACAATCTTACGCCTTATCTGACAATCACCAATTGTAACTATCATTGGTGAAAGACCGTCGGCATCATGCACAACAGGTAAACCTGAAAGTTCACAGACTTGTTGATTATCATCAATGAGGCAAGGTACATCAAGATAAGCTTTCCTTGCAATATCTAATACTACCTTAGCATGTCCGCTAGCTCCGTAAAGATATATTTTATCAGTTTGTTCCATCAAAATATTCCATTGTAGCTGCTATAGCAGAATTAATATCCTTTCGCATCAGCACATTCTTTATTGTAATAAATATCACTTTCAAATCCGTCAGCAATGATACATGATCAACATACCACACATCTAATTTAAACTTCTCCGTCCAACTGATGGCGTTGCGGCCATGACATTGAGCCCAACCGCTAATTCCAGGTCGCACCTCATGACGACGGGCTTGCTCTTTAGAGTATAAAGGCAAGTACTGAACTAACAACGGCCTTGGACCTATCAAAGCCATATCTCCCTTGAAAACGTTTATTAACTGGGGCAACTCGTCAATGGATGTTGAGCGAACGAACTTTCCCACTTTTGTCAAGCGTTTTTCGTCTGGCAGCAGATTTCCCTCTGCATCCCGCTCGTCCGTCATCGTCTTGAACTTAATCACCTTGAATATCTTCGCATCCTTCCCTGGCCGCTCCTGGAAGAAGAACGCACCGGCCCCTTTGTTCGCAAAGTGCAGCCAGATAGTTATCACCAGCAATATTGGACTGATGATAATCAACGCCACCAGCGAGATGCAAAAATCAAATACCCTTTTAAAAAAATGTTTGTACATACTGTTACTTATTCTTTTTCATCTCAATTATTAACCTTGGCTCATCAGCCACTCGCGTATAAGGATTACCAAACAGATGCAGGCAAGCCCATGCAGATGGCGCAATAAACAATTCCTTCACCCTCATATTTGCCTTAAACACAGCGTCTATGATGTATTCACCTGCTTCTAATGATTCTAAAAACGTATTCAGCCATGGTGTGATTATATCAGTAGGCTGACTCCACATTGGAGCCACCACTGAGCTATATCCTTTCAATATCAAACGCCTCACCATCGTATGCATGGCACTGTCAAATACTGATTGAGTGATACTCCCGGAATGGCAAATAAACATGATTGCAACCTTTCCTCGCCCCACGAAATCCAAGGTATCCAACAGAGGCTTATCATCTACATAGAACACTTCCGTCTTGCTAATATCTGTGGCTCCGTGCGCACAAAGCAACGTCAAGTCCCCAGCGAGCGGATAGTCTGATGAGATGATATTCTGTACTGATATCCCATGCCGTTGTACCACATCCTCCAATTTCCCGTAAATCATGTCAAAGGTGAACTCATCGCGACCATAAGGAATCCAGAATGACTTCTTAAAATCCTTCGGTAAAGGTTCTAACGTATTGGTCTTAAAGAGCACTTCCGAAGAAAGGGCATTGCAACAAGGTTTACAACCACTGACAAAGGCTCCCGTCTCTTTATCTATGAACAAATTGTGAGGATATGTTGCTATTTCAATATCCTTAATAAAGATCAGTCTTTTTGCTGTTCCAGATATTTCTATAGAGAAGTCTTTCAAGGCCTTTGCCAATTGAACACCTTCTTCTTCTAATTCCGTAGCTGACTTTACATACACCGTTTTACCAGGTTCCTTTATTTCCCTTTCGTATCGCAATGAAGAAATGTGTTCTACAGCAGCCTCCTTCGCCCTATTGCGCCTGACATCTATCTCCCCTGCCATTCTGTAAGTTTGACCTTCTAACATCATGTAAAAGAAAGCCTCCTTACCGCGTCCTATCCAGTATATGGCATCATTATCATCAGCACACATGGCGTCAACGACAAACTCAGGACTGTGGTACATACTACTCAGTTCATCACCATCCACGTCCTGAACGTCAAATCGCTTGTAAAGAGTATCTATATCCTTTGTAGGAAGAACCATTGAGAAGTCCGTCTTTGTAGACATAGACATCAAAAAATCCGTCACATCACCAGTTTCATATCCCTGCTGCAACAGTTTCTTTGCCAATATCATCGCCATGTGGTTATCCATCGAATAGTCACTGCGATTCCTTGTATCCTGCAGTTTATACTGTGCCTCTTTCAAGTGTTTCCTTAAGTTCTTGCCCTCCAAAAGGTCAAACAACATTTCATTCCCTTCTTTGGCCGCGGCGCTCTTCGCCGCCATCACATAAGGCATCAGTCCTGCATAGTTATCGTTGGGTCTCAACTCCTGCATGGAAAGGATAAGCGTAATCCAAGGCATAGAGCCGTGGTCAAGATTACGAAAATATGGCTCTCTGTTTTCATCAAGGAATGATGTTACGTCATCAACCAGTTTCTCCGTATCCTCCCTTGCCATCAAACGGGCGGTGAACATCGTATGATAAAATGACATTCGGTCATATTGATTTTGCGGGAGCTTTTCAAACTGCTTTGTTACTGCATCTATATCGCCTGATGGATAAATGCCAAATGTTCTGCATATCTTCAGATACTGCCAATAAATATCAAAAGCAAACCGTGAACTTACACTCTTTCCCTTTTTATTAATCTCAAGAAGGGTTATGTAATAGAACCATAGCCCTGCAACCACATTATGGGCGCCGGTGTAAGCCCTGCATGCTGAGAAATAAGCCTCTGCCAGCAAACCTTCGTTATAGCCTATGATAAGCAGACCCTCTGCCAAGTCCCGTGCGTGCTGGCTATAGCCGGAAGTATTAAGCCGGTCCAAGACATTGCCGTATGCATGGAAAAGCAGTTCCATTACATTGTCCTTTTTACAGAGCGGATACAAGATATTGCAGAAGAATACCGCATTCTGGAATTCATCCTCATTCCACTGACTTTTCACGCCATAGCCTTGAATGACATCCGTAATGCAAGAAGCCAATATGCGCCGCTCTTCGTATGTAAGTGTCTCTGCCACTTCCGGGTGTAAATCAAAAGTCCGGTTTTCTCCCGACAGGTAAGGAGCCACCTTATCCAACAATGCTTTAGAATATCCATCCCAGTCAGCACGTATGTACTCCAAATAGGCCGGATCTCCTTCTTCCACCTGTATGTTCTCTATCAAACGGCGGCAGTTTACAAAGAAAAAAGGTACACAGACCAAGGCAATGCGCTCCAGCTGTCCAAGAGTGACCTGCGTAATCTCCCTACATTCCTTATAGCCTTGCAGCATATAAGGAATTACTACATCCATCAGCGATTGTAGAGTGGCGAACTGCTTCTCCACATTATTCTCAACCACTATCTGGTCAACGTATGCCTTTACTTCTTGATGGGTCATTTATTCTATATCTTTATTTGTTAGAGTTGTGTAATTCGTGTGATTCGTGTTCGTTTAACCTTTCACCAACTCCTCATACAACTCCACATACTCCCGAAACCTGTCATTCTTGTCATAGAACTCCACAACTCGTTTCCTATAGGTTTGGATTCTTGCTATTTGCATCTACCCACCCATTATCTCCTTTATTTACATCACCTGTCCAATAAATAGGCTTGCTAAAATTCGTATCAAAAAACCTGAATCCGGGAGTCAACAGACTAATATCTGGTCTTACACCTCCGACTCTTTTAACAGGAACATGCTCACAGTCAAAAACGCCAAATTTATATATCGAGATATTATACCCACCATTCGAACCATACTTCATCTTAAATGATGTCGCGTTCGTCGGAGGATTGATTGTGATGACTTGTTTCCTATTCGACTTATCTGCAATTAATGATTTTCTTTCCGTCGATAGCAGTTTAGACGACTTGTCAAAATATTCTACTACAATGTCACAAGTAGAAACCGTATTGATAAAGTATTCTATAAAGATACACGACACATTACCATCTAACTCGAAACCATATTCATTAAACATATAGCTGTCAAACAGCACATTCACTTCCTTCTTGCTATTTTTCAACTGTTGAATATAGTTACTTGTCCCTCTATTTGGCAAAAAGAATGGAATCACTATATCGTTCAATGCAGCACCTGAATAAAGGTAATTACAAGTCATCGGAATCGCCTTCCCGTCGTCGATAATCTGATTGTCTCCAACTTTCAGATTTATATATCGGGTGTCTGTTTGAAATCTACAGTTCGTTTTGCCAATATATACATCTACTGGATATGAACTTAATGCCGTTCCAGTTACATACATCCAACGTGCCCCGCCATTGTTTTGCAGTTTTAAGATATTGACACCTTCCAATGTGTTATTGAAGTTGAACATGCCTCTGACACATGTCTTTGATTCACCATCTAAACTATTGGTCCATTTTGTATTGGTCACATTAAGCTCTGCGTCAATAATGGTAAAACCGCATCCTTGTAAATCGAAGATAGGAACGATTTTGTAATCAGAGAAGCTAATAGTGTTAGAATATCTCGTTTCAGAAGTAATCGACTCTCGTTCCCAGTTAACAGTTCCCTCAAAGTAGAAGTTATCAATGACCAACTCCGAACCGGCACATCTGCCAACGGTCTTTATCATCGGACCAACAAGAACCTCGCCCATCATTTTTTTTACGTGAAGTGCAGAATATGGCTTGCTTTGGCTGTTCACTATCTGTACTGCTGGCTGAATACTCTTTCCATGATTACCATAACAAATAATATAATCAAATTCGCATTCATATATGTATCCAATAGTTAAGAACGGCATATTATGAATCTCGCATCCACTAACTGCAAATTGACCAATTTCTATTACATCAAGGATAAGACCCCCATTCAGATATTCTCCGTTAACATTCGTATAAGAATTACTTAGTTTAGACGGGGTGTACCCTTTTGGTGTTGTAAAATTGATATGCTTAATTTTTATATTATATCCTCTTCCCTTTCCACCTAAAGTATCTGCACCACCACCAATCTTGATAATGTACCTCTGTGAAGGTTTATATGGCATGAAGTTCACACTTGCATTCAATCCATAAGGTTCTTCGCCAATAATAGTAAAACTTTCGTTTTTTGTATTCTGATAATAAAACTCACTGAGATAATATGTGCCCTTGGGGAAATAAACAGGTATATTGCAGTCCTTAATATTCTTTAGGATTGGGGCGCAATCTATTGTATTGTCATTTGTTTTAACGCCAAACCATCTGATATCAAACTTGTCAACATTCCAACTCCCGGAAAGTTTGATACTCGAATCAAATATTACTGCCTGCCCTGGGTCTATTACTGTATACTGACCAGTCAAAGAATGCCTACCTTTATTTAATATATGCCCGCCTTCAAATTGTAAAACACAATTTGAAGGAATGGTAACATCCTTGTCTAACTCAAAATCATACTGAATAACATATATAGTATTGGGAGTGGTTATTTGCTTGGAAAAACTTAACTCATTACTTAGCGTCACATGTTCCATTTCACGAAACGCTACGCTATTAATAACAGAAGCCCGGGCGGTTAATGACAATATTACTGTCACAAAAAAGATTGGTATGCGTACTTTCATAGCTAATAGAAGTAATCAATAGTTTCCCAAACTGCTCACTTCCTTAAACTCCTCTACCAGCTGTTCCTGTTTTAGTAATTTTTCATAATTATCTTTTCGAACCAAACAATCGGCCACACAAGCACCAAATCGTTCGATAGACTTCAAAAAGGCATCATCCGCAGGTAAATCACGTGTTTCATAATCTTGATTCTTTTTGATTGTACAATTTGGTACAAATCCTTTGGGCGCGGTCAAGATACGGCCTGTGGTTAGTGTCCCCTTACTCCCCCATATCTCCAAGTCACACTTGTAGTCATTGTCCATGCCAAAAGCCACCTGAGCAACCACCCCCTTTCCATTTTGTAGGGTTGCTGAGCCAAACATATCCACTTCAAACTCGGGAATAAAGCTGGCTGTTGCTGCAGTCAATCTAACATCCTTACCAAGTAGTTCTGTAGCCATTTTCATGGTATATCCACCGGCATCCAACAATGCACCGCCGCCTAACTTCTTGTTATATCGGAAATCACGGGCATCACGACGAGGGAAACCAAAGCTGATACGATAAAGGCGGACGTCTCCTATCTCTCCACTATTTACTATCTCATTGATAGCCGCTATCTGATTATGGAACACAAACATATAATTCTCGTGTAGCGCAAGTCCATTCTCGGATGCCAAATCCACCAACTCTTGTGTATCCTTTAGGCATGTAGTTGAAGGTTTCTCCACCAACACGTGTTTGCCATTCTCCAAGGCCTTCTTCGCCCATTGAAAATGCAAAGCAGGAGGCAAAGGAAGGTAAACGGCGTCTATCTTAGTAGAGGAGATCAACTCTGCATAACCCTCAAATATTTTTCCTCCATAATTGTCAACAAATGTCTGTGCCTTGGCTCTTTCTTTGGCCAGTATTTCGTCAGTAGCACCTGCAAACTCTTCTTTATTGGCAATGGCTACACCTACATACTCAAAATCTTTTGCTTCCTTCAACGATGGCAGGAACCTACGGAAGGCAATCTCTGACGGACAAATAATTCCTATTCTAATCATAATCAATAAAAACTGATGGCAGACAGCAAACTTCTGGCTGCAATATTTAAATAATTGTTATATGTTACAAAACTAAGCATCTGGTTCAAGGTCATCCAGCAGTAGTTCTCTTCCACTTCCACAGGGAATTCATCCCCCACCTCAACGATAATATTCAGATTCTGCTCTTGAAAGAAACGGCCTCCTTCTTCACTCTGATAACTACTATACCAGATTTTGTCCTCAGGTGCATTCAATACCGTTTCCAAATAAGGGATGGTATATTCATTCTTACCCTTTCGGTAATTACCCGTCAGGCACTGTACCGTCGGAGCCATCTCCACTACATCAAAGTTCCCTGACTCCAATTTAGCCTGGACTAAGAAGTGATAGATACCGTTTATCTTCTTCACCACAAAGCCCATCAAACCTTCTTGTGCTGAACGCACCATGGGTTGATCCCAAGAAACCACCTCTCGGTTTCCTATCTCCACTCGCACACCTATCACATCGAAATACTTGTTGGCTTCGTGATGAATACTGTTGCCATCGTATGTCCAGTGCTGCATCTGAGAGATTCCTACAGGCGTTACACTCAATTCATACTTGAACTTTAACGCTGTTATCCACTGGATGATGTCTTGCAATTCGTGGAGGTGGTTATCTGCACTGAGCACCGAATACAAGAACGAGTCAGGCTTTGAAGAATGAACGCCGGTCATTCTCTTCACCCTGTCGAGCAGTTTTAACGAATGCTCTGGATAACTGCCAAATTTGATGCAGGAGATCACCGTGCGGCTATCCATATTCACCACGTTGGGGAAACGCAACAGCTCCTTAATCTGTCCCAACGATACCCAGATGAAGTTGGTTTTTACTTCTATCTCCTCTTGTTCATCCACCTCAACGATAATGTTGCGGTTGCGCTTGTGGAGGAATCTGGCACCTTGCTCACTCTGCAACTGATCTACCAGTACGGTTACATCCTTTTCTCTATTAAAGTACTCCAGGTAAGTGGGTGACTTACCCCCATGCACTCGGGTATAGTTACTCCTGGTAGCCTGCAAAGTCGGAGACAACTGAACGATGTTCAGATTTCCGGGTTCAATCTTGGCCTGCATCAAGAAATGCAATACACCATTGAACTTTTTCACAATGAAGCCAAGAAAACCTATCTCCGGCTGATTGATAATAGGCTGGTCCCACTGCGGAGTATTCCTGTAGTTCGTCTCTATATGAATGCCGTCAATACTAAAGAACTTTCCAGAGTCATGTCGGATTCGGTCATCTCGGTATGACCAGCCCTTCAATTCGCTGATGGGAATCTGTTTGATATTCGATACCACTTCATCATTCTGTTGTTTCATCCATGCCAGAATCTCACTGGTGGGCATGAAACTGCCGTGACTCATGGCTGATACCAAAAAGTCCAACTGGGCATCTTCAACGTTTCTCGTCCTCATATTATAGGTCATTTGAAAAATCTATTAATCGCTTATAAGGTTTCAGATGTAGCAACGCTTGAATCTTTGCGTCATCAAAGTAGGTATGGTCGCTCTCAATCCTCAAATCGCGCTCTGGCCAAGGGACAGCCTTTACTTCTACGCCATATTTCTTTGCAATGATGGTGGCTGCTTCATAAAGTGAAAGTGTTTCACCTCCTACATTATATATATTTCCAGTACTCTCTGGATTGAAAGCGCCCTCTACCACCTGATAGCACAAATCTTCCATGTGGGTGAAGGTACGCTTGATGCTGCCACCACCATAAAGGGTTATATCCTTGCCCGCCTTTGCTTGTTTGATGAAGAAGCCTATCGTTCCAAAAGAATAGTCTGGCGAGAGTAGATTTCCATAAGGTATACAAATGCGGAATATCGTGTAAGGGATGTCGAAGCTATCATAATATGCTTTCAAGTATCCTTCACATGCTATCTTATTGGCAGCATAAATGGTTTTGCAATCTTTTTCGTCATCCTCTGTTAATGCCTTATCAACGCCTTTATAAACGAGTCGAGTGGAAGGGAATACCACCTTTGGACGGAACGCTGAATGCCTAATGGCATCCAACAAATTAAGCAAGCCCAACTCGTTTATACAGATATACTTTTCATAAGCATCAAAACCAGCATAAGTTCCCGTCAAACCGGCAAACATAAAGATGAAATCAACATCCAAGTCAATTCCTGACACTGCCGTTCTATCAGTCATATCAATTTTCTGATATCCTTCTTCTCGCTTATCAAGAATATCATATGACCTCACTTGATGACCTTGATTCTCTAGATAATATACCAAATGCTTTCCTATAAAGCCTTGTCCTCCTATAACTATACAACGCATACTTTATCCTACTATTAGTTTCATAGAATATATCACTTCCGATGCATATTTCTCAAATGTAAACTTTTCTTCGTAGTCATGAATACATGCCGCTGACTTAGCAGCATAAACTTCAGAATTATCCATTAACGCCACAATTGCCCTTGCTATCTGATCCGGCTTCTTTGCTTCCACAAAACATCCGTTCTCTTCTGTCACCATCATCGGAATATGACGGTATTTTGTTACTATCGGAACACATCCGTATGCCATCGCTTCAATTATCGATACTGGCTGGCCTTCATTGATGTAGTAGGTGGGCAGGAGGAAAACATTCGCCCTTGCAAACATCTCGTCCTTCTGCTCTCCATACATACCAGGATAATATGATACCGCATCTGCCAGATGATGGTCTTCAACAAAGTTGTCAAAATCCTCTTTATTACTGATTCCTGGACGCATATCATCTGCAGAAGCCATGAATTTACCTGCGAAAACGCATTTCACATCTCGTCCTTCTTTGTTTACGAGCATATCTACAGCTTGGAGTACTTCAAAATATCCTTTCGACCAAATCAGGTTACTGAGGTAATACATCATAAAGGGTTTATCTCCCATATAGACCTTTGGTATCAATGCACTTTTACCTACATTCGGAAGTCCATTAGGGATAACTTTCACCTTATTTTCATATCCATCAAGGAAAGAATACTGGCTTTTCATATGCTCACCCTCCACGATAATAACGGAGATATAATCCAGCATTCGTTTCAGCTTCCTCATTCCGCTATCGCTTAAGGCATCTGTCAACTGATGGTAGTTTGCTCCGTACTGGTGCCCCACCACTTTCACTTTGAACAATCTCATAAGACCAACCAAGGCATTATCACGCAAAAAACCTTTTTTTGACTGTGCTGTTGTAATATAGCACACGTCATATCTGGCGGTCAGCAGATGCCAGAAAACTTCCGCTAAAACAATTACATAATCTAAACCACGGAACAATACCGACTGCTTATGAAAGCGCGGTGAGATGTCAACTACGGTCACCTTGTTTCCTTCAGAAATAAGTCTTTCCATCACGCCGTCGAACATGATTGATTGTCCGGAAAACTTGTTGTGGGGCACGTCCGACTTTGCCCCTATTGCTAATATGTTCATCTGATTATTATTACTTCATAAACCAATTGAATACGGTACGATACCTCCCACGTTTGAGGCTAATAGATAAATATAAACCACCGCCATATATACAAAAGCACCTATCTCCACTGCTGCTTTTGACGCCCTATATTGTGGACGTAACATATAGGCTATATCGGGGATGATGACTATTTGTATAATCGTAAAATACTGAGCAACTCTTGCCACCACGGGATGGAATGCAAAAAGGTTTAAAATACATATACCAAGAGTGAGCAGACAGAGCCTGTTACTTCTGTTCTCCATAAGAACAACCATACACACGCAAAAGAGTGTCAATAGTAATCTGGATAATGAAAAACCCAAATCCCGATAGTCTTCCACACTCAGAATATAATCATACATCGCAGGCGGCAAAAATGATAATAGGTTTGATGCCATATCCTGAACGATTGTAGTTGACCCTAGCAGGAATGAGAATATTAGTATTGTTACCTGTAATCCGCGAGACCATCTCCTTTTTATAAACAAAAGTGCCAAAAGTCCAATGGGTGCCGTATAATGGAACATCGTACCTGCAGCTACAAATAATAAAAACATCTTAAGGTTTCTTCGTTCCAAATGGTAGAACGCAAAGAGCAAAAAAGGGATGGCCAAATACTGACGTGCCACATTAAACGAGTTAAAGTAGAAATAAAGAAGCAAATAGCACAACAGAGCATATTGCGGTTTATATACCGTTTTATCTACGTACAAGGCCAAAACTATCATAGTAAGTGTTTGTATAACAAAGACAAGTGTAGAATACGGCAAACCTGCTCGTACGACCAGCATCTGCAAAAGGGCATACCCGGGTTCACTTGCATGAAATCCACCTGACAGACTATCCCCATACCATTCAAACAATTTGTTGTAATTACTGGTGTCGGTTCCAACAGTTTCCGCCCTAAGCCCTCCAATGGTAACAAGAAGTATTACTGATATGTAAAACGGCCATTTATGATTTCTGGGTAGGCTCAGTAATGCAAGTGCAAAAGCAAGGAGGATGTATATAGTCATACGGCAACCCTCCCTTGTGCACAGCACACATCTATTGCCAGCCTTCTATTGTTTCCATTATAAGCTTCTCCTCTAACTATCCATCGTAAATAACTGTATAATATCTCAATAAGAAGTTTTACCCCCCCCTAATCCGGGAAATCACGATTGGCTTTTTCATCTTTATTAAGATTCTAAAGATTATGGCAAATACAAAACAGAGCACTATAAATAAGTTACCACCACGCGTATATTGCTTAAAATAGAAAATACCTTGACTGTAAACTTGGAAAAATAAGATATATATGATAATATTATGAAAACCCAATTGTTTCTTTCTTTTACCTATCGTTATATAAAAAAACAAAATTAATATAATACTTAACAGGTATGTTCCCAAATACCCAAAATTACTAACAAAGGATACTAAAAACGTTCCGAATCCCCATGAACGCCATTCTCCAATTGTTATCATTCCTGAACTTACGGGCTCTTTTAGCCCAAACAATTCTCTAAACAATGGGAAAACCCCCCAGGGGTGACGAGGAGGATTATCAATTGCAAAATAAAAAGGCCCATTGACAAATTCTTGCCCCATATAACTTATGATAGACCCACCTGTACCCATGTCACTCGATTCAAAACGACTTAACGTAATGGCAAGGAAAGGTGCCAGAAGCGCAATGGCGGCTACGACAAATGTTTTCTTAATTGACTTTACACTTATATCGGGCATATATGGGCGGAACAAAAGAAATAAAAAAACAAAACTAAAAATCCAAAATACAACACCATCTCTACCTACGTATGCCATAATATGCAATGGCTCTGATATAGAACCTGCCAAAAGCAGCAAGCGACGTTTTTTATTGCCTCCAATGCAAGAATAAATAAAAAATAGTAGTATAGCAAACACATATAAGGAAGCTGATACTGACGCTATAGTATTCATCATTCCTGCTTCAACAAATTCCTCACCCTGCGGTCCGTATCTTGAATCTCTCAGGTATCCTAAATCGCCCATCGAGAAAATTCTCACCACAATTGAGATAAAATAAAAGATAGCAAAAAAAGACAGAACAATAATTATTGTTGAACTGGTGTCTAATATTTTTTTATGTGGTAAGATTATCTCCTTTATGCAATTCTCATTGAATGTTAAAAATGGCAACAAGAATAATAGCAGAGTAAACATAAACACAAGCATCGGCTCCCAGAAAGCAGGAGTATATGGCATTTTATACTCATTTACATACAAATCTCCTACTCCACACAATGCTCCCATCATATATATTGCCAATAGCCAAGAAGATGGCGTCATATATGACTTTTTTGTTTTTGCGTTGATTAGCCAAAAAAAGAAAAATACGAAAAACTGAAAAAAGAGCTTCTCCACGATCTTCAAAAAGGTTAAAAAAACTTATCTCCAAATTAAGCGTATTATCCTATCTAACAAAGGAATATACGTTGCCCCCATAAAAACAATGGTTTTTACTGAAATCATATTTGAATGGAATGCGTTTATAAAACATTCTTTAGCTATTTTTTTTGATTTATGCTTGTAAGCGCACTTCATAACTGTTGAATAATACCCTTTACCATACCCATTGTATGGGAGTTCCAACCCATAATGATTTGCATAATACATCCGTATCTCTACAGAAGTCTTTAAAAAAAGCAACTCCTTTTCCAAACTCCCATGGGATGCTGAATCATCCGAAACACGATAGCAAGTAGTCACTGTCGGGAAAAACTTTATTTTACCCTCTTTCGACATTTCTATCCACATTGGCAAGTCACTCATTGGCCAACTTTTACCCTGATACAACTTTGGAATCCTTTGATAGGCTTCCTTAAGATATAAGGTGGTTGCTGTACCTATTTGCTGTCCCTTAAAGATAATATCAGGGAAATAATTATCATCAGGCATCTGGACTACAGAATGGTTTCGTTTTGCTCCATTCGACAAGTCGAAATCCGTGTGACACATCACATAATCTTGATGGTTCTCAAGAAAATCTACTTGCATTTGCAACTTTCTTGGACTTTTCCAATAGTCATCTCCCTCACAAATAGCGTGGTATTTAGCATTTTCAAGCCATTCTGAAAGATACGGCAGATTGGGTTTCTTAATACTATAGTGATTGTATTTCAATAGGAATACGACAAATTCACAATTAAGATTAGTCTTATGATGGGCGCAGATAATGTGAGCATATTCCGTTTCCTCAGTACGAAACGGCTCTTGAAAACACTTTTCAAGATATTGGCGGATAACATTTTGTTCACCATCTGTCGATGCATCATCCACAATAAGAGTAACTACAGGGAATGTCGTTTCCTGCATCGCAAAACCATTTAAAGCCTCAAGTATGTAGGCAGATTGGTTAAAAGTGAAGCAACGCGTGCATACAATATATTTATATTCTTGCTCCATTACTATTTGTATTTTTCAGACAGGGATTTAACATACTATTAATTATATATTCAGCATTTTGTTTTAGAATCCACTAAAACAAAAAAAGAAAAACTCAACAGTCCAGAATTTCTTTATTCGTCTTTTTTTACTTTGTACTGCCATATCTATTCATGCATTTGGCTCATAATCTTTCTATATCTCACTACAGTGTCTATTATCTTTCCATCATCATTAATCACTCTGATACCACCATTCTTGATAGCCGTATGCCACATCCTAGCCATCGGGAATTTCCTCTCCTGATCCATCAGATATGGAACAGGCAGGAATCCCTCTACAAACACCTTGTAGAATCCTTCTGGGGTGTATAGGTTCGGAATATTTGCTTCCAGCAATTCTATGGCAGCCTTTGCCTCAGCATAGAGAGAATTGAAACGCTCTTGAGCTTCCTTGTCATACTTCATATTAGGCACCTTCCCTAATGCTCGGGCTAATCTATATTCACGTAGTGCGTTGAGCGTAATCCTGATGCTGTCCTTGATAATTGGAGGCGTTGCCAATCGTACAGCCTCACTATAATTCACAACATGAATAATCTCAGGGCTATTCTCATTTTCGGGTTCCAAGTCATCCATCAGACAAGTAACAGCAGCCAACTGGATTTTGGCTTCTTCCAAATCAGGTGCAAAGTAATCCAAGCCTGCACGAGACTGCAAACTCACATGGAAATTGTCATCCTCCAGTTCACGAACCAGTTTCAGCATCGTCCTTCCTTTTGCCAAATCCTGTACACCAATGGTATATTTAGGCGTGTTCAGCATGTTCTGCAAAATCAAGTGACGTACACCGAGTTTCTTGCAAGCTTTTGCAGCCAGATAGCCCGTAATGATATAGGTAATATCATCTGCTCCGCGAAATGCAAAATGATGAGGAACATTGGGCTCAACGGGTTTACCTGATGTTACAATCCATCGAACTGCATCAAAGTGTTCCTTCAAGTTATCCAAAAGACTGTTGTGACCTCTGCCGTCAAGCTCATCAAACCACCAGAAGCTCAACGCATGCCATGAAATATTCAGTGCTCTTTCATGTATTTTTGCCAACCCTGGCACATCTTTCGTGCCAGAATAGGTTCTCACCAGCATGGGCTTGGCATTCTCCCTGATAGCCATATATTCCAGTTCCGAATTCACTGGCACTCCGCCTCCATTGGCCTTGCCCTCCCAGTTCTCACCGAAGTTAGACTGGGTCAGCTGCGAACTACCTATCGAAAGAACGTCCAACAGCTGGCTCTGGGCCAGATCATTGCACCAAGAGTTATACTCCTTCAAAGCCTCCATCCTGTTTGGATTATAGGGACCGGAGTGTGTGCGGATAATAGGCAAGGCATGTTTCTTACGGGCATATTCCAGTCTTGCCACAAAGCTATCGTTCTCTTTGCCACATTCCTTATAGCCTAAATGATCCAATGGCGGTTCTATTTTGTATCTTTCCGATTCAATCAGTTTCTTGGCAAAGTCCCATCGCATATTGTCGTAGGGATTATCCTGATTCAATGCCTGTGGCATCAAGTATTCTGGAACTTTCAGCATCGTCAACGACTCAATCGGACTCTCATTACCAGGAAACACAAGCACTTCTCCATTCGTTTTACTCTTCACCAACTCACAGGTGTCGGGCAATCCAGCAAAGAAAATTTGAGTAATAGTACCACCATCTACCTCTAACATATTATCAGCCTTCAGTTGGTAGTACAGTGTCATAAAGTAGTCACAACCTTCTTGTGGATCTAATCGATAACTAAAGCCTAATCTGGTAATCCCATTGCTCACAATCCATCGCTTCACCAGACTGTAGTTGTTGACCTTCTGAATCATCTCTACAGCCTCTGCCACGTCGTCCTTGGCCACATAGACCCTATAGCCACAATCCCTTAACAGGTTGGCCATGGTATAAACCCCCATTGTATGAACATCCACAAGGGGTTTGATGAAGCCGAATACGTCCTTCAATACTGCATTATGCTTCATGGGTGATATAGTCTAATATTTCCTGTTTGTTTTTCCCGGCAAGCCCCAGATTCTTCAGATTTCTTCCGTTAGAATGTAGGTCCATATTGAGCAATGCCTCACAAATATGAATCATAGATTCCAGCAAAGGAGTCTCAACTCCAGCCGCCTTACCAAGTTCCATAATAGGCAGTACTCCGGTAGGAATATCCTCTGTCAATTGACGAGTAAAAATGGTAGATGGTGATTTGATGTCATGATAGGCAGGGTTATTACGCATTCTCTCACAGAGCGTTTCCCCAATAGTGTCCTTATAAGCGAATTTGATCCAATTTTTCACACTCAGCAAATCAATACCATATGCTTTACCTACGGCTAATCGTTCTTCGTCAAACTTCTCTATGAACTCAGCCACCTGTTCTGTCATATCCCGATAAAACCAGAACATTTCGTTACGTTCAATGGTAGCTGCATTAAAAAGCAACACACAAGGATGGAACATGGCTCCGATATTTTCTAGTGACGTGCGTAACACATTGTCAGCCTTTTGGAAGCATGGGTATATCGGGTTCAACTTCTCCAATATATAATCCGTATCTTTGGCCGGCAGTCCTGCTAACAACACCTCGTCCTTCACACCAATCACATTCACGTGGCCATTTTCAATCACTCGCGTTGCATAAACCAATGTTTGGGCTTCCCCCAAATATAATCTGGCCTTACAACCCGCCTCTGCCAGCATCTGTTTAAATACCAATGCGCCACAGGTGCGACCTGGGTTTAGCACAATTACCTGTCCATCAACCAAACAAGAAGCCAAAGACTTAGCAACAGCCCTATGAGCATTGGCAACAGTGGTCACCATAATAATCTCTGCGTCCTTTACTGCTTCTGCAATATCTGTTGTAATGCAATCTATTTTTCCATATCCTTGCAGTCTTCCTTCAAGTTTGATACCCCCAATCTTTTTGAGAGCATCCATCTTCTCTACATCAATGTCATAAAGACTGGTTTCATATCCAGCCATAGACAGATATCCGGCAAAGGTTTGACCACCATTACCAGCACCAATTATAGATATTTTCATATTACTCATTTATAAATCCGTAGTTCATATACTCTACAAATATATCTTTCCTGCCTATTTTATCTGCATATTGATTAATCATCTGTCCCCAATTGCCTTCAATCAAGCACCAACCCTGTTGTGTCAGAGCAAAATCCCAGCCGATATAAAGATGACTTGTCATGTTATTACGATGGATTTCTTCCACCAATGAAATTAATTCATTCCACCGAGGTACTTTCCATCCTTTAAACACCATACCAGAGTCAGGATGCGAGACAAAGGTATGTCCTCTTTCATCCACTCCATCTGTGTAAATTTCACCACTTGCGACATCAATATTAGCCAAAATGCCACCTGCACCTGCATTATCAACAACGTTTCCCTTTAAGCCCGTTCGAAATGAGGGTGGCAAAATAAAGAAACCTTTCTTTGTAAGAAATGTAGGTATTCTGATTGTATTTACACTTGAAGGATTCCACTGTGACATCACTTGATCTTGCTGGATGACCTCTTCAACAACCCAATCGCTTTTTGTATCGATCATTGCTTGATAAGCCCTGTTTAGTTTTTCTTCAGTACTCACATCAACCAATGCTGCACCTCGACCACAGGAATCACTACATGGTTTGATGAATAATCTTCTGTTTTTTGAGGCAAGATTTTTTAGTTCTTCAAAATTACCCCCCCCCAACCGGAATCAGAACAACCTCTCTTCGGAAGAATTCTTTATTCTTTAGATAGAAGTTATATTTGTTATTCAAATCAGAAATTGCAAGATTTAAATCTTCGATTTTTGCCAATAATTTCTCTCTAAAGTCATCAGTCAGGAAGGATGAACGGTAATCATTCTTCTTTCCACGAAAGCCATAAAGGAAGTATTCCAATGATGTTGTGCTATAAAGAAGATTGCTTTTGTATATATCCTTCTTCAGTTTTCTTATAATACCCAAGTCTTTGAATTCCTCACTATTCAAAAACATTTCAATCTCTTTCTGCGCATAATCAGTATAGAAATTTGTATGTGGGAATCTAACCATTCTCACCATATTCAAAAGTGTCTGCGGGAGAATGTTTTTTAAATTATTCCTTAAAATTGTACTTAACGTCATATTACCACAATTTCATAACAAGGTTCTTTCCTTCCTTATTATATATTTTCAGTGTTTCTTGGATATACTTAATGTCACGAATCAATGCCTCTCGGCTTTCAGCCTCCATCGAGAACTTGAAAGCAATCTGTTCGGTGGTACCAGCCTGCTTGACAGTATCACCTTCATACATCATCTGAGAGTAGGCATAAATAGAAGGGAGTGTCTTCACTTCCTCTGCATTTTCAATCTTGGCAATAGTATCAGGTTCAATGAGTACGTTCAATGAGCAATAGTGATGCTTAAATTTTGCGTTATCACAAACAGCAGCATCCCAACCTTCGAATTTTCCAGTCAAAGCAAAACGTAAAAGCATCTCAAGGATATCCATACCATTTTCTTTTCGGACAAAGTCGTGATGATGCATACCACCAAGGCGGAACTGCATCTCGAACACAAAGATATCTTCGTCTTTCACAACACCCTCAATGCCTATAACACCTTGTTTAAGTCCAAGATCTGATACAAACGACTGAACCTTAGGAACCATCTTCTCTTGACACAAATCAACATACTGTGACGGGAGGAAATATCCCATTGGCATCTTTGGTAGATTGTTCTCGAAATTTCCATATACGGGTTTGTCGGACATAGTTGCAAGTGTAACGTGACCGTTCTGTATGGTAAAAAACATCACAGTATAATCACCTTGCACATATTCCTCGATGATGACGTTATTCGAAACAGAAAATCGCAATGACTCTTGATAAAGTTTCTTTAGGTCTTCCTTCTTGGTGCAAACATAAATTCCATGCTGGCCACTGTTGTCCACAGGCTTTGTCAAAACTGGGAATGTGATATCTGCCAACTTCTCAACATCATCAACCGATGAAATCTGGTAGCGTTTTGATACAGATATGCCATGATCTATACACAACTGCTTGGATAAATCCTTATTTGTAATCGTTCTGATTTGCTCCATATTAGCCAAGCAAGGGAGTCCTGCTGCCTCACAGATATTGACATAGTATGGCAAGAACAAATCTGTGTAATTTGAAAACACACCATCAACGTGATGTTCCTTAATCATCTTTACCATCTGTTCAATGTCTGCAAGGCTTACCATCCAATACTCATCAGCAGCGCGTTTGGCAGGCGAGCGGTCAATCTCATGCCAATCAGTAACGATGGTATAGATGCCCATGCTTTTAGCTTTGAGCACAGACTCTGTCATATAAGCTGATCCACCAAGAATCAGCAACTTCTTTCCTTTTAATGATTCCATTGTATTTCTATTTATTTGTATTATCTAAAAGTTAACTCGTCCTGTCTTTGATTGATAGAGTAGATAGCCTCTTCTGTCTGCATTACTCTTCACATCCATAAGTGGTTCATCAGAGTATTCCCATTCCACTATTTCAGGCCATTTTTCATGCTGTTTAATAATATCTCCGACTTCTGGTGCTAACTTGCTATAGAAATAGACTCCACTGTACATGGGCTTGGGGAATGTGGGCACTTCAAACTTACCAACAGCCAACTTAATAGCTCCTTCAACGAAATCATATCCTGTGGAAAGACGAACTAAGTCGGATGTAATATAATCCCCTCCCATACGGGCGCCAGTTTCTATGATAAAGAGTTCGTCATTGCTATTCCATTTAATCTCCGTGTGGCTTGCTGAATTTTCAATCTTGAGTGCAGTCAAGGCATCAGCTACCATCGCTTTTATCCTATCCCATACAGATGACGGAATATCTGCAGGTTGATGATGTTGCATCTCAACAAAACGCGGAGCTCCACTAGTAACCTTATCGGTTATTTGTAGGAAGTAATGCTTTCCCTGGTGACTGATAAACTCCACACTAAACTCTCTTCCATCTATATACTCCTCTATGATGGCATTAGATGAGCGAGAGTATGAAATAGCATAATTATAAGCTTCTTCTAATTTAGCCTTATCCTCTACTTTGCAGATACCTTGGCTACCACCACTATCCACCGGTTTTACAATAACTGGGAAATGGCAATCAACTTTGTCTAAGTCTGCCCTACTCTCTATAAGGTAATATTTAGGTACAGGAATACCAGCCTTTTCTAGAGCCTGGCGCTGCGCATATTTACTTTGTGTAAGTTTTATGCTTTCTTCGGAGTTACTAACAAGTCCTAACTTCTGAGCCACATACACTACAGTGGGCAAGGCGGACTCCAAAGAGAAGGAAATGATGCCAGCTACTTTCTCTTTGCGGCAAACATCTACAACAGCATCCTTATCTGCAAAAGATATGGGATAAAATCTATCACAATACTTCTTGCAAACAGCACCTTTTTCAATTGCGATTCCTATGATCTCATAGCCCAAAGCTTTAGCCTGGCGATAAAAAGGTATCAAAGGGTCGTTTGCTCCTATAACTGCTATTTTTTCTTTCATAATCAATAATTGTTAATGATTTCAACCACCCGTTGCATGTCATTCTGGTCATATCTTTGGTCGCAAGGGATAGCTAAAAGATGGTTGTATATATACTTCACATCTTCGTCTATCAAAACACGTTCATCCTCAACAGGCCATATCACAGGAGCGTAAATGGAATCTTGGGCAAACTGTCTTTGTAATGCTTGTCTGTCCTTCACATAAATTGTAAAGTAGAGAGGTGCCGTAGTTACTGCATCAATATCTTTGCAAACCTTTGTAATCTTATCGCTTTCAAGAATGTTATTATACAAATAGGCATAATTATCAAATCTTCGCTGTTGATTGAATTCAAGATTTTCATTCTGCATAAGATTGTAGGCCACAGGTGACATCTTGTGTGGGGCGATATTGCTTTCTGCAATAAAGTCGGCTGCCTTACTTAAGCGGATAGAAATCGCCTTTGTACGCTGCTGTCCATTCTCAAAATATTGCCCTCGAAGATACATAGCTGCGATTTCTCTTTCGAAGAATTCAACATTTTCACTATCCGGCTGTGAAATAACAACTTTCTGTGAGAGACTTTTTAAGTACCCTCCGTCTGGTATAGACATCCATTTTCTATAGCTCGCTACTATAAATGACGCAAAAGAATAATCTTCTGTTGAAAACAAACATTGTGTCAAATCCACCACAATATCGATACCCTGTTGTTTTATCTTGGTTAGGAAAGATTTTTCATTCTCATCTAGGTCCATACCGAAATAAGGATGGACAACGACCAGTGAAGGATGATGCTTTTCAAGAAGTTCCGCAAGACTTTGCACATCTATCCTTAAAGATCTTGAGATAGAGTAATAATCGCAATGCCATCCAGCTTCCTCAAAAGGTGTTATGACCGTCTGACACGTATAAGCTGGTATCAGGACTGTATTGCCAGCTTCTCCCATTGCTTTAGCTATATCATAAAGCGCTTCACGGCATAGGGAATAATACAATCTATCTCCTTTGTATGATACTATATCAGTTTCCGCCTTAGAAAGAACTGCGTCAGATAAAGGGAAGATACTACCTACTTCTTTTTTCATTTTACAACTACTTTCAACCAATCTCGCTGGTTTGTGATTGTCTTTTCTAGTTCTTCTGCTGTCTTGAACTTCAGAACAAGTGTACCAATAGCATTATTGGCCCCTTCGAAGCCTTCTACCTTATCACCATTCTCTACCCAAAGGTCTTCTTCAACTATCTCTGCGGGTAAATCCTTACTTATCTCAAGATGGTCAAACACTCCATCTTTATCAGCATGAAGGATGATTTCTGCCCAATGACCATTGTAAGGTTTCTGCTCAATTGGTTCCAATATAGGATCGCCAACCATAGCACGGGTAATAGCCGTAATCATATCCACGCCCGTTGCATAGCGCAACATTTCACAAAGACGGTTACCGCCACCACGTGGGGTTAACTCCATGATATACGGTTTGCCATTAAGAGCTACACGAACCTCAATATTATACACGCAGGTTTTCAGGTTCAACAATGTAATCAGGCGCTGTATCTCTGAGGTAAGATATTCCTCTTGTTCTTTGGTGAATGTTGATGGCCAGCTATAGGCTGCAGGAGTATATGGATTGGTTGCCTCTGCATCAAAGCGTTGAGCACAGAAGCTGACAAACTTCAGTTTACCATCTTCTGAAAAACTGTCCGTATCAGAGGAACACCCCTGCTTGTCAATAAACTCCTCTACAATGATATGACCAGAAATGCTATGCTCCATAGCATACTCCAAAGCAGGCTTCAAGTCTTCTGCCCTATCCACTCTCGTTACACCCTTACTACCAGCTGCATCCGTAGGCTTAACTATCACAGGCCATGGATACCAATAGATTTCCTCCATAGCAGCCTCAATACTATCAAAGCCTTTAGCCTGCGGTACATTAAAGCCGTTCTTAGCCAGAAATGCACGGAACTTGTCCTTGTTCTGGAGTATTTCTACAGACTCAAACGGACCAAATGATGGCAGCCCCATCTTGTTCTGCACATAGCTTGCAGCAACCACACCTGGGTCACAGGCAAAGGACATAATACCATCTATCTGAAGCCGTTGTGCCTCTTTCAAAACGGCCTCTTTGTCAATGATACTGACGTTACAATACTCATCGCTCCACTTGTGAGCAATGTTATTAGGCAGATAATCTGCCGTTATCACATAGTAGCCCTGTTTATGGGCTGCTTCTATCACTGGTTTCAGGTAGCGCAAGCCACCAAGGAGCATAATCTTTTTCTGCGCCATTATTTCACAATCAATTTTAATATACGATCCAAATCTCCATCACTCAACTCATGGTGCATAGGCAAGCATATCACCTCGTTAGCAATCTTTGTTGCTACTGGGAGGTTTGATGTAGTAGCAGAAGGCAGACTGCGGTATGTGCTAAATGTACTAATCAGAGGATAGAAGTATCTTCGTCCAAGCACGTTCTGCTCTCTCATCTCAAAATACAGTTGGTCACGAGTCTTACCATACTCCTCCGCTTTGATAAAGATGGGGAAATAGCTGTAGTTGTGACGTACACCAGACATATCATCGAAGAAACGGATGCCCGGAACGTTACGCAGAGCCTCACGATATTTCTGAGCCACCTTCTGGCGGTTGGCAATAGCCTGATCAACCTGCTTTAGGTTCAACAAGCCGTATGCACAGCGAACCTCATCTACCTTGCTATTGATACCAGGGGCAACAACCTCAGTTTCACCTGCAAATCCAAAGTTCTTTAGGTAATCAATACGTTTCTTGGTCTGTTCGTCGTGCATCACAAGTGCTCCTCCTTCCAATGTGTTATAAACCTTAGTGGCATGGAAACTCAGCGTACTCATATCACCTGCATTCAGCACACTTTCACCATCAACCTCTACACCAAACGCATGGGCAGCATCATAGATAACCTTCAGACCATACTTATCAGCAATGGCTTGAATTTGCTTCATCTTCACAGGCTTGCCATAACAATGTACAGGCATAATAGCTGTGGTCTTGGGCGTAATAGCAGCCTCAATCTTGTCTGGATCTATACCACAGGTTTCCTCCTCAATATCTACAAACACAGGGCGACAACCGTTCCACCAGATGCTGTGCGTGGTAGCGACAAAACTATACGGAGTTGTGATTACTTCACCTGTAATACGTAATGCCTGCAGAGCCGTCAACAACGGTAATGTACCATTGGTAAAGAGGCTGATATAAGGTACTTTTAAATATTCACACAGGGCCTGTTCCAACTGCTTATGGAACTGTCCCATGTTGGTAATCCACTTACTTGCCCAAATCTCTTTGAGCATTTCATTAAACTCGTCGAGGTTAGGTAACAGCGGCGAGGTGACTGTAATTTTTTTATTCATATTTAGTTTCGATTATTTTTTCAGTTTTGAAAGGTACTTGAATAATATGCCTTTTACCTCCATATACTCTTCCATTTTTATCCTCTCACAAATGAGACAAAACACTATTACTCCCACCACTACCTGGATCGGAAGGATAATCCAGCTAGATATTGGCAAGAACTTAAAGAAATAGACACACAGTGCAATGAACAATGACAGCCCATACGAAGGTGCTATGTCTTTCATTTGCATCCACGAAGAGTAGCCTAGTTCTTTACCTGTATAATAGCTATTCAAAAAGAATGATATGATGCCAGTGACGATTGAAGCAATAAGCATAGAATAGATATTGACGAAGATCCCAAGACAAATGGGACCAACAGCAATTACTTTTTTTACGATTTCAAGATATAAGAAAATATCAGTTCTTCCTTGTACCTGCAGCATATTTAAGTTGATGGCGTGCAACGGATAAAGGGTCATAGAAATACATATGAGCGGAAGGTAGGTTGCAGCTTCGTGCCACTGTGGACCAATAAGGCAGTAAATTAAAGGATCACTGATAGCAGCCATAAAAATCAAGATAATAACAGTAATAAACATCGTTATCTTAATAATCTTTCGGTAGCCGGTTACCATTCTTGTAACATTATCCTGCATTTCAGCAATAACCGGGTAGCTTACCCGCTGGATAATGGATGTCAGGTTAGATGAGAACAGATTAGCATATTCCTTTGAGCGGGAATACTGTCCTAAAGTGGCAGGGCTGTAAAACTTACCCACAACAACTTGATATAGTTGGCTCCAAATATTATTGAGCAAGCCTGAGACCATCAGCTTCCATCCAAAGCCCCACATATAGTGAAAACTATCAGCACTGAACTTCAGTTTAGGCCACCATTTGATAAGGAACCATAGACAGATGGTGTAAATGAGCTTATTTGAAAGTTGCTGGGCAACCAATGACCATACCCCGAAACCGGCAAATGCCATTCCGATACCCAATACTCCACTCGTTATAGCAGCAACAACGGATGCTTTAGTCTTTGTCTTGAAATCAATCCGCTTTGTGAGTATTGTTACCTGTGTGATGCTCAACGCTTGAAGGATGAGTATCAGTCCCATTGCACGCACAAGGCTCACAAGTTCCGGCCTACTGAAGAATGAAGCAATTATAGGGGAGCAGAGAAACAGGATAGCATAAAGCAAGATGCTCGCCACCATATTTGTGATGAACATTGTGTTATAATCATCATTTGTGGTTTCCTTTTTGCGAATAAGAGCATTGGAGAAACCACTGTCCACCACACCGGTAAATACTATCGTAAAAATGGTGCAAATGCCTATCAAGCCATACTCGTCTGGGCCTAGCAGACGTGCCAGAACAAGTCCAACAAGAAATGTAATGCCTTGTCCCAGGAATGCATCCGCGGCACTCCAACCAACACCTGAAACAGTTCTATTTCTAAGGGATTCTGTCATTATATCTTATTATTCCTGATGGTTAAGCCCCTTATCACGGAAAAAATTGGAGTTTGTCTCCTCCTTCATCTCGTCAATAACCTTCAAGAGGTACTGGCCATACTGATTCTTCAGCATAGGCTTCGCAATCTCGCGCATACGCTCTTCACTTATCCAACCGTTGCGGTAAGCTATGCCTTCCAGACAAGCAACTTTCAAGCCCTGACGTTTTTCAATAACCTCAACGAATGTTGATGCTTCTGCCAGAGAGTCGTGAGTACCTGTATCGAGCCAGGCGAAGCCACGACCAAAGACTTGAACTTTCAGTTCTCCGTCCTTCAAGAATTCTTGATTCACGGTCGTAATTTCCAACTCACCACGTGCAGAGGGTTTGATATGTTTAGCCACATCTACCACTTTGTTAGGATAGAAGTATAAGCCCACGACAGCATAATTGCTCTTCGGCTCTTTGGGCTTCTCCTCGATTGAGAGGCAGTTGCCGTCCTTATCAAATTCAGCCACTCCATAACGCTCGGGATCAGACACCCAATAGCCAAAGACCGTTGCCTTCTGGTTCTCTTCTGCATCCTTTACAGCCTTACGGAGCAAACCTGTGAAGCCAGAGCCATAAAAGATATTATCGCCCAGCACCAAGCAAGCACTGTCGTTACCAATGAATTTCTCACCAATGATGAACGCCTGTGCCAGACCATCCGGTGACGGCTGCTCTGCATACTCGAAGTGTACTCCATAGTCAGAGCCATCGCCAAGAAGTCGCTTGAATCCTGGCAGGTCGTAAGGGGTAGAGATAATCAATATATCCCTAATCCCCGCCAGCATCAGTGCAGAGATAGGGTAATACACCATCGGTTTATCATAAATCGGGAGCAACTGTTTGCTCACACCCTTGGTAATTGGGTAAAGGCGGGTGCCGGAGCCTCCGGCAAGTACTATTCCTTTCATATATCTTGGTTTTTATTATTTCCCTTTGGGTAGTCAGGCTCTGCAGAATGCCTGTAGCCGTGTTAAAATGTTAACTTGTTAACTGTTAATTCGTTCAATATTTGGCAGATGATGTGATTCTTTCCTATCACATTTCCCTGCCTATATTATTTGTGTGTTTGGCTGCTGCCAGCGAAAACCCACAAATGGTTAAGGGTTCAGGATTCACGGTGAATGGTTATTCCTTTTCAACTATAATAACAGTTTCTATATCGAACGGTTCTAAAACAGAAGAGTCAATGATTTTTGCCTTTATTGTAATTCTACATTCTGCTCTGCTATCGACATAGAAAACAGGTATGAGTGCATCGTTCTTACTATGGTGATTGAGGAAATCAATACTTAAATGCAAAGCCTCAGTTAGGGGGTTGCTGAAATTCCACTTGACATATTGATAAGGCACACGATTATAAGCCAACAGAGGAAAACACCCTTCTGGCGTATACATTGGTGGCTCTATGGTATCGCCACTCTTATTTTCCTTTGCATCACTAAGAAATACATGACCTGTAGAATCAACAGAGATGTGAAGGTTTATTTTGCCACTGGCTACACTTCCATTATTATGAAGTGTAAGGTGCACTGGAATCATAAATTCGTCTTCTATTGTCCCAGTATTGATATTTCTGTATTCGGACTCCTTTTCTTCGAGATATGACGATAAAAGGTCGTTATATATCTTCTTATTCGCAGACGGACCTTCAAACAATTGAGGGAAAGGATTCTGAAAAGAGGGTTCTGTATATCTCATGAATGCATGCTTCGACTGTTCCACCTGCATTGATTCAGAAACAGCTTGCTCAATATCTCTTGGCTGACTCTGTGGAATACGAATAACATCTTGCCCATTGTCAAATAGCAGAGCATATTGGGGCTTGCGCGATACCAAGGGTTGGATATAACGAGTCCATATTCCCTGACGAATAAGGAACGCAATAACACCAACGATGGTGGTAACACTAAAAACACCTATTAATATTTCCTTCAGCATTCCTTTCAAGAACGTTTATCAAACATATCGATAATTTCTGCCAAATCCTTTAGCCTAGCTTCTCTATTGCCATGATAGAGATTCCAATTATTATCCACATCACTTTTGAAACCATCCATTAATGTTTTGATGATAGGATTATCTTTATGATCTTCTACAATGTCGTCCGCAATTCTATCTACTTTTTGGTGATATTTTTTGCCAATAGACTTCAACTCTTCCCTAATCGTGTTTAGTTTCTCCTGGAATTCATTGATATACTCAGCATCGTTTTTACCCGTATAGCTTTTTACGTGGTCGAAAAGTTCATTTTCCTTTTCATTCCACTGCTTCTTTAACCCTTCAAGTTCTTTTATTGCTTCTTCGATGTTAATCATATAATATCCAATAATTCTTAAACTGTTAATTTTGACTGAGAAAGCTTAAAAACAGCCCTTGCTTCCAACATATATCTGTTTCAGCAGTTCATCATTTTGCTGCTGGAGTTTCTTGTTATTCTCAGTCAAATCAGCCATAATAAAAGCATTTAACTTAGAAATACAATCTTGTATTTCACTTTGAATACCCTCTCGAAACTTGAAATAATGGTTCTTATTATTGATACAACGCTCAAAGTCAGCAACCTGGCGTGCTTCTTCACCATATAACACACGAAGGAACTCCGTTGTTTCAGTCTGCCAAGCCTCAACATCTTTTGCTAGTGGGCGAGTTATTGATTCATCATAGCGAATATACCCAGAAACACGTGTATTTCTATCCCCATCAGGTATGGCAATAGCTCGTTGCAATAACGTTTCTGCCACTGCAACCTGTTTGCTCAATATATCACTAATCCGACTCATAATCTATATATTTATTATTAATCTCTCGCTTCGGGTTCGTACTACCTGTCCTTTGTGCCAGAAGGCAGGCTCCTGACGTATAGTTATTCAATCCTCTAAGTATCCCAAATGTGCTAGTGTTCCAAGCACCCATACTTCGCCTTGCACTATACGGTTGGATGCTTCGTTGATTGATTGAACAGCGAGATCCTCTTGTTGGTTCATAATAATCCAAGGGTTAAACGATATCTGAAGTCTGAGGAACGAGATCTTTGACCAACTTATAGATGTCAGCCTGAGCGCTTTGATAATTGTCAATATCGAATTCTGGTAACCGCGAAGCCCGGTTGATGGCATTATCTTGATTCGGTTTCAAACGCACATATATATTGGGAGATGACTTGTAGAATTTCTCAGACTTTTCATAGTTGGGAAGAACACTTTGCAATTCCTTTCGAAGAGAAGGTTCATACATCTGGTAATATCGCGCAGTGTCTTTAAAATGCAACAAATGGAAGAACTCAAGACACGGATTATTAATGTAGAGAAACAGATTGGGATATTTCTTCGGTTCTGAATTCACTTCATTCAATATGTCTCTGAATAGTGCCACTGGCGACGGAGTGCTCTTGGCTCTCTCACGTTCCTCTCTTACAATCACATCAAAATCGATAATCCAAATAACTTTCGTAAACGGTAGACTGCACTGTTCCTTTACCACCTCATACACTTCCTGCAGATTACCCTTGGGAAGTTTATAAGTTATCGGCAGTCTTAAATCCTCCTCTTGATTTAAAAGTTGGAAATACCATTTCTCTGTCTCGCCATCGGCAATGATAGATACCGCATTTTTTCCTTTGGAGGATATGTTATTCTTCGCTCTCATGATGAAAATCCATGTAATAATCACCAATATTTGGTTTTGCACCCAATCTGCCTATCTTATAGGCATCATAAAAAGAGCGATTGCTCGTAAAAATATCTTCGTCAAAATCCATCAATGAGTAAAGAACAGTACTACCGTCAGAATTCTTATCTGTAAACCAGACTGCATCAGGGCGTACCATCTCACCATTCATTAAAAATTCACGGTAATGGGTCGTTGCCAATATCTGTGACTCTTTAGAATTGCACAAAAATGAATATAGGAAGAATTCAAAAAGATCTGGATGTAAGGACGTCTCAGCCTCGTCAATAGAGAAAAACACCGAGTTACGAACTAGCAGGTCGACAAGACCACTAAATTGGTAAAAGCGCTGAGTACCCAAAGACTCCTGATTGTATTTGAGTATACCGCCTCCCTGGTCTGTTGTATGTACAAACTCCAAATGGCGGCGTGACACCCTTACCTTCAAATCTTTAACTTCCCCATGTGTTTCTGCTTCATGTCGTTTACGCAGCTTCTCCACCAATTCAGCATCATCCAGTTCCTCTTTACTGTCTTCTTTGATTTGGATATCCGTAATCATTAGATCTGCCCTTTTCATCATCTTCAGAATATCTTCTTTGATAACCTTACCATCCTCCAGAGAAGAAGAGATAAACGCATATAGACTGTGATTCGGAGATATCATCGGAGAAAGATACTCCTCAAACCAGTCTACAATATCATTAAGTAGTCGGAACTGAACATTAGTCTTTAAGGATGCACCCAAGACTGTATTATTCCACAAAGTAGCACCTTCCAGTCGTATATTAATATCGTCTGACTCCTTATACTCTTCACTGATGTCAATATGAGACAGTTGGTCTTCGGCATCCGTCACTCTTGTATAAACCTTATGCGTCTCTCCATTGATAATCTCAGATAGAGTTTCATTCTGGATATATTTCCTGTTAAATTGAATCTCATAATGGAATACTCTTTTATTGCAAACAAAATTCAGTTCAAAAGAAGAGGGTGACGTTTTGGTACTTTCATTAAAGGCAAAAGGAGTAAAATTCAACTCACTATTCTTTTTGTCAAGTGGTTCTACTACCAAATCTCTCAAAAAGTCAAGAGCTTCAATTAACGTGGTCTTACCAGAAGCATTGGCGCCATAGAGCAATGCAATCTTTAAAAGACGCATTCCAGGGATAGGCTCCATCACATAATAATCTTCCAATTTAGAGTCTTCATCCGCTTCAAAAGAAAGGCAGACTTTATTTTTTATCGGACCAAAATTGGTGATAGAGAAATCTATAATCATTTTTTTCTAGTTTCGTCTGTTTTACTTACTATATCAATATGTTTTTGACTTTCAACATTAAGGTGACAAGGGACAGTGCAATTAGATGTCTGAGGGATGAGGGCTGAGAGATGTTGGATGTTTGATGGCTGAAGGCTGAAGGAGGATGTAAGAATAGATTCCAATAACCTATAACCTTTCATCCATCAACTCTCAACCGACTATAAACACCAAACTATCAACTCTAAACTTTAAATATTGATCGTAATATCTGTTATTCAATGTTCTGACAGGGGCCTGTAGGAGTTGCTGGGCTTTCTTGTCCTTGAGCCTGACAGCGGCTTTGCTTATGCCCGGGAAAGCGGTGTGCATATTATTCTTGAACATGGGGAACTCGATGGTGAGTGGAATATTTATTCGATCTCTTCCATTTATACCTTCTTAGTCTAGTAAATATACGTTCTCCTTTAGCCTCCCAGTACCTTAGGAAGGACGTTTTATTATCCACCGCTGGCAAATCCGGACATAGCGTAATCCCTTGTGAGTCTATCAAATAGACCTTCAGTACGGCGACCTGATTTCCCTGTCTTTTTCTTTATAGCTTTCGCTCTTACATACGCCCTTCAAAAAGGGCATAGTAATGCAATTACTATTTGCTTTGCAAAAATAAGGATTGTTTTCTAAAGAACAAATCTTTAAGTAGGAAAATACTGATACGCCTTTTTATTTCGTTTCTTGCTTTGGTATGTTGTTTTTTTTTATAAGAATGACCTCGGAAATACCGGACCACACTGATTTTAATGTCACGCAGAAAGTCTTTCGCTTCGCTCGATGTATGATGTTTGATGGCTGATGGATGATGTTTGATGTAAGAAGGAAGATGTATTATTTTTCCGTACCATTCTCATCTAGTTTCTTGCATCTGTGCACTAGCACCTTAACTAACTCCTCACAATCCAAAAGATGGCTGAGGTCGGAAGGCTGATGTCTGAGGTTAAATAACGATAACTGATTACTCCTTCAACTTCCCAGCAATTTTTGAAAGGTTTTATCAATAGCCCTTTCAATCTTTACTTGCACGGAAATGTGAGCCCTGTCATGTTTATTCCTCCAAATATCCCCAATGTGCTAATGCACCAAGTACCCATATTTCTCCTTGCACTATGCGGTCCGATGCTTCTTTGATCAAGCGTTCTTTCTCATCATCAGTACAATCCGATTTTCGTATTTGAACTTCACTATTTGCCTTGTAGTACTCTGTCACTCCTTTGACTGTATCAACCTTTACCTTTCCACATCCATGGAATACCTTGAAGACCTCATCGATGAACTTGACGATGTTGTCACTATATAAGGCAGCCTTAATGAGTGCCTGTATCTTCTTCTCCTCTGGCGTGGCATTCTGCTTCGCCAGCATCTCAATGAAATATATAGCAAGATTATCTTGATTCATAATACTTTAGCAATTATTAATCCATCCTCTACCACTCGGAATGAAGGTTATCTATCTCAGAGAAATCAGTGTAGGGCATAATATTACGCATCAAAAACAAAGTTTTCTATTTCAATCTCTTCTATGAGCTTTTTCTCTTTCACCTTGTCATCGTCATTATGCGGATTAAAGTGCCACAAAGCGTCTGTATTAACAGACTCCTTTACCTTACGGAAGTACGATAGGATTCTTGGAGGAATTCTTGGTAAAGCCTTACGTGGAACATAGAGACCATATCAGACTCACCATGTATTTAACCATCAATTACGTAACGGTACGTTTAAAACGTGACCCCCAATTCATTCATCATTTCAACCAGGGTAACACATTGAACACCTACCGATGCTGCCGCATCAGGTATCTTCACCTTGTTCCTACGGGCTGGCTCGGAAGTCTCATACGTCACTATCTTGACATTCTGCGGGTCAGTAGCAGCCATAGCAATAAGGAAGGCATCAGCTGTTGTACTTCTCGCAAACTCATCTTTGGCTGCTTGAGTAAAAATGCCAGCATTTGCCCAATTAATAACAGCAGCATATTTCCCAATGACCGCAGCTGTTGATGTACTGAGATAGAACCCCTGAGGCAGTTGAGATGCTGACCATACCGTGAGGTCATCCCCTAGCACATTTATCTCATCTTTGACCTTATCGATGCTTGCTATGCTACCGCTTACAGCCAGTCGGTTTATCATTGTCCAGAAACTTAGTCCAACATGAATAGGTGCAAAGCGCTTCTTGGTTTCAACGAATATATTAGTATCTAGCAGATATATCATCGCACTTCCCTCCTATCTAGCTATAAGTTTATCGAATGTAACTCCGTGACAACCAGTAAGACGATAAGCATCGTTGTAAGATAACTGATTGGACTTTACGGCATTCCCCAAGTGCACCAGAAAACTAAATCCCAAACGACGCCGCGTTGTAGCATAATAGTCGCCACCGCTTTTTCCGGTCTCTTTCTTTGCTGGATGTTCATGCACATAGGCCCAGTAAGCATCCATATACACCCGGTAATCGGCATCACTAATCAGTCTTTCTTCATGCGCCCTGCGAGCCATCATAATCTTGCTCACACGGAAAGTACGCGCCATGGCATCTATGTTGCCGTTCCATTTATGCTGTAGTAATGAACCATCCACAAGGAACTGAGCGGCAACCTTGTCACAGAAATCCTCCCGCTGGTCATCATTGTCTGAACCGCTGCCATAACCAGAACTGAAACCTATCAGAAGATGGGCAAACTCGTGTATCAGTGTGAAATACTGTGCTTCCTTACGATCGTTGTTATTAACGTAGATAAATGGAGCAAAACTATCTATTAAGGCAAAGCCGCGACAAACTGATAGCAGCCCTGACTCAACTCACTCACCTCATAAGAGGATGAATCATTGATTGCCTGAATAGAGAGTCGTTTCATAATGTTACCACATAATTGGCCTTCAAACCTGTACGTTCCTCGTAGGCTTGTTTCATTTTCTGTTCAAGAGCTGCAACAGCATCTTTCTTTGTCTGCTTAGCTGCCTTGAAACGACGTAGTGCTTCTTCTTTCGTCATCGTATTTATGTCTATTGTAAAATGTTATATTCTTATGACAAAGGGATAGATACGTGTCATAGGTAATCCTCGTGAACCAGCGAGATTAATTCGTCAAAATACTCGTCGACAGACATGGTACTGGCCATCACGCGCTCAGTCGTAGAAACTGACTTGACTCTGTCGAGCCTTGTTTTCCCCATACTATCCTCATACTTGCGTCTTACCACTGTCTTACCACTGTCTTGGTTGGAGCTCGCCTTCGGCTCGCCGCTGTAGGCCATGTTACGCTTGATGTTCATCGACCTCGAACGCGACTCGGGATAGTTGATGTAAGCATCACTCTCCACTCGCTGCTCCATCGGTTCGCGCCTCGGCAATGCTCAAGCCGCGGCTTGGTATTGTACTCACTCGTGCGTCGGTTCTGGCCGGTATGCGCCAGCAGGCAGTCAAAGTACGTGCGGCACTTGTTGATGACCGCCGCCAATTAGGAAATCTCCGGGCGCGTGCCCACAATGATCAGGAGCTTCAACCTGCCATTGTCTTGAAATTGCTTGAAGTCCATATGTTGTTGTTTTGTTTGTTCTTTTCTTTGCGGCCTTCGGCCCTCGGAGCCCTACCGGCTACCGCCGGTGAGGCTTTAGGCGGCCAGGGCTGTTACGCCTTCGGTTTCTTGCCAGGCCTGGATGCTTGCGTAGAGCCGCGTAGTCTTGAAGTCATCAAGGCTATAGGCTTCTATCATCTTCGCCATGATGTTCTCTACCTTATACTGGATATAGATCAGCGCCTGTGACAAAAGCTTGAGCAAGTCGTGGCCACGGCATATATCGTAAAGGCTCTCGCCTTCCAACGAGTGAGTGGTTATGAAAGCACTCACGTCTGCGGCCGTACACTTGTCCCCTGCCAAGGCTACAAACTTGGCCGTGCTATCCTGCTCCCAACCTTCCACAATGCAGTGCTGGTTGAAATCCCAGTATTTGGCCGGACGCAGGTTCTTGTGGAACACCACCGACAAATCAGCCACATCGTTATAGATGCGCAAATAGCCAAAGTGGCGGCACACAGGGATGCACTTAGCAAGAGCTGCATCATAGTCGGGTGCCCAAATGCGTAACGCTTGCTGTACGGACTCTGCCTCCAGAAGTGTCATCTCCAAGTCACGACGGTCAGTCAGGAAGATGTTGTCGGGAGCGGTAAAGCCTTCTTCGTAACGCGAATAGTCGGCATCACGGATTCCCATGATATGCGCCACCGGCACCTCTTCTTTTATCTCACGCACAATGATCTCCACATTGGCATATCCCTTACGGCCGGTTTCACCCTCGGAGGTCTTGACAACCGTAGAGTCGGGACGCATGAACTTCTCGTACACGGCCACGTCCTCCTCGGCTTCCACCACTACCCAAGCCACACGCAATCCCGCAGGGGACATCATAGCCTGACGAATGGCAGCCTTGGTGCCTACGGGCTCAAGAACGGTATCCTTGAGAGACTGCAACATATTATGCTTGGTTTGACAGGGTGAACAGATCAACGCTCTTTGACCACAGGCTGTTGAATATCTGCGGTGAGTGGGTGGCCACTATGCACTGGAAGCCACGAAGTTGCGCAATCTCGGACAGATTCTTCATGTAGTTCATCTGCCACATCATATGGAGCGAAAGCTCGGGCTCGTCAATCATCACCAGCGTGCCCGACTGTGCATGGAACAGCAACTCGAACAGCTGGATAATCATCTGCTTCTCACCAGATGAGAGCTGGTCGAGCGACAAAATGGTGTGCAGCTCGTCCTCGGCCATGAAACGAAAACCGAAACGCTGATCTATCTCAAGGTGCTTGTTGGCAAACTCGCAACGATTGATGATAGCCTGGAAACAGGCAATGCGAGACTCGTACTCCTTGCTCTTTTCCGGAGAGGAGAGAATTTCCTTCAACTCCAGGGGATATTTGCGCAGAGGGCTGTCCTCAATATAGAGTGTCTCGTCCTTAACATCCATTTTCTGGCTCAACAAACGGTCGTCGGTCAGGTAAAAACAGGTTCTCGCGATGAAGAACATCTGGGTGTTATCTGTGCTTCCTGACGTTGTAATAGATCCGTCTGCAGCCTGAATGACAACAAATTCCTCTATCAGGGTTTCGTCGCTCCCGGAGATGCGGATCAGGCAAATTTGCAGCTTCTTGCTTAGCGTCTGAACGATATCAGTATCCACGGCCTTTAACTCTTCGTCGGTGCGGGTGACGGAATACTGGTAAACAGCCTCTGTGCCGGCTTCGTCGAAGAATAGCTCGAAGCTTTTAAACGGCATCTGGAACATCCTATCGTAGGTCTGACGCATGGCAGCCTCGACAAAGTCCAGTATGGTGGTCTTTCCGTAGCCGTTGGGGGCGGTGATGAACTTCACGGCCGTCCCGTCAGCATTGGTCAAGTCAATATCGTAGTTGTAGACGTTGAACAGGTGGAATATCTTGATTCTTGTCAGCATAGCTGTCGGTTTTCAGAGTTTATACAGTTGGGCCAGAAGGTTGCGGGTAGCCTCGTTTACTGTGAGGGATGCATCCTTATATATATTCTTTTTGTCGTCGGAAGTCACAACGGCGGTATAGGAGGGATAGTCATCGCTCTTGCTGGCATTGTTCTCATGCTGCATGGGGCGGAGGTTGCGGAGGTCATCGATAAGAGCGGCACTGAAGCCTTTCTCTTGCAGGGTTGCCTGGGGGAAGATATGGTCAATCTCCCAGCCGTAGATGCTGTCCTGAACGCCATACTTATCCCACACAATCCACGCTCCACAAGGGTCCTTGCGGTACATATCGGGATTAAAGCCATCCACTTTCTGACCTTTCTCCCACACCTGTCGTTTCAATTGATTTGTTACTTCCATTTTAGTATTTGGAACCGTATCCAGGACGGTTGTTCGATTCGTGTCTGTGACCGTTTCGGTGAATACTTATTTATACTTCTATAAATTCCACAAACTTCAAAGCCTTGATGACTCTATCTGTATGAAACGACAATTGGTCATAGGTCTTATAGGCCTTGAGTTGCAGGATGGCGGCTTCAGCACTTAGTACACCGCTCTCGAACAGGTTCACTGTGGTAAAGACCTTATCGTTGGCCACGGGTCCCTGGGCCAGGTCGTAGTTGTGCTTGCGGGACTGGCGGCAGTCGGTCACAAAATAGAGCCAAGGCTCATCTGCACCGGTGAAGCGGCGGATATTTAAATCGGGACTATCTAGGAGTGCCTCGTCAAACTCGTAGACGCTGACGACTGCCCGCTGGGCATCTTCACGCTCCTGCTTGATATGCGCCCATCGCACAGCCTGCTCGAAGCTACTCGTGGTGTAGAACCCCTTGCCAAAGTCGGCATTGGGACGGCCGGGCCTGAGAGAGGGCTTACGCACTGCTACTGTTGAACCATGATATAGTCTCATCATCTCTTTCTCCTATTTATAAACCGCTGAATGTCATCCAGAATATACTCCAAACCTTGTGTATGTAGCAAGTCGTAGTTTTCTGTTACATACGCATCAGCCCCAGTTTCTTTAAATAGTACCCATGCACGAATACCGCTCATACGCTTGCGGGTGGCATAGTTTTCCAGACAATAGGTGTAAAACTCAAAGACGGTTTTATCAACCCCTATCTCCTGCTTGTCGCGCCGGTATTCAAACTCGTCGTACAGGGCCTCCGTACTCAGATACCACCACTTGGCATTCTCGTCGTAAAGGCGCTCGTACATCGGATTGACATAAATGTACACCAGCGCATCATCCAATGAAATACGCTTCACCCTGGAAACATACTCCGCCAAATGAGCAACCTTAATCGGAATGATATTTTCTTCGTATACACCCATACTTGCTTGCTTAATTAACTGAAATGGTGTTTTCGGGTGGCAGGGGCATGTTGCGGTCAGGTACGGCAGAGCCACTCGGTTTGTGCAGGGCACCTACCGAGCCGCTCGGAAAATAATTCCAGTTACAGCCATAATCTGTTGCAAAGGTACGTATTTTTTTTTGAATTATGTACAATTTGTACATGTTTTTTTAGCAAAACGCAAAATTGGTGCGTTTATAGACAAAAACCATTAGATAGACTTTGCGGCAGGAATGTCCGAGATGGGGAACAAACACGAATCGCTCGGATTGACACGAATGTTTACTCAAGTTTCGCATGTTAAGTAGATATAGGAAGATAGAGGTAGATAGCCGCTTTTCAGCGGCAGAAGATAGAGGACGTTACTCTGTCTGCGGTGATAAATTCGTAAAACTGATGTCTTTTATCTCCTTCTATCTTCTTCTATCTCCCTTTAACTACAAAGCAAGCGGAGCTTGCGAAAGTTGAAAATGTTTATTTTTTCTTTTTGCGGACGAGGTGGATACTGCCGGCAGAGATGCGGTCGTGGCGGAGACCTGGGAGGTGGCGGAGGTAGCGGCCGAAGACGGCGACGCCATCCGCGGGGAGGTGACTGCCGGGGAGGCTGCGGAGGAAGTCGTAGATGGTGGTCGTCAAGAGCCACTCGCCCTCGGACTCGTCGGAGACGATGTCGTAGTACTCCTTGAAGTACAGGATGGCGGGAGGGATCTGCTCGTACTTGTGGTTGTGCTCCATGACCGCCTTCACCTCTTCGGGGGTGAACCACCACTGTTCCTTGTGCTTACTGATGAGGGTGTAGGCCTGACCGTAGAGGGCTTCGTAGTTGGGTTTGTAGTTAGTGTCGACGGGCGCGGTCAGCTGTACACAGATGAAGCGGCGGTTGCCCGTAGGGTCGCTGAGCACTTCGAACTCGTTGGTGGTGGCAATGAAGGAGGCGAAGCGCTGGAACTCCTCGACATGCTTGCCGTAGGGGCGCTTGATTTTCACGTTAGGCAGTTGGATGACATTCTTCAGGAAGCCCTGCTGCATCTTCGGACTAATCTGGTTGAACTCGTCGAGGTTGATGAGCAGGAAGTGGTGCATGGCCTGCAGCGTCTGGCGCTTCTCGCTGACGTCGAGGTTTTCCAGGAATCCCCAGTTGAGTTCCTTGGGCAGTATCATGCGGCAGAACGACGTCTTGCCGTCGCCCTGCGGCGAGATGAGCAGTGGAACGATGGCGTTGCCGTATTCCTGGTTGGGAAACAGCCACTGTGCCACCATCGCCAGAAACCACTTGCGGAACCACTGTTCCCATTGCGGCAGGTCACAGTGTATACAGCGCGCCAGCATGCCGATATGGTCGGTCTTGCCGTCCCACTTGTCAGAGACACGGAACAGGAAGTCTGCCACGGGGTCACATTCGGGAATATTATTGGAATGTACATAACGGCGGACATCCTTGTCGCGGACATCATGGCCGGCAAGACGAGCCTCCAGCGACATTCCGTTGATGGCTATCTCGTCACAGGGCAGCCAGTCGGTTGTCCAAGTATTGTTAGGACGATACTGCACATATCCCAGCACCGTATTGTAGCGGAACACATAACGAGTGGTCAGGAAGTTGATGAGGCGTCGCGCATCCTGACTGACCGTGGTCTCCTGGTGGTGGCGCGGACGTTCCTCCGCATAGACTGCCGACAAGATGGAGCGCACCACGTCGACATCGTAACCCACCTTGCGGAAGTGGTGGTTGTGGACATGCAGGAAAGCCTCTTCCTCGGGCACTCCCATCAGACAGAGGTGGCGGAACAAGGCGGTGAGATAAGCCTCATAGCACTGCTGGACGGGTTGACCGTAGACATCGTTCTGTGCCTCCTCGACAGCCCTTTCGTACATCTGCTCATAGACCGCATAGAGGTCCATGTCGGACTCCCGCTGTTCGTGCTGTTCCGAATCACTGCCAACAGCAGGAAACAGCTGACTGCCAGCAATTTGCAGGGGTGTAGCCTGAGGATTGACATACGGCTGACTGTCGAGTGTCATCCGGAAATTGTAGCGGGCCGCCATCGGCTGTCGCTCGATGGGTTTTGGCAGTATGCCTTCGTAGACATGGAAGGCCGATTCGTAGGCCATCTTGCAGAATCGGTCCATCTCCGGCTCGGTAGTGGGTCGGATGTCGTGAGAGGCTATGGCCACCAGGATTTCCACGCTGCGACCGTCGGCACCCATCAAGGTAGCATAAGTCATGGGCAACATCTTGGCAGCCTGTTTGACAGCCTCGACATCGCCCTCGCGCAGCAGGTCCGGGACGTGCAGCACCACCATGTTGTTAAAGGCCACCACTTCTATGTTGCCATTCTCCGACTTCGACAGTTCTACCAAGGGATAGACGCGCGCCACAGGATTGGTTTGTTCGTAGTCGCCCGTATCGCCGATGGTGGCAATAGACTGCCGTAGCTTGCCTATCGTCTCTGCTTTTGTGTCCGTCAAGATGCGTTCGAAGAACCACGCTGCGGTCTTGACCGACAGGTGGGTTGTTTGCTGTTTGTCTGTTGTTACGATACTGAATTTCATTATTTTAGAAGTTAAAGAAGTTAGAGAAGTTACTCAAGTTTCGCATGTTAAGTAGATATAGGAAGATAGAGGTAGATAGCCGCTTTTCAGCGGCAGAAGATAGAGGACGTTACTCTGTCTGCGGTGATAAATTCGTAAAACTGATGTCTTTTATCTCCTTCTATCTTCTTCTATCTCCCTTTAACTACAAAGCAAGCGGAGCTTGCGAAAGTTGAGGAAGTTAGAAAAAATTGATTTGCTAAAATTACCTACATTGCCTACATATCTTACATTCACCACTGACTTTCAGCGAGTTACGCTATGTAGGCAAATAGAAATGAATGTAGGCAAATGCACGCTGTTGGAAGGAGATGCCACAGCCCGGAATATTGTTTCCACAGCCTGGAATAATGTTTCCACAGCCTGGAATAATGTTTTCGAAGGGTGGAAATATTTTTACACGGACTGAAACTGATATTGGTCGACGTACTCATCGAAGTCGAGGTCGTCGTAGCCCAAGCGATGTAGTAAGTCACGAATGACTTGCTGCTGGTCGGGCGACAGGAGGTTGTCGCCCTTGCGATAGCGGTAGTAGTTGCCCACACCCCCGAAGTACTCCGTCAGGGTTTCACGGAACTCCTGGGGTGCATCGTGCCTCTTCAGTTGGCTACAGATATGTTGGAAGCCACGGGCCATGCGGACTGTTTTCGCCTCTTGGTAGAAGCGGCAAGAAGGACCCTCCGACTGTTCATTTTTCCATACACCGGGCAGCAGACAAGTCCAGGTGGCGACACCGTTCGGTGCTTGCAGGAAGGCTTGATGGCGCAGACAAGAGGTAGTTAAGGAACACTGGGTGTTGGGGCACAACGGCCACCATTCGGGTATTTGAGAGAAATCTATCATTGGGGGTTATGATTGAGATAAAATAATGAATTCAACTTTCGCAAGCTCCGCTTGCTTTGTAGTTAAAGGGAGATAGAAGAAGATAGAAGGAGATAAAAGACATCAGTTTTACGAATTTATCACCGCAG
>Ga0310691_10000549_pt1 | contig 68119 bp, 49 predicted proteins | sample 176DNAGHGlowgp2_FD_203887 | JGI IMG/M metagenome (GOLD analysis project Ga0310691, IMG submission 203887) | Sheep rumen microbial communities from Palmerston North, Manawatu-Wanganui, New Zealand - 1766 DNA GHGlow gp2 (v2) (version 2) | ecosystem: Host-associated > Mammals > Digestive system >...
GCCTGCACAGATAATCTGACAGGCTTCTCTCAGGCTATAGAAGCTGTATTTCCGAAAACTGATATCCAGAACTGCATCATCCATCAGCTCAGAAATTCCAGCAAATATGTCTCATACAAGGATATCAAGGCGCTTATGGCTGATCTTAAGAAGGTCTATACCGCCGCTACCGAGGAAGCTGCTTTGGACGCTCTTGACGAATTTGCAGCTGCCTGGGACGGCAAATATCCCAAGATATCAAAGTCATGGTATGAGAACTGGCCTAATCTCAGCACCTATTTCAAGTTCCCGCAAGAGCTTAGGAAGCTAATATATACGACCAATACCATAGAGGGATTCAACCGACAGCTGAAGAAGGTCACCAAAGCAAAGTCCGTATTTCCGACAGATGACAGCCTTTTCAAGATGTTGTATCTGGCTATGAGGGACATCACGAAAAAATGGACTGGCCGCCGTCAGGACTGGAGCCGCATCTACGCTCAGCTTGTGATCTACTACGGCGACAGGATCCCGGAATAACACTTTTATCTTGACAATCGAATGATCATGTGCTAATATGCAGATAAGACCGACTGCTTTCACAATCGGTCTCATCATACACCCTTCTATTGCACTATTTTGCGTTTACACAGAATTGGGGATTGACTCAAGCGTAGCGCCCGTTTCAAGTCCTTCTGCCCCTGCCATTCCTAAGAAGAGGAAACGTCGAAATATCGGCGTTTCCTCTTTTTCATTTTCAGTAATAACAGGTTTTGTCCTTTATACTATACTAACAAGTTTTATGCTCCGTTTTTTCCTGGAATGCAGCTTGCAACGCCGTGTTCCGCATTCAGATCCCGAACACCCTGTTAGCACACCGTTTACAGAAGGCAAATCTGTTTTTGTTTCCTGAGCGGAAAAAGAAAAAGTCCTCTGCATATGCTATCATCTCACAGCATCTGTCGCAGCGGATTATAATGTCATCGAAAGGAGATGCTTGCAGTACCTCTTCAATATCAGTTCTGTAGATATCGCCGCATTCCGCTGCTCGTCTTTCATTCTCGTTATAGTATACTTCTTTTTTTACAAGCTCCATTTTGTCCTCCTTGCAGTTATCCGTGCTACATTCTCTGAAAATGTAGTCTGACTTCTCTGTTACTGCCATGTCATGTATCTATTATATATCATGCGCTCTTTATATGTCAAGGAATGCCGGGACCGTGATATCGCCCTATTTTACACGCCACTGATGCAACTTACCCCCATTTAAATGCATCTTACTGATTTTTAATTGACATCGTAAAGAGAATACTATACAATAGAAGTGCAAAGACCTTGCAAATCACGACATGATCAGATTACAGACGGAGGGATCACAATGAAGAAAAAACTATTTACATTATTGATAACAGGTGCTATGCTCACCTCTGCGGCAGTAATGCTGCCGGTACAGGCTGCTGACAGGAGCGATAATCTCGATTCAGTCATCGGTCGTCTGCCGGATTGGACGCCTCTCAGCTATACCGATGCGCTGAAGCTCTACAACAAGCACGGAAAGACCTATCTTGCAGATGACTATATCTGCATCCTCAGGCCGGTACTCAAGGGGAAAACGGAGAACTACCGCATATCGAATGGCGGCAGCATGACCAACGTCAATACACCTGCCGGTACTGTCGCAAAGGTCTACGAGATGAAGATGCCGGCAAAGCCTGATCCGAAGGACTTTGATTCAGTAAAGGCCTTCGAGGAATACTGCAGCGACCTTGGCGTGTATCCCTGCGATTACAGCTACTTTGAGGACTATGCCGCAAAGGAGGAGCAGTACGCCTTTGAGGTGGGTATGTACCGTGTGCTGGAGGGCTTTGACCTGACTGTCACCCTGTCCGAAAAGAAGAACGGCGAGTGGGTGGTCACCAATGAATTTGCCTTTGAAAACAAGGACGGCACTACCGTTGAGACCGATATATACAGCTGGCTGCCCGACTGCATTGACGAGAAGAAAGACTTCTTGACGAAATACCGCAGGGCTTCAGTCCACGGCGGTTATCTTGCCTTCTGTGCAGACTATTGCAGCACAAAGACCGGCGCTGCCGTACAGCTGACGCAGGACGGCGAGGGAAAGCTGGAGGAGTTCATGCAGTCTGACTGCACCAACTTTGAGCCTGTTGTTTCAGACAACAGCCCCAGCTATTACGTAGTCTACAAGGGTATAGCCGACGGCCCTGTCAAGGCAGGCTGGATGCCAAGCAGCGAATGGACGGGCGGGGATATTTATGAACTTATCGACGGAGAATATGAGATAAAGGACAACTGCTCCGTCATTGAGGATCATTCCCCTTTCAGGCACGGAAAAACGATCTTTACTCTGACAGATGCTGACACAGGTGAGCTTATCTCCATACCGAAAGATCAGAACTGCTATATCCAGAAAAACATCGAGGGCGGAGGCGCCTATACTTCCGAGATCTACGGTGTAAGTGAGAATCCCTGCACAGCAGACAATATCCGTGCATACGATCCGTATCACAGCTACAGCTTCAACATAGGAACCCCGGCAGGCTGGTATGTACAGGCAGAGGGCATACCCACATTCGAGAAAACCTACGAGGATTCATACGAAGTCCGCGTTACCGTGCGTCTGAAGCTGAGAGCCAACGGTGATGCAAACGGCGACGGCAGCTTCGGTATCGCAGATGCGGTGGCACTCAGACAGTGGCTCCTGGGTTCAAAGGATGCAGAGCTGAACAACTGGCAGGCGGCAGATCTGAACCGCGACTGTATCCTTGATGTATTCGACTTCTGCAAGATGCAGAAAAAGCTCATCAATGATGTCACGGTGGTAGAACCGCAAAGAAGGTTCACAGCTCAGGACGGCTTTGAGTTCGTCGGCGATGACAGGAACATCTATGCCGGACCGGGCGAGGAGTATGCGATCATAGAGACCGTTCCCGAGGGCGAAGGCCTCAACGAAGTCGGCGATATTGAAGGCGTCCGCGACTGGGTATATGCAAAGCACGGCAAGACATACGGCTGGGTAAAGGTGTTTACGGAAGATGGCCGCATGAATATTATGTTCTACGGAGAAATGATAGATAAACCCGTTATCTACCTCTATCCCGAGAAGGAGACAGACGTCCATGTAGAGCTTGAACTGACTGAGTCAAAGCTCTACACCACATATCCGAGATACAACGGCGGCTGGGACGTTACCGCATCACCTGACGGTTCACTCCTCAACAAGGCAGACGGCACACACCACAGGTCACTTTTCTGGGACAGCTCCGACTGCACCACGGTCTTTGATTTCTCAAAGGGCTTCTGCATCGCAGGTGCCGACACCGAGTCCTTCCTCAGGGAAAAGCTCACCTATATGGGACTTACCGAGAATGAGATGAACGAATTCATGGTATACTGGCTCCCTCGAATGGAGCACAATGCGTATAACCTTATTGCCTTCCAGGGCGAGGCCTATACGGATTCTGCAAAACTGAACATCACACCTGCCCCCGACAGCATTCTCCGCGTCTTTATGACCTATATACCTCTTGACGAGGCAGCGGAGACAGAGCCGCAGCAGCTTGAGACCTTTGAAAGAAAGGGTTTCACGGTCGTTGAATGGGGCGGCAGCGAGCTCAGAGGTGCAGACTGTAAAGGATGAACCGCTGAAGCCATAGGTCAAAGATAATACATCTGCATTTAGAAGAATATAAGGATATAAGGTTTGCCCCTGAGTGTAACAAAACGTTCAGGGGCATTCTTATCTTTTTTTGCTTGCAGAGATGATTCAAAAGCTGTTATCTGCGCTTCATGATCCAGTCAAAGATTGTTGCTGATATGAGAAATTAGACAAATATTGCGCCACTGATTTGGTAATATATACAAAAACTATATTGCTTTTTAAAATTATATTGACATTCTGATTTTCTTGAACTATAATTATGATATTGAGTTATGAAAGGGAGTTGAGAGAAGTTATAGCATTTTAGTTCCGGAACTTATAGCTTATCTGTTTCGGGGGACGCCTTGGATCAGTGTTTCAATACTCTTCGATTATTGCTCAATCATATCATTACACTTTATTTCATCATACTATTAATGACATCAAGGAGGATCTAACCATGAAAAAAACAATCAAAGCTATCATCGCAGCATTTTCCGCATCAATCATCTGCGCAGCTCCTGTTACAGCAACTGTAACAAACTTCGCTCCCGTAACCGGCATTACTGCCAATGCTGCAAGTGATATAGTTCACGATGCATCATATCTTAATAGCAACGGCGGATTAAACGTTATCACATCGAATGCGCTCACTTATCATATTGTTGGTAATCATGCTGTTCTTTATGGTCGTTATAACCCTGTAAGCAATGTTGTTATGCCTGATAAGATCAAGTACAATAGAGTTACTTATCCTGTCACAGAAGTTGCTCCGAGAGCTTTCAAGAACGCTGTAAAGACACCCTGTGGTGAAGGCGTTTATAAGTTCAGAAGTGGTAAGTATGTTGAAAAGATCGGCGATGAGGCGTTCTATGGAGCAAGCCTGTGGGATCTTACCCTTACATACGGACTTAAAGAGATCGGCAACAAGGCATTTTCCTATACCAATGTCGGCGATATGCTTAACATCCCCGGTTCTGTAGAGAAAATCGGTGCGCAGGCATTCAAGGGCTGTGATGATGTTAAATACCTGTTCTTTAATGCAGGTTCACAATACCTGGATATTTGCAGTGAGGCATTCAGCGGACTTTCCGAACTCAGAACCATCTATGTTTCTCGTAAAGACTTTAAGGCCAACAATTCCCTGAATCCTGATACCAGCGTGTTCAACAATCACCCAAGCAGTTTTGATCCTGAACTGGATTGTGTTAATCTTGTTGGTCCCATCGCCGATGTCGATGAGTTCCTCTATCGCTATTTCGGAATATCATAAAGTATATTTTCATTACAGCAAGGCTCCCTTTCAAAGGGAGCCTTCGTTTTGTCAACAGACCATATATTATCAGATGGGATGCTCTCTCGTGCTGGGAAACTGCCCTCTGTCAGCACTTGATGTGACCAAAGGGGCGTGACCATTCGTGATCCGCAGCTGTATTATAACAGTCTTTTTCGATAAGCTGAATGAATGCAAACGCATGCATTATACTCTTTATAAATCCCCGTTCATATATGCAGATCTGAGTTCTGCTCTCTGTATTTCAGGCAAACACCCCTGCTTGCATAACTGCTGCGAATGTGGTATAATAAGGCAAATAACTCCGGTGAATCACTGCCGGAGAGAAAGGGAGAACAAGGATATGACAGATATTGAAGCAGCGCAACTCATAGCAGAAAAGGCTGCAAAGCTCGGCGGTACTGTGTATTATGTCGGCGGCTGTGTCCGTGACAGCATACTCGGAAGAGAGAACAAGGATATCGATATCGAGATACACGGGCTTACGGAAGAACAGACCGCTGCTCTGCTCGACGAGACAGGAGAGCGGCTTGAATACGGAAAGAGCTTCGGCATCTACGGTCTCAGAGGGCTTGACATAGATATCGCTCTGCCGAGAAGGTCTCCCGATACTACTCCCGAACCCTTCATGGGTACATACGAAGCCGCCCGACGCCGGGACCTGACTATGAATGCGCTTATGAAAAACGTGCTCACCGGCGAGATAACAGACCATTTCGGCGGCCTTGATGATATACGCACAGGTACCATACGCCATACGGATGACGGGACGTTTTCGGCCGATCCGCTGAGAGTGCTCCGTGCAGCGCAGTTCGCTGCCCGTTTCGGTTTTGATATAGCACCTGAGACGGTAAGCCTCTGCCGGAATACAGATATTTCCGGCTGTGCTCCCGAGCGCGTTATGACGGAGCTGGAAAAGGCTGTGCTGAAGGCAGAAAGGCCTTCCGTATTCTTTGAACATCTCCGCCGTATGGAGCAGCTCGATACATGGTTCCCGGAGGTGGGTGCACTCATCGGAGTGCCGCAGAACAGGGAACATCACCTTGAAGGCGATGCCTGGACGCATACGATGATGGTTGTTGATGAGGCTGCAAAGAGACGTGATAAGGTCAGATATCCTCTCGGCTTCATGCTCTCGGCCCTCTGCCACGATCTCGGAAAGGCGGTCTGTACTGAGATATCAGATGACGGGAAAGTTCATTCCTACGGGCATGAAAAAGAGGGCATCCCGGTGGCGCGTACCTTCCTTGAGCGCATCACGAACGAGACAAAACTGATAAAATACGTTCTCAGCATGACTGAGCTGCACATGGATCCGAATATCATGGCGAGGGTGAATTCCAAGATCAAGAAGACCAACAGGCTTTTCGATACGTCGGCTGAGCCATACGACCTTATACAGCTCGCAGTCTGTGACGGCCTCGGAAAGCTGCCTGTCTGCGATGATACTGAGGACTTCCTTATGAAGAGATTTGCTGTATTCACGGATATCATGTCCCGTCCATTCCTTATGGGGCGTGATCTGATCGCGGCAGGCCTTGAACCGTCTGAGAACTTCACGGAGATACTCTCCTATGCCCATAAGCTGAGACTTGCCGGTCTTTCAAAGGAGGATCAGTTACGCCACAGCCTTGCCTACGCGCGAACTCTTGATAAAAAGAAGGGACAACAGAAATGAAACTTGAAGATATAAAGAAAAAGCTGGAGGGGGAGGAATATGATTTCCTCCGAACAAATGAACACCTCGGCAGGAACATCATCCTTCTCGGTCTTGGCGGTTCCCATGCCTACGGTACGGAGAACGAGGATTCCGATATCGACGTCAGGGGCTGTGCCCTAAACAGCAGGAGCGATGTGCTCTGCGGCGAGAATTTTGAACAGGTGACGGACGTGCCTACCGATACTACGGTATACTCCTTTACCAAGCTGATACAGCTCCTGACAGAATGCAACCCCAACACCATAGAGATACTCGGTCTGAAGCCGGAGCACTACCTCTACCTTTCTGATATCGGCAGAGAGCTCCTCGATAACCGCCGTATGTTCCTTTCCAGAAAGGCAATAACCTCTTTCAGCGGCTATGCAACGGCACAGTTAAGACGCCTTGACAACAAATCGGCCCGTCTTGCTGACCAGAGTATACAGGAGCAGCATATACTCAGCAGCATCAGGAACGCCTCAGAGAGCTTCCGTGAGATGTACTTTGAATATCCTGATGATGCCATAAGGCTCTATATCGACAAGTCGTCCGGCACAGAGCTCGATACGGAGATATTCATGGATGTGACGCTCAGACACTATCCTCTCCGCGACTACAAGGATATGTGGAGCAGGATGTCAGATATAGTCAAGGACTATGCAAAGGTCGGCAAGCGCAATCAGAATGCCATAAGCCACAACAAGCTCGGCAAGCACATGATGCACCTGATAAGGCTGTATATGATGTGCATGGATATCCTTGAAAAGGGCGAGGTCATAACCCACAGAGAGGCTGAGCATGACCTGCTCATGAGCATCAGGAACGGTGCTTTTCTTGATGAAAACAGGCAGCCCACCGATGATTTCTTCGCTCTTGTGGAGGATTACAGAAAGCGGCTTGACTATGCGGCTCAGAACACCTCCCTTCCGGAAAAGCCGGATCATAAGGGCATAAGGGAGTTTACGATGTACGTGAATGAAAGGGCTGTAAAAGGGGATATCTGAAGAAACGCGGCTGTAAGAGCTTTTCTTCCCCGGACAGTTTCTGAAGATGATGTCATATACGATGCCGAAGGATAATATGGATCCCGCCCAGACTTTCATCAGGTCCGGGCGGATTTTCTTTCATACATTATGTATAACAGGCGGATGCTTAGGATAAGAAGCATTCGCCTACTTGGCGGTGACAGCCATCTCGAACTTATGATAAAGGAACTCATATTTGTAGGTGCGATCATGGTAGCACTGTGGCTTACCGGACAGAAGAACATATTCAGAAACAAGATAAAGGGATTTTTCAGTACATTCTGGTCTGGTACAGTAAAACTCCTTTTCATCATCCTCACCATTATCATTGACCTTGTTATGGCTGCACAGGAAGGCATGGCACTGAGAAGCATCCCTGAGATAGTGATGTTCGGTGTGTTCCTCCTTGCTGTAGGATTTGCAGAGGAAGTATTCTTCCGCGGCATCATCTGTGAGGGGATAGACCGGAAATACGGAAACACAGGCTTCGGTACACTGTTTGCAGTTATCTCCAGCTCCCTCATCTTCGGCTGCGCACATATCTCAAACGCATTAGTAGGACAGGCTCTTGATATAACTATCATACAGATAATCGGCGCTACCTTTATTGGCTTTGTATTCGGAGTTATCTACCTCAAGCGCAGAAACATCTTCGCTGTCGCTCTCATCCATGCCCTCTTCGATCTTGCAGCAATGTACCTCAACGGCATCTACAATATCGGCAGCCTGCTGGAAAGCAACAGCACAGACGAAACACTTCCTTCTATCAGTGTGCTCATCGCTGACAACGGCTTCTATTTCATCCTTGGCATCATCATTTTCCTTCCCTACATGATAAAGCTGAACAAGAACAGAAAGCAGCAGGCCCTAATGGCAGCCGCCGCATAAGCGCTTTGACCTTCTGATCGTCAATGTGAATGATCTCTGTGTTTGAAAATACCGAAGATTTGTAAGAACTGTAAAATTAGACCGTCAGTCGATTTTTCTGCTTGACAATATCACAGTATTGTGATATCATAAAATCAGAAAACCGACTTACGGTCGGAATTGCTGCGATTGAGCAAAAAGAAAGCTGCGAATTCATGTTCATCTGAATTTAGCAGCAGCTGCCGTGTATCCGGAGCAGTAAAAAAGGGGTATATACATGACGGAGGTTTTTATGGGGAAGGATGTTATCATTTCCGCAAGGCATCTGAAAAAGGTGTTCGGTTCGGGAGACAGTGAGCAGGTCGTTTATTCAGATTTCGGTATCGACATTTTCAAGGGGGATTTCACAGTTATAATGGGCGCATCCGGCGCTGGAAAATCTACGCTGATGTATTCGCTTTCGGGTATGGACAAGCCTGATGCAGGCACTATAACCTTCTGCGGTACGGAGATCACGGGAATGAGCAGCGATGAGCTTGCCGTGTTCAGGCGCAGGAACTGCGGATTTGTCTTTCAGCAGATCTACCTCATCGACAAAATGAACCTGCTGGATAACGTGATAGCCGCAGGCAGCCTTACAAGCAGGGACAAGGCGGATATAGTAAAACGTGCGAACGAGCTTTTCGATATGGTGAATATCTCTGAGGTGACAAGAAAAAAACTGCCCTCACTCATATCCGGCGGTGAAGCACAGAGAGCCGGCATAGTAAGAGCGGCTATCAATCAGCCCTCCGCCATATTTGCCGATGAGCCGACAGGTGCTCTCAATTCAGGTAATTCCGATGCAGTGCTCGACGTGTTCTCAATGCTGAACGAAAGGGGACAGAGCATCATCATGGTTACGCATGATAAAAGATCTGCGCTCAGGGGGAACAGGGTGGTCTATATCAGGGACGGCGAGATATGCGGTGATTGCGAACTTGGACGATACAGTGCCGATGACTCTGACAGAGCGGAAAAGCTCGACAGATTCCTTAAGGACATGGGGTGGTAAATATGGGAGGACTGGTCAGCTTCAATCTCAGAAAAGCCAGGGGACAGTTTATTTCATTCGGCCTTGTTATGATGATAACTGCTGTGATACTCAATACTTCTCTGGTGCTCCTTTTTCAGACCGGAAAAGCCTATGACAAGAGCTTTGAGGAGCTGAATACTGCCGATATCAGCGTTAGTATACCGTCAGTCCTTGAATACGATGAACTTGAACATGATATAGTTGAAATAAACGGTATTTCGGGTACCGAACAGCACAAGGCACTGTTTGTCTCCGCTGCCCTGCAGGAATTCCACGGCTCTGAATTCACCATGAACACCTTCTTTTACAGGCTCCAGGATGAACACAGTATCTCAAAGCATCTGACAGTGGAGAAAGCTGAGAGCGAGGAAGAAAACGGAGTATATATCCCCATGTATCTTTCCGCTCTCGGCGGTTATCAGACAGGTGATAAGATAAGATATATCGTCGGCGGCAGGGAATACTCCTTTACCGTCAGCGGTATCATCTCTGAAATGCAGTACGGAAATTACGGCACGGGGTTTATCGGGATATACCTTTCAGACAGGGCTTATGAAGATATTGCAGAAGACGAGCATTTCACGCCGGTTTCGGAATACCTGATAAATACGGACGATAAGGCTGAAATATCGGGTATCAGGAGCAATATCGCCGGGCTTCTCAAAGACAAGGATATCCCGGCTGTTTCGCTTCTTGACCGTGAAACTGCGAAAAACAGCCGTACAATGCTGTCGGATGTGATCGTGCTTTTCCTTGCGGTATTTGCCTTTCTGGTGCTTATTGTGAGCATTTTCCTTGCACGTTTCCGTATCAGGAACACCATTGACGAGGAGATCAATGAAATGGGCGTCCTCAAAGGTATCGGCTACACAAGCAGACAGCTCATGCTCAGTCAGGTCATACCCTACGGAGTGGTATGCGGTGCAGGACTTGTTGCCGGAACGGCTATATCCTATACTGTCATACCTGCTGTTGCAGATACCCTTGCCGTCCAGTCCGGTTTTTCCTACACTCCTGTATTTGACATAAGAGCCGCCTGCCTGAGTATCTTCACCATATTGTTGCTCGTGCTGATATTCACCATACTTGCATCAGGAAAAATAAAGTGGCTTGAGCCTATCAATGCAATCAGGGGTATCGATCCGCTGAATCCCCTGACTAAAAACCACTTTCCGCTGGATACTTCAAAAGGTCCTGTCTCACTGAACCTCATATTCAAGCAGGCCGGTTCATCTGCCGGAAGAAATATCCTGCTGTTTGCGGTAACACTGGTAATGATGATGCTTCTTGCATTTACCGGTGTACTGTTTTACAACGTCAATATCCGTCCGGATAATTTCCTTACAACTCTTTCTGAGGAATTGCCGGATATCAGGGTGCAGTCGGACGAGGAGCATTTCGGAGAACTGAAAGAGCTTATCAGGAAGGACGGTATCAGGGCGGTCGCCTATGACACCGTTATGGCGGAGTACGCTGACGGCAGTATCCCCACTATCGTCTGCGAGGATTTCTCAGAGCTTGAAAACGATATCTGCTATAACGGCACACATCCCGATAATGCAGATGAGATAGCAATAGGAAGCGCGTTTGCCGGCAGCTATTCTATCGGCGACAGATTCAGGCTGTTACTCAGCGGAAGGTCTTATGAGTACACAATAAGCGGATTTATCCAGAGCGTCAACAACCACGGAGAGATAGCCGAACTGACAAATGAGGGCTACGCCAATATATCTGACACTCCGCGGTATTCCCTCAATCTATATACGGAGAGCGGACAAACTGACAGCTATATAAGCAAGCTCAGAGATGAGTATTCCGGCTATACCGTGAATGTAAGCAACTCCGCAAAGGATACAGAGGCTATGCAGACTATGTATTCCTCTCTTATAACAGTAGTTTCTCTGCTGCTGTTCATCATCACGGTACTTGTCATCCTGCTGATACTCTATGTCATCATGCGCTCGATGATCTCCGGTCTCAGGACTGATCTCGGGATATATAAGGCCATGGGCTTCACCAGCAGACAGCTTATAATACAGACCGCAGGCAGTATCTTGCCGGTTGTTCTGGCCGGCTCGGTCATTTCAGCCGTGCTGGGCATAGTGTATCTTCCTGTAATGTTCGGCGGCATATTCTCAGTCATAGGTGCTCAGAAAAACAATTTTGAGATACCGGTTACAGTACTGCTTGTCATGGCGTTGATACTGACCGCCGTGAACATCATCATCGGCACACTGCTTTGCAGACCTGTCAAAAGGATAACTGCATATTCGCTGATAAAAGAGGGATAGTGATCCTATATCGGAGCATCACGGAGCTATCCTTCATATCTTTCAAAGTAACTGCATAAAACAAAACAGCAAGGAGGAATGTTCTCCTTGCTGTTTTTATATCATCATTATGCTCCGCCCTTACCCTTCCTCAGATCATCCAGACGGATACACAGAGCATTGTATCCTGTTTCGCAGTCGTCAATATCTGCAACTGCCTTTTCCATAGGGCAGATATCTGTACCGCTGCGGTTGATTATACTCTTTGTCAGGACATCAAAGGAGCAGGGGATGGAGTGCTTTTCGAGATAGTTTTTTCCGCTTTCCGACATTACCCTGCCGTGAACGCTGACTATCCCGGCTTTGACGAAGAGCATGGCAGCAGCTTTTCCGACTATCACATCGGCAGCGGAATAGCCGGACAGTTCTCTTTTCTCCGCAATGAATCTCATCATCGGAGAGATACCTCTGCCGTCATCGGTGAAGTATTCGCCGTCCTTGCAGAGACATATGGAATGCCCTTCCAGATTCTGTATTGCGGTCCCGATATCAGTCATCTGCATTCTCCTTGAGGAGAAGTTTCCTCAGCCCCATTATAATGACGGGAACGAGCACAGCCTGTACTGCAAGTCCGGTAAAGCCTGTCTGTATCTGCTCCCATATCATTCCGGTGTTGAACTGGGTGAAGCTCTGAGTTGCAGCGACAGCTACGAGAAATACACCTCTTCCGCAAAGCTGGGCAAGTATTACGGCAGGAAAAGCCCAGAGGCGGTTCTCTGAGATCTTTTTTGTGAAGAGGCCGGAAACAGCTGCAAATACCACAAGCTCAATCACCATGAAGGGAAGCCTTGCTGCCATAGGCATAGGACTGCCCATAGCTGAGGTGATAAGGTAGCTGACAACAGGAGAGAGTATGCCTACCGCAAGCCCCCATTCTGTACCGAGCAGACAGCCTCCTATAAGTACAGGCAGGTACATCGGCAGCCACTTCACGCCGCCGGGCTGTCCGATGGCAAGATGAACGAGCTGCGGCAGGATGACCGCCAGAGCGATAAGTCCTGCTGATACAAGAGTCTTATAGGTTATCCTGGTGCCATGAGATATATTTCTCATAGTCAGAGCGTTTTCAAACATTTTTGTTTCCTCCTCAGTGTTCAAAGGTTTTTGCTACATTTTCAAGCAGCTTTCGTATGGGAAGATGCTGCGGACATATCTTTTCGCATCTGCCGCATTTTATACAGTCTGAAGCCTTTCCGCTGTCACGGGTATGGATATTGTAATACATATGGGGATTCCAGTCACGAGTGAGTTCCATTGTATTCATGCATGAGAACAGATCGGGAATGGCGATATTCTTAGGACATCCCTCCACGCAGTAACGGCAGGCAGTACAAGGGATGATATCCTTTGAATGGAGTATATCCACCACCTTGCGTACCGCAGCAGCCTCGGTATCGCTGAGAGGCCTGAAATCCTTCATGTAGCTGATATTGTCCTCAAGCTGTCCGATACTGCTCATGCCCGACAGTATACACAGCATCCCGTCAAAGCCTGCTGCGAACCTTATGGCATAGCTTGCGATACTTCCGTTATCAAGCTCTTTGAATACCTGCTGTGCGGTATCCGGGAGATTCACAAGAGTGCCGCCCTTAACGGGCTCCATTACAAGAACAGCCTTGTTGTGCCTGCGACAGACCTCATACACCTTCCGGCTCTGTACTGCCGGATCGTCATAGTCAAGATAGTTGAACTGTATCTGTACGACCTCGACTTCCGGGTGGTCTGTCAGGATCTGTTCAAGCACATCTGCGGTATCATGGAAGGATATCCCAACATGGCGGATCTTTCCTTCTTCCTTCAGCTGAAATGCGGTCTCATAAGCCCTGCATCTCTGGAAATGCTCATAGTTACCGGCATTCTGAGCGTGCATGAGATAGAAGTCAAAGTAATCAACGCCGCACCATTCAAGCTGCTTCTCAAAGAAAGGCCGTATATCTTCCTCTTGCTTGAAGTAACTGTCCGTGAGCTTGTCTGTCAGAAGATAGGCATCACGGGGATAACGGCTGGTAAGGCATGAGCGGATAGCAGTTTCGCTCTGTCCTCCGATATATCCGTGTGCAGTATCAAAGTAATTGAAGCCCTCTTCTATGAAGCGGTCTATCATCCTGCAGAACTGCGGCTCATCGACTTTGCCGTTCAACATGGGAAGGCGCATACAGCCGAACGCCAGTTTTTTCTTTACTCTGTCCATGATCATGCCTCCGTTTCGGATAATATTATATTATAATTGTAGCATATCCGGACTGTCTTTTCAATGATATTTCTGTAAATTATTTTCTGCTCCGGTGCAGTATGATCTGTATATCCGCGGTCAAGTGAAAAATGACAGGCCGTAAACAGCGGCAGTATACGTGCAGGCTACTGTAAAAAGTCTTGCATAATGCTGCCGGATATGATAGAATATACATTGATACCGGTCGGAAATGCCACGCTAAAGATGTGGGGAAAGGGAGATCACATGAAAAGATTCAGTGAGGCTTATCTGAAAGAGCTTCATATCGGGAATATAACCATCGCTTCAAATGTGCTCATGGCACCTCTTGCGGGATATACTGCCTATCCGTTCAGAATGATATGCCGCAGGCTCGGGGCTGGACTTGCATTCACAGAAATGGTGAGTGCCAACGGTCTGAAATACAATGACAAGGCTACCGCAAAGCTCCTGTACACCACCGGAGAAGAGACACTGAAAGCAGTTCAGCTCCTCGGTTCAGTGCCTTCCGCATTTGAGTATGCCTGCAAGGGCGAATATACAGCGGGCTATGACATTGTGGATATCAATATGGGATGCCCTGTGCCGAATGTTATAAAAAGCGGCGAGGGATGCGCGCTTATCAATGATATGCCCCTTGCCTCAAGGATCATTGAAGCCTGCAAGAGAAGCGGAAAGACGGTCACTGTAAAATTCCGCCCCGGAATGAACGAGGGCAGGATAGTTGTTTCGGAGTTTGCAAGGATGTGCGAGGACTCCGGAGCTGATATGATAACCGTTCACGGCAGGACAAGGAGCATGATGTATGAAGGTGCACCTGTATATGGCTACATAGAAGCGGCAAAGATGGCAGTCAGCATCCCTGTCATCGCAAACGGAGGTATATGCTCGGAAGAGGATGCGGTAATGATGATGGAGAGTACAGGCGCAGACGGCGTGATGATTGCACGTTACGGACTTGAAGATCCGCTTATCTTCGCAAGGCTCACCGGAAAAGATACGGATGAGACCAGGCTGTCACTTATCATGGAAATCACAGACACTGCTCAGCAGTGCTACGATGAGCTTTCGGCGATGGAGCATATCAGAAAGATCGCTTCATATTTCATGAAAAAGCTGCACGGCACAAAGACGCTGAAGCAGAAAATGTATGAATGCGGAAGCATAGAAGAGCTCAGAGCGGTACTGATACAGATATTCGGAGGAGCACAATGAAGGATTTTACAATAGAAAACGGTGTTCTCCTGAGCTTTACAGGAGAGGAGCACAGCGTAGTCATTCCCGATGGAGTAAAAGCCATTGGCAAAGAGGTATTCAAGGGAATGTCATGGATAACTGATATCACTCTGCCGGAGGGCCTGACCGAGATAGGCGAAAACGCATTCAAGGGATGCAGAAAGCTGGTAAATATAAACTTCCCCGGCAGCCTTGAAAAAATAGGCGATCTTGCCTTTCACAGATGTCATTCCCTTGTGTCGGTATGCCTGCCCGACTCCGTGACAAGTCTTGGAAAGGGAACCTTCCTTCTGTGCGACAATCTGAAAAGCATAAGGGCTTTTGGCGTGAAACGGCTTGAGATGCAGACTTTTGCCAACAACACGCTGCTTGAGGAGTTGTCACTCAGCAGTGAGACAGATACTTCAAACTTCAGAATGGATGTGTTCACGGGATGCAATGCAATCAAGGACATACACCTTTCCGACGGCTATTCTTTTCATGCGGACGACCTTATATCCGTACTCATGACGGAGGAGGAAGTGCATCCTGTTGTAAAGGCCATAGCCGAAAGCGTATACCAGTCCATGAAGATAGAGAATGGCTCGCTGTATAAGCTGTATGTCAATCTGAAGTCATTTGATATACCCGAGGGCATAAAATGTATCGAGAAAAGCTGCTTTTACGATAAAAAGGGCATAATCAGCATATCCTTCCCCGGAAGTCTTGAACGGATACGGAGCAACGCATTCGGGAACTGCATAAACCTTGAACAGGTAACTTTCAGAAGTGAGAATGTCACAGTAGATGACGATGCCTTCAGAGGATGCAGCAATATTAAAAGGGTAGAGCTTTGCGGGGAAGTGTACGAGCTTGGCGGCATCAGCTATGATAAGGATATCCCGTATATCATCGGTCGGATAAACGATCAGGTAATGAGCGACTTCTACATAAGCGGCAAGATCCTTATGTCATATACCGGCCGCGAGGAGCGCATCACAGTGCCCGAGGGCATAGAGGTCATAGGCGAGGGCTGCTTTGAGGGCAATGACAGGCTTGGCCGTGTCATAATAAGCAGCACCGACCGCGAGATACACGAAAACGCCTTCCGTGGTTGCACAAGCTTGCATACTGTGGTAATGCCGGAAAAGCTCCGGTCGATAGGCAGGGGCGCCTTTGAAAAGTGCCGCAGCCTTCTGCGCTTCAACGTCCCCGGGGAGCTTGAAGAAGTGGGCTTTGCCGCATTCAGGGGTTGTCAGAGCCTTGAACTGACTGGATTTGAAACGGGCACACCTCCTGCCGTCCGTGAAAAGGACAGGGAATACAGCGGTGATGATATTGCGGCATACAGCCGCTGCCGCGATGACAGTATCACAGAAGTCGTTTTTGACAAGCCTGCCGTCATCGGGAAATATGCTTTTTCCGGCTGCAGCAGTCTCACGTCTGTTGTCATCAACAATGCCGACTGTATCGTTGAAAAACACGCATTTGAGAAATGCAGCTCGCTCCGCAGCGTAAAGGTGCTTGCAGGCAGGCTCGGAAAGGGTGCCTTCTCCTTCTGCCGCAGTCTTGAAAGGGCTGAGATAAGCGGTGTTTCTGTGCTTGGGGACGAGATGTTCTCCGGCTGTTCTTCGCTGAAGGAGCTCATTCTCGACGGAGTATCGGTGATAGGCAGGAGATGCTTTGATGAATGCACATCTCTTACCTCCTTTGCTATGAAAAATATAAGTGAGATAGGGGAGCGTGCATTTGAACGATGTGACAGTCTGAGTGCCATAGACGTATCGGATACTGCAGTCGGCTATCACGCTTTTGCGGACTGTTCCGACCTTAAAAGGATAACTCTCACCTCCGGTACGGTCCTCGGAAGCGGCGCATTCACCGGCTGCACCTTTGCGGATACAGTCATTCTTGACGGTAACGAGTACGAGTTCTCCCGTTTTTCGCAGAGCAGGAATTCAACTGATAATGATCTTCCCATAAAGGTACAGGAGGTCATCGGCAGCGTATATTCATGCTTTGAAGTCAACAGGGACAGCATCATTAAATACCGTGGCGATGCGGTGAAGGTGCGTATCCCCGATGATATCGTGTCTGCGGAGGATGAGAGCTTCCGCGATCATCTGAGACTGACGGATATTGTTTTCCCGGAATGCTTCCGGTACAGCGGAAAACTCACCTTCGCCGGCACAGGCTGGCTTGAGAAAAAGCGCAGGGAAGGAAAATACAATATCGTGAACGGCCTTCTCATAGATGCTGCCTGCTGCGGTGAAACGGCTGAGATAGGCGAGACTGCCGGCCACATTTGCAGCTGGGCCTTTGCCGGAAATACAGAACTCAGAGAGCTTACAATGAAAAGTGACAGGATAGCCATTGATGTATTTGCATTCCGTAACTGCATAAATCTGAAAACGATACATCATTCCGACGGGCAGACGTATACTCTTGAAAAGTACAGTGATCTGACGGATAAGGAATATCCTGATATCGTCAGACGTATCTTCACCGAGTGCATCAACTGCTTCAAGCTTGGCGGGAACGGCGTTCTGGAGGAGAGTACAGGCAATATAAAGGATCTGGTCTTCCCCGGCGGTATAAGAGAGATAGCGGATCAGGTGTATATGGAATGCAACCTCCTTGAGACCATCATACTGTCAGAGGATACTGAGAAGATAGGAAAGTCCGCTTTTAAGAACAGCAAGTGGCTGAGGAGCGTAAAAAATGCCGGATCTGTCACAGAGATCGCATCTCATGCCTTCAGCGGATGCAGGAGCCTTGAAAGCATAGACCTTTCCGACAGCCTTGTGTCTCTTGGGAAGAGAGCTTTTGAGCACTGCTGTGAGCTCAGGGAGATACATATTTCAGACAAGCTGACCGTGATACCGGAAAAGGCATTTTTCAGATGCAAGAGCCTGAAAAGAGTTGTTATACCTGCTTCTGTCAGGGAGATAGGCTCTCAGGCATTTGCTTTCTGCACAGAGCTTGAGGAAGTTGTCATCACCTCCCCCGACACCGTTGTTGCCGATGATGCGTTTTTATGGTGTGATAAGCTATGAGATACAGAAAACTTGGAAACACAGGCCTTACAGTATCTGAGATCGGCTTCGGGACGATACCTGTACTGAGCGGAAATGTCCCCGTACTGCCGGAGTATTACAGCCCTGATGTGGATGAAGCTGTAGAGATAATGATGCACGCATACAGAATGGGATGCAATTTCTATGATACTGCGATACCTGAGGAATACGGGGATGCAGAATACAAGCTGGGAGTATTCGCACAGAAAGCGGGCAGAGAAAATATCATCATCTCCGACAAGGCAAGAGCTATGGACGGAAATGATATGTTCCGCGAAGTACAGCGTTCTGCGGAGAACCTTGGAACGAGACCTGACATCTACTTTGTTCATCAGGTGGATGAGAAGAACGTGGACGAGGTCTTCGGAAGGTACGGTGCACTTGACGCTCTCTGTGACCTGAAAAAAGCCGGCATAATAGGATACACCGGGATCGCCACCCATTATTACAGCGTTTCGGAGCGTGCTGCCCGTGATGACAGAGTGGACGTGATACAGACAAGCGGAAATATACTTGAACGCGGTATAGTTGACCGTATCGCCGGCAACAGTATATTCAGCGGCAAGGGGCTTATACTCAACAAGGTGTATGCGGCAGGATGTCTGCTGAGCGTATTCACCCCCGATGAGCTGATCGGCGGTGTGCTTCACTGGCCCTTCTCATGTGCCCTGATAGGTATAGGGAATATCCCACAGGCTGATGCGGCGCTGATCGAATATCCCCCTGAGGACTTTTCCTTTGATGAGGTCATCAGACGTTTGTCTGAGCGCTTTTCACCCATAGGCTGTACAAGGTGTCAGCGCTGTGTATGTCCGAAGGGATATGAGATACACATTATTCTCAGGCAGTACAACTACTATCATCTCGGTAAGAATCACTGGGCTCTGAAAAAGCTCAGGATGAACATAGACGAAGTATATGAGAGCTGCAGGAGCTGCACTGATATGCCCTGCATGAGAGACTGTCCGCAAAAGCTCATGATACCGGAGCTGACCGAACTGATATACGAAATGACGAAGGCTCTGTGACATGATCGCCGGAGCTTAACATACCTTACGGATAAGAAGAACGCTCCCACCTGTTACAGACGGGAGCGAGTTTTTGCACATGATGATATCACGGTATATACGGTATACCAAGAATAGATGCGAGCATCTGGCGAGCCATTGTCTTGTCATCACCGAAAGTATCTGACAGAAGATTATAGTATCCTCCGATCTCAGTGATATTCTTCGGAGCCTTGATACGGGTGTTACTGATGCTTTCAGAAGCCAGCTTCTGCGTCAGCAGGTCCCTGACTGTCTGATTGGTATCCTGTTTAAGTTCCTTTTCAAGAAATTTCACTAAAAGCACTTCGAGAGCACTGGATAAAGAGGAATATTCGGAAACCGTTTCTTCTGTAGTTTCCTCCTCAGTTATGATATCTTCATTGTATTCATCGGTATATTCAGGAGTCGGATCTTCAGTGGTCGTTTCATCGATAATATTATCAGGCATATTTTTTTCCTCCTTGTGATCATTTGTTATGCCGCTGGTTTTATGGTAGTTCTTCGTATTATTTGGTTTTATTTGCAGCGGCGATCTCAGCTTCAGCTTTTGCCTTTGCAGCTTCTGCTTCAGCTATTTTAGCGTCAGCTTCAGCTTTTTTAGCGTCAGCTTCGGCCTTTTTAGCCTCTTCCTGAGCCTGCTTGGTCTTTTCTTCCTCTTCTTTCTCCTTGCGCTTAGTCTCCTCTTCTGCATTCTTGGTCATTAAGGCAACAAGCTTATCAACAGCAGACTGTGCACTGTTGATATTGGAGTTTATTGCACTGCTGTTGTTTTCCATGCCTTTTGTAAGCAGATTAGACACAAGGTCGTGACCAGTCATGTCATTGAACTGAGGAGTCGGCCGTCCCATAAGAGCACTGAGGAGCAGTTTATTCTCTGCCGGCGATAAAGCCGATGGTCCGGTAAGATTAAGAGGATTTACCTGATTGGCCTTTTTTTCACTGAGATAATCTGTACTATCCAGGTACTCTTTATCTAAGGACATATGATCTGTTTGCAGATCGGAATCCTTCCAGTTCCAGAATCTTGTTATATCGATCTTTTCGCTGACATTGGTAGCTCCGAGGACTGCTTCACCGATCATACCCTCAGTCGGAACGGATATTACAGTTGAAGGCGAACGGAAGTTATAGGCGTGATAGCGATAGAGCGAATCCTGTATTTCAGCGGCCGTCTTTCCGAGCTTGCCGGCAAGACGTTCGGGGTAGGTAAAGGGGAAGAGGATGCAGTTCCCGTAGAATCCCATAGGCTTTTTTACATTTATGCAGTTGAGCAGAGGTATCTGCAGATCAGTCTTCTTGTCAACGTCAAAGTAGGTATCGAAATCCATATCGATGGTATACTGTTCAAGCATCATAGCGAGCTCATCACTGGTAAGGGACTGCCAGATCGCCTTGGAATAGCGGAAATTCTCAGAAACGATATGTCTGAATGTCTCCTCCATTCTCTGAAGATCCTTGATACTGAGCCTTGGACAGCCATTGTCGTAAGTGTAGGTGACTGCATTGGCTTTCAAAGGAACATTGTATATCAATGATGCCTTTGATAATTCTTCATAGTTTGTCGTTTCGAGCGTAACAACTGAATTGTCAGCTGTCGCTGTCGTGGTTCCTGTGTACTTATCAGGCTCATAGGAGTCGGTTTCATAAACACTTATCCTGAGACTGCCGAAGGAATTCAGCTCACCGGCAGTAAATGTAGCTATCGGATTAACAAACCATTCGGGGAGCCCCGATGCGAATTTAGCGATATTCCTGTCATCTTTGTCAAAATCAGTTGTATCCTTATAGCGGTTCTCCATCCAGTCCAGATATTTGTCGATGGCATTGTTTTCCCATTCCTCCAGAGCGTCTTTGTTTCTGGAAAGTTCATACGACCAGCTTTCCGGAATATCGTTTTTGATGACCAGACTTGCGATGTTGTCCTTCGTTGTTCCGTATGGCAGTCTGAAAGTTATCACTGCCTTACCGTTTTTTTCGGCTCTTGCAGTACAGATAGCAGCTCTGACTTCTTTCCTGCTATGAGGCGCTTTTTTGCTTACGGTTTTTTCGTCTTCGCCCGCTTTGATATAATACAGTTCCTCGTACTCTGTATATACGCTTCCGTTTACAGGATTGCTGCCGTTATTGAAATACAATGTAGCTGTCAGATTGTCAAATTCGCAGAATCCGCCTATGACAGTGATGGAATAGGTATCGCTGCTGATGTCAAAAGCCAGGCGGTCGACCTTGAAGTAGGGAAGGGTGTAGAATTTCTGTATCAGATCAAGACCGCTGCGGTATTTATACGGGAGTGTGTTCCGGAGGGTATCATAATACTGCATTATCCTCTCATAACGCTTGTTGAATGTTCTTTTTATATCCATGAACCGGGAGATCTCATTTTCCGCTGAATCATCAGACCAGGCAGCGAATTTACTGTAATAATCCAGATCCGGTTCTTCATCAGCCGGGAGGAAGCATACAGGATCCAGCGGCACATAGAGTACAAGGTCTACGCTTTCTATACTCGTTTCCAGTCTGAAACGTCTTACGACCTCCCAGTACTGTACAGTCATGGCGTGGGAGTGATTGTGGTTGGCTATGATCTTTGTTGCTACAGAATTGGATACATCGCTTGATGCGGAGGTAATGCTGACACGGTTTGCTTCCTGCAGCTTATTTGAAGCTCCTGCGAGCTTGTGGTTGAAGCTCTGTGCAGCCTGTGATGCTTCGTTATGATTGTTGGTCTGCAGCGAATGGGAGTTAGCGTTGCCCGAGGTGTGTGCATAACCGCCTGTAAGGCCTCCCATGATAAAGCTTACTCCTCCTGTCAGGGTGGCTCCGAAACTACCTGACTTCGAGGAATAGTCAGAGTGTGAGCTTCCTTCTGATTCCTGAGCCATGACATAATCATACATAGCCTGTATCTCGTCACCCTGCTCACGGCTCTGGGATTCGGAAACAGAATCCGTGCCGGTAGAATTATCGGTAATATTATAGGACTGGGATTTTTCTCTTATAATGAGCTTCTGTTCTTCGCCGGGAGCAAGTATCAGAGAATACAGCAGAGTACCGAGTGCAAAACCGTCAGGCACCCAGGACTGACGCATATTAAGGGTATATCCCATGCCAAGCGAGGAAGATTTCGGATAAGAGCCAGTCTTCCTGCTGAATCTGTCTCTGAAATCCGTGATATCAACAGGATGCGTGAGCTTTATCCTCTGTTTTAATGTCTGTGAGGTACCGTTATAGCTTTCTGCCGGAGGATCCACGGTAGGCTCAACGAGCCTTTGCAGCAGAGAATAGTTGTATACCCGAGAAGAAGCCCTGTCAGTAGGCAGCCATACAGCTCCTTCGTCCTCGCCCATGAGCTTGACGCTCGGAAGTGCCTTTGAATAATCTTCTCTGTAATTATTGAACAGCTCTTCGATGATGACAAAGCCTTCTTCATTATTCTTTGTACCGTAGCACCAGGCCATATCAAGCAAGGAGAGAAGATGAGACAGAGTTCTTTCATTTTCTTTGGTGGTAGGATCTGTGACAAATATTGAGATTATGAGTTCTCTGCGTTCGGATACCTTTTTATTGTAGGATCTTGAATAAGAGCTCCTGATCTTCTTGATATCAGTCTCTGTCTCGTCGAGACGTTTTATGATTTGATCTGCAAAGTCTTTCTTCTTATTGTATTCGTTGTTGTAGTATTGCAGCTGGAGGTGTAACTCCTTCTTTTTTGATTCAGTCAGGTTTTCTTTTTTCAGCTCTGCTTCGGTCGCACTTATCTTTGAAATGATAGAGCTCATTGAGTTCTGAAGGGTAATAACATCATCTGCGAGATCGATCATATTCTTCAGATCACTGATACTGTTATTCAGGTCGTCTATCTCCTGGAAGCTGTTGAGCAGTTCAGCCGTGGAGAGATGAGAGGCATCAAAATTATAGATCACTGAATCGCGGATGATATCTGAAGAGAGAACATTGAAGACCTGCTTGTTGCTGCCTCTGGAGAATGTGAATGTGAGGCATTCCTGCATACTGTATTTATCAGGGAGATCGATCATAAAGAGGCCTGTGCTGTCAGTATATGCTGTCAGCACATCGCTTTCATCTGTATCGGGATTAATAATACCCGTAACTTCCACCTTCAGCCCGGAGACCTGGATGGAATTGCCGGCCTTTTTATCATCCTTGCTGCGGAATGTAGCACGGCAGCAGAAATATTTCGGGAGCGGCAGAGCTATATTGATCTCACGGAGCGAGCAGAGGCCCTCGCTGATGATCTCGCTGTCGGTCTTTCTATCAAGTATCTCCATGATATTGTCATAATCAAAGAGATATGCAGGTTCAGTTTCATCAGTAACAATGATACAGTCATCATCGATCTTATCTTTGATAATGTCGATCAAAGCAGGAGGAAGATCGGGATAGACCGTTCCGAGGTTATCTGTGATAAGAGATTCGGGATTCATCCTTATGGCATTGTTCTTGAGAGCTTCCAGCAGTTCTTCTGTGATTTCCGGTGCTGATTCCTGCTTGTTAACGAGCTGCACATAGGATTCTTCCTTTATCTGGTATATACCTGTTGTAACTATTTCACCGTTGACATAGACGAAAAACTGGCTGCACGGAGTCGGCTTGTTTGCCTTCATGTAAAAAGAAGTGCCTATCGGAAGTTCTGATGTGACCGGCTTTGAACATTCACGGTCCTCGTAGAAGGAGATCGAATTGCTGGGATCAGCTAAAGTAAATCTCTGATTTCTGTTTTGTGAACCTTTTCCGAATATTGCTATTAAAATGTCTGCAAATGATATGAGATTATTTTCCTGCACTTGTCCGAGTTTCATTCTGACGGAGGGTTGACTCAGGACCAGCATAGAAAGTGATTCTGCATTAGCGCTTCCGTCTTCAGACAATACTATCTTGCTGCAGGTCAGCAGCTGGTCGCCGTTTTCCCAATCCAGCTTTTTCCCGGGACTTTTTCGTGAAAAAACTACCGGGTGTTTGATTTCATTCAGGCTCAAAGTCATGTTTTCAGAGCCTTCTATACTTCTGCGCCAGTTTGTCGGGATTTTAAAGGAGTCAGTTACCAGATAATACTGATCTTTGTTTCCCGAAATTGTTATAGAATTGGTTTTTTCATCATATTTGCAATTCGAAGAGACCTGTGAGGGAGGTGGATCTAATTCATTCTCAACTATTTCTTCGGCTTCATATTCAATGAACGGATGAGCATTTATTGCTGCCTGGAGGGCGTTCTTTGTTATGCCGGTGCTGATCCTTGCCAGGTCTGCGACGCTTCTGATGCCTGTATGTACAAGATAATAGGTAAGCTCGGAAGACATACCCTCAACGCGAAGAAGGTCTGCCTGTTTTACCCACAGATCAACACTTCTTTTCTCAACGCTCAGCTTCCGTGCGAGCAGCTGGCGCTGTTCGGGCGTTCTTCCGTTTTCGATAAGCTCTTTGCAGGTGTTGATATTACATTCCGTACTGAGCTGTTTCTTCTGTTCGATACTTATACCGTAAACTGGTATTGCTGATGGTTCCATAAGTATTACCACGCTTTCTTGATTGGTTTTTTGGTAAGTCGTCGGCGCGCCTGATTGTGTCGAAGTAAAGTGATGATGATATGTGTTATAGTATGTGAGAGCTGCATTCCTGCCACCTGCAGCAGGCAGAAATGCAGTTTATGATATAAAAAGGCGGATTATGCCGCTGCTGGCATGATGCACCTTTCATATACGCTGAACATTATGCTGCCGGAGACGGGAATATCTTCCCTTCCTCGGCATTCCTCTGCTTAATTTCACCTCCGGTCTGAATCAGATCGGAAATAGCAATAAACATTAATTGTTGATTTTTATTTCATTTTACCACATTTCATTTATAAAGTCATGGCCCAAGTAGGTCATCTTTAGTCCAAAATAATATCAACAGTTTTGTGCATGATCAACAAAGCGTCTGACGCCGTGACCATGCACATTACCGGCGGAAGACCTCTTTTAACGAACACTGCCCCCATAGGTCATACCTACGGGGGCAGTGTTATATACGATAGTTCCGGAAAGAAGTATGAGGAAGAAGGGCTTTCCTCAATGTGATTCATCTGCTGCCGTCACTTGCTGTCAGATCTCGCCGTGGTTGATGACAAGTCCGCCGCCTCTTGCCTCTATCGCAAGCTGGAGGCGGCTTCTGAAGCCTGTTTTTACGAGCATATCGGATATGTGGCGTTTTACGGTGCTTTCGGACATATACAGCCTCTGACCTATCTCCCTGTTTGAAGCGCCTGACATCAGCTCACGCAGCACCTCCATTTCGCAGTCTGTCAGTTCAGTGCTGACGATATTCCCGAACTGTATAACAGGCATATCCATAGGGTATATGGATTCTCCGGCCATGGTCCTGTCCATTATCTCAATAAGCGGCTGCTCCTGTACCTCCTTGTGCCAGAAGCTGTCTATGCCGATCTCTCTTGCCCTGTCGATATAGGAGCTTTCGGGCATGGAGGTCACAAGGAGTATCCTGACTTCCGGGCGCTTCTGCTTTATCTGTTTTGAAGCATCAAGACCGTCCATGCCTGTGCCCATGACTACATCCATTATCACAAGGTCGATGGTCTGCTCAAGGCATATCCTTACAGCCTCCTCTGCCGTACTTGCCGTTCCTGCTGTCTCATACTTTTCGGAGCTCTTTATTACAGTTTCAAACATCTGACGTATCATTTTCTGGTCATCGGCTATCAGTACCCTGTATGCCATTTCAGTATTCCTCCTGTGTATCCTCCGGCAGTCTCAGTATCATTTCAAACTGCGGAGCGCTGTTTATTGTCATATTTCCGCCTATGTATTCCGTTCTTCGCCTGAGATTGGCAAGTCCGCCTGTCTCTGTCACAGGGGCGGAGGGCGGCAGGCCATTGTTGGTGAAGCGTAAGACATATCCGTCCGGCGTCCGCTCTGAGGAGATATATGCGATATCGCCTTCGGCATGACGCAGGACATTGGTAACGTGTACGGTTATTGCTGAGTCAACTACTGATATCAGTTTTTCATCTTCGGGCAGCTTTCCGCTAAGCTCGATGTGTATGCCGAGACTGTCTGCGTGAGTAAGGCCCATAAAGCATGGTCCCAGCCATGCTTCACGCTTCTCGTCTTTCAGCAGAGCGATATTCCGGCGCCACAGTGAGAGCATCTCATCGGTGTCTGTATTCCCGGAGTCAGAAAGGTAATGCCTGGTCATGAGCAGCATTTCGCCGAAGCTGTCGTGTATGTGCATCTTGATATGCAAGGTCTCCCTTTCCATGGTGATGTACTCTATGGTGGAGTTGAGTGCCCTGAGCCTTGCGTTTGTCTTCCGTGCTCTTTTCTGTTTTTCGCGGAGCTCTTCAGTTAGACGGTATTCCTCAGTGTTGTCGAAAGCGATAAGCTCATGTATCGGTCTCCCGTCAAGGACATCCTCGCGGTGAATAAAGCTGTATGCCCTGCCGTCCTCCGAGCAGACAACAGGTGCTTCATTACCGGCGAATACTGTTTTCTGAAAGCTCTCTGCATCCATGATACAGCTGCCTGTCAGCCTGCAGGCGATGCTGTTCATCCGGCGGTTTGTCAGCTTTGTAAGACCGCCGTTCCGGTAAAAGCATATCCCAACAGGCAGCTCGTCCATGCACTCCTTGACGGACATCATCGTAAGGCTGCGGTTCCTTATCCTGATACAGCTTCTTATTTCAATGCAGGCCATGCCTGTAAACATAAGTGCAGCGAGCAGGGGGACAGCGGGATGTCCGATAAAAGTGCCGCGCTGCCTGAAGATCTGTTCCATCATTATCTGTACGAAGATCAGTGAGGCGAGCATTTCTGCAGCGGAAAGCAGTATCCTGACAGTTTTCCTGTCCCATAGAAGATGTATTATTATCATAAGGAAGAAGGTGAAGCAGCATATCAGCAGCCAGAGCGTCAATACGCCTGATATGCCTGACATGATGCTATCCATTGACTGCCCCTCCTGTCGAAAGAATGATATGCTGTATCTCGTCCTCTGTGAAGAAGTTGAGTGTCAGTTCGGACTCATTTATGCTGATTTTTCCGGTATCTGCTGCCTGATCCGTTTCTATGGAAAGCAGGATATCATCAGAGGGACATACCTTGACTGAGAGGGCTGCTTCACTGTCCATTACATCTTCGATCACAGCCTCAAACACATCGTATGCGGCGATGATGCAGCCTGATGGCAGTTCTCTTTCTCCTCCGACAGTCAGCTCACATACGATGCCGGGAAAGCCTGTCTGTTCCAGACTCTCCCTTATGGAGAGACAGAGCTCGTTAGTTGACATGGTGCTGCATTCGCTTGCAACAAGCATAAGATTTGAGCAGCGTTTGACGTATGTGCCGAGTAGCAGACAGCGCTCCATTTTTTTGTCAAGCTCACCGCTTTCGTTCATTATCCTGTCTATCTTCAAAAGCTGAGGACGGGTATGTCTTGCTATGTCATCATAGAGCCGGTTCTTTGTTTCGTATCTTACCTTTTCGGCAGTTATACGGTTCTCCTCTTTGATAAGAATGTTCTCGTCCTCTATCTGTCCGGTCACGTCCTCTATCTCGCGGTTGAGACGGTTCAGGGCAGATATGTCCTCACTCCATGTAACGCTGCCGCCCTTTATGGCGGAGGTCTTACGTATGAAGTCGGCATTTCCTTCGGTATCGGAATATCCGGCTGAATAATATACTGTCTTCCCGTCAGTACTCTTCATCTCAGCATTGATATGTGTCCGCTCAAAAAGCCGGTTGTATCCTGTGTTTGAGGGTATCAGACCGATGGTTATGCATCCTTCCCACAGTCCAAGATAAAGTATGAGGTAGACCTCCTGTATATTGTAGAGCTTTACGCCGTTCACAGACGGAGAATTACCTCCTGAACAGTAATAGATGATTATCAGGATGAGGGCGGCAGCCGGTGGGATGATGGGGATATACCATTTTCTCCGGCACTGTGAGAGCTTGCACTTTTTTATGAGTATTACAAATGAGTTCAGTGTAGCCGCAAAAGACCAGACGAAAATAACATAGTAAAGCCAGTGGTAGCTTACATGGTCGTTTCCATCGTATCTATCTCCGAATCCGAGTACGAAGTGATGCAGGTCATTTGTGAGAACTCCGCATATCAGGATACCTGTCACGCCCCGGAGCAGCCTGATGAGCAAAGGCATTTCTTCCTGTTCATCTCTGCTGACACAGTATGCCGCACTGAGGGAATGCATTGGCATCGCTATAAATGAGACATAGTACAGGTAATAAAGATAACGGCCTGCAAGAGCGGAATGCTTAAAAAGGAGCCACCGGCATATCCTTATTATGAACAGTATCAGCAGGAATACAGCTATCATAACTATATTCCGCCTGATACGTTTATGAACAATCCTTTGTGAAACAGTCGCTGCCCAGCTGATGATGATAAAGCAGTGCAGGATAGACGACGGAGTGTGGATACAGGCCGGAAACCATGAAAAATGAGATATTATATTTATACTGTATGTGATAAGAACAGCTATGAAAAAAGCTGTGTAATAACGCGTTTCCGTTTTGCTCATATTAAGCAATACGCAGACCTCCTGTCCTTGTTGATAGTTATGCTGCAGTGTATGGGTGAAGTGTTGTAGTGTGGTGCTTTGCTGGAATTGAATGGAAGAGTCTGTGCTTATGCCGTATCCTGTTGCAAGAGACTTCTGAATGGATATCTGCTCTGACTATAGCTGATGCCTGCACAGGGCTCAGACATCATAACAGGGGAGCAGTACAGCTCCCCTGCAAAAGAATTCAGATTAGCCCGAAGTGACGGAGAGCGTTGTAGATGCCGTCCTCCATGATCGGTGTCGTGATGTAGGAAACATAGGGATAGATAGTTTCCGCGCCGCCCATCGCGATGCTGTTGGGCACTGCCTGAAGCATGGGCAGGTCGTTGGGACTGTCGCCTATGGCATAGGCATTCTCAGGGGCTATGCCGAGCATACCGAGTACTTTATCTATGGCAGTAGCCTTGGAATAGCCCTTCGGCACATTTTCATAGAAGCCGCGGCCCCGGTCTATGATATCAAAATTCTCAGATATCACTCGGCGGAAGAGCTCCATATTCGCCCCCGGATTGTCCCATATAACGAACTTGTCGAAGCTGAAGTCCGCATCCTCCGTCTGTCTGTCGGTGGGGATATTATTGCTGAGGAAGGAATTGCGGAAGTATTCGACCTCCGGGTTCTGCACGGCCTTGTCATCGAAGAACAGTGCATCACGACGCTCATAGACCGGTGTTACGCCTGTGCTCCTCAGGAAATCCGCTGTTTTCCGGCAGAAATCCTGTGTGAGCGTTCTGTACAGCAGTACCTCGCCCCGGTACTCGATATAGGTGCCGCAGCCGCAGAGCAGGCCGTCAAAGCCGAGTTCACGGACTGAGGGAGTTACATTGAACTCAGTTCTGCCAGTATTGATGAAGGTGAGGTTGCCCTTTTCACGGGTAAGGCGTATAGCTTCGCGGGTGCTTTCGGGTATGAGCTGTTTTTCATCCTCAGTGATGAGGGTGCCGTCTATATCAAAGAAGATTATGCTTTTCATTTCTATCCTTTCAGAGGTCATATTTCCTGTATGAGCTTCCATAGCTCCAGGGCAGTCTCCTGATTCACGCCTGCCGCAGCGGCAAGCTCTTCAGGAGAGGCGCTTTTCAGATTATCCTTCGTCCTGTATTTCAGCAGCAGCTTTTCCGCCTTTTTCTGACCGATGCCCCGTATGGTGGTAAGCTCCGAGGCGTAGGTCTTCTTCTTGTGGCGTGAGTGCATGAAGCTGACAGAGAAGCGGTGCACCTCGTCCTGTATCTGTGTTACAAGGTTGAATGCCGCCTGCAATTCGTTTATCTGTATTTCGCTGCTGTCGGCAGCGATAGCCCTTGTTCGGTGCTTGTCGTCCTTTACCATGCCGAATACCGGGATATCAAGGCCGAGCTCCTCCACAAGGGGGGTGATGGTGTTTACGTGTCCCTTGCCGCCGTCAAGGAGGATGAGGTCAGGGGTGCGGGTGAAGTACTCATCGCCCTCGCCTGTGAGTATATGCGTCAGTCGTCGGCGGAGGACCTCGTACATACTGCCGTAGTCGTTCTGATGCTCCTGTTCCTTGACGGTAAAGCGCTTGTAGGCCTTTTTGAGAGGCCTGCCGTTCTCGAATACTATCATGCCTGCGACCATGGATTCAGACGAGAGGTTCGAGATATCATAGGCCTCGATGTACTTCGGGGGAGCGGAAAGACCGAGCGCCTTCCCGAGCTGTTCGAGAGCGATGACCTCACGACCTGTCCGGCTGCTTTTCAGGGCTGCATACTCGGCGCTGTTGTTCTTGGCAAGGCGCAGAAGCTCTGCGAACTTTCCCTTCTGCGGTACTGTCAGTCTGCCGTTTTTCAGCTCTTTGCCGGACTGCCTTGCGAGCAGCTCCTCGATGAGGGCGCTCTCCTCCGGGATATGGTCGGCGGCTACTATGCGGGGGATATCCTCGCGGCCATGGTAGAACTGCACCATGAACTGTCCGAGGATATCGCCTGTCTCCTCGAGACCGGAACGTCCGAGCTCAAAGACTGTCTTGTCTCGAAGCCTGCCGTCACGGTATATGAGGACTGAGATATAGACTCCTCCTGTGTATTCGGCTGTCCCGATGATATCGGCAGAGCCCACACCGCTGTTCATCATCTTCTGCTTTTCTGCTGCCTTGCGGACGGAGTTGATACGGTCACGAAGCACAGCTGCCCTCTCGAAGTCGAGTGCCTCCGCGGCATCGTTCATCTCCTGTTCCATACGCTCTACGGACTGTGCGCTGCCTGATTTGATGAAGTCCACGGCATTCTCAACAGCCTTCAGGTAATCTTCACGGCTTATCTTACCTCGGCATAGTCCCATACAGTTCTTGATGTGGTAGTTGAGACACGGCCTGCCCTTGCGGAAATCCCTCGGGAACTTCCTGTGGCAGGTGGGGAGCATAAATACGCGGTTAGCCTCATTGACGGCCTCGCGGGCCACTGAGCCGCTCATATAAGGCCCCAGGTAGGTACCCGGAGCCTTGTTGTTCTTTTCTGATGTGATGCGTGGATATTCGTCGTCAGAGATGCGGATATAGCTGTATCCCTTGTCATCCTTTAGGAGGATGTTGTATTTCGGCTTATGCTGTTTGATAAGGCTGCATTCCAGCACAAGAGCCTCCAGCTCGCTGTCAGTGACGATGAAATCATAGTCCCATACATTGGAGACCATAGCAGCCACCTTTGGAAGATGGTCGGGATTCTCACGGAAGTAGCTTGTAACGCGGTTTTTGAGATTTTTGGCCTTTCCGATGTAGATTATGGCCTTTTCCTTGTTCTTCATTATGTATACACCGGGGGAGGAGGTCAGCTTTGAGGTCTTCTCCCGGAGGTATGGCAGTCTCGGATTCATGCGGCCTCCTTATTGCCTGTCGTAGTATTTCTTTCCGGAGTTCGGGCGGAAGTAGGTGCGTATAAAGCCGTCCTTGGAGAGCACTACGAATTCGTTGGTATCCTCGATGTAGTAGATGTAGTCGCCGTCCTCGGCCTCGGTCTTGGTCAGCGCCTGGGGGTTGTTAATCACGTCGCTGGCACCCTTTTCGTACTCCTTGGCATCTGCGTAGCCGAATTCCTTCTTGAACTCGCCGCCGTGCTTCTCCCAGTGCTGGTCAAGGAGCTTCTTGCTGCGGAAATGGTACTCAACATAATTCTGGTCATCCCAGTCGGTCCAGCTTTCGGCAGCAGCTTCCGTGGTGGTATCTGTCTGCGGAGCTTTGGTGGCTTTCTGTGTTTTAGGTGTCTTGGTGGCTTTAGGTGCCTGAGTAGTTTTTGCAGGTTTTGTGGCCTTTTCCTGAGCCGCGGTAGTCTTAGCCGGCTTTGTGGACTTCTCAGCCGCCACTGTTATCTCCTCTGAGGCCTCTGTCGCAGCCTCAGTCTCTTCCTCGCACTGAGTAACAATCTCAAGGGAGAAACCGTCATCCGGCGCAATGGTAGTGACCTGTAATCCGTAGTCAGGCTCAGGCTTATTCCGCTTTCCGGCAGCAGTACCGACAACATAGCCGATAACGAATATTACAGCGATACAGGCAAGTATTGCCGCAAGTTTTTTGTTATTCAAAAAGATCCCTCCGTTTTCATCGATTTCGTTACTACAATTATAATGGATATACGTGACTATGTCAAGCGCCCGACATCTTGTATCGTCCGTCATCATCACCAGATACCTGAATAATGATAATTATGTGAAAATACCTGTTAAGGCAAAATTAAGAAAGAATTAAGAAGTACGCTGTTTCACCTCTGCTCCCGCACCGGAAGATCCTGCTCAGATGCCTGTATTTCCTGCTTTGTAACCTTTAGTTACCGCCTTATGACCGGCCTGCAAATTCCCTTTAAACTACATGAAAAACAGGTGATAAACAGGCGAAAAAACTGTAAGGACTTGAAAAATAAGGGATTTTATGGTAGAATTACTGTGAGCGCATGACGCTTTATGGGATATTCTTACAGGGGGAATGATTTTTGAAAAGAACTCTCGCCGCAGCCGCGGCTCTCATACTAACCGTCCCGTTCATCACCGGCTGCAGCTCCGGTGAGCAGGCCTCTGCACCGGAGACTGTCTCCGCTGTGCAGGATGTATCGCCTGTCATCGATTTCTCGGCCGGCTACATATCCATAGACGATCCCGCTGAACCTCCGCAGTACCCGAAGAGCTACTACCCCTCCAGCCGCAGCATTGTCGGCAGGATAAACTGCTGTTTCGACGTTCCGGCAGGTTTCCGGCGCACCTTCGAGGACGAGAACAGCTATCTCGTGCAGTATTCCGATCCCTCCGGCGTGAACATCATTACCGCCGAGAGCTGGAACGGATATACCTACGACGAGGTATATCAGGAGATGAAACATTCTCTTTCCGGCCGCTATTCGCCCGAGAATATGAAGACCGAGGAGAACGTTACAGTCGGAAAGTACGATTACCGCGCCCACTGCATAAGTCTTATCAATGACAGCGGCACTATGAAGAAGAATATGATGATATGGATCATCGACAAGCCCGTCGAGGACGATGAATACGAACGTGATTCCGACGGAAGCTATGTATACGAAACAGACAAGGACACGGGGGAGCGGGTGAAGAAGCTCACCGCCCGCTACTGCTTCACCTTTGCCGTTGAGTCGGCAGAGGAGAACACAGAGGGCATGATGAAGACAGCGCTCAGCTTCGTTACTACCCGTGAAGACATGGAAAAGGAGGGCATCTACCTTGGATAGAGCACGCAAGAACGGCATCCTCAGGATACTCTGGTTCTTTGCCGGAGTCATGGCCATGATCTTTATCTGGTCACGTCCGTCGGATGTTCCTTATTTCCCGGCACAGTCTCTCTCCGCAGAGCAGCCGGCACCTGTACTGCCCGCTGACGGGGACGGCTCCGTTATACTGGGCGACCTCAACAAGGACGGCGTGCTCGACGCCGCAGACGTACTCGCATTACAGAACCTCTACCTCATCGGAACAACTGATATAAGCCAGGAGGAACAACTTCAGATGGCGGATATTAACGCTGACGGGCTCATAGACACCTCCGATACGGCACTGCTCACAGCTTACATAACCGACAATACCATAGATCACGGCAGCGTATCCCTGCATGACTATGCGTCCGGCTACTCAGGTTAAGCACATCAAGGAGAACGAAATGACCGTAAAAAGAACGATAGCCGCACTGACGGCCATAGCAGCCCTGACAGGAACCTGCGGCTGCGGAAGGACCGTCCGTCAGGCTTCACCGGAGCCTCATCAGATAGAGGGCAGCGTGGATATCAGCTTCTTCACCGAGGAGCATATCCCCGAACCTGAGCCCCCTCTGCCGGAGGATCCGCTCTATGATACCGTGATAAGCGCCAGAAACGGCGTACCCCTCGCACAGCTCACAAGCGGAAAATGGGAGCGCACAGAGCTGGGCAACAGCTTTCCGCAGCTCGTTGACAGCATCACGGAAAACGCTGTGGCAGGCCCGGGGATCACCTATGACCTTACACTCGATACAGACAAGGGAAAGCGCATCCTCGACAAGCTCACCGGCTATTCACGCAACAGCGGACAGGGCATCGAAGGCTGTGTCATAGTCTCCGAGCCGGACGGTACTGTGGACGCCATAGTCAACAGCGCACCGCACATGAAGCCTGCCGGGCCCGGGGAGGATGAGAGGGAGATACTGAAACAGAACGACTACTTCTCCACACCTCAGCTCATAGGCAGTACCGCAAAGATACTCGTTTCCGCCGCCATGCTGGAGACCGGAGCGGAGCAGCATTACTCCGATCCCGGAGCCCTGCATATCTATGACCGGGATTTCAGTAACTGGGACGTTGACGGCAGGGGTTACGGCTACAACGTGGAGCGTGACCTCTTCGGCGGACAGGCCGACGGCACCTACTACAGCTTCGGCGCCTTTGCCTTTTCCAGCAACACCTACTTCATCAACGCCCTCAGGACTATGGGGTATGATACCTTTGCGCCGGTATACAACAAATACTTCGGCTTCAATTCCGACGGCAGTCAGGTAAAGGGATATATCCTCGGCACGGACTGGAAAAAGATAGTACAGCCCGACCTGAGCTGGCTGAAGGCTCAGGAAGAGGACAGCGACGATACAAGGAACGTCCGTGACCGTCAGACCGCAATGTTCGCTATCGGAATGTGCAATTCCGACGGCATCGATGAAAGAGTCTCCCTGATGTACATGAACGCTGTAACAGGCGCTATCGCCAGCGGACAGATGCACTCTCCGCGCATAAATACCGCAACAGACGTACAGACAGTCCCCGGCACAGAGCCTCTTCCGGACGCCGTAAGGGACGGTATGTGGTCACTGATGTACGAGGACGCCATATATTCCAGCTGTGCCCCTGCGGACGGCTACGATTTCTATATCAAGACCGGTTCTGCAAGTACATGGTACGTTGAGGACGGCGTGGAGAAGCCCCTTGAATGCCTTACCATAACAGGCTTTATCGCACAGGGCACGACTCCGCTCAAGGTCATAACCCTCTTCGTCCACAACGGCGCAGATTTCGCAGAATACTTCACTGACGAGAACGGCAATACCCAGTGCTCGATATATGCCTCGAGCTTTGTGCCGCTCTACCGTGAGATAGCAGCCATAGCTGCGGAAACGGGGGGAGCAGCATGATACTGACACTGTTTTTCGCATTGATGATAGTACTTATTATCGGTACATTCGTATGGACGAGGGGCATCAGATACCGCACAGGCCTCCATATCCACATGAAGCTCGGCGATTCGGAGATCACTCCCGTTCTCTCCGACAAGGGACAGACCATGTTCGATATCGGCGGAAAGACCGGTATGCTACTGAGGGGCGACAAGGGCATTGTACAGATAAGCTACGGCGATACCGACGAGGATCTCCGCTGGCTGAGAGGATACCGCTACGGCGAAGGCTCTCCGAAGCTGCGGGTGTTCGGCACTACCATGAACAACCGTATGCCTTACCGCCGCTTTGTGATACTCATCACTGCTGCCGTTCTGGTCATCGGCTTCATTGCCTTCAGTATATTCCGCATGACAAAGGTGAGCGCACTCCTCGGCCGTACACTCAGCACGGAGGTGCAGCACTCCGCATCTGCTGACGTCATTGAGGACAAGGACATAACGAGCATACTCATAGCAGTCACGGACGAGAACGGCACACCCGGTCTCATAAAGACGGCAGTTTTCAACAGGCGCAGCAAGTCAGTCAAGCTGCTCACACTTCTCGGCGATACTCAGGTATCCCACGGGGGCAGGCTCTGCCGGCTTGCAGATATACCCGGTCAGGAGCTCTCCTCCGCAGTCGAGGACGCCTTCTCAATAAAGGTGGATGAGACTCTCATAATGGATGACAAGGCCTTCGTGAGCGCAGTGGACAGCCTCGGCGGCATCACTGTATCCATGACGAGACCGGAGGCCGTACAGACAAATGAAGTGCTTTCCGGCAGATACGGCGAGGACTGTACTCTCCTTGATATACCGCGTCTGTTCTCCGACGACGAGGAGACAAGGCGTGTACGCTGCGACGGAAAACAGGCATGGTGCTTCAGCTCTGTTACCTCTGCGGGAGGACAGCGTGACAGCGACTATGTATGCACAGAGCGTGAGGACAAGGTGATAAATGCCATAGCTACACGCCGCAATCTTTCAAGGTTCCTGCTCTCGACTTCACACTTCAATGATGCGGCTGACGGCACCGCAACGAGCCTTTCCACCTTTGACCTCGTTAAGCTCAGCTTCGATACAGCGTCATACTGGCGTGACTACCGGGATTCCTACAGGAGCGCCGGCAGCATACGTCTGCCTGTGAACTGTCAGGAGCTCTATGATACAGACGGCACACGCACTCTCTATACCTATCCTGCCCAGCTCAGACAGGCAGTGATAAGGATAATCTGCTATGATATGAAGGGGTGAGAAGATGACAGAAAAGGAAATAATGAACACAGCAGTATCCGGCGCACGCAATCTCCGCTCCGATATAATGTGGGCAATAAAACAGTTCAAGTACCTTATGTACTTTTTCGCACCGGAGGTCATCCTTCTCGTGACCTCGGTCATATATTTCGCACGCAACTCGCTGCTCTCCTCTCCGCTCTATGCGGCGGTATTCATACTGTTCCTTATCGTAGGCATAGCTGTCAAGGCTGCATCCCTCAGTTTCGGAACAGGCCTTACCGGAGACAGTCTCGCGCTTGCGGTCATAGCCTTCTTTACCGGCATGACGGAGCTCGGGGTGTTCTTCCAGCTCTACATACGTACCCTGACAGCCAACGAGATAAGAAAGCTCGTCCTTCTCTTCGCCGGTTCGGCGTTCCTGTGTGCGGTCCTCGCATTCACGGCAGTACCGGCGCTGAAGTCAAGGGCAGAGTCCTTCCGTCCGCTGAGAGCCATCCTGAAACGCATGAGAGCCGCCAGAGCAAAGGACGAAAGGGTATACTGGGCTTCTTCCGGAATGCTCATCGCCTTTATCGCTGTCCTGATGCTGTTATTTGCGGCAACACTGTTCCGCCACAACTTCGGCATACAGCTCAGGCTTATCGAGACTGCCAAGTTTATGGCAGTCATAGCCATAGCAGCCCTTGAGACAGCCCCCGGAAAGAGCAGGAAGGATATCGCCAGCTTTATGATAAAGAATGCGGTATTCGCCGTAACAGTACCTGTAATGGGGGCGCTTGCCTTCACAGGTGAGTTCGGCACGCTCATGATACTTCTCTTCTTCTTTGAGACAAGCCTGCTTCTCACCGGAAAATACAGGCTCGCCGCTCTCACTGCAGTGATATGCATAGCCGGAGCAGCAGGCATCTTCTTCTTTGCCGATAAGACGAGTCATGTTTACCAGAGACTTTTTGATATCACAGCCTTTGACCAGGTGAACCTCGTCCGCGAGGAGCTGGGCGAAAGGACATATATATGGCCGAACCCCAACCGCTATGATGTCTATATCGGCGGTGAGCTCGCCACACGCTGTGAGGATTTCAGCTTTCTGAATATGCTGACAGTCCTCGGAAAGCTGGCGGCAGTCATCATACTTGCCGCCTATCTTGCCCTCACACTTATCCCCGCAGTAAGGCTCGCTGCCGTCAGGGAGAAGACCTTTACGGAAAGAGCGGGCTTTTACGGTGCGGTCATGCTGCTCAGCTCCTGCGCAGTACACTGCATGGCAAACGTGGCAGCATTCTTCTTCACCGGCGTAGGTCTTCCCTTCGTCAGCGACGGAATTACTAATCTCATATTCTCAGTGATATACGTCTGCCTTATCGCTCTCTCACTGAGCCGCAGAAAGGAGTCGGTCTATGAAACAGCTGAAGAAGCCTGACCTGTCATCGGCAAAGGAGCGTGTCCGCTCAGCACCGACGGCGGCCGCAGCCATAGCTGTTGGAGCGGCTGTGTTCTGCTTCACCGCATGGTACAGCTTTTTCCCGAAGGCACCGCTCTTTGCGGTCAACGAGGCTGACGGGATATCCTCTGACAGTGCAGTATCAGAGGCGCTCGCCGCCATGAGCCTTGCACGCAGCAATCTCCGCAGCGAGCACTACGCCGCAAAGCTCACGGGAAAGGGTTACAGCTATTTTCCGCACCGCAGCGGCATCTACGACTATGCCGGAGGTCTCTGCTATGACAGCACCACGGCGGTGAACGAGATAAGCTCCGTTTCATCCGCAAGGAGCAGGGCGATGCTCTGCCGCTACCTCTACGGTGATGTCAACGCAGGCGGCCTTGAGGGCTATCTCCGCTACGACAAGGGCACAGGCGAGGGATGCAGCGTAACTCTTACCCTTCGCCCTCAGCTGGAGGAGAGCATCTATATGCTGCTGAAATACAACGGCATACTTGGCGGCTGCATCATACAGGACGTTGATACAGGTGAGATACAGACCATGTGCGCCACCAGCACCACCGGCATTGACCGTGAGGTAAGCGGCTGCACACAGTTTGAGGCCAATATCTCAGCCACTGTATTCGACAAGATGGGCATCACACCCGAGGAGGCTTCATCGGCCTTTGATTTCCGCCGCAGCTTCACATTGGAGCATGACGACGAAAAGGGGGATATGATAGCGTCCTACGGTTTTATGACAGATTTCGGAGTACTCTCCGAGCCCGCAGCAGATGACGGAAAGCCCCTGCCAAAGGAGGAGGCTCTTGCAAAGCCCCTTGCTGAAGGATATATCAGTCCGCTCCACCTGTGCAGCACAGTACAGCGCATCTGGTCGGGAAAGCATTCTCTCCCGGTTATCACATCATCGGTGACTGACGCTGACGGAACACCTGTTGCACTTCCTGCATATACGGCAGAGGAGCTGCCCCAGGAGGTCTGCGAGCGTGCGAGGGGACTGTTCTCGCCTGTCGCAGGCATCGAAGCCGATATGCGTACCGTAAAGAACACAGGCGACGGGGTGAAGTATACCGCAGGCATCATTACCGTTCCCGGCGGCAGGAGCAAGGCATTCGTGCTTTACAGTCAGGAGGACGCAAGGATAAACCTGCTCGCACCCTGCATAGCCTATTTCATAGAACATTCTGAGGAGGTCAACTGATGGCAAAGAACAAAAAACGCACAGGAGCATTCAGAACGATACTTCTGATGATCGTTGTTGCTCTCATTTCTCTTGCCGGAGCGGCGCTCCATGCCGGTCTTTCCACCGGCTACGTCACAGCAAACTACACACTCAGGGACAGCCTGCCCGCACTTTTTGACAGGGACAGGTCTGCTCCGCTGTTCACCATACTGAACCCGTCTGATAGCCGCTATACCTCTGCTCATAACGCATTCCGCACGGCATTCGGCCGGGATCTGCTGTATATATGCCTGTTCTTCGGCGTGGCTATGGTGATATATCTGCTCATCACATTGATCGGCAGCTGGGTAAGCTCAGTGAAGGGCGGCCGCAAGCCTGCACCCAAGAACACAAATGCACAGAACACACAGCAGCGGCCGGCAGTACCGCCCCAGCAGCCCTACGGTCAGCCCGTATCGCCATACGGCCAGCAGGGATACAGTCCATACGCCAATAACACCGGTTACGCACCACAGGGCGGATATGCGCCCCAGAGCCCATACGGACAGCCGGCAGGCTATGTTCCGCCTCAGCCCGTTTCTCAGCCCGCAGCTCCGGCACCTGCACCCAAGGCTCCCGAGGTAGTCGCATCGGGAAGCAGCGGTACAGGCTCAAGGGGAGCAAAGACCATGAAGCTCCGCCGTGAAGCCATAGCCGAGAGAGCGGCAGCATCAGCAGCTGCACCCGTACCGGAGCCGGTGATACCCGAGCCGGAGGAGACAGGCATAGCAGCCTTCCTCAGGCACGCTTCTATCATCGTCTATACCGATATCCGTGAGAACGGCAGGACAGTCCGCTACTACATGGCAAGCACCGTTCCCGATACTGACAGCAAGGAGTTCCAGAACGACAAGATACGCCAGTTCATGCAGTTCAACAGAAAGAATGCCATATTTGCCGCCTCCGACGGCAGCGGCAGGCTCCGCACCGATCTCCGGTTCCCGAAGAACCTGAGGCTCCAGTACAGCGAGGAGAACAACATCTTCCAGCTTGCCTGCGGCGAGCGTGCCATAAGTGCAGACAACACAGCAGCGGTACAGTCCGTTGATCTGGTATATTACGAGGAAAACGAGGCATACCGAGAGAGGTATGTCCGCGACGTTACGATGTTCGGTCAGGATTACCACGTCGAGATAGCATACTGAGGAGGGGAAGGGAATGAAATACTGTCCATACTGCAACGACGACAAGGAAGGTCTGCGTTTTGCACTGACAAGAGATGACCTTCTTCTCATGTTCAACGAGGATGAGCTTGCAGCCAAGAAGGAATATCTCATCGATCCCGTGCTCTCCGGAGAGGACGGAACACTGAAGAAATACGGTATCGACGCATCCGGTGACGAGTGCCTGCGTGTACTTTTCAGTCAGGACATAATACCCGATATCATACGTGACAAGGTGAGCGTACAGCCCGTATCAGCGGCGAATATGCGCGATCATGTCTCCATTGGAGGCTATGTGGCCGATATAAGGAGCAAGGGTGGTCGTCCCACTCCGCTTATGACCGTAGCCTGCGGCAACTGCCACCTTATCCTGCCGAATGAGTACGCAGACGAGAACGGCCCCGATGCCAACGGCAAGAGCGTTAACATCTCACTTATATCCAACGTCGGCGGCAGCAAGACCGCTCTTGCGATCTCCCTCTACTACCGTTTCAAGGAAAAGGGCAACACGATTAATATGGCGGAGCCCTTCTTCAACAGCTACTACAAGGGCCTTGAGGCCATGCTCGCAAAGCGCATGGCACCCGGAGCTACACACGGCTCGAAGACGCCTTGTCTTACCATAAAATTCCGTAACAGCAGGCGTGAGATAACCGATATCCACATTACCGATACCGCAGGTGAGATACTGGGCAAGGATCCGGAGAGAAAGGATATAGTCGGAGAGGTCAGGGACTTCCGTCCGGCCGTTGAGTCGGATATGCTCATAGTTATCGTAGACAGCGACGACAAGAGCCGTATCTCACTTACAAGACTTGAAAGCTACCTTGAGGAGCTTAAGGTCAAGCTGGCCGGAAAGACCAAGCCCACAAAGATCATACTCTGCTTCTCGAAGTGCGACCGCTATCCCGACCACGCCGCAGCCAGCATGATAACCGATTATCAGGGCTGGAAGGACGAATGGAAGAAGAAGGGACTGGAGTATGAGAACCTTATCAATCTCCGCAAGCACCTTATGTCGGCGGACGATTCCTACTTTATGACAGGCCAGTTCTACGAAAAGGAGCCGCAGAAGCCCTCTGCTGTTGAGTACATCGAGGAATTCATTGACGGCACAGAGGAGCCCGGCTTCGATATCGACATTGATATCCCCGTAGGCGAGGAAAGCCCCGCTCCGGAGGCTGCTGTGGAGAGCTCAGCTGAGACCGCACCGGAAACTGAGCCGGAGGAGACGGCAGAAACAGCAGAGCCCGTTACAGAGCATACGGACGAGGCAGAGGATATCGATACTGTCCACTACCTCCGCTCACTGAGGGTATGCTGCAACGAGATATCAGACTATACAGTGAAATATGCCTGTGTTGCGCCTTTCGGAACTGACGTTTCCGACAGCCGTCTCAGGAAGAAATATGCGCCCATGTATATCGAGGATCTCATCGAGACCATTAAAGTCTATGGAGGTATAAAGTAATGAAACTGCTTTACACAAGACCTTCAAAGGACGCCGGCTGGTCATGGCTGAGAGACGACGGACGCACCCAGGCCGATAACAGATATCAGTCTCTCGTTCCTCTGCTGATGAGGCTGGAGGAAAGACGCAGTGCTTATTTCGTCTGCACCGAGGATCACAAGGTCCTTGAGATATACAAATCACACGGCAGGAAAGTGGACGAGAGAGAGAACTTCGTCTGCACCGTTGAGGAGCAGAAGACCGCTCCGGACGAGGAATACGGCAGAAAGCTGATACTTGCTCTCCTGCACAACAGCGGCAGCTTTTCTGTGCCGGAGGACAAGCTCCTTCCGGCTATGACATACGCCTGCCGGAGACTGCCCTCCCGCTATGCAAGGCGCATACAGCTCTGTGAGGAGGATTTCCCCGGCATGATGACAGCCGACCTTCTCAGGCACGATGTACCGCCGGAGGAAAAGGTGCCGGCAGACAGCAGTCACTGGATAATGTACCTTCCTCAGTTCGGCGACGGAGAGGAAAGGCTCGTTGACAGGCTCTGCCGCGACAATTCAGGCTATGTACCGGAGCATATGCTCCAGTTCTTCGCCTACCTTAACGGAGCACCCTTCCGAATCGAATGGCAGAACTCCTTTATCCGCTTTTTCAGCGGTTCGCCGGATATCAGCTTCGGACTGGTAAGGAACTTCATAGATATGATACGTCCCTCCATAACCGATCCCCTCGACATATTCGGAATGATACGCAACTATCCCGCAGAGGCATGGCGTGATCTCTGGGTAGATGTTTCCCGTGAGCATTTCGCAGGCGGTCCAAAGCCGGAGCAGAATATGTATGAGCTCTATCAGAAGCCTCTCGATTCCTACCCTGCGCGCTTCCGCATGGCGGTAAGGAACAATATAGCCCTTGGTATGCCTCTTGACGATGCCACGCCGGAGGATCTCTACCGCATCTACTGCGACGCCGTGGATATGGAGGTGCCGACGCCCCTGCTGCTTGCAGTCCTCGGCCGTGACGAGAACTCAATGTCCATTATCGGCCTTGTATCGCCGGATTCCGCAAATGTCAGCGGTATCGTGCCGGCAGTCCTCTACCTCTACGGAGAGCTCTCCATGAAGGACTGTATAGAGCTCTACGGCGACAGGCAGCTTGCAAAGACAATGACCGAACACGTAACGGAGCTCTGTCTCCCGCCGCTTCTCCAGAAGAAGGCATTGAAGAAGATAACTGCGCTTATCAGTAAGGAGTGATGACAATGAAGAAACGGATGACAGCGGCCGTGCTTGCTGCACTTTTCCTGCTCAGCGGCTGCGATTCCCTCGGAGGCGTCATAAGCAATAATCCTCCTGTAGAGGTCAGCGACAGCGAAAGGGCAGCCCTTGCGAAGAAGCTGAAATATCTGCCCCTTACGGAGCAGCTCTACGGTGTGGACGTGACTGATGAGCAGATAGACAGCCTCGATCAGCAGTTCACAGCAAAGGAAACGGAGTATGACGCAGCTCTCAGCGCAGCGCTGGCTGAAAGACAGGCCTTCTGTGAGACCACATTTCTGAAACAGACCTCAGTGCCGGAGCTCAGCAGCTATTCTCCGCTCACCTCGGTATTCTACCGGAACGGCGCTGATATAAAGATCAATCCGGTGGTGCTTGCAGACCTTCTCACGGAGAACGCACGCATCAGCAGCGGCTCGACCTATACCTCCTTTGCGCCGCAGCATGATTATTCCGTCAATGCGCCGAAGGTATACGAGAACCGCAACGACCTTATACGCGATGCACTCAGCACCTATCTTTCACCCGGTACTGATTTCAGCGTTACCTATTACAAGTCCGAGAACCTTTACTGTGTGAATTTTGTTTCAGCGGACAAGGATCTCCTTGTCTCAGCTATGTATTTCCATTTCAGCGATGACGGAACGCTCGACAGGGGCGGCATGGATCAGGTGATATATACCGGCCGTGAGCTTCTTCTCGGCGATACTGCCCACGTTTCACAGGCAGCACTCAGCTTCCCGGAGGGGGATTATACCCGCTATGAGAGCCCCTACAATGCTAATGCCCTGAGCAGCGTCATAATTCGTCTTCTCGGCAGCGCGGTCTCCGATGACCGTATGGTCAGGGACGCTGATATCAAGGCTACCGAATCCTTCCGCACCGACGGGATAGCTGGTACGGATGCGGTAAAGGGAATCCACATAGTAAGCTGGTTCGAGATCGGAAAGGACGAGGAAATACCATTGCCCACGGAGCCTGCCGACACAGAGGAGGAAACAGAAGCACCGGAACAGCCGGAGGCGGAGACAACTCCTGACGCCGCCGAACCGGAGGAGATACCGGACACAGTTGAAGAGCAGCAGCCCGCAGAAACTCCCGGCGGATATGAGCCAACGGAGACAGCAGAGGGGAACGGCGAAGAATATTGAGCCGATTCAGCTGTATAAGCACAAATAAAAGCACCCGCCTGAGCGGGTGCTAATTCTTTTCCTTATAAGGCGTTTATCACAAGGCGCATTGGATCGACTGCGAAGGGCTCTCTGCATTTAAGGAGCAAATTGTCTCTCCCTGCAGCAAGTCTGATACCCGGTTTGTTATCTCCGTGGAAATCCGAGCCGCAGGAGACAAGCAGGTCATACTTTTCGGCAAAGCGTATCAGCTTTCCTGTCTGTGCGACGTTGTGGTCACTGTAGAAGGCCTCCAGACCGTCGAGTCCGTCAAAGTTTTTGATGAAGCTCTCAAGCTCTGTATCGCTCAGCTTGATCTTGAATGGGTGAGCGAGGATAACAAGTCCGCCTGCATCGTGTATCAGGTCGGCAGCCCTTTCATAGCCCAGCTTGTACCTCTGTACAGCCTTTACCTCAGGCAGCTTCATGTATTTGTCATAGCCTTCGCCGGGCTTAGCATATCCCGCCTGCTCTATGGCAGCAGCGATATGCGGTTTTCCTACACTTCCGGAAGCATCGGCCAGTATCTTTTCCGCATCCAGATCAACGCCGAGCCCGCGAAGTACCTTGCATATACCGTAAACGCGCTCTGTACGGGAGGCGACACTTTTTTTCAGCTCCGCGTTAAGAGTCTCATTATCCGGATCTATACCGAGACCGAGGATATGCAGCTCACTGTATTCCGCTGCGGATATTTCTACTCCGGGGATAAAGCGTATACTGAGTTTATCAGCCTCTGCGGCAGCCTCAGCGCAGCCGCCTGTATTGTCGTGATCGGTGAGGGCTATAGTTGTCAGTCCTTCCTTTGCGGCTTCCTGTATGAGTTCGGCAGGGGACATCGTGCCGTCCGAGACATTTGAATGGGTGTGAAGATCATATAAAACCATATTATTCCTCCCTGCCGTTATCCGGCTTGGCCTGAGCTGAGATCAGCTCCTTCGTCTTCCTTGCTTCCTCAGGTGCGAATCTTTCAAGATATGGGATGATCCTGTCTCTGTCGCTGTCCCGGTCGCTCCACCATTCATAAGGCGATGCACACATACGCTCCAGTACAGCAGGCCGGAACACCTTCTTCATCCTGAAGTTCGTTACGTATTTCGATCTGGTCACTATCTCGATGTATTTTCCGCCGTGTCTCGGCATACCTATGACAACTATCTTCTCATAGCCGTCTCCCCACTGTACAGGTGCGAGATGAACCTTTGTGCCCGGAGAGAAATGCTTCGTTCCGCGCAGTACCTTGTGCTCCTCACCAGACTCATGCTCATCAGCAATGTTCCCGACAAGGCACCAGCACCAGCAGTGTCCCTTATTCACAAAGTCCTCGTAGCTCCTGATGACGCCTTCTTCCCACGTCTTCCAAAGCTCCTCCACTGAGGGATAGTCACAAGGACGTCTCGATATCTTTTCAATGTCTATCATAACAGATCACTCCCTAAGGCACTCAGGGGGGCGGATAGCTTATATAATTATTATAACATATCATAAGGTAATTGTCAATGAATTTGTGTAAACAGAAGACACGATTATCGTTGATATCTGCCAATGCGGATGCTGCTCAGTATATTCTCTGATGCTTCATCGTATACAGCCGGACGTCAGTAGCCTGAACCTGAGAAGATGAATAATGATAACCATTCTCCGAAGACAGTGATGAACGCCGCAGCTGAAGCGAGGATGATCCTGACAATTATCTTCAGCCATTTCAGCCTGGTTCCGAGCGGTCTGTATATAAGGTACCCGATAAAGCCAAGCAGGAAGAGTGCGCCGGATATCATCATAAGGTATGCACCGGCTTCCATAAGTCTCCAGTAGCTGTGCGGCATATCCTCAATACTATGATGACCACGGGGAAAGAAGAGATATAATGCCCATGATATGGCAGCACCTGCCAGTCCGATGAAGGGCATCTTCGTGCAGAAGAAGCAGATAAAGACCTTTATCTTATCCTTGAACGGTTTTCTTGTTTCACCCATGAAAACACACCCTTTCAGTTACAGAGTATAACCGTGAATACTGCTTATATAGTTCATTATACCATAAACATTGCTGTTTATCAATCCTGTATACTAAATAACAGAAGCAGGTTCTGAGCTGTTTCCATGCTGTTGCCCTTTGTATGCCCCTTTGCCTCGATGAGATATACGCCCTCGGCGATCTTCTGTGATGCAGGGAAATTCATGTAAGCGCCGTCGGTATAGTCCACAGGCACAAGATTCGGATAGGTTTTCAGCTCATCCGCTCCGCACTCTTCACGGGAAGCGTATATCTCAGCCTTCGGGAAAAGACGGAGTTCTCCTGTGTGGTCAGCGTGCTTGTGAGTAATTAGTATCTTGGTGACCTGTTCCGGCTTGTAGCCGCACTCTGCAAGGGCCTCGGCATAGCTGCTGATCTTTCTGCCCATATATATCGCTGTTGTTTCGTCTGGTACAGCGTCCGGAACTTCCGCGGGCATTCCGGTATCAACGAGTATGACCTCACTGCCGGTGTCGATAAGGAAGTTCTGCAGGCTGGAACGATACCTTACTGCGGGATCCGTTCCCTCTGCACCCTCTCCGCCCATGGCGAAAGGCTGTGTCATAAAACCGTTTTCGTAGAGTCTGACTGCTTTGATGATCATGTGAATTCCTCCGTTCCGTTTATAGATCCTGTGTCACTTCCTGTAATGTCAGAAAAGAATGTACTCTTTTATCACCCGGCCTTCTGACATAAATACTGCCGGAAGGCGGAAACGTATATGTGGCAGTCTGCCTCAAAGCTGACCTTGCTGATCCAATAAATCCCGCTTCATAAGACAAAGATCGAATACGTCAAGTATACCGTCCCTGTGCAGATCACAGGAAGTCCAGTCTGGAATATCCGTATCCGGAACAGCAAGAAGCCAGTTTTGCAGAACAACAGCATCGGCGATATTGAAGTTGCCGTCCGCATTGCAATCGCCTTTAGGAAGAGATCTGTTAGCTGTTATGTTGGTACCCCTGCAATTATTCCCGATACTGTAATTCTCACAGTCTCTGAATATATTGCCGGAAACCGTGAGGCCGTCAACATTGTCAGCATTGACAGGCGCCTGATAGCATGAATTGAACTCATTGCCAGTGATGCTGATATCCGCAAGCGGCGTATTGCTTAGGCGTTCGCCGTTCAGCAGGCTTTCAACAGTGATTACATCACCTCTGCCGCCGAAATTGCATTCCGTAAATGTATTTTCGTTTATCCGTATATGTTCAGCGCCTGTCCCTTCTATGACACGGGATTCAGGGATATCAGTCCTGACCTGCAAGGTCTGGCTGCAGGTGCGGTAAAAGGTGTTTTCTTCACAAAGGCAGTTGTCAGCGTTCATCAGGAAACCGCGGCCTTTTGTCTCATGTACATAATTGTTCGTCAGGACGTAATTCTCAGAAGCCCTTGTTTTGCTGTATGCCACCATATCTGCGGTGATATCCTCCGGCAGCGGCTCTGTCAGAGTTATCGTCGCTTCGTAACCGTTTCTGGAAATAGCTGCGACAGTCGCTTCATGACTGTGGTCCCTGAGATCAAGGCTCTTGAATCCGAGGGTATGCCCCGGCTCTGCGATCTTGATTGCAACAGTGCCTTCCATGACTGTCCGGCTGCTGTCTATGCTTCTGATATAGAACATATCGTCATGAACATTGAGTATATCATCACCGCAGAAGCTGAGATCGCAGTTATCGAGCCGGAAATATCCGTTGGAATTTGCGATGTGGATGCCGTCAGCAGTGGTCGAGATCCTGTATCTGTCCTCCGCTCCGGGACGCAGTCCGATAAAGGAATTGAGTATCTGACAGTGATGAGAGCCGTAGGCAAATACGTAACCCATGCCGCAGGCGCCGTAAATGCTGATGTTGTCAAAGGTGATATCCTCCGATTCCTCAACGGTGTTGAATACCTGCCCACCGTAGACATAGTGCCGCAGCAGGTAGACCTCCTCATTACGAAAATAGTCAAGTGCGCCGCTGTGAGTGACCTTCAGCACGTTAGGCTTTCCGTTTACCTTTTCAACGCTTCGGATACATTCCGTATCAACAAAGGGGCTGTATATCTTGAAGCTGCCGTGTACACCGGCGACCAGATCTACGGGATCATACTGCATGAAGCTGAGGAGGGGGATATCCGCATCAACTTCATCCAGCTCTGTGAACTCTATCTCAAGGGTATTCTCTGCATCATTTTCGTTCCTGATCTTTACAAGAGAACCAAGTCTGAGCGTATCCCAGTCCCAGTCAACGATCATATTCCGCAGCTCAACATCATCGCAGGCATAGAGCTTGAAATAATGCGGAGTACTGAAAATGAATTCTGAACCCTGTGCATCTATAAGTACATCATGCAGCCGGTTCAGATAGATGTCCTCTTCCGGGCTGAAATGATAGATCCCCGGCTCTATGAGCAGCTTTGTGCCGGGATGAAAACGACAATAGTCGAAAGCATCACGCATGGCCTGTGTGTTGTCTGCGGCATCCGCCGAGAGCCCGAATCCAGCGGCATCAACTTCGGTCAGAGCAGTTTCGTCCGGCCTGCTGATATAGAATACAGAGCCGTTGACGCCGTGTATCTCGTCCTGTTTCGTGCCTGTGTGGCCTTCTTCCGCTGCACCGACGGCAGGGGAGGAGGTAAGGGCTAAGCATATCAGAGCGGCCGCAAAAGAAATAAGTCTGCTTTTCATCTGAGTTCACCTCCGCAGTTTCAAGGATGCTCCGGCAGGAACAATAAGTGTTATTAATATTATACCACATATTGTCAGAAAATACAACAAAATTCTTTCTGAGTTGTGAATGTTTTTATATGCCTTGCCGTCAGTACCGGTCTCTGGGCGATATTCCGCTGGCTTTAGGGCATTATCATACAGGAAAGGCCCGGACCGGATAATACTGCCGGTCTGAGCCTTATTACTGTTCATTATTCTCAGGGACGTTTTTCAGCCTCAGTATGAATTCTGTACCGCCCAGGCTGCTGTCAGCCACATCTATCGTACCGTGGTGGAGCTCCGTTATCTCCTTTGCGATAGCAAGACCGAGACCGAAGTGCGAACGGCTCTCACGGGAGCGGTCAGCCCTGTAGAAGCGTTCAAAGACATGCTTCTTGTCCTCATCGGAAATACCTGAACCGCTGTCTGCAACGGATATGGTGTGCCAGTTCCTGTCGAAGGTGTATGACAGTTCAATGATGCCGTTTTCAGGGGTATAGCTCACAGCATTGCTCAGCAGTATCGAAAGTATCTGCTTTATCCTCTCCGCATCGGCTGGAGCGGTCGGCGGAACATCATCCGGCAGGGTTATCCTCAGGTCGATAGATTTTTCACGGGAGGGTGCAAGAAAGGCCTCATAGCATGATATGACCAGAGTATCCAGCTCAGTGGGTTTCAGCTCAGTGGTAAAGCTGCCGTTGTCGGAGCGGGCAAGGGTGAGAAGATCCTCAGTGAGAATGGTCAGGCGCTGTCCCTCACGCCTTGCGATATCAGCAAATTCCTCCTGCTGCTTTCCTTCGCAGTCTTTCATGGCATCAAGTGCCGAAATGATAGTGCTCACAGGGTTGCGTATCTCATGGGAGGCGGCCGCTATGAAGTGCGCCTGCTGTTCGTGGGATTCCTTTATCGGACGGAGCAGTTTTTTTGTGAATGCCCAGGCAAAAAGGAAGAGAGCAGCGGATGCAAGGAGTATGACAGCTCCGAAGCTGAGCAGGAGAGTGGTTATCTGCTGCTTTTCCCTGACAAGGCTGTCGATGATGTAAAAAACAGTGAATCCGTTATCGCCGGGCCTGATGATAACTCCGGCATTGAACTTCTTCATTCTGTGACGGGCTGAGAAAACGTTTCTTCTGACAGACCAGTGATCGCGCATATCCTCCAGCTCTTCCTTATGCTCCTCATTGAGCTGAGCTATGAGCTCCGGAGCAGTTTCTGTCATGTTCACATGGGTGAAGTGGAGCGGATTGCCGTTATCGTATATATAGAAGCTGTAATTGTAGTTGCTCTGGATGTTCCTCAGCCAGTCGTCGGAGATGGTGCTGTTGTTCGTCAGATAGGTCTCGAATACCGCTGTATCACTTTCAAGGCGTGTCAGGGCATTTTTGTATATGCTCCTGATGCTCATCATGATGTATGTTGCCGACATTACAGCAAGTATGCCTATGCAGAAGGCGGTGAAGAGCAGTGTCAGACGCCGGTGGACCTTACTGAACATCATTCATCCTCCGGCACGAGTCTGTAGCCTATGCCCCTGACAGTCTTTATGGCTGCGCTGCTGCCGACCTTTTTCAGACGCCTGCGAATGAAGTAGATATAGTTGTCGAGGTTTCCGTCCTCTATCTCATAGTCAGCGCCCCAGATACGGGCAAGTATGGTCTGGCGCTGGAGAGTGTGTTCGGGATTCCGGAGGAAGAGATCAAGCAGTTCCCCCTCCTTGTTGGAGAGCGAGCAGCTCCCGTCAGGACCGCTGAGGGTATTCTCTCCCGGTGCATAGCTGAGATCGCCCCAGTCTATGGAAGAATTGTTCTCTATCCCGGCAGTTCTCCTGAGACGGCAGCGGATATGCGCCATGAGCTCCTCGAAGTTATAAGGCTTTACTATATAGTCATCAGCCCCGCTGTCAAGTCCGGTTATCCTGTCGCCGAGCTCGCCCAGCGCCGTCAGCATGATGACAGGAGTAGTGTTGCCGCCGTCACGCATCTCATGCAGGATAGTGATGCCGTCCTTGTGGGGGAGCATACAGTCAAGCAGCACCAGATCATGAGCATTCTGCTCCAGATAGAAATCAGCATCCGCACCGTCGTTGCACACATCGACAGCAAAGCCCTCCTTTTCGAGCCGGAACTGAAGAAGGGTGCATTGCTCCCTGTCGTCTTCTATGATAAGTATCCTCATGATACCCCTCCTTACGTTTATGCTTACATTATAACACAGAAATGAGGAAAAATAAAGTTTTAGAGATAAATTAGATACGGCTTAGAGGACAATTAGAGAAAAAACATGATATACTTGTATCAAGGAAAAACACAGGAGGGGATAGCTATGAAAAAAGCATCTTTGACAGCCGCATCACTGTTTCTTATATCATTTCTTACAGGCTGTGCATCAGGCGCACGGGCTGAGACGCTGTCCGTAAAGGGCGGCTACAAGGAGGAAGAGGTCATCTTCCCGTACAACTCTTATGTCTACGCAAATATGTCGCCCTTATTCGATATCGGGGGAGAGCCATTCTTCTTCGAGGCCGAAACAGATATGTTCTACAGCTTCGATCCCGAGGTCAAGGTCGTGGAGCGTGAGGGCAAGAGGCTGCTTGCAGAATCCGAAAAAACGGAGGAAAGCGGTTCACATAGCAGCTCTTCCGATCAGATCGTGAATGTTATCACAGCCTGTGACTCAGCAGTATTGTATACCTGCTGGGATAAGGAGAGGACCTGCTATGAATTCCGCACAGAGAGCGGAGATGTAAACCGTATCGATACGAACGCACTTTATTACGCCGGATTCTCCGCTGACGGAAGGCTCTTTATTGCTGACCAGAGCGGTGTCAGCGAGGTCTCACTTTCCAACGGAAAGCTGACGCCGCTTATGTCTGCCATGCCGAGCGCAGGCATGGGTGTGGTGAACGACCTTATCATCGCTGTCACACAGGATGACACATACATCTATGATATAAAGGAAGGCAAGGAGAAGAGCGTTCCTAAGTATCTCAGTGAGTTCTTCAAAGGCAGAATTGACGAAACAACGGTATACAATTCCTTCCAGATGTGCGAGGGGGATAACGGCTCTGTATATGTATGCTGCGAGGACGGCATCTTCCGCTTCATGCCCGACGGCAACCAGATGGAGCAGATAATCGACGGAGTTGTGAATACCATCGGCAGCCCTGCCTTCCATCCAGCTTCGGTCTTCCGCTGTGAGAACGGAACTATAGTCGTATCATCGGAGACCGGAAAGATCCTCAAGTACACCTATGATCCTGATATGGTGAGCGAGATAACCTCAGAGCTCAAGATATACAGCATTGACAAGAACGACACGCTTTCACAGATCATCAGTGATTATGCGAGCGCCAACAGAAACGTGAAGGTAAGCTATCAGTACGGACGCCGCAACGGCATCAGCTACTCCGACGCTATGAAGGAATTCACCACACGTATGCTTGCCGGCGACGCTCCCGATATCATAATGATAGACGGCATGGATATACAGAATCTCAAAGAAAGGGATCTGCTCTGCGATCTTGGGCAGTACAAGGATGAATGGATGCCGGAGGAGGGCCTCTATGAGAATACTGCCCTCTGGAACCGCACTGATGATAAGCTGTACAGCGTTTCATGCAAATTCCGCGTACCGGCCGTAGCCGCAGACAAGAAAAAGATCGGCAGCATAAAATCATTCCACGATATCGCAGAGGAAGTTAAAAGGATACGCAAGGAAAATGATCCGACCTATTCCATACTGAATATCTGGGATACGGATGCCTATGTCAGACTCGGTATGATCTATGAGGGAAATGATCTGCTGAAGGATCTCAGCAAGGAAAAGCTCACATCATTCATAAGTGACTGCGAGACAATGTCTAAGAACGATGTTGACAGGCAGAATGGCATGACGATCGGATTCCCGCAGTTTACTCCTCTTCCGAATGAATACAGTTTCACCCAGACATATTACAGCTATCTCTCAGATAAGAACGGCCTTGCAGCCGGAACTGTAAACGGCTTCGACAACGAGTACAATATCCTTCTTTCCTCTTATGATGTCAGAAAGAGCGGTATCGAGTACCGACTCGGCCTTGACGAATCAAGACACACCTTCATCCCGGTATGCAGCCTTGCTGTGACTGAGGCCGGAAAGAATCGTGAAGAAGCTATTCGCTTCCTTTCCTCCGCACTGAACGCTGACAGCCAGAAGATGGAGAACTATGACGGTTTCCCTGTTAATAACGGCGCCTATGAATACTTCTTCAAGCTTTACAGGAGCCATAATGTTGATACGGAATACTACGGCATCTACAGCCGCAGCAGCGAACACGCCGAAGACTTCTTTGAAGAAAGATGGCCAAATACCAACGAGAATGCAAAGCTCACAAAGTATCTGAAAACTCTTGATGAGCCGGTTGTGCCGGACTGCGTTACCATTAGCATGATCGAGGAAGCATTTGAGAAATGTGATACAGGTTCAATGACACCGGAGCAGGCCGCTGAGTCAGTTCTCGGTCAGCTCGATCTGAAGATGAAGGAATGAGTATGATGAAAGTGAGAAAACAGGATCTCAGATATCTTCCGTTCCTTCTTCCCGGCCTTATAGGAGTATCGGTATTCAGACTCCTGCCCTTTGCCGATTCCATGAGGCGTTCCTTCATGACCTCTGCCGGCAGCTTTATCGGCCTGAGGAGCTATGGGCTGGTGATCAACAACGAAGCCTTCCGGCTTGCAGTCAGGAATACCGCTCTGTTTACCATAATATGCCTGCCGCTGCTTATCGGGATATCCTTTGTTCTCGCCTGCGCCCTGTCGAAGCTGACATATATACGCTTTATCAGGACGATACTGCTCTTCCCGCTTGCTGCTCCCACGGCAGCGCTGGTCATGGTGTGGAAGATACTGTTCAGCGATTACGGATACCTTAACGGCATCATTACATCCCTCGGCGGACAGGAGGTACATTTCCTGACCTCCGGCACAGCCTTCTGGGTGCTCGTCGGCAGCTATATATGGAAGAATCTCGGATATACCATAATACTCTGGATGACCGGTATCGCCGGCATACCCTCCTCCGTTTCCGAAGCGGCAAGGATAGACGGCGCAAGCGAGCTCCAGATAATAACACGCATCCTGATACCAAATCTCCGCCCGACGCTTTATACCATAACGATAATCTCCTTTCTCAACTCATTTAAGGTATTCAGAGAGGCCTATCTTGTGGCGGGCGCCTATCCGCATAAGAGTATGTATATGCTCCAGCACCTTTTCAATAACTGGTTCACATCACTTGACCTTGACAAGATGGCTGCGGCTTCTGTTCTGGTATTCTCTGTGATACTTGCAGCCGTAATGCTTCTCAGGAAGGCCTGGGACAAGGAGGAGATATGATGAAAAAACTAAGAACTCTTCCTGTCTATGCAGTATTCGTACTGATATGTATGCTGGTGATATTTCCGGTGCTGCTTGCAGTGGTACTTCCCTTGCGCGGCAGCGACGAGCTGAGGGCGACGATCGATCCGCTGACAGGCACAGACGGCAGCTATTCCACTTTCAGTCTTATCGCACAGTACCCGACACTGGAGAATTTCAAGGAGCTGCTGGTATTTACCCCGGATTTCTACAAGGTGTTCTGGAATTCGGTCCTGATAGTCGGCAGTATACTCCTTTTCCAGCTGGTTGTGGCTGTACCGTCTGCATGGGCATTTGCACGCTTCACCTTCCGGGGGAAGAAGCTGCTGTTCGATCTCTATGTGATCTTCATGCTCGTTCCCTTCCAGGTAACGATGCTCTCTGACCACATCATTCTTGATAAGTTCGGTATGCTGAATACAAGGCTTGCCATTATAATACCCGCAGTGTTCTCCACCTTCCCGGTGTTTCTCATCTACCGCGGGTTTGCAGATATCCCGAGAGATATCGCCGATTCGGCGCGCATAGACGGAGCGAACGAATGGCAGGTGCTGAGATATATCGGCCTGCCTCTCGGACGCGCGGGAGTGCTTTCCTGTGTTGTGCTGTGCTTTCTGGATCTCTGGAACATGGTCGAGCAGCCCCTTGCCTTCATACAGGATAAGCAGCTCTATCCGCTGTCGCTCTATCTGCCCATGCTGGATATCGGCTACGGCACTATGATGCTTGCAGCGGCAGTAGTAACGCTCATACCGGCGGCATTCGTATTCATAATAGGACAGGATCATCTCGAGCAGGGCATCATCGCCTCTGCGCTGAAGGAGTAGGAAATGAAAGAAGAATCAAAACAGAGGGCAGTAAAGATCTTCCTATGCTTTCTTGCGGCAATGTTTATTATGACATTCGTTTCAAGAGCGGTATATGCCGAAAAGCTGCCAAAGATAACATATACGACGCTGAAATACCAGAAGATACCACATACGGTGAAGTTCAGCGGCACAGTCGAATCCCTGAAAAAGACACCGGTATATCTTCCGGCAGGTCTGAGAGTCGAATCAGTGAAGGCAAACTGCGGTGACAGCGTCGGCAGAAGCAATGTCATCATACAGCTCGACCGGAGATTCCTTGAAGAGACGGTCGTTTCCCTGGAGAACGAGCTGACCATGGAGCTCGGCAGCTCCATGAGCTATTCCCCTGAGGGACAGGTGCCCGTATTCACACTCCCCGGTCTGCGTATCATGGAGATTTGCGTTAGCACAGGTGATACAGTCTCGCAGGGCGATACTCTGTTCAGACTGGATACAGATTACCTCAGCAAATTCACGGAACAGCTTCGGCGCGACCTCAATACCGACATTCTCGCCCTCAACGAGCTTTCAGCCGCAGGGGAGAACGATGAAGGCCTCAGAACAGTCATAAGCGAGAAACAGCAGACCTATGACGAATACCGCAGGCTTTCCGAGTCAGGCGGTGTCATCAAGGCGCCCTCAGCCGGTACAGTCACAGATGTACAGGTAATGGTAGGCGGCATGACAATGGATACTGCATCCGTCCTCATCAGCTCCTCTCCCGAGCTGAACGCATCGGTGGAGCTGGCACGGAAAAAGCTCGGAGAGCTCAAGGAGCTCCTCGAGAACGATGGAAAGGTATACAGCCCGGAAATTGCGATAATAACGGAAATAGATGTTGAAGACGGGGACATGACAACAGACAGTCCGGCCTTCATGATTTCCGATCCGGAGGACGGCATTGTTTTCAGAGCCGTTATCCCCGATGAAGCAGCAAAATACATAAATGAGGGAGACGAGGTCGATCTTTCGTTCCGCAACGGAAGGATAATCATCGAAAAATGCAAGATAGAATATATAGTCAAGCAGAAGAAGAGCGGAAACAGGCTCGTCATAAATATCAGCGATGACAGGCTGAAGGCAGGGGAGGACGGCGAGCTCACCGTTACAGCCTTCTCTGCGGAGAACTACGGCTGTATCCCGCTCAGCATCATCAATGAAGACAAGGGAGACGGTTATATCTACTACGTGGAGGAGACAGCCGGATTCATAGGCAAGGAGTACATCGTTCACAGGCTCGATATCACAATAGCCGACCAGAACAGGAATCTTGCAGGCTTAGTTGACACCAGCCTTGATGAAAAGACAATGATAGTCCAGACATCGTCAAAGGAGCTCAGGGAAGGACAGCAGGTTAGAATATCATAGTAAGCCTACGAAAATAATATGTATAATTTAGAACAGGTTATAGTTTGATTCTATAACCTGTTCTTTGTAATTAGTATTAAAGAAATAGGCTTTCTGCCATTGACGGAGAGAACGATACGTGTTATAATAGCAACAGATATAAATCCGGTTTATATCTGATAATAATAAATCCGATACTATCAATGGAGGTCATAATATGAAGATCGAGACAAAATGTCTGCACGCAGGCTACACACCCAAGAACACTGAACCCAGAGTTGTACCGATAGTACAGAGCACCACATACGTTTACGATTCAACAGACGATGTTGCCGCTGTATTTGACGATCCTACCAAGAGCCTTATCTACTCACGTTTTGAAAACCCCACAGTAATGGCTGTTGAGGAGAAGATAAACGCACTCGAGGGCGGTATCGGTGCTATGTGTACCTCCAGCGGTCAGGCTGCCTCACTTCTCTCCCTGCTCAACATCCTCAAGGCAGGCGACAGCTTCATTTCCGCTGCTACTATCTACGGCGGAACTATCAACCTCTTTGCATATACACTGAAGAAGCTCGGCATCGAGTGCATCTTCGTTGACGCAGATGCTTCCGAGGATGAGATCAACGCTGCATTCAAGCCCAACACCAAGGCTGTATTCGGCGAGACACTCGCTAACCCTGCTCTCACAGTATTCGATATCGAGAAGTTCGCAAAGGTAGCTCACGCTCACGGCGTTCCGCTCATCATCGACAATACCTTCCCCACACCTATCCTCTGCCGTCCTTTCGAGTTCGGTGCTGATATCATCGTACACTCCACCACAAAGTATATGGACGGCCACGCAGTACAGGGCGGCGGCGTTATTGTAGATTCCGGAAACTTCGACTGGACAAACGGCAACTTCCCGGAGTTCACAGAGCCCGATGAGAGCTATCACGGCACTATCTACACCAAGGCTTACGGCAAGGCTGCATATATCATCAAGGCAAGAATGCAGCTCATGCGTGATTTCGGCTGCTATCCCTCAGCACAGTCCGCATTCTACCTCAACCTCGGTCTGGAGACTCTCCACATCCGTATGAAGCAGTACTGCGAGAACGCTCTCACAGTTGCCAAGTTCCTTGAGAGCAATGACAAAGTAGAGTCAGTAAACTATCCCGGTCTCCCCGGAAACAAGTACCACGAGCTTGCAAAGAAGTACCTCCCCGACGGTACCAGCGGAGTTATCTCCTTTGTTATCAAGGGCGGCAGAAGCACAGCAGTAAAGTTCATGGATTCACTGAAGCTCGCTTCCAACGAGGTCCACGTTGCTGATATCCGTACCTGCGTTCTTCATCCTGCATCAGCTACACACCGTCAGCTTACAGACGAGCAGCTTGTTGCTGCAGGTATCAACGGCGGACTTATCAGACTTTCAGTAGGTCTTGAGAATGTTGATGATATCCTCGATGACCTCAGACAGGGATTCGCTGCCATCTGAACCGTATAATCATAAAGAGCCTGAGAACGCCGAGTTCTCAGGCTCTTTTCGCTATTTAGTGATAACCGCTACCTCACAGGGACAATTACCGTCGATAACAAAGTAGCTCACATTCTCATATCCCGCATCAGCAAAGAACTGCTTGTAGGAATCAACATCAAAGCTGCTCTTGAATTCGAGGCCTATCTTTGAAAGGGAGGTATGTGTCCTGTGCCCGATATTTATGTAGGTCGGTATGATCACCTTTCCGCCCGGCTTGCAGACACGTACAAGCTCACGTACCGCTGCCTCCGGATCGTCAAGAAGGTGAATGACATTTCCGGCGACTACCTTGTCAAAGTGATCGTCCGGGCATTTCAGTGCAGTCATGTCAGCTCTTTTGAAGCTGATATTGCTGTACTTCCTGCATTTTCTTTCTGCCTGTCTCAGCATACCTGTGGAGAGGTCGGCTGCAACGACATAGCGTACTGCCGGAGCGATGCAGCTTGTGATAGTGCCTGTACCGCAGGCACATTCCAGCACCACATCACTGCTTTCCATCTCAGATGCCACAGCCTTGCCAAGTGAAGTGTAGCACCTGTAATTTGCCGCGGTCTCAAACAGGTCATAGAACCGCGCAACACTGTCCCAGAACATGATATTACCTCCGTTATTTATACTTCTTTATGCTTAAAGCTCTTATGGAATTGAGCACCAGCAGCATGGCCGTGCCCGAGTCAGCAAATACAGCGAACCACATATTAGGGTGGCCGATAAGTCCGAGCAGGAGCACGATCGCTTTTACTGCAAGTGCAAATATGATGTTCTCATAGGCTATCCTCTGAGTCTTGTCGGAGAGACGCTTTGCCTTGTATACCGATAAGGGCTCACTGTTCATGAATACCACATCAGCAGCTTCAAGGGCAAGGTCAGAGCCGGTCTGCATCGCTCCGCCGACATCAGCGCCTGCAAGTACAGGTCCGTCGTTGATGCCGTCTCCGACGAACATCACAGGACCGTACTTCTCGCACAGCCTTGCAACCCCGGCGAGCTTGTCATTGGGGAGCATATCGCCGCATACCTCGGCTATACCGAGCTCACGGCCGGTCTTCTCCGCATTCGATGTCTTGTCACCTGTGAACATAGCCGTAGCTATGCCCATGCTGTTTAGTGAAGCAACTGCGCTGCCGGAGGTCTCCTTTACCGTATCCGATACTATTATCCTTCCCTCGGCCTTTCCCTTTCTTGCAACGTATACCACTGTTCCGTCAGGAAGCTCCTCCTCAGGAAGAGATACCCCATTCTCCTCCATGTAGCTCCTGTTTCCGCAGAGTATGTTTTCCCCGTTAATCATGGCAGACAAGCCTCTTCCAGCTGTCTCTGTGACCTTTTCAGGCTGCGGCAGATCGCTCTCACAGGCTGCAACTATGCTCTGTGCTATCGGGTGAGAGGAGGACTGCTCGCAGGCTGCACACAGCTCAAGCAGCTCCAGATCGGACATATCGCCGTAGGAGACGGATCCTGTCACTGAGAAAGTACCCTTTGTCAGAGTTCCGGTCTTGTCGAATGCGACAGCCTTTATCTTTGCAAGCGCCTCGATAGCATTTCCGCCCTTGAACAGGATCCCCAGCTTTGAAGCAGCGCCGATACCGGAGAAGTATGCCAGCGGCACACTGAGCACCAGCGCACACGGGCAGCTTATAACAAGGAAGGTCAGGGCTGAGTATACCCATTTGCTCCAGTCGCCGGTAATAAGAGAACCGAGCAGGGCTGTGAGTGCGGCTATGGCAAGGACCACCGGAGTGTATACCTTTGAGAAGCGTGTTATGAACCTGTCTATCTCAGGCTTTGCCGCGGAAGCATCCTCAACAGCCTTTGCTATGCGTGAGATAGTAGAATCCGAAGCGTTTGCCGTTGCCTTCATGGTAAAAGTCTCGGAGGTATTTATACATCCGGACATTACTGCGTCGCCGATATCGGCGCGGACGGGAAGGGGCTCTCCTGTGACAGCCGATGTGTCGATCAGAGCGCTGCCTGTCTCCACTATTCCGTCAGCAGCAATCCTTTCGCCGGCCTTTACGCGGATAATGTCGCCGGCACTGATCTCGTCAGAACTTATGCGTACAAATGAGCCGTCCCGAAGTACGTCAGCCTCATCAACACGGAGCTCAGAAGCCTCGGTTATGGCCTTTCTGCTCTTAGCGACTGCGCGGTCCTCGAACATTTCGCCGATCTTGAAGAAGAGCATAACTCCGACTGCCTCAGAGTATTCTCCGAGAGCGAACGCACCCAAGGTGGCAACAGTCATCAGCGTATTTTCATCAAAGAAGTTCTTTGCCTTTATGTTCCTGACAGTAGCCTTCAGCACATTACGTCCGAGAAGGAGGTAGGAGGCGATGTAGAGGGGCAGAACGGCAAGTCTTGAATCAGTGAACCTGCCGGTGATGACAGCAGCCGCAAAAAGCACGATGCCGATGATAAGGAGGATGATATCGTTTCTGTCGTTCTCCTCATCCTCGTGATGTGAATGCTGCTTTTCCTCTTCGGCAGGAACAATGGTAGTCCCCGGCTCAAGAGCCTGTGCAAGCTCATTCATCAGTGTTACGGTCTCCTCATCGACTCTTCCGACAACAGTCAGCTTCTTCAGAGGAAAGTTGAGAGTAGCCGATTCTATGCCGTTCATCTCAGCAATCACCGCCCTGATCTTCTCGCCGCAGTGAGCGCAGTCAAGGTCATTGACGATGAATTCGTAGGTCTTTGCACCGCTGAGCGGAACGATGACTACCTCCGGCTCTATGCTCCGTGCAGTATCGTTCATCTGCCTGAGCAGCTCCTCGGAATGCTCTCCCTTAATCCTCAGCTTCTTGAGAGGGAAGTTGAGGACTGCCTCCTCAACACCTTCGAGCTTGCGGATAGCTTCCTCTATCTTAGCGCCGCAGTGAGCGCAGTCGAGATTTTGGATCTCATAGCTTTTATCCATAATATGTCTCCTTTCTGACAGTGAAACATATGAACAACTGTTCATATGTTAATGATATCACATAAGTTTAGAATTGTCAATACCTTTCAGAAAATTTCTTGAATCGTTTTTTCTGCTGTGTTATAATATGATTGTATAAAAGAGGCATATTTACCGCCTCAGACTCAGAAAAGCAAGGAAGTGTTATCTTGAAACGGTTCCACCGCATCTCCGGCACTGACAGACCAGCCGAGGCTGAACGCATCATTTCCGATCCGGATCACGGACTTACGGGAGAACAGGTGCGCCTCCGCAGGCAGCAGGGCCTCACCAATATACCGCCAGCACCGCCCTCAAAATCGGCAGGCGAGATCATTTACGGGAATGTATTCACATATTTCAACTTCATATTCCTCGTCATCGCGGCACTTATCATATATACAGGCTCCTACCGTGACCTGACTTTCATGCCGGTCATCATAGCGAACACCTGCATAGGTATCATACAGGAGCTCCGCTCAAAGCGTGTGCTCGACAGACTGACTGTGATGAATGCGCCGTCAACGAGCGTTATCCGGGACGGCTCCGAGACCTCCGTACCCTCGAAGGAGCTTGTCCTTGACGATATTGCCGTATTCCGGGCAGGCGACCAGATAACTGCAGATTCCGTTGTGGTGACCGGAAATGTGAGCGTTAATGAATCCCTCCTTACAGGAGAATCGGACGAGATAAGCAAGTCACCGGGAGATACGCTCATGTCCGGCAGCTTCATAGTCTCCGGTCAGTGCCGTGCAAGGCTTGAAAAGGTGGGGGCTGATTCGTATATCTCAGGCCTTACAATACAGGCAAAGAAGCTGAAACACGGCGAGCAGTCAGAGATGATACGCTCACTCAACCGCATAGTTCTTATAGCCGGAGTGGCTGTCATCCCCATAGGTCTGATACTCTTCTTTCACCAGTACCTCGTAAACGGCGACAGCTTCAATGACAGCATACGTTCTACTATGGCCGCTATAATAGGCATGATACCTGAGGGACTCTTCCTCCTTGCGAGCACCACACTGGCAATAAGCGCCATGCGGCTTGCCCTCAGCAAAGTACTTGTGCATGATATGAAGTGTATCGAGACGCTTGCGCGCGTGGATGTGCTCTGTGTTGACAAGACAGGAACTATAACCGAAGGTACAATGAGCGTGACGGAGCTCATCACAGTTTCGGATGAATACACTCAGCCGGAGACAGAAGCTCTTCTCAGCGACTTCTGCTCCTCCCAGTCAGCAGACAATTCCACTATGGAGGCTCTGAAAAACCGTTTCTGCCGTCCGACAGGCTCACCTGTAAGGCAGTCTTCTGGATTCTCACCGGAATTCAAGTATTCCGGTGCCCTGATAAGAACAAGGGGCAGGGAAGTGTCCTTCGTTCTCGGAGCTCCGGAATTTGTCCTCGGAGACGGGTATGACTTCTTCCGCGAGCTTTCCGAAGGATACAGCAGAAAGGGCGCCCGTGTACTTGTACTTGCAGAATACTCAGATATCGCCGACGGAAAAAAACTGACAGGTACATCGAAGGCTGTCTGCTTTGTCGTCCTTGAAAACACTGTCCGTGAGAAGGCAAGGGAGACCTTTGATTTCTTCCGGGAGCAGGGTGTAACAGTCAAGGTCATTTCCGGTGACAACCCCGTTACTGTTGCCGAGGTAGCAAGACAGGCAGGCATTGAGGGCTCGGAAAGCTACATCGACGCTTCAACTCTTACCACCGATTCTTCGCTCTCGGCAGCCGCATCGAAATATACCGTCTTCGGCCGTGTAACACCCGAGCAGAAGCGCAAGCTGATAAGAGCTCTCAGGTCGGCAGGTCATACCGTCGCCATGACAGGAGACGGCGTGAATGACGTCCTTGCCCTGAAAGATGCTGACTGCTCCGTAGCCATGGCATCCGGAAGCGATGCAGCATCGCAGGTCTCACAGCTCGTACTGCTCGAATCGGACTTTGCTAAAATGCCCGAGGTGGTAATGGAGGGGCGCAAGGTGGTCAACAACCTTGAACGCTCCGGCAGTCTTTTCCTTGTAAAGAATATTTTCTCACTGCTGATGTCTCTTGTTACCATATTCTGGGGCATAAGCTATCCCTTCGTGCCATCCCAGATAACCCTGATAAGTATGTTCACGATAGGTATACCTGCATTCTTTCTTTCACAGGTGCCGGACCGCGAGCTTATCCGCGGCCGCTTTATGACCAATATCCTTCTGAAAGCTCTTCCGGCAGGCATCACAGATACCGTCATGGTATCGGCCATCGTTTTCTTCGGCGGAATATTCTCTCTCAGTGAGCCGGACATATCCTCCGGCGCTACCATACTCCTTGCAGCAGTTGGTCTTATTATACTCTTCCGCATCAGTATTCCGATGAACAGCTACAAGTGGGGGATATGGATATTCTGTGTTATCGGTATATGCACCGGAGTATTCCTGCTCAACGGCATCTTCTGCATATCGCCGGTGTCATTCAAGTGCCTGCTGCTGTGTGCGAATTTCGCTATAATCGCCGAACCTATGCTCAGATATCTGGCCATGCTGATAAACAAGACAGGTGAAGTGTTCACCGGCAGGACAGAAGAAGACAGGAAATGAGAGGAAAGTTAACCGCGGTTAACATTTCTTTATTTGTGAATGTGGCAGTATACAGCCATTTATTGTGTGTTAGTGATTCGTAACAGGTTTTTCCGGCATTTTTCGTCTTTTTTGCTCTCCGGATTCACTTATATATGAAAGCGCTTTCAGAATTATCCGGCAGCATATTATTTTAGAAAGGAGTGACCGTTTTGACCGCTGACGCAGAACTCATAACTGACAGGAAGCGCAGGGATGCCCCTGTGCGTGAAAAAAGCATCAATGAGCTTATCTCAGAGTGTTCCGTATCCAAGGATTCGCTGGAAGAGCTGTATCATATTTTCAAGAGCAGTGTCTTTGCTCTTGCTTTCAGTATCACAGCCGACTATCATCTTGCTGAGGACTGTGTTATCGAGACCTTTGTACGTCTCACGCAGGTACGGCGCTTCGATCCGGAAAAGGGTGACGGCAGAGGATTCATCTTCACGGTAGCGCGCAACGTGGCACTTGAAATCCGGCGAAGCAGCAGGGATAACAGCTCAGCCGCTTTTCTCCGGGATTACGGCGACGCTGACAAGATAGCCGAGGACAGCATCTTCATCGAGCAGCTTCTCTCTCATCTTCCCGACAAGATGCGGCAGATCGTTGTACTCAAGGTGTGCAGCGGACTCACGTACCGCGAGATATCCGATGTCATGAGATGCCCGGAATCCACAGTCAAATCAAGATACGCAAAAGCGATAGGGATACTTAAAAAAAAGGCAGGTGATAATGGTGAATAAGAAGAATGACGAGAAGGATATAGAAAAGCTCCTCGGCGAGAAAATGGCGGAGCTTGCAGACAACGTGGACTGCTTTGACAAGATCGCAGACAGAGCATTTCCAAAGACCGGATTGAATGATACGGAGGACTGGTTCACTGTAACAGGCCTTGAAAACGTGACCGTCAGAAGCAAGAAGACAAAGCGGCTGAAATGGGCGGCGGTTGCTGCCGCAGCTGCCGTGGCGGTCATGGCAGTGCCGAAGACTGAGATCGTGCCTAAACTGCTGTCACAGCTGGGCAGCGGCAGCAAGAGCTCCTTCGATTCTATGATCTCAGATATCTGCGATACGACCTCATCCGGCGATTTCATTACCTTTGACGTACCTCTGAACTATTATATCGACAACGATGTGCTCATCACCCCTCTGCTTTCCTGTCCTTTCGAGGCAAACATCAAGGAGGACGCACTTGTCCGGCTCTATATCAGGACAGTTGACAATTATCCGACCAATGAGGTCTATGCACTGGAGTATACAGGCACATTCACAAGCTCCAGTGTGATCGCTGCCGCATTTACAGATGTAAGGTTCACAAAGGAAGATGTTGATAAGATACAGCTTAGTGACCGCATCGTTCCCGACATAAGGAGCAAGGATATATCACAGGCGGTCGAGAACATATTTTATGACACTGACAAGGGCAATCTCGCCCTCCACGGCAAACAGACCGTATCTCTGGCCTCCTTCACCCTTATACAGCACATAAAGACCGATGATGCTCTTTATCCGCTTGCCGCAACAGATGTTATCTATTACCATAATGACGCAAGGTACTGTGATGAGCATTATTATGACAGCTTTACCTACAGTGCGACAGTGAACGGAAATACGGAGATAACTGATTTACCGGAAAGGGAATTTGCATGGAAGAAGTCGGTATACAGGAACGGCAGATCGGCATTCCCCGAGAAGAACGCATCCTCCTTCACAAAGACAGAGATATTCGGAGCAGAGCCTGATGAGGATATCGAGCAGAAGGGCTGGGCGGCTGTATACCCGATACACGATGATACAGTGCTCCCTGAGATATACGGAAATAAGCTGAGCCTTGATTATTGCAGACCATATAGGATGGGAACGTTCAGTACAGTGCTCTCTCCGGCTCAGTACTGCACAGCTGGCTTCAGGATGTATTTCTCTCCATATAAAGACCTGACTCTGTACTCTGATTTTACGCCATGCGTGAAGATATACTGCGATGACAGCATGATATATTCGGCTGCAGTTAGCGTTCGTTATTCCAGCGAGGAGATGGAGGCAGCAGAGTTCAGTGATGCCTACATCACGTACTTTAATGAGGTTTCCGCTAAAAGCTTAGAGGACACTCTCAGGTTTATGGGCAATATTCAGGGAGAGATAGCGTCCAAGAAAGAGGAGATCAACAGGCTAAGGAAAAAGGAAGACAAGACAGAAGAAGATCTGCTGCTGATAGATCAATATGAGGAAGAGGTCAGGTGGCTCGAACAATCAAACGCCGATATGGAAGTACAGATGAATATCATAGAGAATAATATGAATGGCATATATGACGGAAACAGAGTATTTTACACACCCGGCAGAGACGGCGGAGTGATCCAGTGAGAGAATGTTCTGAACAAAAGGAAAAGAATACCGTCCGGATACTGACAGTCCGGACGGGTTTTTGTTTATATATTAAAATATGTCGTACAGACTTGATTTATCCTGCAAGCTGTGATAAAATATATTAGTCGGACATCTGTCCGTAAAAATGCAGTGGTATCGAAGTGGTCATAACGGACATGACTCGAAATCATGATGCCCCCCGAGGGACGTGGGTTCGAATCCCACCCACTGCGCCATCTTACCATGACTAAATAGATGACATGGTCAAAAAAGCCCGAAATATCGGGCTTTTTTGCTACCCAAATCTCTGGAAGTTTCTCTAAAAAATGGGGGATGACATTGAGGTATTTTAAGGCTTTTTAGGGAGTTGAACCCCCACAAAGGCGGTTTATGAGCTCCTCAAAAGTCGAAATACAGGCAAATATCGATTTTCTCGGCAAAAAATAGTACACAAAGTTTCGGACTCGGTTTTAGTGGTTTTCACGAAATGTGAAAACACTGGAATCGAGTCCTTTTTTGTTTCCCAGAAAACCAAGTGATAGAAAACCTATCAGCGATTTGTGAGCCGTTTCTGACGGCATCGGTTGCAGGTCGGGAAACTGCACTACCGAGAGCAGCTAAAGCCGCTGTGATCGATTTTTGAGCCTCCTGTGGCAGATACATAGAAAGCAGATCACGCCTGCTGTCTATGGAATAATTATGTAACAGGAGGAAAACAGATGAACAAATTCTACATGAACGGTAAGCTGGTACACAAGGCTTCCGATCACAACACCAAACGCTGTGAGGTCGAGAAATGGGTATTCCTGCCTCACTCAGACTTTGAAAGGCTGAAAGCAAACCCATATCAGGAGCATGAAGCTATAACTGCCGCCAGGGACCTTATGTACGAGGACAAGAATGCCTATCATTGCATAATGCTTCTTGACGAGTACGGCGAAGACGGATTGCTCATCGAAGCGGAAGGATTTGATTATCCTCGCCTTTCCATGTTCGTACCTGATGCTAAGTCAATCTTCGACAGGTACCAGACATCCGAACCCGAACTGAAACTGCACGACATGATCAAGGATACTGTCGAAAAGATCGCTGAACTTGCTCACACAGACAAGACAGACTTCACATCGGCTGATATGATAGACATGGACGAGGTCGAGAGCCTTGTCAAAAATGCTATCGTACAGCAGCTCGCAATGAGAGATGACATCTCAATAGCGGAGAACACCGACATCGGAGTTGACTTTCAACCGGATATCCATGTTGAGGCTGAAAAGCTCACAGAGCTGAAGTTCTACTGTCCCCTTAAGGTTCAGCGAGAGATCAATCCTTCATTTGATGAGGATGAAGACGAATTCTTTGAGGACACCGAGGAACTCTCAGATTTCGAGGTGCTTGAGTACGAAAGTGAGATCAGCAGTGCTATTGAGGCGTATCAGTCAGACGAGGAAGAAAACCGTGGAATAATGGCATATCTCGGCGACAGAAAGCGTTTCGCAGATAAGGTCTACTCCATATTCCCCTCCGTTGAGAAGGTCGGTGACAGGCTCATGGGAGTGTTTACCTGCCAGATCTGCGGTGAGCTTGACAGTTACGAGTATGACGAGCTGTTGCAGGAGCTCCGCGGACAAGCAAGTGATGGGTGGGGCGAGTCTTTTGAGCAGCATGAGATCCACACTTCCGAGGGAGATATCTACGTCAGC
>Ga0310691_10000550_pt1 | contig 68069 bp, 61 predicted proteins | sample 176DNAGHGlowgp2_FD_203887 | JGI IMG/M metagenome (GOLD analysis project Ga0310691, IMG submission 203887) | Sheep rumen microbial communities from Palmerston North, Manawatu-Wanganui, New Zealand - 1766 DNA GHGlow gp2 (v2) (version 2) | ecosystem: Host-associated > Mammals > Digestive system >...
CAGAGATGCTAAGTGAAGGCAACGAAGAATCATTACAATCAATATTAGATCCATTATTTTTAACCATTGCATCTAGAGGCGAAATACCATATGAAGTTGATTGGAATGAAGTATTAAAATCAGGTATTTATGGTATGATTACAGCTGGATTAATGAATACAGGTGGTGCTGGCATTGAGTTTATCATAAATAGTACAACTTATAGTATTACAAACGAACAGGCACAAGTGATATTGGAAGAATTTAAGTCTAAAGACTTAACTAACCAACAAGTAATGCAAGAATTAACAACAAGAATAAATGAATTAGGAATGCAACAAATCTTAAGTATGAGTAACAATGTTGATAGCGAGCAAGTTGAAGAAATCATTGATTCTGAATTAGGAAACAAAGATATATTTAATGAGTATATGCCAACCGACGATGATTTAGATGCTACACCTGTTACTAATACAAATAGTGTCAATAATAGTTACTTAGAAACTGGCAATTTAAATGACATTTTACATTATAGTGAACTTTCAGATTTAGGAAAAGAACTATTAAATGAGCAATTAAAGAATTATTATAAATTAAAAGAATCAACCTTTTTAAACACTGAGAATTTAAAATTTGATGATAATGGCAATTTGATATTTGAAGAAGGAACACTATTACATGGTACCTATTATAATGAAAGTACTATTAAATCAATAGCAGAAGAAGGCATATTATCTGGGCAATTTTTTAATAAGGAAGAAGATGGGGAAACATTTTTTTGCGCTGATTTCTATCGAGTAAAAGAAGGAATGCATGCGTCAGAATATTTTGATTTTGTTTCAAAAAAACCAGATGGCAGTTTTAGATATAATATAGAACGTTCATATTTACCGGCATATAGTGAAACAGCAACCACAAGATTTGCCGGTGACACAAGAATTGCTTTTGTAATAACTCCTTGTTCAGAATTACAACAAGTATTATCATATGATCCATATCGTGGCAATATAGATATGCAAGAAGAAATAGTTAACTGGGATGGTGTAAAAGATTTTCCACAAGAACGTTTGAGCGCTGTTTTAGTAGGTGTACCATCAAATGCAATCTCTGCAATTGTTGTCGGAAATGGAATAACGCAAGAACAAATACAATTTATAACTGAACAGTTTCCTGATAGGCCAGTCATAAACTTAGATGGACAAATAGTGAATAATTATAGTATCAATAGTACAAAAATTGAGGAAACTATCGAATCAGACTTAATAAGCGAAGATATATTTTTAGATGATGAAGTACTAACCGAAATAGCCGATGATTTAAGCAATATATATGAGGATGAATACAAGCAGTATACAGAAGAAGAATTTGAAGAAAAAATTGGAAGTATTAGAGGATTATTTAGCAAATTATTCGGAAATTCAAGATTGGAATCTATTACCCCAAGCATCAAGCATACCGGTGAAACAGGAATAAGAAGAGCAAAATTAATCTCAAGTGACAATGTAGCATATTATACCAATGCGATGGAGCGTGCTGTTTCAAGATTAAAAAGTGAAGGTATAGATGTCAAATCGTATGAAGAAGTAAGTGAATATTTTCCAGATTTATATGATTCTTACATAGAAAGCCTAAAAATTGATAGTGAAATACAAGATTATATATCAAAAAGTGAATTATCACAATTTTTAATCAAAATGAGTGAAGAGGATTATGGCTATTTACAAAGTTATAGTGGTAGTGGAAACATTAATGAAACTTTACGAAAAGGAATTGAATTAAATGACAACCAGAAAAAAATGATTTCTATTTTAGATGAAACTATAAGGCATTTTTCCTTACCAGAAGATACAGTATTGCATCGAGCTATATCATTTGATTACTATGAAAGCGAATTTAAAAAACTTGGAATTGATTCGCCAGAAGAATTATCTAAGATTGTGGGCAAGAGTATAACTGACATGGGATTTTCATCTACTACTATACTTGAAGGTGGTACTGGTCCATCAACAAATTCTGGGATTGTTATAGATATATATGCAAAAGAAGGGCAATTAGCATTACCATATTGTGAACTTAATATACTTCCACAAGAAAAGGAAATTTTGTTGCCACGCAACACCCAATATGACTTCTTTGGATATGAAGAAATTGATGGTGTAATTCATTTGAAGGCAAGTTTAGCAGAAAATTTACAAACCAATCCAAAATAAGAAAAAATACGATTAATGCAACTAGGGTTTAATGCTGATGCAATACAATTCTTGATAGATAAAGATATTGATTATAAAGGTATATTGAATTCAGATGAAGGAAAGTTACTTCGCACAGAAGACATAAATTATATAGTAAGTAGATATGGTATGTATTATTCAGCAGAGAAGACATACATTAGTGTTGCTGATATTTTAGGTCGTTGCGATGTTAAATTAGGGACAAACATTTTATCCACAATGGCAAGCCATTTCGATTCGCAAGGAGGAGGATATGAACAAAGAAGTATAAGTATGTTAGAATACTCTAATGGCGAAGAAATGATAGAAGGCCTAAAAGATAGTTTTAAAAGTGAACCAATGCGTGTCAGCGAAGCAGAAAAAGGAAAATATATTATGGGATCAAACGGTATGCATAGATTTACATTATTAAGAATTCACTATTTAAATGAATTATTAAATGGTAACATTAGTCAAGCAGAATTAAAAGAAAAATATAGAATTCCAGTTGAATTATCTGAAATTAATTATTTTAGAACATATTCTGATTATATACTAAACCAATTCGGTAAAGATACAATTGGTATATGGAATAAATATGAAGAAGATGGTAGGATATCAGAAAATGTAGAATTAAAATTTAAAAATGGAACATCGGAAATTATGAGTGAAAGCGAGGTAAAAAAAGTTGTAGAATCAACATTATCAACGCTTAATGAACATGAAATAAAAACAATCAAATATAATTATGAATTATATCCATCATTTAAAGAATATATAGATACTAATTTTGCTGAATTTTCTGAAAAATTAGCGGGAATCGATTTATATGAAACTTGGTGATAAAGAGGTGATGATATGTTAAAAATAATAAAGAAAGAAAAGGAAAATTTTGGTAAAGATTTCCCTGATATTAATATACTTAATGCTGATAAATTATATATACTTTATCTTGATAAAAAGGAAATTGGCTATGCAAGTATTAATGAAAGCGATAAATACCATAAAATTGTAATATGCATACTAAAAGAACAACAAGGAAACGGGTATGGAACATATCTATTTAGAGAAATGTTAAAGGAAATAAATCAAGAATTTGAATTAGCAGTAGACATTGATAATTATAAAATGATAAGAATCATTACTAGATGCGGTGGCAAAGAATTAGGAAGGAATGGCAAAGAAGTATTCTTTTTGATACCAAAGTATCATGATAGCAATAATAAAAAAGATAATGTCTAAAATATGACAATTATCTTTTTTATTTCTTCTTTTTATAGTATAATAAAGATACAATGAGTAATTCCAAGGAGGCAAATCAAATGCAACAAAAATCATTATTTAAAAATATTATTTATAAAGCTATTTTAAGTTTTGTCAATATAATGGTACCAGTTATTATCGGCTCATATATAGTACACTTATTAGATGTCGATTTATATGGTGCTTATAATAAAGTTTATTCAGAATTTCAAGTATTCTTAACGTTTGCATCTTTTGGTATTTATACATATGGTATTAGAGAAATAAGTAAAATAAGAGATGATAAAAAGAAAATATCTTCATTATTTACTAATTTATTTGTTATCTCAATTATTACTAATTTAATTGCCATTGTTATTTATGTTACTTATAGTATTCTTACATCTACGGGTATTACAACAACCATCTATTTATTAATGACCATTCAACTTGTTGCTAATATCTTTTATATTGAATTTGTTAATGAAGCTTTAGAAAACTATAAATTTATTACTATTAAATCAGTTATTATTAAACTAATGTATATGGTTTCTTTATATTTATTTGTGAAAAAACCTGAAGATATTCTTATCTATACGGTTATCGTTAGTTTAACAACTACTTTAAATAATTTAGCAAGTTTTGTCTATGCTAAAAAAAGAATCCCATTTGATTTTGGTAAAATTAATTTTAAGAAGTATTTAATTCCCATGTTTACGATTTTAGTAATAACGAATGTCGACTTGTTATATTCTCAATTAGATCGTGTTATGTTAGGTAAGTTTATTGATGATGTATCGGTAACTATGTATTATATACCATATTATTTGGTATCGATGTTAGTGTCAATTCCTTATGCCATTATTACCGTATCGATTCCAAGACTTTCATATGTCTTAGAGAATAAAGGAAAAGAAGAGTATTTATCCAATTTATCTAGAATTATGTCATCACTATATTTTGTCATTATTCCAATGTGTTTTGGAGTATTAGTTCTAGCTAATGAAGCCATTCTTTTATATGCCGGAGAAAAATATATGGCCATGGTACCAACTTTGATTGTTGCTTGTATTACAAGAATCATTATCAGTACTGAATCAATGATGACGCATTTAGTACTATATCCAAACAATAAAGAAAAGCAATTGCTAAGAATATCTTTGTGTTTTGGAATTAGTAATTTGATTATGAATAGTTTGTTAGTATTTATTGGTAAATTTAATCCAACAAGTGCTTTAATTACAACTGGTATTGCTGAATTTGGCTTTGCCCTAACACAATATATCTATGCTAAAAAGAAGCTAGGTTTAAATATTCCAATTTTAACCCAAGACAATATTACATATTTACTGCTAGGTATTTGTTTTATTCCAATAGCTTATATTATTCGTTTATTTAATTTAAGTTTTTGGCCTAATTTAGCAATTATTGTAATTATCTGTATGATATTCTATATTGGTATTTTGTATTTAAGAAATGATGGTAATTTGTATTTAGCAAGTACTAAAATAATCAATAAATTTAAAAATATTGTAAGGAGGAATCCAAATGCGTAGAATAATTGTTCCAACTGGTTATATGGGATCAGGCTCATCAGCAGTTACTGATTTAGTATCAGAATTTGCTGATTCAAGTAATGAATACAAGGATTATGAATATATATTCTTACATTGTCCTAATGGCGTCTTTGACTTGGAAGATAAACTATTAAAAGGTAATAATGCTATTCGCAGTGATGAAGCTATTCGTTCATTTGAGACTCAAATGCATAAATTATATGATAAAAAGTTTTGGTGGGTAGGAAACTATAAAGAAGTTATTGGCCCAGAATTTAAAGATATGACGAAAGATTTTATTAATAAAGTAGAGCAATTTAATTTTCCAGGTTTTTGGTATACCCATGAAGAAGTCAATTTTAAAATGTTTATTCGTTTATTACTTCGTAAACCATTTAAAATGATAGCCCACGATAAACAAAAATTTAGACCCATTCTAAAATATAATGATGGTATGCGGATTTCATATATTAAACCTAAAGAATTCTATGAATATGCTCATGAATATATTTATAAAGTAGTTAATTATATCTCGCGTGGTAAAGAAAATATTATTCTAGATCAATTCTTGTTACCGTTTAATTTGCATCGTGTAGATAATTATTTTGGTGATGAATTAAAAGTAATTGCCGTTGCCAGAGATCCTAGAGATGTTTATATTTTAAATAAATATATTTGGGGAAATAAAAAAATTGGCGTTCCAATGCCAAAAGATGCTAAAGAATTTTGTAAATTTTATAAAGCAATGCGTGAAAGCGAAATACCATCTAAATCCGATAAAGTATTAAGAGTTAATTTTGAAGATTTAGTTTATAACTATGAATCTGAAGTTAAAAAAATAACTAAATTCTTACATTACACAGAAAAAGATCACGTTAATAAAAAGAAAAGATTTAATCCCGATTTATCAATTAAAAATACTCAAGTATTTAGGAATCCAGAATATGCCGATGAGGTTAAAATAATTGAAAAAGAATTAAAAGATTATTTATATGATTTTAAAGAAGAATTAAGTAATGATGTAAAAGATACCATCGAATTCTAGTAAGGAGAAGTTATGGTTAAATTAAGTATTATTGTTCCCGTATGGAATGTTTATGATTATATAGATGCCTGTTTAGCTAGCTTAGTTAAACAAACTTTAACAGATATTGAAATTATTGTCATAAATGATGGCAGTCCTGATAATAGTCAAGAAATAATTGATAAGTATACTAAAAAATATCCTGATAAAGTAAAATCGTATATAAAAGAAAATGGTGGACAAGGCTCAGCCAGAAATTTAGGTATCAAGAAAGCTCATGGTAAATATCTTAGCTTTGTCGATAGTGATGATTTTATTGATAAAAATTTTGCTAAGGATATGGTAAGTATTGCCGAAAAAGAAAAAGCTGATATTGTTATTTGTGATATGATTGATCTATATAAAGATAGAGAAGTGTACCACGATTGTACCAATATTACTAATAATCTAAGTATCATTCATTCGGTATGTAACAAAATATTTAAAAAAGAACTTTTTGATGACATTGAATTTTTAAGCAAAGTCTGGTATGAAGATTTAAATATTTTACTTAAATTATATCCTAAAATTAATAAGATATCCGTTATTCATAAAGGATATTATCTATGTAACTGCAGAGATACCTCAACAATGAATAACAATAATTCAATAAAAAATAAAGATATTATTACAGCAATTGAAGATGCCAAAGAATATCTAATAAAAAATAAATTATTTAATGAGAATAATTATCATTATATTGTCTTTAATCATGTCTTAATTGATACGATTAACAGGGTAAAGTTACACCATAATAAAGATAAAAATAGGGTTATTAAAGAAATAACAAATTATTGTCACAAAAATATTAATAATTATAAAAAATATCCTTTTTATAAGGAAGTTCCTATGAACCGAAAGATAGTTGCCTTTCTAAATTATCATTCTTTATCAGGAATATCTAAATTATTATTAAATATAAAACAAATAATTAAATAGTAGTGTAGGTGGAAGTATGGAAAACAATCTTAGGAATTTGCAATTAAAATTATTAGAAATTGTCAAATATTTTGATAAATTATGCCGTGAAAACGATATTGAATACTATGTCATTTATGGCTCTGCTTTGGGAGCTGTTAGACATAAAGGGTTTATCCCCTGGGATGATGATTTTGATGTTGGTATGACTTATGAAAATTATTTAAAATTTATTAAAGTATGTGAAACTAAATTAGATAAAAAGAAATATTTCTTGCAAACCCCTGAAACTGAACCTAATTATTACTTATCTTTTGCAAAACTTAGAGATATTACTACAACATTAGTAGAAGAGGGTAATAAAGATAAAGATATTACTTATGGCGTATATATCGATATTTTTCCATTTGTTGGAGTACCTAAAAATATAATTAAAAGAAGTATCTTAAAAATAAATCGTGCTTTTACCTTATCAGCTAATCAAAATATAATTAATAATAAAGTATTAGCTTTTATCTTTAAAATAATTTTAAAAATATGTGGCAAGAAAAACATTTTAAAAATATGTCGTAAAAAATGTGTTAAATATAGCACGAATGATTATGATACTTGGTGTTGTATCTTTGATGGTGATGGCTTTGAAATTAATATGACAAGTAAAAAGATAATGGGAAAACCAACCAAAGTAAAATTTGAGGATACATTATTACCAATTCCAGAAGACTATCATACATATCTAACTCATATTTATAATGACTATATGCAAATACCTAGTGATATTGAAATAAAAAATAAAGAACATACAAGATATATTCTAGATTTAAATCATAGTTACGATGAATATCTAAAATTACATAAAGGAGGAAAGAAAAATGCCTAAAGTAAGTATTATTATTCCAGTATACAACGTTGAAAAATATATAACTACATGTCTTAATAGTCTAGTAAATCAAACCCTAAAAGATATTGAAATAATCGTTGTTAATGATGGCAGCCCAGATAATTGTCAAAAGATTATCGATAAGTATGTTAAAAAATATCCTGATAAAGTAAAATCATATATAAAAGAAAATGGTGGCCAAGGCTCAGCTAGAAATTTTGGATTAACTAAGGCTACTGGTGAATATATTGGTTATGTTGATTCGGATGATTATGTATGTACTGACATGTATGAAAAATTATACAATAAAGCTAAAGCAGATAATCTAGATATATGCATTTGTGGTAATTATCTTGTCTATGAAGATTCATCACAAAGAGATATAGAATTAAATAATTATGTTTTAGAAGATCCAAAAGAAAATGCATTTTTTGGTAAAATTGCTGTTTGGAACAAAATATATAAAAAAGAAATTGTTAAAGATTTAGTATTTCGAAGTAAAGTATGGTATGAAGACTTAGACTTTACAGTAAACGCACTAATTAAAGCTAAAAAAATTGGTTATATTGATGAGCCGTTATATTGCTATTTAATTCGTGAAGGCTCTACAATGAATAATTCCAATGTTGAAAGAAACTTAGAAATCTTTGCGGCTTTTGATGAAATTAAAAACAATAAAAAATACTTTTCATATATTGAATATTTAGCGATTGATAATATCTATATTTCAGCAATCGTTAGAGTAATTAATGCCAAAGTAGATAATAAATTAAAAAAAGATGCGATCAATAAAATGATAAATTATATGAATAATAATTTTAAAGATTTTAAACATAATAAATATTTAAATTTATTACCTAGAAATCGTAAAATAGTTTATCATTTAGTATCATTAAAACAATATTGGTTAATAAAATTAATCTTTAAAATAAAAAGAAAATAATAGAAAGAGGACATTATGACAAAAAAACAAAAAGCAGTATTTATATATTTATTATTATTACCAATTATCGATGTAATAACTTCATTAATGACAAGATTAGGTAATTTTAATCTATCACTTGGGATGATTGTTAAAGGATTAACTATTGTTTTTAGCGTTATTTATATTTTCTTTTTTAGTAAATCTAGATGGCGCCGTAAATCAATTATTTATCTATTTGTTTTAGCCATCTTTTTTGGAGGATACCTTTTATGTAAAAGTGAAATATGGCAAACAGGTAGCTACATGACTGAGATAACGTTTGCTTTTCGATACTTCTATTTTAATGTTATGCTTCTAGGGGTCGCTAATATCTTTGATGATTTTAAAATTGACAATGAACTTATTAAGAAAGTATTCTTTATAAGTAGTTTAATCTATGCAGGATTAATGTTAATACCATTAATTACCCATACTTCATTTAGTTCATACAGTGCGAGTGAATTTGGCGGTGATAATGGATGGTTCTATGCAGCTAATGAAACGGGAGCAATTACCACATTATTGCTACTTGGTACAATGTGTTTATTTAATAATAAAAATAAACCTTTAATTTTAGTTTTTATTCCAATATTATTATCAATTGCTTTTATTGGTACTAAAGTAAGTTACTTGGGAATGATAATTGCTACGATTACCTTAATTTTGTTTTATCTATTAAAACAAAAAAAGCAAGGAATTATATTATCTCTATTATTAGCCATAATCCTTGTTTGGGTATGTAATTATTCACCAGCATTATCTAATCTAGAAGGTAATAGTCAAAGAATAGAAAATGAACGAAGAAGTAAAGTAGTTGATAAGAAATTAGACCAGTATATTAAGAATAAAAAATTAGCTAAATTAGTTGAATTAGGATTAAATGGTCGTGAAGAATTCTTCTTAAACGATATGTTACTATATCAAAAAGAAAACATACCTGATAAATTATTTGGTTTAGGGTGGAGCAAATGCACTAGTGATGAATGTGATTATGATAATATGATTGTCGAACTTGACTATGTTGATGTCTTCTACCACTATGGAATCATTGGCTTTATCATTTATTTTCTTCCACTGTTGTATATCTTCGTTGACTTTGTCAAAGCCAAAAAGACAAGTGATTCTTACTACTACTTAATCTTCTTATTATTAGGTTTCTTGATATCTTCAATCGCTGGTCATGTTCTAAGCGCTCCAGCAGTATCAATCTATTTAATTCTTATCATTCATATGATGTATAATAGTTATGAATTTAAGATTAATGATAAAGAAGTAACCATTTTAGCACTGCATCTAGGTCATGGTGGCGTTGAAAAGTATATATCATCACTTTGTAAGATGTTAGAAAAAGATTATGATATCAATATTATTTCAACTTATAAATTATATGATAAACCAGTATATGAATTTGATAAAAAAGTAAATATTACTTATTTAATTGATGGTGGGCCTAATAAAGAAGCCTTTAAACAAGCAATCAAAGAGAGAAATATCTTAAACATTTTTAAAGAAGGCCTAAAGAGTATTAAAATTCTATATTTAAGAAGGAAAAGAAATATTAAAGCAATTAAAAATATTCATAGTAAATATATTATCACTACGAGAATTTTACATAATAAATTAGTTAGTGAATATGCGAATGACAATATCATTAAAATTGCTACTGAACATAATTATCATAACAATAATAAAAAGTATTATCAAAAAGTAATTAAATCAATCTATAACTTCAATTATTTTGTCTTGGTATCAGAACCATTACTTGAGTTTTATCAAGATAAAGTAAAAAATGTTAAATGCGTCTATATTCCTAACACAATTGATTACTTACCCGAAACTGAAACATCTTTAAAAGAAAATGTTTTGGTATCCATTGGTAGACTAGAAAAAGAAAAAGGAATTGATGACTTAATTGATGTTATCTCATTAGCTAAGACTAAACAAAAAGATCTTAAATTATATATTATTGGTGATGGCTCATTAAGAGAAAATCTTGAAAATAAAGTAAAAGAAAATAATTTAACTAAGAATATTATTTTTACCGGTTATGGTGACCGTAAATTAATTGAAAAGTATCTGACTAAAGCTAAATTATATGTTATGACATCACATACTGAGTCATTTGGTATTGTCTTAATTGAAGCTATGAGTTATAAGGTTCCTTGTATTGCCTTTGATTCAGCCAACGGAGCTAAAGAATTATTAAAAGACAATACTGGAGTCTTAATTGCAAATCGCGATAAAGAAACAATGGCTGATACCATTATTAAATTATTAAAAGATCAAAAAGCATTAAAAAAATATTCTCAAGCTGGATATACTAAATCAAAAAAATTCTTGATTACCAATGTCAAAAAGCAGTGGCTTGCGATTGTTAAATAAGGAGGAAATATGACCAAGCATCGAAAAAAACATCGTTTAAAAATTAAAAATGTTGTTTTATTTATATTATTTATTTTATTAATTGGTTTTGGATGTTTTTTCACTTATTATAAAGAAGAAGGAAATAAAAAGCTTAAAAAGCAGGAAATCTTAGGTAAAAATATTAAAGAACATTATAGTGAATATGTCAAAACAGATAAAGAAACTAATCTATATGATATAAAACATAATGTTGTAGGTAAGATTGGTAAAGATGTAAATTTAGTTTTAACTAAAGTAGATAATCCAAAGGAATATTTTCAAATTGCAGGATTAGATGATACTTATATTAAATATAATGACGTGTCTAAAATAGATAAATTTGAAAATGATGATCGTTATAAAGAATATATTCCATTTAATAGTAACATTGAAACTAAAGAAAAAGTATCATTTTATAATGAAAATGATGAATTAGTATTCACCATCAATAAAAAAGTAGATTTACCAATTATTGTTAAAGATACTGATAAATATGGAGTTGAATTTTATAATAGGTTATTATATATTAAAAAAGATGATGTTAATAAAACATATGATAATCATAATACCGATAAACACAATTCGAGTGGTATTGGAGTATTAAACTACCATGCGTTCTATGATGAAAATGATGCCTATGAACGCTCTTTATGTCCAACTGAAATATGTCACTCTAAATCACAATTTAAATCACAGCTTGAGTATTTTAAAGAGCATAATATGTTGACCCTTAAAATGAAAGAAGTAGAAATGTATGTTGATGGTAAAATTCAGTTACCAAAAAGTGTACTTATCACTATTGATGATGGTGGATATACGAAGCATGCAGTAGATTTACTCACCGAATATAAAATGTATGCTACAATCTTCATGGTAACATCATGGTTTGATCCGAAAGAATATTATACGACTGAATATATTGAACTTCATTCACATAGTCATAAAATGCACGATACTGGGGAGTGTCCAACAGGTCAAGGTGGAGCGATTCAATGTTGGAGTGAAGATAAAATTCAAGCCGATTTAAAGAAAGCTAGAGAGTTACTTAATAATACAACATATTTCTGTTATCCATTCTATGAATATAATGATTATTCCATCAGAATGTTAAAGCAAGCAGGTTTCACAATGGCCTTTATCGGAGAAAGCAGTACGAGTGATAATCTAGTACATCCTGGTGACGATAAATTTAGATTAAGAAGATTTGTAATTGTTAATTATACAACACTAAATGATCTTAATAGATATTTTGGTGCAATTAAATAATGTAGAAAGAAGGTAAATATGAAAGAATTATTTGAAAGGCTATATAAAGACAGTGCCGAATCATTTTATCAAAAATTAGCTAATTATTTAAAAAAGAATGAGAAGAAATTTATTGTCACTGCCAACCCTGAAACATTCATGATGAGTACTAAAGATGAAGAAATGAAAATATTACTTGATGATAAAGAAACTATTTTAGTTCCAGATGGCGTTGGCATAGTAAAAGCAACCAAAAAATTAGGTTATGACATTAAAGAAAGAATTACTGGAATTGATATTGCCTATAAACTTCTTGAATATGGAAGTAAAGATAAAAAATCGGTTTATTTGTTTGGTGCTAAGCCAGAAGTCATTGAATCAATGAAAACTGTTTTAAATGAAAAGTATCCAGGAATTAAATTATTGGGAGCAACTGATGGCTATGTTAAAGATAGAGACAAAGTAATGAAAGATATTATTAAATTATCACCTGACATTGTTTTGGTAGCTTTGGGCATTCCTTACCAAGAAAAATTAATTTATAAACACTTAGATAGTTTTAAAAAAGGAATTTTCGTAGGTGTAGGAGGATCTTTTGATGTTATCAGCGGTCACAAGAAAAGAGCCCCTAAAATATTTATTAAATTAAATTTAGAATGGTTATATCGTATTGTATCAGAACCAAAAAGATTAAAACGATTTTATGATAGTAATGTAAAATTCTTATTTCAAGTTAAGAAATATAAGTAGAGGAATTCATGAAATAAAATAGAACTGATATTATATTTGTAATTATTATTTTCATTATATTTATGGGAGGATTATTATTACTTTGTATAATATACTTAACAAGTTCTAGTTATAATCCATTCATTTATTTTAGATTTTAATAATACTAATTAAAAGTAGTAAAGGTGATTTTAATGCTATTTAATTCATTAATATACTTATCGTTTTTTATAATAGTATTTATTTTATACTATCTAGTATCCGATAAGTACCGCTATATTGTATTACTTATAGCAAGTTACATATTTTATGGTTACGCAAATATAAACTATATTGCTATACTTTTAGGCATAACAACAATTTCTTACTTTAGTGGTTACATAATTGCTAAAACTGATAATGTGAAAACAAAAAAAGTTACTATTACAATTTCTATTATTATAAGTATAGGAATCCTAATATATTTTAAATATTTAAGTTTTATTGTTGAAAGTCTAAATATGATATTAAAACAAAATATACAAATTAATAATATTTTAGTACCATTAGGTATATCATTCTTTACGTTACAAGCTATCACATATCCAATAGATTTATATAGAAAACAGCAATTGCCGGAAAGAAATTTTTTAAAATTTGCATTGTTTGTAGCTTTTTTCCCGCAATTATTATCAGGACCAATTGGCAAATCTAAGGAAATGCTGCCACAATATAGTGAAAAGCATAAATTTAATGGGAAAGAAGTATATACTGGATTAATTATAGTTCTATACGGGTATTTTCAAAAATTAGTAATAGCAGATTTACTTGCATTAGGGGTAAATAATGTTTATAATAATTTATATGAATACCAAGGCATTCCATTATTATTAATTGTCTTTCTATATTCGTTTCAAATTTATTTTGACTTTGCATCATATTCGAATATTGCTAGGGGCAGTGCCAAAATGCTTGGATACAATTTGACTAATAATTTTAATAGTCCATATCTTGCAGATAGTATTAAAACATTTTGGGGGAGATGGCATATTTCACTTTCAACTTGGTTTAAAGAATATTTATATTTTCCATTAGGTGGTAATCGGAAAGGCAAAGTCAGGACATATATCAATTTATTGATAGTATTTCTAGTTAGCGGATTATGGCACGGAGCTTATTATACTTACATAATATGGGGACTTTTGCATGGTATATATCAAATTCTAGAGCGAATTATTAATAAAAAAAGTCGTTATAAAGTAATTAATATTATTATAACCTTTATATTGGTAACATTTGCATGGATATTTTTTAGAGCAAATACATTAGCGGATGCTATCTATGTAATTAAAAATATGTTCAATATTAACTTTATAAATATTAAAAATCAAATTATAAATATCGGTTTTGATAAATATGACTTGATTGTCTTATCAATTTCGATGATTTCGGTATTTATTATGGAAGTAATTAATGAAAAAAGAAAAATATTAACCTTTTTTTGTCAAAAGAATGACTATCTCAAAGCAATTTTTGTATTGATGCTAGCATTCACGATTATTATTTTTGGACATTATGGCCCAGGATTTGACAATTCACAATTTATATATTTGGGTTATTGAGGTGCACATGAAAAAGAAAAAAATAATTATTGCCATTATGACAATTATAATATTTATAATTGGTCTTGATAGAATTACACTATTATTTGTTAGGAAAGCCAATGGTTATGGAACAGACATTATAAATTTCTATCACCAAAAGAAAAATTCAATTGATATTATTTATCTTGGCTCATCACATACATATACGGCATTTAATCCATATTTAATTGAAGATAAAACAGGGCTAAAAGGATACATTTTAGCAACACAACAACAGCCTATTTGGATAACGTATTATTACTTTTTAGAAGCTTTAAAATATCAACACCCAAAATATGTAGTGCTCGATGTTCATATGTTAACATATTCAAGTAGTGATTACGCAGAAGAACAATCAAATAGAGATGCAATAGACAAAATGAAATTATCAAAAAATAAGTTAAAAGCAATTAAAACAAGTGTGCCCAAAGATGAAAGAAATGCATATTACTTCAATATAATTAAATATCACACTAGATATAAAGAACTGCATAAAGTAGACTTAAAATATACATTTTTAGGATATTCTATTGATAACAAGGGGTATATTGCGCTAGATTATAACAATCAAAAATTTAATGAGAAAGATATTGAGTTTACTGAAGAAGAAAATGAAATATATAATAAAAGTGAAAAGTATTTAGAAAAAATTATTGAACTCGCAAAAAAAAATAATATAGAATTAATTTTAGTAAAAACGCCAGCAATATATAAAAAGGAAGAATATGCAAAATTAAATTATATTAATAAATACTTAAATAACAAAAATATTAAATATATTAATTTTATTGATAAAGAAAAACTTAAAATATTCGATTATGAAAAAGATTTCTATGACACCGGTCATTTAACAAAAGCAGGATCAGAAAAATTTACATTAGAATTTATAAAATATTTAGAGGAGGTAAAATATGATTAAAGTAATGAGTGTTTTTGGAACACGACCAGAAGCCATTAAAATGGCACCTGTTGTAAAAGAACTAGAAAGTAGAAAAGATATTCAAAGTATTGTTTGTGTAACTGCACAACACAGGGAAATGTTAGATCAAGTATTAGAGACATTTGATATTAAACCAGATTATGATTTAAATATTATGAAGCAAGGACAAACACTTGCTGATATCACAACTAGAGCATTAGTAGGATTAGAGGAAGTAATTAAAAAAGAGAAACCTAATATTGTCTTAGTACACGGAGATACGACAACGACATTTGCGGGAGCTTTAGCAGCTTTTTATAATCAAATTGATATTGGGCATGTCGAGGCTGGACTTAGAACTGATAATAAATATAGTCCATATCCTGAAGAAATGAACCGTCAAATGGTCGATAGAGTAACCGATATGTACTTTGCACCAACTAAATTAAGTAAAGAAAATTTATTAAAAGAAAACATTAATGAAGAAAAAATATATATTACTGGTAATACTGCCATCGATGCGATGAAGACAACCGTTAAAGAAGATTATACTCATCCTGAACTAGATTGGATTAAAGATAATGAGAGACTAATATTAGTAACCGCTCATCGTAGGGAAAATCTAGGTGACCCAATGCGTAACATCTTTAAAGCAATCAGAAGAATTGTCGACGAATTTCCTGACGTTAAAGTATTATATCCAATTCATTTAAATCCAAAAGTTAGAGAAGTTGCACACGAAGTATTTGATGGCTGTGATCGTGTTAAACTAATTGAGCCACTTGAAGTATTTGACTTTCATAACTTCCAAAATAAATGTTATTTAATTATGTCAGATAGTGGGGGAGTACAAGAAGAAGCTCCTAGTCTAGGAAAACCAGTATTAGTATTAAGAGATACAACTGAAAGACCAGAAGGTATTGATGCTGGAACTTTGAAATTAGTAGGTACTAATGAAGATACCATCTATGAAGAAGCTAAATTATTATTAACTGATAAGCAAGCATATGATAAAATGAGTAAAGCATCTAATCCATACGGAGATGGACATGCTAGTGAAAGAATTGTCGATGCTATCATAAAAAAATATAGTTAATTATTTATAGGGGGTAAAAATGAAAAAAATACTGCATAAACATATGTGGCTTATCTATGAAGGGTTGTTTCTAATTTTAATTGAAATATTTAATCAATTATTAATTATGAAAAGTGCTCCAATTCGACTACATAGTATTGGAATAACCGTAATGTTAGATGTTATCTGGGCATTATTCATACTAATAATCTTATATTTATTGAAACCTAAAATATATAAGATAGTAACATTGATAATTAATATATTTTTAATAATTATTAATATCGTTAATTATTTTATTTATTCGTATTTTGAAAAAGTTTTCTCTTGGAAAGATTTGTTCTTGACCGGTGAAGGATTATCCTTTGTAGATTCAGTTTTTAAATATATTAATTTTAAATTAATAATCTTTATCATAATTGCTATTCTTTTAACAATAATGGCTGTAAAAAAACGTATAGCTAATAATAAAACTGATTTAATCATTGTAATTGTATGCATTATTGCTTTATTTACTGCTAGATATTTAATTCAAAGAACCTATCTATCTGAAGAGAGTGATGGTTGGAATTCATTAGAAGTAACAAATAATTATGCTAATAACTATATTGAATGGATTGATTCTCCCAAAATATTAAGAGCTAGCGGTACTTATGAATATATTGTCAGAGACTTCTATATTTCATTTATTAGAAAAGATAATACAATTAATGCTAAAAAAGAAGCTGAAGAATATATTAATAATCATCAAAATGATTTTGAAAGTAATGAATATACTGGAATATTCAAAGATAAGAATTTAATTTTTGTTATGTTGGAAGCCTTAGATGACTGGTTAGTTAATCCAGAAGTAACACCAACTATGTATGAAATGATGCATCATGGGTTTAACTTTACAAATCATTACTCTCCAGTATATGTAACTGGAGCAACTGCTAATACTGAATTTATTGCTAATAGTGGAATGTATCCTAATATCAATAAATTATCACCTAATTATGCTTTTGTGAATAACAGGTTTCCATATTCGCTAGCCAATTTATTTAAAGATGCTGGTTATATTACTAATTCATATCATCGTTCAAGTGGCTTTATCTATAATCGTGAAAATATGCATATTAGCCTTGGTTATAATAAATATCATAGTTATCTAGATTTAGATATTGCCGAAGCAAATATTAATTTAGATTCATTTCTAATTAGAGATGGTTATAATAAAATTATTAATGACGATAAATTTATGAGTTTTATTATTACTTATTCGCCACATTCTCCATATAATTATCAAAAAGAAGAGTGTACTTCCCATTTATCAGAAATAAAACAAATTTATCCAAATGAAACCAATGAAGAAATATTATGTGCATATGCTGCCGCTAGAGAAACTGATGAAATGTTTCGTATCTTAATTAAAAAATTAGAAACTGATAATCTTTTAGATAATACCATTATTATTGCTTTTTCTGATCATCCTAATAAAGTATTAATTAGAGATGATGAAACAGATAAATTAAATAAAACTATTTTCTATATTTATGATAATAATATGGATAGTCATCAAGTAGATAAACTAACTAGTTCAATTAATATTTTACCAACGACAATTAATTTATTTGATTTAAATCATAAATATGTATATCCAGGTTATGACGCCTTGGGCGATAGTGAAGGATACATCATTTTTGATGATTATACTTATTATGATGGTAAAGAAATAAAGAATATTACTAAAGAAATGCATGATAAAATAGATTATAGTATTAATCTTTTAGTATCCGATTATTATAATAATAAATAATTGCAAATAATATAAAAGTATGCTACAATGTTATTGGTGATGTAAATGGAAAGCAATGGCAAAAAAAGACTATATCGTACTGAAGGAGCAGATGCTAAAATATTTGGTGTATGTGGTGGCTTAGCTGAATATTTTAATGTTGATCCTACAATTGTAAGAGTAGCCGTAGCAGTTTTAATATTTGCTTATGGCACAGGATTGCTTGCATATTTAATATGTGCATTATGTATGCCTAAAAAATCAGAAATAAAATAAAGTATCAAAAATACTTTATTTTTTTCTTAAATTATTATATAATTAAATACGTGAAGCCAGCCTGGCGGAATGGTAGACGCGATAGACTCAAAATCTATTGCCAGCAATGGTGTGAGGGTTCAAGTCCCTTGGCTGGTACCAATATGAAATTAAAACGACTTTACAAACAGTCGTTTTTATGTTATTATGCATATAGATGAAGGAAACTTCATATAATAATAAAGGAACACTTAATAATCGCATGTTGAGTGTTACCATATAACATTTTATGATTCCACCTAAACTAATGCTTTAGTTAGGTGGATTTCTTTTATATTAAAACTATAAATTGATGAAAACGATAATAAATAACTTGCAATAGAATTATTTTTAAGTTATGATAAATATATCATAATATGGAGGTGTAATTATGGAAGAAATTAAAGTTCTTTACAGTGAAGAAGCAATTGCTAAAAGAGTTGATGAATTAGCTAAAACATTATACGAAAAGTATGGGGATGAAGAAGTCGTCTTTATCTGTACTTTGAAAGGTGCTGTTTTCTTTGCATGCGATTTACTAAAAAAATACAAAGGCGATGCAAGAATGGAATTCTTAAGAGTATCTAGTTATCATGGTACCGAAACTACTGGTAAAATTGAATTAAATTTATCTATCTCAAAAGAGAATATTAAAGATAAAAATGTAATTATAATCGAAGATATCGTCGATACTGGTCACACCTTAGCATTTTTAAATCAGTATATTAAAGAAATGGAACCTAAAACATTAGAAATATGCACTTTATTAGATAAAAAAATTAAAAGAGTCGTAGATATTGATCCAACATACTCAGGTTTTGTCGTAGATGACTTATTTGTTATTGGATATGGCTTAGATTATGATCAAAAATATCGTAATTTACCTTATATTGGAGTACTAAAGAAAACAAAAAAAGATCTCTAAATAGAGATCTTTTAAAGTGTTATTTCGTTTTTTTATTAATTTCGGTCGTGTTTTTCCAAATCATTACCATAATTAATCCAGCTTCATAAATAATTCTTGCAAGTAAATTACCACCAATTAAAACACCAAGAAATGCAAAGAAATTAGTGCCAATTAACGCAAATGATCCAAGTGTAATTAGAATTACTTCGAAGATATAAGATATTTTTAGAATATCTTCAATTAACATTTTGTCAAATCGTAGGAAACTTCTAAACCAAGCTAGTGTCTTATTTTCAATCTTTTTATCAGGCTTAACAAACATAAAGTATATAATAAAACATCCCGCTAAAGCAACTACTAAAGAAATGATAAGCCAAATTAAGGCACCTAATCCCATTGCTGAACCACTATTTAATGAAGAACCTAAATGATCATATCCATATTGACCATAATCTAAACCCATACAATAACACTCCTTTCATACTATAATGATATCATATAAATAAAAAATATTCACGGTTTTTTAAAAAAAAGAAATAATAAATTTACAACTTTAAGTATCTTTGATATAATATTAATGAAAATAGGAAGGATAAAAAGTATGGAAGAAGCAATTATAAAATTATTAAAAGATAAAAAGAATACTTCCCTAACAAGTATCGAAATTAATGACTTTTTAGGATTAAAGAGTATTAATGAATATAATGAATTAGAGAAAGTATTAGACAAACTATGTCTTGAAGGTAAAATTTATTATAGTGAAAAGAAAAAAAGATATACGCCAATTGAAAATACTAATTTTAAAACAGGTAAATTATTAGTTAATCCTAAAGGTTATGGATTTGTTATTTTAGATGAAAAATTTAATGAAGATGATATTTATGTTAGTGGTATAAATTTATTAGATGGTAGGAATAATGATATTGTTATTGTCGAAATAATTAATAAAAATACTCGTGAAGGAAGAATAATTCGTATTTTAAAAAGAGATGATTCAGTCATTGTGGGGCTTCTATACGAAGAAAAAGGGTTATATTTTGTTAAACCTGATAAAGCAGAATATAAAGATCTTCCAATTCCTAACGATATGTTAAAAGGAGCTGTCCCTGGCCATAAAGTATTAGTAAAACCAAATATCATTGGTAAAGAATATACCGGTGAAATCATCAAAATTATTGGCCACAAAAACGATGTTGGTGTTGATATTTTATCATTTGCATATCAATATGAATTTGATCCAACTTTTTCTGATGAAGTAATCAATGCCGTCCAAAATATTCCTGATGAAGTACTACCAAACGAATATGAAGGTAGAGTTGATTTACGCGACGAAGTAATCTTTACCATTGATGGTGATGATACCAAAGATATTGATGATGCTATCAGTATTAAAAAGCTAAGTAATGATGTCTATGAATTAGGAGTACATATTGCCGATGTATCGCATTATGTCAAAAAGGATGAAATTATTGACAAAGATGCCTATGAAAGAGGCACTAGTGTTTATTTAGTAGATAGAGTAATTCCTATGCTACCTCATAAATTATCAAATGGTATCTGTAGTCTAAATCCAAATGTTGATAGATTAGCCTTATCTTGTGTAATGAATATAAATAGTAAGGGTTATGTTATTAAATATAAAATATTTAAATCTGTTATTAAAAGTAAAAAACAAATGACCTATACTTGTGTTAATGAAATATTAGAAAACAATAAAGTACCTGAAGGTTATGAACCATTTGTTAAGGACTTAAAATTGATGAATGAACTATCCAATATTTTAAGAAAAAAAATGGTTAATCATGGATACCTAGAATTTGATCGTCCTGAAGCCAAGATTATTGTCGATGAACAATGTCACCCAATTGAGATTAAATTAAGGGAGCAAAGAACTGGTGAAAAATTAATTGAAAACTTTATGATTGCTGCCAATGAAACTGTTGCTGGCTATATTGAAGATATGAAAGTACCAGGTATTTATCGTGTTCATGATAAGCCAAACAAAGAGAAATTAGAAATCTTCTTAAAATTCTTGAATCGTAAAGGATATAATATTAAAGCCGATATTAATAAATTTAAGAATACTGATTATCAAAGAATGTTAAAACTATTTAAAGGAAAACCAGAAGAAGTAATTTTGAGCACCTTTGCTATTCAAACAATGTCAAAGGCAAAATATTCTGATATTAATATTGGTCACTACGGTATTGCTAGCAAAAGATATGCCCATTTTACTTCGCCAATTAGAAGATATCCTGATTTAACTTTACATAGATTAGTCAAAGAATATTCATCACATAACGATTCTAAAACGGTTTCTTACTGGCAAAATAGATTGTTTGAAATCAGTATTCAAGCATCTAAAAAAGAACAAGATGCTATTGATTGTGAACGTGATGTCGAAAAAATGAAAAAAGCTGAATATATGGAAAGTCACATTGGTGAAGTATATCATGGGGTTATCAGTGGCGTTACTGAATTTGGCTTCTTTGTTGAATTAGATAATACAGTTGAAGGATTAGTTAGACTAGATTCACTTGGTGGGGATTATTATATCTATAATCGTGATTTAAGTGCTATTTTAGGAAAAAATTCAAAGAAGATGTATATGTATGGTGATAGTGTCACAGTTGAAGTAATTGCTGCAAGTAAAGAAACTAGTCAAGTAGATTTCAAATTAGTTAGCGGAGAAAATAATGCAAAGCAGCAAATATAGACTTGAACTTAGAATCGTAGGATTATTAAGTATATTATTACTAGTCATTGTTCTTATAATAATTCCAAAAATAAATGATAAGTATAATCAACCTAAAAGATTAGAAATAAAAGTAATTGAACCTACCAAAAAAGAATATCAAATTAGTCTAATTATGGCTGGCGATGCCTTGATTCATGATAGATTATATAATGATGCTTATAAAGATGGTAAATATGATTTTAAACCATATCTAAAGTTAATTAAAGAAAAAGTAACAAATTATGACCTAGCTTATTATAATCAAGAAACCATTCTTGGAGGTACCAGTATTGGATTATCGACATATCCCAGTTTTAACTCTCCCCAAGAATTAGGCGATGCCCTAATCGATGCTGGTTTTAATATGGTTAGTCTAGCTACTAATCATACATTAGATAGGGGAGAGAAGGCCATTCTCTTATCAAGAGAGTATTGGGATAAACAAGAAAATGTTTATGCATTTGGCTCTTATAGTTCAGGAGAGCAAAAAAAAGAAATAGAGAGTCAAGTTTTTGAAAAAAATAATATTAAATATGGTATACTAAATTATACATATGGAACAAATGGTATTCCTGTTCCTTATGGCAAAGATTATTTAATTAATTTATGGTCAGATTTAAATGACAATTATAAAGAACAAGTTATTAGTGATATAAATAATTTAAAAGATAAAGTAGATGTCCTAATGGTAGCTATGCACTGGGGTATTGAATATACACATATTCCTACTGATTTGCAAAAAAGCACAGCTAAATTTTTAGCCGATAATGGTGTCGACATTATTATTGGTGCACACCCGCATGTTATTGAACCAGTTGAGTGGATAGGTGATACACTTGTCTTCTATTCATTAGGTAATTTTATTAGTGCTCAGAATAGCGAAAGTTGTGTTAATTATAAATGTAATATTGGACTTTTAAGTAGTCTAACAATCACTAAAACAATTGATGAATTTGAGACAACAATTAAAATTGATAATATTGAAAATGATTTGATTTATACTTATCATAATAACTATCATGATTATCTAGTAATTCCATTTTCAAATAAAATAATTAAAGATTATTTACCAAATTATCAAACTGTCTATGATAATTATGCTAAAATAATTGAATCAAATGATGAGAGAATTAAAACATTACCAATTGGTAATTAAGGAAGGAAATGTAGTATGCGTCGTCGTAAGAAAAAAAGAAGAATTAAAATAATTCCCATATTAGTAACACTATTATTACTTGGAGCTATTGCTTGTGGTATAATATATGGTCCTAAATATTTAAAATCTAAAGAAAAACCAACTCCTAAAGAACCTGAAGTAGAGAAAAAAGAACCACCTAAAGTTTATACAGCTAATTTAATAATGGTAGGAGATGCTCTAATCCATAGTAGTGTCTATAACGATGCCAATAGATTAGCTAACTGGAATGGTTATGATTTCAAGCCACAAATTGAATTAATTAAAGAAAAGGTAAAAGATTATGATCTAGCCTATTATAATCAAGAAACAATTCTTGGTGGTACTAGTTTAGGTTTATCAGATTACCCAACCTTTAATTCACCTCAAGAAGTCGGAGACGCTTTTATTGATGCAGGTTTTAATTTAGTAAGTTTAGCTACCAATCATACAGCTGATAGAGGAAAACAAGCTATTCTTAATTCTCGTGAATATTGGAATAAGCAAGAAGGTGTCCAAGCAGTTGGTAGTTACAGTTCAAATGAAGAAAAAAAAGAACTTGAAACTAAAGTTTTAGAAGTTAACAATATTAAATATGCTATGTTAAATTATACCTACGGCACAAATGGTATGCCGGTAGCAGATGATTATTTAGTTAATGTTTGGCCAACCGATATTGATAATATTGGTAATCCTGAATATGATACCAAATATCAAGCATATAAAGATACTGTCAAAAAAGATATCGAGGCTATTAGAGATAAAGTAGATGTCTTAATGGTAGCTATGCACTGGGGTATCGAATATACCCATACACCAACTAATTATGAAAAGGATATGGCTAAATTCTTAGCTGATAATAAAGTAGATATTGTTATTGGCACTCATCCACATGTTATTCAACCAGTCGAGTGGATTGGTGATACAATAGTATTTTATTCACTAGGTAACTTTATCAGTGCTCAATATCAAAATCAAAGTACCTGCACTTATTATAAATGTATGGTTGGATTAATGAGTTCTTTGGATATTACTAAAACTGATGATAATGGTAAAATCACCATTAAAATTGATAATATTGAAAATGAATTAATATATACATACTATACTGGATGGCGTTATTTTAAAATAATTCCATTCTCGAATGAAGCAATTAAAGATCACTTATATGGTTATACTGATGTTTATAATACTTATGCCAAAATAATCGCTTCTGAAGATGAAAGAATTAAGACAGTACCATTAGTTTCATAGAAAGGATGATTTTATGGAAATCGTAAATAGACAAGCTAGTCACAATTATTTTATAACTGATACCTACGAGGCTGGCATTGCCTTAACCGGTACCGAAATAAAATCAATAAGAAATGGTAAATGTAACATTAAAGATAGTTATGCCATCATTAAGAATAATGAAGTTTTCTTACTTAATGCTCATATTGCCATTTACGAACAAGGTAATATCTTTAATCATGAAGAGACAAGAACTAGAAAATTATTATTACATAAAAAAGAAATTCTTAAATTAAATGATAAAGTTACATTAGAAGGTTATACCTTAATACCTTTAAAGATTTATTTTAAAGATGGTTTAGCTAAAGTAGCATTAGGTGTATGTAAAGGAAAACATACTTATGATAAAAAGGAATCATTAAAAGAAAAAGATATTCAAAGAGAATTAGCAAAAGAAAACAAATATCGATAATGAAAATTTATCGATTTTTGTTATTTTTTCTTGAATATCTTAGATTTTTTTGATATAATCTAGTTGTCATGTTGAAGGGAGGGATAAATTATGTCTACAATCGTTAAAAATAATAACTTAGAATTTGCCTTAAAAAGATTTAAAACAGAAACTGCTAGAAGTGGCACCCTTTCTAAAGCAAGAGAAAGAGCTGACGGTTATAAAAAACCTGGAGTTCGTCATAGAGAAGAAAAGAAAATAAATACTATTAATTCAAGAAGAAATAATAAAAATAAGTACTAGGAGTGATAATATGGCTTTATCAGAAAAAATAAATAGTGATATGATTAGTTTCATGAAAAATAAGGATAGTTTTTCACTAGGTGTAATTCGTATGGTAAAAGGAGCTATTCAATTAGAAAAAATTAATCTTAAACGTGATCTAAATGATGATGAAGTAATAGCTGTTATTTCTAAACAAATCAAAATGCGTAATGATTCAGTTGCAGAGTTTGAAAAAGCTAATCGTACCGATTTAATTGATCAAACAAAAAAAGAAATTGAATTATTAAAGCAATATATGCCAGAACAATTATCTGAAGCAGATATTAATAAGATAATTGATGAGGCTTTTGCAAGTATTAATCCTACCGGTCCAAAAGATATGGGTTTAATTATGCGTGAAGTATCACCAAAATTAAAGGGTAGAGCAGATATGGGTAAAGTAAACGCCCTTATCAAAGATAAACTTGCTAATATATAATTTGGTATCATCTATAGGGCAATCTAGTAATCACTTACAAGCAGAATATTAGAAAAAACCGTCCTATAGCTGATATAAAAGTGTTTGCAAACACTAAAAAGCAATGTATAAACCACACATTGCTTCTTTTTTATTTCTTTAAAACTTTTTTCTTAACATTCTCATTGACCATTCCTAATACTTTAACACTAAAGTTATCGTTAATTGGATCAACGTTCAATATTTTTACGCAAAGTTTAGCACCAATTTTTAATTGCTGTTTTGTATCCCTATCATAATAGTATTTACGTCTATGATTATATGCTAAAACATTTTTTAAATAATTACTATCAAAATAGGTTTCCACACCCGATAATCTAATTTTTATTTTCTTACCAATATCAATAACCGTTGCTTCATATTCCATATCTTTATTTTGAGCTAAATTCTTTAAAATTTGTCTTCTTTCGCCAATCATTTCAGCCATATCAGCTTGACGCTCCATTTGTGAAGCATGTTCGCATAACACCCTTAATTTTTCCTCAAGTTCTTTTAAATATTCAGGTGTCAATTTTTCAGGCTCGGTCATAATTAAATCAATCATCATATGCACAAGCAAATCAGCAAGTCTTCTAATAGGTGAAGTAAATTGTAAATAAGCAGGTAGTCCTAAGGCATAGTGACCAAGATTTTCAACTGAATACCTTGCTCTTTGCATTGTCATAACGAGCATCTGACTAATAATCGGATATTCTTCATATGAACTAAGTATTTGTAAAATCTTTTGCATTGATTTGGGATTATCAATGTTAGTAATTGGTCTGATATGATAACCCGATTTATTTAGTTTATTAATGACACCATTAACCTTATATAAGTCAGGAAATTCATGAACTCTAAATGCTGTAAACATACCCATACTAATAAACCAGTTGGCAACTGATTCGCCGGCAGCAAGCATTAAATTTTCAATGATTTTTCTACTAATACTATTTTCTTTATTAGCAACACTCTTAATTGTTCCATCATCGTTATAAGTAACTGATAATTCAGTATTAGCAAAATTAAGTTTTCCATTTACTTGGACATATCTTTTTTCTAGTCTAACAGCTGCATCATATAATATATATAATTCTTTTTCAAAATTTTCATACCCAGGAACCATCTTATTATGCATAATTATTTCATCGATATCTTCATAACTCATTTTCTTTTTGGAATTAGTTACAGAATTAACGATTTCATAATTAACAATATTACCATCCTTATCAATATCCATGATAGCTGTTTTCGTGAGTCTATCTGCGTTTGGATTTAAAGAACATATACCCTTTGATATAATATGATGCAACATATGAAAAACTGAATTGTTCATATATAAACTAGTTGTTTTTTCACAAGCTCTTTCAAAAACTTTTGATCCGGGTTTAACATAATGGGCTACATCGGCAATATGAACATACAATCTGATAATATTGTCATCAAGCATTTCTCCAAAAACTTCGTCATCCATATCTTTAGTGTTAATGCCATCAATAGTGAAACTTCTTTGGTTACGAAAATCAACTCGATCCTTTGTTTCATCTTCAGTGACATAAGTCGGATATTTTTCTATTTCCTTTAAATAGTCATCATCATAATTATTATCAAATCCATAATTTAAAGCAATTGCTACATCATCGATTAATGGATCATCTCTTCTTCCAATTTTGCCTAAATAAGTTGCTTCAGGAATATCACTAATACTTTCAGGAGTAATATTAACAACAATAATATCCCCATCAGATAAAGTATCTAAAATACTATTGTCAAACTTAAAAGGAATATTATTATGAAAAGGGACAACAGTCTTTTTACCGTCAATTTCTTTAATTTCACAAGTTATTTTTCCTAAAGGGCGATGAACAATTGAAGTAATATCAGCTTCATGTGAATTATTTAATTTAAAAGTAACAACATCATTTAAAATAACATCATCAAAAAAATTAGATGCTACCGTAATTTTCTCCCCATTATAGAAAATATATTTTCTTCCAGTTGAAGAAACCGTGATACTTCCAATATATAAATCATTTGGAAAAAGGAAATATTTATTTCTATTTTGAAGAATTTTACCATCTAATTTCATTTTTAATAATATACTTTTTAATTCATCACTGCCAATATTAATTAATCTAGTTAAATTTTTAAATGTTAATTTACCATTTTCTTTTTTAATAATATCTAATATTATATCTTCCATTTTACTTCCCCTTCAATAACAACTAAATTAAGTATAGTTAATATATGAATATAAATCAAGACACTTTACAAAAATTTGCCAATATTTATTTTCAAATTAAAAAAAATATGATAAAATTTATATGTATCATAAAGGAGGTACATTTATGAGATGTGTTGGAACTGTTGTTAGAGGAATTAGAACTCCAATCATAAAAGAAGACACTGATTTAGTAAATACTGTTATTGAATCAGTGATGAAAGCAAAAGAAAGTGAAGGGTTTGAATTTAGAGATCGTGATATTATTGCTATAACAGAAGCAGTCGTAGGAATATCTGAAGGAAATTATGTATCAGTTGATAATATAGCTGATTTTGTAACTAACCTTTTTCCAAAAAAAGAAGTTGGTTTAGTATTTCCAATTTTAAGTAGAAATCGTTTTTCAATGATTTTAAAGGGAATAGCTAGAGGTATGGATAAAATAACAATGTTATTATCATATCCAAAAGATGAAGTCGGCAATGGTATTATGAATAAAGAAGATTTAGAAGCTTCACCATTTGGTTTAAGTGATATTATCAGTGAAGCTGATTATCAAAAATATTTTGGTAAATTCCTTCATCCATTTACAGGAATTAATATGGTTAATTTCTATCGTGATCTTATTAAAAGTGAAAATTGTGAAGTAGAATTTGTTTTCTCAAATAATGCTAAAGATATTTTAAATTATACTGATAATGTAATTAATTGTGATATTCATACAAGATATGAAACTAAAGAAATGTTAAAAAATGCTGGGGCTAATGTCTATGGCTTATATGAAATTATGAATAAACCAATCAATGGTTCTGGATTTAATCCTGATTATGGTTTGTTAGGATCAAATAAATCCACTGAAGAAAGACTAAAACTATTCCCTAAAACTGGTCAAAAAGTTGTCGAGGAAATACAAAAGAAAATGTATGAATTGACTGGTAAAAATATTGAAGTAATGGTTTATGGTGATGGCGCATTCAAAGATCCCGTTGGTGGTATTTGGGAATTAGCTGATCCAGTTGTATCTCCAGCTCATACTAAAGGTTTAGAGGGTACGCCAAACGAAATAAAATTAAAATATATTTCTGATAATGTATATGATAATCTAAGAGGAGAAGAACTAGCTGAAGCTATCAAAAAAGAAATTAGAGCAAAGCAAAGTAATTTAACCGGTTCAATGTTATCACAAGGAACTACTCCAAGAAGACTTACTGACTTAATTGGTTCACTATGTGACTTAACAAGTGGCTCAGGAGATAAAGGAACACCTGTAGTCTTTATTCAAGGATATTTTGATAATTACGCTGATTAAGGAGAAAATATGGATAAGAAAAAAATACTTTTTATAGTTGGAATAGTACTAATTGTTATTTTAGGCATTGTTGCTATAATCATTGGTAAAAATAATAAAAAAGTGCCAGTTGAAGTTGATAATTTAAATGATAATGTCTTAAAAGATACTGAAGTAGCTGGTCTAAAAATTACTGATCAATCAGTTATTACTCGTAGTGGCTTATCAACTTACATGGCTAATGTTGCTAGTGCCAAAGGTAGTAAACATATCGATAAATTATATATTATATTTACCGTTGGTAATGAAAATATTGAAGTATTAGCTATCGATGATATAACTTTTGAAGCCGGAGATATTATACCAATTGGCATCGACTTTGACCGTGATATATCAAAAGCCACAAAAATAGAATTTAAAACTCAGAAGTAGTAAAATGATTACTACTTCTTTTTCTAATAATTTTGTTGTATAATTAAGATAAGGAGCGTATATATATGGTAACAATTAAGGATTATAAAGTTAAACCAACCACAAAAATTGTCGATGATTTAGCAATTCAAATTATGTATATTCCATTAACAAGCAAATTAGGCTATAGTTATGAACCCGTTGTAAAACCAGGAGATTATGTAGGAATCGGAACAGTTATTGGCAAAAATAAAATTGCTGAAATTCCACTAATGTCATCTGTCAGTGGCACTGTTGTTGGCTTTGAAGACAAATATATAAGTAATGGTAAATTAGTAAGCTGTCTTGTTATTGAAAATGATTTTAAAGAAAAATATCAAGATAAATCAGGAAAAGTAAAAAATATTACTAAATATAGTAAGGATGAGTTTATATATTTATTAAAAAAATGTGCCATTACCGGTATGTCAGGTTCCAGTTTTCCAACATATATAAAATATGATACCAAAAATAAGATAAAGTATTTAATCGTAGATGGAGCAGAATGTGAAATCTATGCTTCAGCCGATAGTGCTAGAATGTATAAAAATCCGGAAGAGATTTTAGAATGCATCGATGCTATTATGGAAATTATGCAAATTGAAAAAGCCTATATTGCAATCAACGAACAAAATGAATTAATAATTAATAAATTTTTAAAATATATAAATAGTTATCCAAATATAAAAATATATTCTTTAATAAATGCTTATCCAAATGGTTATGAAAGATATTTAGTTAATGAAATATTAGGTTTAACTTATGATAAATTGCCAATTGAAGTAGGTGTAATTAATGAAAATATATCGACGATTTATGCCATATATGAAGCTCTAAAATATCATAAACCATTAACTGAAAGAATTGTTACTATCAGTGGTAATGGTATTAATAAACCTGCTAATTATAATTTAAAAATAGGTACCAATTTTAACGAAATATTATTAAAGACGAATATTCAAAAAGCAATCAATAATCCTTTAATTATTGCCGGTGGAGCGATGATGGGGACATCTATTCCTAGTGATGAACTAATTATTACTGCCGATACTAACTGTATCCTTATAATGGAAGATAAAAAGGAAATAACAACAGACTGTATCAAATGTGGTAAATGTAGTGAAGTCTGTCCGATGAATTTAATCCCCTCATTAATTATCGATAATCCAAAGCAAAAAAAAGAATTACGAATTGATAAATGTATAAATTGTGGTTTATGTTCATATGTCTGCCCTTCAAAAATTGAAGTTAGAGAACTAATCAAAAAGATAAAGGAGGGTAAAAATGAATAATTATCATACAAATCAAAAAGTATACATTAAATCAAGTAATAATAGTCAATTAATTATTGCAAGATATACCTATACTTTAATTGTTTTTGCTATCCTAAGTCTAATAATTAACTTGATTATTGGTAATAAATTATTAGTAATATCATTTATAAAATCATTATTAATAACTATAATTACTACAAGTATTGTAAAATATATTATTAATATTATTAAAAAGAAATACAATTTATTAGATATATATACCAAAGATACCATTATTGCTATTGCCATTATCTTAGCTTTCTTTGGCCTTAATACCAATATTTATATCTTAATTATTGCCAGTATTATAACCATAATAATTAAATCATTTTCGAAAAGCATTAATCTTTCATCGGCATTATATGGTATTTTAATTATTATAATCTATAATACATATATTTTAAATATTGAAACACCTCTAACTATCCTAAGTAATCAAACATTTGAAGAATTATTAGCATATAGTGGCGGTATTATTAATTCATTATTTAGTATTGAATATCAATCACCATTATTATCGATCATTATGTTTATCTATTTATTCTATAAAAAAGGAATCAAATATAATATTGTTATCTATTATGTCTTAATATTTATATTGTCAATACTATTATATGATATATTAAATTCACATATTTGGTTAGTATATTTTCAATTATTAACCACACCATTATTCTTTTTAACAACATATACTGCAACCGACTATAAATGCACACCAACGATTGGCGAAACCCAAGCTATATATGGAAGTATTCTAGGGCTTATAACAACCATCTTATATATTTTTATTCCAGCTATATCAATACCTTTATCAATTATTGCATGTTCCTTACTATTAACTAAACCATTAGATAAATTAAGTCCCAAGATTAAATATCAAAAGAAATAAATTTTGCGGCTACTAAATATTATAGAATCAATAGAATGATTAATTTCATTCTTTTTCTTTTAATTATTTTAATATTGTTATATAATTAAATAGAGGTGTAAATATGTATTGTAGTAATTGTGGTGCTAAAATCAATGATGGTGAAAAATATTGTACTAATTGTGGTAAATTAATTAGTGAGAGTAAACCAATTACCATAGATAATAATAAGAATAATAACGAAGGGACACGTACGGCATCAATTGTTTTAGGAATATTATCACTAGTTGGTATATTTATTGTTATCTTTGCACCAATTTCCTTAATTTTATCAATAATTGGTCTAATTTTAGCTATTAAGTCAAGTAAAACTTATAAAAATACGGCTGGGATTGTATTAAATGCTGTTGGTTTATTCTTATCATTCATTATTACTGTTATTATAACTCTTATTATGATATTTTCTTATAATACTATTAAAAATGATTTTAATGGTTTTGGAGATTTAAATATTAATAACTATATAGAAGAATATCAAGAAAATAGTGGTGACAAATTTTAATTAGGTGTTATAATAATAACATCTATTTTTTTAAGGAGGAAAATCATGAATAATAATATGGAACACATTGATAAATTATTATCTACCGTGCCACACAATCCTGGTTGTTATCTTATGAAAGATATAAATGGTAATATTATTTATGTCGGTAAAAGTAAAAATTTAAAGAATCGCTTAAGTTCATATTTTAAACAAACTCATACTGGTAAAACTATGATGCTGGTAAGAGATATTCATGACTTTGAATATATCCTTACAAATTCAGAAGTTGAATCTTTACTATTAGAATTAAATCTAATTAAAAAATATACCCCTAAATATAATATTCTATATAAAGACGATAAGAGTTATCCTTATATTGAATTAACTAATGATAAATATCCTAGACTATTAATTGTTAGGAATCCTAATTTAAAACGAGGCGGCAATCGCAAGTTATTTGGGCCATACCCAAATATTGGGGCCGCTAAAAAAGTCGTTGAAATTTTAAACCGTTTATATCCTTTAAGAAAATGTGCAAATGTGCCTAAAAAAGAATGTTTATATTACCACATTGGGGAATGTTTAGGATATTGCATCCATGATGTAAATCCTAAAGTAATTAATGAAATGAAGGATGAAATTATTGCTTTTTTTAATGGCAATAGTGATATGGTTATCTCTAAATTAGAAACTAAAATGCATGAGTATGCTGATAAATTACAATTTGAAAAAGCTTTGGAGTATCGGGATATCTTAGATTATATTAAAATAACTTTAGAAAAACAAAAAGTTGAATTAGATGATAATTATAATCGTGATATTATTGGATACTACGAAAAAGATAATTATCTATCAATAAATATTCTATTCATTCGTGGTGGTAAATTGTTAGATAAAAAAAGCAATATTTTTCCAATGATCGGTGAATTAGATGAAGAAGTAAATAACTATATTTCAAATTTTTATGATAAACATCAAACTAAAGTAAAAGAAGTAATTGTTCCGGAAATTGTAAATAAAGAATTAATGCAAGCAACATTTAATTTAAATTTTCTTACTCCTCAAAAAGGTATTAAGAAAAAAATTCTTGATTTAGCATATGATAATGCTAAAAATTATTATAATGAACAAATATCATTAATTAAAAAAGATGATAAATTATTAAATGAAAGTTTAAATGAATTAGCAGAATTATTAGCAATTTCTAAATGTAATCATATTGAAATATTTGATAATGCCCATATTTTTGGTTCATTTAATGTTTCAGGCATGGTCGTTTATATTGATGGTAAAAAAGCCCCACATTTATATCGTAAGTATAAAATAACCAATGATAAAAATGATGATTATGGTACCATGCGAGAAGTAATTTATCGTAGATATTTCAGAGTCTTAAAAGATAATCTTGAAAAACCTGATTTAATTTTAGTTGATGGTGGAATAGGACAAGTTAATGTTGCAAGAGAAGTAATTCAAAGTCTAGGCCTAAATATTTCTGTTGCGGGACTAAAAAAAGATGATAAGCATAGTACAAATATGTTAATTGGAAGATATCCTTTAACTGAAATTCCCATTAAAAAAGATAGCCCCTTGTTTTTGCTACTAACCCGTATGCAAGATGAAGTGCACAGATATACGATAACTTATCATAAAGACATTCGCAGTAAAGGAGCATTAACTAGTATTCTAGATAGTATTCCTGGTATTGGGGAAACAAGAAAAAAGAAAATCTTAAAAAAATATAAAACAATATCAAAAATGAAAGATGCTACACTTGAAGAACTATCAGAAATAATGCCTGAAAACATTGCCAAAAACTTTTTAGAGTATTTAAATAATATTGAATAATAATATTATTTATTGTATAATTAAAACATAAAAAGATAGATGGGATTGATTAATATGTATGGAAAAATTTTAAAAATATCAAATAATGATTTATATGGTAATGTTGACGAACGTAGAGTATCATTATTTGTGGCTTTTACTCATAAAAAATATATGAATAAATATGCTATTTTTGCCTTTACGGATGAATATAATAAAAAGAAATTATATTATGCTAGTGTTCATTTAAAATCTAATTCGATTGTAACATTTAGTATTCGTAATGAAGAAGTTGAATACGTTGATAAATTTGTTAATGATTATTTAAATAACCAAATAGATTCTAACGAATACGAAATTATCGATATTAGCAATATATCAAAAATTGAATTAGTTTCAAGTACTCCAATTGATTCTGAGCGTATCATCGATTTAGATAAAATTTCTATTCCTAAAGATGACACTGTTAATAATGAAGATCAAGCAGCAAAAAAACCAGTTTTCTTATATTTTTTGTTATTTATTTGTCTACTATTTTTGGGAGGTATAATTTATTTGCATTATAATCCAAGTGTTTTGGAAGTTGAACTAAATCAATTAACATGTTCTATGAGTGGATACGATAAAAAATTAGAGCTTCCATATACTAGTGAAGCAATTATAAAATTTGATCGTAAAAACGAATTGTTAAAAGCAGATAAGATTGATACATATACTTTTAGTGACCAAGAAAAATATTATGATTTTAAAGATAATAATAAAGAGAGTACTAGTTTTAATATTGAAGGTAGTTATAAATATGACGATAATAATTTAACTTTAAAAACAATTTATGAAGATAAATTAATAATTTATGAATATGACGAAGTATTTCGTTATATGAAAAAAGAGGGTTATAATTGTGTTGAAGAAAAATATACCGAATAATTTAAACTTAATAATTGGTGATGATGAAAAACAAATATCTTTTTATATTCAAGATATAACTTCAAAACTTGATTATGAAGATGCTAATAAGATAGTTTATGATTTACATGATAATAAATTTAGCGATATTTTAGATGAAGCATCGATGATTAGTCTATTTGCCAATACTAAAGTAATTATTGGTAATAATTTAGATATTGCAAAGATAAATGATGCTGATTATGAATATTTAAATAAATATATTGAAAATATTAATAAAGATGCTTATATTATCTTAACAACACCCAAAGTTGATGCTAGATTAAAAAATTATAAAATATTTAAAGATAATTTTAATGTTATTGATACAACTAAAACTAATAATCAAGATGATTTATTAGCGTATATCAAAAATAAAATAGATGATAATAATTATCAAATGGATAATTATAATATTGAATATTTTTTAGGTAAAGTAGGTAATGATATTAATAATATTAATAATGAATTATCAAAATTATTTACTTATAAAGAAGATAGTAAAATAATAACTAAAGAAGATATTGATCTATTAATTAATGATAATATTGATACAATTATCTATGAATTTACAAATGCAGTATTAGAAAACGATTTAAATCAGATAACTAAAATGTATAATAATTTTAAGTTAGAAAATATTTCTCCTGACTATTTATTGGTATCTTTAAGTAACATTTTTAGACAAGCTTTGATTATTAAACTATTAGCTAATGATAATAAAAGTAATGTAGAGATAGCAAAAGTTATTGGCAAGAAAGAATTCTATGTTAAAAAAATGTTAGAAAGATTATATCAATATACAATAGATGATTTATGTAATTATATTAATAAATTAGCTTTAATTGACAAAAATAATAAGTTAGGAAATAGCAATATTGATGAATTAGAATTATTTCTAATAAATATGAATTATTAACCATACATAATGTATGGCTTTTTTATTTACTATTTGGTTAACAATTAGAATTAAAAAAGATATAAATAACCAAATAATAGATAATACATATATCTATTATTTTTAGTGTAAAGTGCCCAATAAATCTATCAAAATATACTATCTAATGTTATAATATACTTAGAAAGTAGGTGGATTAAATGAAAAAATTGTCATATTTTGTCTTTTTTGTTATAACATTTATGCTTTTAACATTTAATGTATCTGCTGATAGTAAAGTTGTTGTTATTACAGACGATAGTGTTAGATTCAGAAGTGGACCGACAATATATGATAATAATATCATTCGTGAATTCAATCGTGGTGCTGAATTAGATTTAATTGATGATTCAGTAGCCAGTGGTAATGGCTGTGATGCTAATTGGTATAAAGTTAGATATGGAACAACTACTGGCTATGTATGTAGTGAATTTGCAAACATAAAAAATATTCAGGAAATAAATCCTAGCGATTATGCTGATTATACAGCATATTTAAAAGGATTAGGATTCCCTGATAGTTATATTCCAAGCTTAATAAAATTACATAATGATCATCCAACATGGCAATTCAAAGTATTCAATTCTAACCTAGATTTTAATGAAATGTTTACTTTTGAATATGATGGTTATGTTAAAGGTTGGAGTTTAATCGAAGATACCGGAAGATATATTGATGGTTATAAATCAACCGATCCCTGGTCATATAATTATTTAACTGATACTTTCTATAATAATTTTGACGGCGGTGGCAGTGCCTGGTATGCTCCAAGAAAAAATGTTATTGCATATTATATGGATCCTCGTAATTTTTTAACCGAAAAGCAAATATTTATGTTTGAAACATTATCATATAATAAAAGTTATCAAACTCGTGAAGGGGTTGAAGCTATTCTTAAAAATACCTTTATGACCGGATATGCTGATAGTGAAAATACAAAAACCTATGTTGATGCCTTCATGGATGCAGCTAACGAATATAATATTAGTCCATATTTATTGGTGTCTCGGGTAATTCAAGAAGTTGGTGCCAATGGTAGTACAATCGTTTCCGGAACAGTAAGTGGCTATGAAGGTTATTACAATTTCTATAACATTAAAGCAACTGGAGCTCATGATCAAATAATTGCCAATGGTTTAAATTATGCTAAAGAAATGAATTGGAATAGTCCATATAAAGCAATTCTTGGTGGAGCTGAATTTTTAGCCAAAGATTATATTAGTGTTGGACAAGATACCTTATATCTTCAAAAATGGGATTTAATCGTTCCAAGACCTGGAAGACATCAATATATGCAAAATATTGAAGCTCCTTATTATGAAGCAATTAAGACATATAATAGTTATCAAAAGAAAAATGCTCTAAATAATAGTTTCAGTTTCTCAATTCCTGTTTATAAAAATATTCCTGATAAGACAAATTTACCTAGCAGCGCTAATCCCAATAACTATTTGTCTTCTTTGTCAGTAAATGGTACATACTTATTCAAGGAACCTACAACCAATACCTCTTTTGATTTAGTATTAGATGCCAGCACAGTTTCGATTGATATTGCTGCCACCAAAATTAATAGTTCAGCAAGAATCGAAGGAACAGGTAGTGTATCAATACCAAATAAAAAAGAAACAATAAATATTACAGTGACTGCTGGTAATGGTGAAAAGCGAATTTATAAAATAAATATAACAAAGAAGGAAGCAGAAGTAACTAATGATACACCAGCATTAGATATTAGTGAAATCTTAAGAATTTTAAATATTAAAAATGATGGTATATATATCTATGGTTATGAATTAAATACTGATGTAAGTAAAATTATTAAAAGTATTAAAGATAAAGAAGTAAAAGCCAATGTAACTTACACTAATAAAAATAATGAAGCAAAAAATAGTGGAATCATCGCTAGTGGCGATAAATTAAAAATTAAAACTGATCGTGAAGAAAAAACATATACTTTAATTATTTATGGTGATGTTAATGGCGATGGTAAAATTGCCGCTACTGATTATGTATTAATTAAAAATCATATTATGGATATTAAAAAATTAACTGAATTTGAAAAATTATGTGCTGATGTCAATCGTGATAATAAAGTTGCTGCTACTGACTATGTAGCTATCAAAAATCATATTATGGACATAAAGAAAATCTCACAATAAGGAGGAATTATGAAAAAAGCAATAAGTTATTTAAGCATATTATTAATTACTTTTATATCGTTTACTGGTAGAGTATTCGCTGCCGATTTCAGTGTTTCAGTAACCAGTAATACTGTTACAGCTGGTAACACCGTTACCTTAAGAATTGATGGTCGCAGTTCAGGACTTACCGGAAGATTTAATATTAGTACTTCTAATTCTGGAGTAGCATCCTTATCAACTAGTAATGTCTGGGTTGAAAATAGTGCAGAAAGTGTAACTATTACTGCTAAAAGTGCTGGCACGGCCGTTATTACAGTTACTCCGACAGATGGTATTAGTGATAAAGATGCCAATGAGCCAAAATTAAGCCCACGAAGTATCACAATTACCGTTAATGCTAAGCAAACACCACCAAGTAATAACAATAGTAATTATACTCAGTCAAAAACTAAATCATCTAATAATTTTTTGTCAAGTTTAACTATCGATAATTTAACGCTTAATGAAACATTCGATAAAGAAAAATTAGAATACACATTAAATATTCCAGCAGATACTGAAAAGATAAAAATTAATGCCCAATTGGCCGATTCAAATGCCAAAGTGACCGGTACTGGTGAACAAAATGTTGCAGCTGGCCTAAATACTTTTGAATTAGTAGTTACCGCTGAAAATGGTAGTAAAAGAACATATGTAATTAAAGCTACTTTAGAGGAGTTACAGCCAATCGAGCTAACCATCGATAATGAAAAATATACTGTTATTAGAAAACGTAAAGATCTACCCAAAATAAGTGAATATAACATAGAAAAAGATATTACCATTAAAGATAATATTATTGAAGGATATTACAATGAAAAACTAGATTATAATTTAGTAGGTTTAAAAGATAGTACCGGTAAAACTAATTATTACATTTACGAAGATGGTAAATATACATTATATAATGAACAAACATTTAATGGTACAACACTTCAAATTTTAGATAAGGAAGTAAAAAACTATAAGAAAACAGATTTTACATATAATGATACTAAAATAGCTAGTTATCAAGCTGTTAAATTAGATTTATTAAAAAATACCTATGCATTAGATAATAATGAAATAACTGGTAATCAATTTTATCTTTTCTATGCTAAAAATGTCGAAACTGGAAAAGAATATTTATATCAATATGATGCCGTCGAAAAAACAATTCAAAGATATAATTTAGAAATCTTAGATATGTATAAAAATAGTAGTGATACTTATTATAAATATTTAGTAATGAGCTTATTACTTGTAGGTATCTTGTTAATTGCTTTAAGTGTTGCTGTAGCCAAAAATAGTAAACATAAGCATAAAGATACTAAAATAAATAAAAAAACTTTTTTAGAAGATTAAAAAACTATCCATTGGATAGTTTTTATTATGGTAAATCTACATAAGTATCATCAAGACATCTTAAAATACATAGACAATCTAAATTAATAGTAAAGAAAGAATTAGTTGCTACATATGGATACAAACTAGTCGTATCAGTATTAGGTGCTAACACTCTAAAAGTAGCACAGCAACCATCTAATTTTTCAAGTCTAAATACCGTTGAAGTGTCAGTTACTGCTGGATCCCTACTAACTGGCATTGCTAATGGTGTGCCATTAGAGCCACAAGTATATAATGTTATTGGTCTAGTATTGAAAAATGTAGTTGCATTTTGACCTAAGAAACCACGATCACAAGTTTGTAAGCAAGTATCATTTCGACATACACTTTGTTGTAGTAACAATATTACTTTAAGTATATCTTGAATGCAATTTTCACATGAATTAGTTTCATTGTTATTACACATATAATCCACCCCTTCATTTATATTCAATATATGATATGCAAAATATCTAAAAAAATCATTATTATTACCTAATTAGAATATATTTTAATATGAAAATATCATTATCTATTATATGGTATATAGCCAGTATTCTAATTATCTATAGTGGTATTAAATATTCATTCAAATATCATTTTATTCAACTAAATATAAAGGAAATAATTAAAGCTATAAAATCAAAAAGTAATAATAATATCTCACCATTATCAAGTTTATGTATCTCTCTAGCTGCAAAAATTGGGGTAGGTTCATTATCAGGAGTAGCGTTAGCGATATATTTTGGTGGTGTTGGAACAATCTTATGGATATGTATAATTAGTCTCATTATTGCAATTAATACATATTTAGAATGTTTTCTAGGAATAAAATATCGTGATAAAATTAATAATACATATATTGGTGGGCCAAGTTACTATATTAATAAGTGTTTAAATAATAAGTATTTAAGTTATCTTTATAGTATTATTTTAATTATTACCTATAGTATTCTTTTTTTATCAATTCAAACTAATACGATTATAAGCACTATTAGTTATTTTGATATCAAAAAAATATATATAACTATAATAATTTTTATGATTACTTTTCTAATTATTATTAAAGGATTAAAAGGAATAACAAAAGTTAATACAATAATTGTTCCCATTATGTTACTTATCTATCTAATACTAGGAATGATCGTTGTAATTATCAATTATCATAAATTACCATATATATTTATAAACATTATCAAAGAAGCCTTTAATCTAAAAAGTATCATGTCTGTTTTTCTAATTGGCATGCAAAGAGCCATTTTTATTACCGAATCATCAATTGGGACAAGTGCGATATCTGCGAGTAGCTGTGATAATGATCCTAGTAAACAAGGAATATTAGAAGTCTTTGGTATATATATCACAATATTTATAGTAAGTATTACTACTTTTATTATAATCGTAACTAGTGATTATCAATTAACTGGTTTTAAAACAATTAACGGTATCGATTTAGTATTATATGCCTTTAAATATCATTTTGGTAATAATGGGATTCTTTTTCTATCGATAATAACCACTTTATTTGCATTCTCAACAATCGTATCAAGTTATTACTTTGGTGAAAGTAATTTAATTTTTCTTACCAATAATAACTTATTTAAAATAATCTATAAAATTATCTTTTTATTAGTAATTATATTATCATCATTTTTTAAAGCATTAACATTATGGCATTTAACTGATTATTTTTTAGCTATATTGGCTATAATTAATATTTATAGTATATTAAAAATAAATAATCATTAGTATATTTTTATATGTTTTAGGAAAAAATAATACTGGTGATTAAATGGAAGATAAATATATTCAAATAGTTAATAAACATACCCCTAAAGAAGATATATTCAAAAATGCTATTATGACTTTCTTCGTTGGTGGAATAATTGGTGTATTATCTGAATTTCTTTTGCGCAAGTATATGATATGGTTTTCCTTACCACGTAAAGAAGCCGGTGTAATTGTTATAGTTACTTTGATTATTATTGCTTCGTTTCTAACGGCAATAGGAGTTTTCGATACCTTAGTAAGTAAATTTAAAAGTGCTTTAATAATTCCAATTACTGGTTTTGCACATTCTATGACATCAGCCGCTATGGAATATCGTAAAGAAGGATTAATTCTAGGAATTGGTGCTAATATTTTTAAATTAGCCGGATCGGTCATATTATATGGTATTGTTTCAGCTTATATTTTTGGTATTTTAAGATTATTAGTATTAGGAGGATAAAATGACACATAAATTTAATAGTGTATATATTAAAGATGCCTATACCATAGCTGGAATATATGAAAAAGATGGACAATTAAAAGACTATTTTGATTTTATCTATGATAAAGATTTATACTACGGCTGTGATACCTTTGAAAAAGCTGAAGAAAATATGTTAAGTGATTGTATCTCTAAATTAATTAGTAAAAGTAAATTAATTGATAGTGATATTGATTATGTTATTTCTGGCGATTTACAGAATCAAATTGCTGCTTCTGATTATGCTATGCGTGACTTTAACATTCCATTTTTAGGTATTTTTAGTGCTTGTGCAACTTTTGGTGAAGGTTTAGCTTTGGGAGCAAATTTAATCGAAGGCAAAATGGCTAAAAACATTATCGTTTCAACTAGCAGTCATAATATGGTTGCTGAAAAGCAATTTCGTAATCCCACGGAATATGGAGCTCCTAAAAAGAAAACGACCACTTTTACTTCAACGGGTGCTGCTAGTATCTTAATTAGTAATAAAAAAAGTAATATTAAAATAACTAGTGCCACGATTGGAATGGTTCAAGATAAAGGTATAAATGACGTCAATCATATGGGAGCAGTAATGGCAATTGCCGCAGCTGATACCATAAAAAGACATTTAAAAGATTTAAAAATTAAACCTGATTATTACGATTTAATTTTAACCGGTGATCTAGGAATCTATGGTAAAGAAATCTTAATTGAATATCTTAAAGAAAGTAACATTGATATTACCAAAAATTATAATGATTGTGGTTTGATATTATATGATAGAAATAAGCAACCAGTCTTTGCTGGAGCATCCGGGCCAGCAAGTAGTGCTTTAACCTTATCAGCATATGTCCTAAAAATGATGGAAGAGGGAAAATATCAAAAAGTATTAATTATACCTACTGGAGCTATTTTTAGTCCAACCAGAGTCTTTCAAAAAGGAACTATTCCATCCATTGCTCATGCCATTAGTCTGGAGGTAGCAAAATAATGAATACTTATATTTATGCTTTTCTATTTTGTGGAATGGTATGTATGATTAGTCAATTAATTTTAGACAATACTAAACTTACACCAGGACATATAACAAGTTTATTTGTCGTTGTTGGAGCATTTTTAGATATTGCTGGAATATATGATAAAATAGTTTTATATGCTGGAGCTGGAGCCATCGTTCCAATTACTTCATTTGGTCATTTATTAATTCACGGAGCCATGGATATAGCAAACGAAAACGGCGTTATGGGAATAGCCTTAGGAATTTTTAATTTAACATCTGTAGGTATCAGTATAGCCGTCGTAGCTGCTTTTATTCTAGCAATTTTTTTCAAGCCTAAACATTAAATAACCTTCGGGTTGTTTTTTCTTGAATTAATTATCATTTTATCGTATAATTAACTAAAGAGTGTGATGTAATGAAAAAGAATATGAATATGATTGGTGTTATTATATTAGCCAGTATTTTTGTAGTATTTTATCTAATAACGACTTTCTTATTAGATCGACGTAACTTAAGTAAAGAAGTTCCTCCCAAAGAAGATACAACTGCTAACATCATAAATAGCTATGAAAATGAAGAAGATATTATTAGTAATTTATATAATAATTTTCGGAAATTATATGATGTTGTCAATAATAAATTTATAACTGATAATGATGATACATTCATAATTGGTGAAAATATATATAAAAAAATAACTAATTTCGATGAAGTTATGAATAATCTATTTACTTCCAACGGAATTAATAATTATATTAGTAATCTAAACAACTATTTTGCATATACCGATAATGGCTACTATTTAATAGGAAATTTAGTTAATTATCAAACTTATTATTTTCATGGCGATGAGACTAATATTTATATTATAGATGCAAACGAAAATGAAATTAATGCCATTATTTATGAGCGCTGGATAAATAACAACAAAAATACCTTAGCGATGATTAAAGTAGTAAATAATGAAGGAAAATGGCTTGTTGATAATATTGATATTTTAAAAGCAGAGTAGGTGAAATAATGTATACAAAAGAAATAATTTATATGATTACCATTCCATTCCTATTTGTCTTAGCAATTATTCCCTTTATCATGAAAGTTGCTAATCATATTGGGGCTATGGATATTCCAAACGGAAGAAAAGTACATACGCATCCAATGCCAAGATTAGGTGGATTAGGTATCTATATGGGCTTTTTATTAGGATATATCTTATTTGGCACAATGTCTATTCGAATGAATGCTATTTTAATTGGTAGTTTTGTCATTATTATTACTGGCATGATCGATGATATCAAACCGATACCAGCCAAAATAAAATTCCTGTTTCAGACAATTGCAGCATGCGTTGTTGCCTTTTACGGACAAATCTTATTAAAGGATCTATCAGCTTTTGGCATTTATATTGAATTTAAAGCATTTAGTTATCCAATAACTGTTTTGTTTATCGTGGCTATTATTAATTGTATTAACCTTATTGATGGTTTAGATGGCTTAGCGGCTGGCTTATCATCTATATACTTTATGACAATTGGTATTGTCATCATGTATTGGACTCATACTTTTGATTTAGATGCTATGTTAACCTTCATAATGTTAGGAGCAACCTTAGGATTCTTGTGTCATAACTTTAATCCTGCAAAAATATTTATGGGTGATTCTGGAAGTATGTTTTTAGGCTATATAATTGCAGTTATTGCCTTACTTGGATTTAAAAATGTAACTTTAACGACATTGTTAGCTCCAATTTGCTTATTAGCTATTCCAATTATGGATACGACATTTGCCATTTTAAGAAGATTAATAAACAAAAAACCAATTGATGAACCCGATAAAGAACATTTACATCATCAATTATTAAATTTACACTTATCACATCGTAATACAGTACTTGTAATTTATCTAATTGATATTATCTTTGCTGGAGCAATGCTTGTATATATGCTGGTAGATAATACCATCGGTATTATTATATATGCGATCTTATTTATTGCCGTACTAATATTCATAATGAAGACTAATATAATTATTGATCATCACAAAAGGGACTTAAATAAATAAGTTCCTTTAATTTGACTATCATATTAAAAAATGATATTATTAATTAGAAAGCTGAAGTGATATTAATGGCTAAAATTAAAGTAATGGATGAAAATTTAGCAAATAAAATTGCTGCTGGTGAAGTAGTCGAAAGAATAGTTTCAATTGTCAAAGAATTAATTGAGAATGCCATCGATGCAGAAGCCGATACAATTACTATTGAATTAAAAGAATCCGGTTTAAGAGAAATTAAAATTAGTGATAATGGTATTGGTATGAATGAAGAAGATGCCAAACTTGCTTTCCAAAGACATGCTACCAGTAAGATATACGATGACGATGATTTATTTAATATAAATACCTTAGGTTTTCGTGGTGAAGCACTACCATCTATTGCCGCTATATCAGAAGTAGAATTAAAAACTTGTCCTAAAGATAATGAAATAGGAACCTTTATTCACATTAAAGGGGGAAAATTCCTAGAAACTGAAGCCTGTGCTACTAATCCTGGGACTAGTTTTAAAATAACAAACTTATTTTATAATACCCCAGCTAGATTAAAACATCTATCTAGTAGTTACGCCGAACTTGCTAATGTTATTGATTACGTAAATAAAATTGCACTATCTTACACTAATATTCGTTTTAAATTAATAAATGATGACAAAGAATTATTAAATACCAATGGAAGTGGTAATTTATTAAAAGTAATCAGTAGTATCTACAGTGTTAATGTAGCAAAAAAAATGGTTGAAATTAATGGTGAAAATGATGATTATCAAATTAAAGGATATATCTCATTACCTGAAGTAACAAGATCTAATAAAAATCATATGACCACTATTGTCAATGGTCGTGTCGTTAGAAATAGTACACTATATAAATCAATTAATGAAGCTTATAGTAATTATAAAGAAGATTCTAGATACCCCGTATGTGTTATTTTAATTGAAACTGATCCTAAATTATTAGATGTAAATATTCATCCCTCTAAATTAGATATTAGATTTAGTAATTTTGAAGAATTAAATCATTTAATTAAAGAAACAATAGATAAGTCATTAAGAAATAAAATGTTAATACCTAATATTGATATTCCAAAAGAAGAATTACCTAAATATGAACATTTAACCTTAAACATTGAAAGAGAGGAGACCAATAATGACTATCGAGATAAATTATCTAATCTAATTAATTTTAAAGTAGCTGAAAATGAAATTGAAGAAACTGATCCTATTTCAACTGAAGCCATTGCTGTCGAAGAACATAAAAAATTACCAGAATTATATCCTGTAGCATTACTTTTAGGAACATATATTGTTTGTGAAAATAATGAAGGAATTTATTTAATAGACCAACATGCTGCCAAAGAAAGGTGTAATTATGAACGTGTTAGCTATGAACTAAGTAATCCTAGCAATAATACAATTAGTCCATTAGTTCCTATAGTTATTGAACTTCCTCAAAATGAAATTTTACTCTTAAAGGAAAATATTGATATTCTAAATGATTTAATGATTACTTATGAAGAATTTGGTACCTCATCAATTAGAGTATTATCTCATCCTACATGGTTTACCGAAGGAAAAGAAGTAGAAATAATGCGTGGTATTATTGAAATGATATTAAATAAAGGCAAAGATTTTTCAATCACTAAATTTAGAGATAATCTAGCTAAAATGGTTGCATGTAAAATGAGTATTAAAGCTAATACCTATATCGATAAACCATCGATGGAATCATTAATCAATGATTTAAGAAAATGTAAAAACCCATATAATTGCCCACATGGAAGACCAGCAATTATTCACTTTAGCATTTATGAACTTGAAAAAATGTTTCACAGGAGTATTTAATGAATAAATATCTAAATTTATTAACTAATAAAATATATGAATTATATCGTGCTTATGAAAATCATGCCTTTAATTCTTATATACAAGGCAAAAGCAATCGACAAATAATAGTTAATTTTAAATCTAATAATACTATTCATTTTGCATTATTTGAAAAAAATCAATCACACGAATTTGAACTTATTGATGAAGTATATATTGGATTTGATGATGAACGTAAATTATATGAAGCTGTGTCCCTAAACATTTTTATCAAAATACTAGGAAATGTCACGATTCATAAGCTTGATAATAATAGCTATTTTAACGCAATGCATAAACCTTATATTTATGTAATGGTTGAGGACAGGATAATTAATAATAACATTAATAAATTAATTGCTAATCAGGAGGAAAAACTCAATACAGAAATTATTGATGATATAAGTAAACATATTAAATCAAAGAAAGTATGTTGGTCTTTCTTATCTCAAATTGAAGATAGAACAGAACTAACCAAAGAAATGTTTAGGAAGTGGTAAAATGATAATTGTAATAACCGGTCCTACTGGAGTAGGTAAAACTAAATTATCGATAGCCTTAGCTAAAAAATATGATGCCGAAATCATTAATGGTGATGCCATACAAGTATATAAAGGATTAGATATTGGATCCGCTAAAGTAACCAAAGAAGAAAAAGAAAATATTCCACACCATTTATTTGATATTAAAGAAGTAGGGGAAGAATATTCAATCTATAATTATCAAAAAGATTGTAGGAATTTAATCAAAGAAATTACAAATAGAGGGAAAAATGTTATTATTGTAGGTGGTACTGGATTGTATATCAAAAGTGCTTTATATGATTATACCTTAAATGAAAATATTTTATCTAATAATCAGTACGAAGATAAAACAACTGAAGAATTATACCAAGAACTAATTAATTTAGATAAAGATATCATTATTGATAAATTTAATCGCCGAAGAGTAGTTAGAGCACTAAACTATTATAAAGAAACCGGTAAATCAATTAATGATAATAATAACGGAAATAAACTACTATATGATGCAATTTTCATTGGGCTTACGATGGAGGACCGTGAAAAATTATATCAAAGAATAAATGAAAGAGTAAACATTATGTTAAAAAATGGTCTAATCGATGAAGTAAAATCATTTTATGATAAAAAGGTATATACTAAACCATTATTAAGTGCCATTGGTTACAAAGAACTATATCAATACTTTGATGGAAAGATTACTTATGATGAAAGTATTGAATTAATTAAAAGAAATTCCCGTAGATATGCCAAACGACAATATACATTTTTTAATCATCAATTTAATATTAAATGGTTTAATGTTGACCTCGAGAATTTTGATAATACAATCGATGAAGTAACAAACTATATAAATAAAAAAGACTATATTTCACGCATATAGTCTTTATTTTTATAAGGATCATTCGGATCAATATGATCATAAAACATTATTCCATTTAAATGATCAAATTCATGTTGAAAAGCAATTGATAATTCTTCACGAACCCTAATTTTTATTGGGTTACCATCAATATCAAATCCAGTAAATGTTGCTCTTGCATAACGAGGTACAATTCCTGGAACATCACGATTAACACTCAAGCATCCTTCACCTTCAGATGCATAGATTAGCTCTTCAGAATGCGATATCATTTTAGGATTAATAATGACATAATTCTTAAAATTTCCTTCAGTTTCCTCATGACATATAACAAAAAATCTTTCATTTATTCCCATTTGTGGAGCAGCAAGACCCATACCAGGTCTTAAATTATATTTTTCAGCATATTTTTCAATTTGTGAATAATAAAGGTGTTCTAACATATCCTCAATTAATTTTTTCCTATCATTACTTAGAGGAAATACAACATCCTTATTTTTAGCACGTAAATGCTTATCTTTTTCATCTAAAATATCAGAAGTTTTAATCATACTATCCCTTCTTTCACAAGTATTTTAACACATATATTTGTTTTTGTAAAGAAAAAAGGGAAGTGCTCCCTTATTAATTATTAAAGAATGTTCTTGATCCTAAAACAATTACTAATAGAATAAATAATACTAATACGATTGCTGCACCAGAGCCATATCCGCCAGTGTATCCATATCCATACATTGGATAAGTGTATGATGAATTATTGCAGCCACATCCTTGATTACCAGAGTATCCTCCATAATAATACATAATGATACCTCCTTTGTATCTAATATAGTCTATGGAGAAATAAAATATTGGTTACATAAATTGGCCTAAAAAAAGTACTATTAGTTAGTACTTTGATTATTAACATTAACTTTATATTTAGTTTCTGCATTAACTTCATCATCAGCTTCAGTAAGTTTAACAATTTCTTCAATAGAAGTAAAACCAGCTAGCACCTTATATAAACCATCTTGAAGCAAAGTAATGACATCTGAATTATATACTAAGTTACGAAGCTCAGCTTTAGGCATTCTAGCATTAATGGCATCTCTGATATCAGGAGATATTAGTAATACTTCCTGAATAGCTATACGGCCATGATAACCAGAAGAACATTTAGGACAACCTACTGGCATATATATTTGGGCAACATCCAAGTGTAAGAAACGACGAAACATTTCCTTTTCATATGGAGTAGTTTCTCTTACTTTTTTACATTCATCACATAATTTCCTGGCTAACTTTTGACTGACAATACCAGATAGAGCAGAAGCTAACAAATAACGTTCAACTTCCATATCCAATAATCTTTCAATTGTTGTTAGGGAATTATTAGTATGCAAGGTAGATAATACTAAGTGACCAGTAATAGATGCTCTAACGGCTATTTGGGCTGTTTCCGAGTCTCTAATCTCACCAATCATAATAACATTGGGGTCCTGTCTTAAAATACTTCTTAAAACAGTAGCAAAGTCAAGACCAATTTCACTATTAACTTGAACCTGATTAATCCCTTCGATATCCATTTCTACGGGATCCTCAACTGTAATCAAATTAGTACCTTTAACATTTAATTTTTGTAAGAAAGAATATACTGTTGTCGATTTACCACTACCAGTAGCACCAGTAACTAAAATAATACCATTAGGTTCTTCAAGCATTTTTAATATTTTTTTATAGTTTTCTTCAGAAAAGAATAGATATTCAATACCTTGTAAACTACGTGAATAATCTAGAATACGAATAACAATCTTTTCACCTTTTTTAGTTGGTAGAGAAGATACACGCATATCCAAATCCATTCCCTCTAGATTTGTCTTAATAGCGCCATCTTGTGGTAATCTTGTTTCAGTAATATTCATTCCAGATAAAATTTTTATTCTCGTAATAACATTGTTTTTAACATTATTAGGAATATCTATATAATCATTTAAAATACCATCAATTCTAATTCTTACTTTTAAATAATTATCAGAGTGGTCAAAGTGAATATCACTAGCACCAGCTCTAGCAGAGTCAACAATAATTTTATTTACAACTTCAACTACAGGCATCGTAGCAAAATCAATAGTATTTTGCATAATATCACTCTTTCCATCCTTTATTCTCTTTTAATTATATAACACTTTTATAGTTTTTACAATAACTTTATTTGATTAATAACCATGCTAAACCAATACCAAATACTAAGGCTAATGATATAACAACAATAGCAAAAGTAATATTTAGATATCCATGTTTGTTTGGAGGCATTAGTTTTTTTACTTTTGGTTTATTAAGGTTATTTGTATTTTCCATACTACTTCCACCATTCGTAGGTCCGCCTCTAGTAGTCCAACTATCATCATCATTTAAATTTAAATCAAATTTTACTAATTTACTTAAATCCATTTTTTTGAAATAATCCGGATAAGTAACATCTAGCCAATCCATAAACTTTCCATCATTATCTGTTTGTGTCACAACTTGTATTACTTGGCTAATATTTGCATCAACTGTCTTTTTTAAAATTTCATTTGCATGAATAGTATATTTACATAATTCTTCGAATAGAATTCTAAAAGCACGATCATCATTTTCCATCGAAGCAGATGCTACATCATTAGTCGTAACATCAGTAAGTAAATAGATATAATTAACACGCGAATCATATAATGTATCGCATATCTTCAAAGCTGACTCTAGTTTTTCATCTTCAACTGTAGTTTCAGGAAAGTCAATTACCATTTGTAAATCAAAAGTTTCTTCATTAGGAAGGCACATATAATAATTTAAGCCATTATTGGTATATATCTCATACATTGAAAACTTATCATTTTTACTAAGTAAACGACCATTTTGAAACTTAATATCCATACATATGCCTCCTATCATAAACATTATAACACATATTTTTAAAAAATAAAATATATTTTGTTGTTAATATCTCAAAACACATGTTTGCTAAAGGGAGCAAAAAAGCTTGACATATAAGGAAATAAGTGATAAAATATTAACTCACAAAACCAATATAGAAGGGAGTGAGATCATGAATAATAATTATGTTATTGAATATTTAAATGAAAATGAATTTCGAAAAAAAGAAAGATCAGTTAAAAAGTATAATATGTTGGCATATAAAAAGCTAATTTTTGACTATTATCCAAGTCTTAGAGAAAGTAATTTTATTGGTGTTATATCATCTCGTAATGAAAAAGAAAAAACAACTACATATGAATTAAAATTACCAACTGACCCAATGTTTAGTAAAGTCCATGGTGATATAACTTTAAAGTATACTGTATATCATGAACAAAAAATTATTATGTTAGATGATATTGCTACTCCCGATGATATCTTAACTGAAGGGCATCAAAAAGAATTAACTACTTATAAAGGTGTAATGGTATCTAAAAATCATGCTGATAAAGATATCTTTAAAATTAATTTATTAAATATGTTACAAAAATAATCTTGTTATGCAAGATTATTTATTTTGTGTTATAATTATTTGTGTGTCCTCGTAGCTCAGTAGGATAGAGCGATCGCCTCCTAAGCGATAGGCCGTTGGTTCGATTCCAATCGGGGACGCCATATTTAGTGATTTAATAAGACTGAATATATTTTTAATATTCAGTTTTTTATATGTCAAAAAGAAAGTGAGGTAAATTATGACTACTTTTAAAATAAATAACTATGATTGTAATAGTAATAATAGTAAAATCCCATACAAATAATTAATATAAAATAAAGGGATAATCATTTGATTATTCCTTTATTTTATTTAACTTTATTAGTTCCTTCATCATTTATAACAATAATATCTGCCACTCTTTCACTAACATCTAAGTATAGCCTATATATATTATTAAATAGCTTAAGTAAATTCTTGTCTTCAGCGTTAAAAATATCAATATAATTAAAATCATTAAGTATTTTTGCTAATTTTTGCTTTTCTTCATCATTTGCATTAAGCTTAATATCTTCAATAATTACTTGAATCTCTTTTAATATTTTAACGTTATGTTTAGCACTTGCATTAGCAAAATTGTCTAAACAATCATTAATAAAATTAGATTTAATTTTATTAATATCATATTTATTATTTGCTACAACACTAATTTTCATCAAATATATTATTAATTTACTTCTAATATGCATTTTAAATTCATCTAAGTTACCATAATTTAATTTTTCTATATTGCCTCTTAGATATTCCATAATACTGCTTTTTTCGGTAATAAATATATCATTAAATTCCTTTAAATATTTATCATCAGCTAAAAGTGGCAATACTTTTGTTTTAATAAGTGCAATATCATTTGATAAATCATCATTATTTTCAAATGTATCACTTAAATATTTATCAATATAGTCAAGAATACTTTCATATTTTAGATATTTTTTCTGACACTCTTTTAGCATTTCCAAAATACTATTTAAATCATCAACAAGCGAAGTATACAAATCATTAACTGTAGTAGTTTTTTCGAATGATAATGAAATACCATTCTTTTTAGAGTCATGTATTTGCTTTGCTTTTTTGTTATAATTATCAATTAATAGTTCAATTTGATTATCAATATTCTTATTACCATAGTAAAATGGTAATAAATGTTTTATTGCTTCTCTTAGTTCATATATTTTTTTACTTTTATCATTAGATATTGCCATTGCTGTTGAAAAATTTCCTATTTCGTCTTTTTTAGTTCGATCATTTTGTATTTGTTTTAAAGTATCTTCATTAATAATATCAAAATTATAATACAACTTCAATTGTTCATATTTTTCATCAGTTAAAATAGTATTTCCATCTTTACTTGATAATAATAAATCATATATTTGATCTTTTAGTAATTTAGAATACTCTGGATCGTGGTTAACAAATTTCATAAATATATCTTTTTTTTCAATTAGGATGTCCAGGGTAAGATTAGAATTATTAATAATTGCTTTAAAGAAATTTTTTGTAAAATTAAAGAAAATATTATATTTATTACTTTCAAGTAGTCCCCATAATATGTTAATTGGACAATTGGGATTACTTACAATTTTTGTTTGAATTTCTAAATCACCTTTATTATAGTATTCTTCTAGAATTTCAGGGGGGCAATTGGGATTAGAAGAAAATTCTTTCATATAAATATCATTATCTTTATAGTAGTCATTCCATATTCGTCTAAGTAAATTGCTGCTTGTATTTTTGTTCATAATAAATGCTAAATTACCACGGAGACCAGTTACAATGTATTTAGTATACAAGTTTTCTAATAATTCACTTGATACTATTTTTCTTTCAATAAGCCATTTTCCAGCCGATTCATTAGCTGAAAGTATCTTAATTAACCTTTCTTCGTTATCGGTACAGTTAATTAAAGACATTGTAGTAAAATTGTCAGAGTTCAATTTATATTTGAGAAGCTTTTCTTCTGGATAATTGGGATGTAATAAGGCATCGCCAATATTATAACTTTCATACAAATCAACTAAAATATCTGAAGGACATAAAGGATTATTACATAAAAGCTTTCCAAGTTCTTTAGCCATTTCTCTATAATCAACTTCATAAACATTGTGGGCACGATTTTCTCTTAAATAACTCTTTAAATATTGATACTTATCTCTTAAAATTAATAAAGAAACATTAGGATTAGAAAGAACATATTTATACTTGCCATTAAAAGAGGTAGGAGTATAATCAGTTAGTCTTATAACTTCATTATAATGCTTTTCTAAATCAGTTGTTTCCAATAATGGATTAGCGTATACCAATTCATACATTTTATATGTTGAAAAATATCCAAAATCAAAATAATTATCATCTATCCATTCATATATTTCTCTAAATAATTTCTGATCTATATTAGGACTTCTTAAAATATTACATATAATTAAGTTAGCTTCATGATTATTGGTTTCATTATTAGATTTAATAATGTGAAATGCATCGATTAAAATAGTTTTAGAGCAATTAGGATTACTTGTAATTGCCTCAATTATATCTGTTTGAAATCCATTTTGAGTTATCTTATTATAACATTCAGTTAGTATTTCTGAAGATATTTCACTACTTCTTAATAGGGATTTTGATGCTTCATTATTCATGTTAATTAATGCATATACTATCTCGTCATCTGTACACAAATTATATTTCTTTTTAAAATAATCGAAAATAAGATTCATTCTTAACACATCCTTACTTATCTTAATTACAAACTATTAACATAATTATATCAAAAATACTATTAATTTTCAACAGATTAGTTATTTTAAATAAAATTTTAAAAAATACTTAATTCAAAAAGTTGAACTAGGAACTCCTAAGCGATAGGCCGTTGGTTCGATTCCAATCGGGGACGCCATTTTATGATTAACTTAGACTGAATATAGAAAATATATTCAGTCTTTTAAGAATTAATATCATTTTAATATAATACAATTTGCAATTTAAAATAGCTTGTGGTATAATACCCGCAAGGAGAAAAAAATGATTGATGTTAAAGCTTTAAAAAATGATATAGAAAATAAAATAATTAATTCAGAAAAGGTAATTATTGTTCCTCATAATAATGCAGACTTTGATGCAATCGGTTCTGCTATTGGTTTAGCTTTAGTAGCAAAGAAATTAAAAAAACAAAGTTATATTATAATGAACGACCAAATGCAAGTTATTGATCCAGGCGTAAGAATAATTGTCGATGATAGCAAAAAAGAATACGATATTATTAATAAAGAAAAATATAAAAGCATTGACCATCCAAATGATTTATTCGTTTTAACTGATGTTAATAAAACATACCTAGTAAGTGTCGCTGATCTGTTAATTAATCCAGACAATATACTAATAATAGATCATCATGATGGTGATAAAAACACTATTTTAGCAAAAAGCACTTATATAGATACCAGTTATTCTAGCGCATCAGAAATTGTGGTTTCACTGCTTAATGCTTGCAAAATAAAAATACCATCAAATGTCGCTAATTACTTATATGCTGGAATTTATTTAGATACAGCTAAATTAACTAAAAACTGTACTGCCGAAACAATGAAAGCTGCTGCTAGACTACTAGAATATGGTGCTAATATAAATAGAGTAAATGAATTGTTTAAGGAAGACTTTCTAAGTGATAGAAAAGTGCAAAACTTAATTAATAATGTTCAAATGATGAATTGTATGATTGCGCTTATTATAGCTAATGAAGATGAAGAATATTCAAGAGAAGAAATCGCCAAAGCCGCTGATTATGCCCTTAAATACGGAGCAGATGCTGCCTTTGCTATTGGAAGAATTGAAAACAACACTATATCCATATCAGCTCGTGCTACTGAAAAGATAAATGTTGGCTCTATTATGGGGGAACTTGGTGGTGGAGGAAATCCTTATTCAGGAGCAGCCAAAATTCAAGAAGAAAGTGTCGAAAATGTTGGTAAACGACTAAAGAAAGTATTGAAACCATCATATTATATCGATAATTAACAAAATAAATAATTAAAAATTAAGGAAGATAAAAAATCACTAGATCCTTAATTTTTTTCATTCATATAAAAAAAGGTGATTATTTATGATAGCACTACCATTAGAAAAATCAGCAATGATAAAAAATATAACATATATACAATCAAGAAAAAATATGATACAATTATTATATAAAAATATAGAGTGTTATGGAGAGTGTAAAATGAACAAAAGAATAAATAAAATAATAGTTATAATGTCATTTTTACTATTACCATCTATAGTTTTTGCAAGCACAATTACAGTAACTGACAGTGATGTTAAAATAGATGATGAAAAAAAGATTATCTATGGCATTGATTTTTCAAAATATCCGACTGCAGAAGCGATAAAAGAATTAGTAGGAAATAATGAAATCACTGTTATGAACAATAGTAATCAGGAAATTGAGAATAGTGAGATAATTAAAACTGGATATAAAATTAAAATCAATAATGAAACTTACAAATTATCAATTAAGGGCGATGTTTTAGGAGAGGGCATCATGAGTGATAAATCTGCTAAAAAGATTGCAAAACATATCATTGATAAAAATGTTATTACTGGGGACGAATATTTACTATCAGCAAACTACAATAATAAATCAACAATTAAAATGAATGATGTAATTGGTATACTAAAAAATAGAGATGTTGCTGTAGAATTAAAAATTCCTCAAGATGTCAATGTAATAGTAAATGATGGAATAACTGGAGATGGAAATATAATATATCCAAATTTTCAATCAATAAACAATAAAGAAATAGTTTACTATTATAATATAACTAAAAAAGGGGGATATCAATTTACTTCAAATGGTGATGGATATTACACATACAAAAAAAGCTTTGTTGTAAATAATCTTAATAATAGGAAAAGCATTGACGCCAATCCTGGAAAAATGGCCGGTAAAGGATGGGAAATATCAAATGACATAGTTGTACACGCCTATGCCGATGAAATGATAGAGAAAGTTAAGATACCACAAGCACTAGCAGACCAGTATAGTTGGGTATTTACGACGCCATCATTTTCAGCTCAAAAAGCCAAAAATGAATTCACAAATGCCACTGATATTAATAATTTTATTGTTAGCTTAAATAATATAAATGACAATCTCTATTTATTTTCAGCCGGTGAAACCACCGCTGATAGTAATGGTGAAACGTTAAATATACCACTTGTAATATTTACTAAAACTAATCTAAGAGAATGTGAACAAATTAGCAATCAAGAAGCCGCCATTGAATGTGCAGCCGAAAAAATTAACAATAACAATAAATTAACCATTGGTTACACTGCTCAAATTCATGGAAATGAGCCTGCCGCTACTGACGGAGCGCTTGCAATGATCAAGGCACTCGATGAAACATATGGAAATCAATTACTTGATAAGGTTAATGTGTATGTCATACCTCAATATAATGGATATGGATCAAAAATCAATAATCGCTATAATGCGAATAAAATTGATATGAATCGTAATCAACTCTATGTATCACAAAAGGAAGTTCAAGAAATTCATAAAATATATAATTTATTTATGCCTGAAGCTGTCGTTGACACACATGAGCAATTCGCATATAATTATAAGACTAACTACACAGATGTTAGTATTGGTATGTCATATAGTAATAATAGTCCTACCGAGCTAAATGCATTAACACAAACTATATTTCAGCAATTATATAATGATATTGAGAAACTTGGACTTAATGTAACAGTATATAATGGCGAATGTAATTCTACCAATAATGCTATAAGTCGCCCGTACTATGGACTATATGGTAGTATTTCACTTTTAGTTGAAACTAATGGCATTCATGGGGGAAAAGAACTTTGGGAAAATAGAGTATTTAATCAATATATAACTTGTGAAAAGTATTTTAATTATATTGCCAGCAATGCCACTAGTATTAAAAATACCATTGCAACCGCAAGAAATGAAGTTATAAATGAAGGAAAAGAATACAATCAAAATAATTTATTAACACTCAAACATGGTTCGAATAAAACAAATAATATAACATACCAAAAAAGAAATTATAATTTATTAACTGGTGAATATACTGAAGAGACAAAAATAGCTTATTGGAATGACAAAACATTGAATTCACGTCCAAGACCAACAGCATACCTAATTTCGAAAGATACAAAGAATGCACGTACTGCTATTAATAAACTTAAACTTAATGGTATATCTTGCTATGAATCAATTAATGGAGCAACATATGCCGTAATGCAATATAGTGGAGATGAAACAGCGGCTACCTTGAGTGAAGAAAAAAAAGTAACTTTTCCTAATGGAGCATATATATGTACTATGAATCAAACTGGTGGTAACGTACTAGCCATGACAATGGAACCTGATGTATTAGATACAAATGGTTACAAAGGAACATTTGTCCAAAGTGACTTGCTAAGTACTGAAGATATTTATAGAAGTCATAAAAAATTAATCACAAGCACTTCAGAAGATGCCATTAATGGAATGAAATTACCAAGAGTATCATAATAAAGAGATAATAATATATTATCTCTTTTAAATTTATTTTTTAGCTAATGCATTTTTGAGATTTTTATTATATAAATATAGAATTATAATTATAAATATGTTATACTAAAAATAGAAGGTACTAGGTAAGTGAATGGTATGTACTGTTCAAAATATTATAAAATTTATCTAAAAAAATTAAAAACACCTTAGATAAAAATTAGGAGTATATGTTAGAGTAATGACATATAACAAATATTCTGTAGGTAACAGAGAGGATGAAATATAATGCATGGATTAGATATAATAGAGATCGGTGAAAATGGTACATGGTACTATAAAGATTGGTCTGAACATGATGCTGCCGTACGAGTTGCTAATATAAAAATTGATGAAGCAAATATAAAAATTAGGAATTTTAATGCTTTTATGGATAATTACAATAAAGAAAAATTAGATATATCATGTCATATTATAATTAGAAAATTTTAATAAGCAGTAATTAGTCAATCATTTTCTTAATTACTTAAAATAATTGACTTTAATTACATATTTATATATAATTAATATAGGTGATAAAATGAAAAAAGTAATAAGTGTAGTATTTTTTTTATCATTAAGCATTATTTTGCTAATACCAAGCAAGGTATCAGCTAAAACATTGCAAGATATGTATAATGAATTAGCAAAGTTACAAAATCAATATAATGCTAATAAAGAAAAGAAAAATTTAACTCAAGCACAAATAAATGAATTAAATGCTGAAATTAATACTATATCAGCGACGATAGAAAAAACACGTAAAGAAATTAAGCAAGCTGAAGAAGATATTGAAGAAAGTAAAAAGAAAATTGAAGATAAAAAAGTAGAAACTGATGGGCTAATTCAATTTCTACAAGTATCTAATGGTGGTAATATTTATCTAGAATACTTATTTGATGCTGAAAATTATACTGATTTTATATATCGTTACGAAGTTGTAAAACAATTAACACATTACAATTCAGAATTAATTGATGAATTAGAAAGATTAATTATTGAATTACAAGCAAAAGAAAAAGAGTTGACCGAAAAAAACATTAAACTCGAAAATGATCGTAAAACTTTAACTGAAAAAGTTGGTACTTTAACTTCGACATTATCTAATTATATGTCAGAAGGTGTTGATATTGAAGAAGATATTAAAGATTTAAAAAAACAAATAAAAGTATATGAAGATATGGGTTGTAGTAGAAATCAAGACCTTACATCATGTAGTGCTTCAATCAATGCATACGGTTGGAAATATCCATTAACAAGAGGTTGTGTAACTAGTGAATATACTGGTTGGAATGCTAGAACTGACTGGAGTGGAGGTGGTGGCCATCATGCCATTGACCTTGACTGCGTTAGTGAAGGTGTAAATGTTTATGCTGCCGCTGATGGTGTTATTTCTAGAATTGCCTTTTTTGGAAGTTGCGGTGGTAACACCGTATATGTATCGCATGTTGTAAATGGTAAAAAATACACTACCCAATATATGCATCTATTAAGCGTTGCTAGTGGAATGTATGTTGGAAAAGTTGTGACCGATAATACTGTAATTGGTTATGTTGGTGGATGGAGCACTTCAATCGCACATGGCGGATATGATTACTGTACAACTGGTACCCACTTACATTTTGGAGTAGCTGAAGGACACAGTGCATTTGACTTTAATTCACATTCAATTAATCCACGAGAAATATTCTCATTCCCATCACTCGTATATAATGGTGGCGGTTATTTCTATAGATAATTAAAATTGGGTTCGCAAGAACTCAATTTTTGAAAGAAGGAATTTTATGGACGGTTTAAAAAAACAGGACGTCGAATATCGTCAAAGTAATAATTTAGTAAATAATGAAAATATCAAAAATTCACGACCATTAAAAACAATTATTCTATCTAATTTAATTACTTTATTTAATTTTATTCACATTGTTTTATTCATCTTAGTATTAACGACTGGTTCAATTGTTAATGCCACATTTATGGGGGCAATATGTATTAATATAATTATTAGTATTTATCAAGAAATAAAAGCAAAGATTATTATTGATAAATTAAAAATAGGTAATGAAAATAAAATAAATGTCATTAGAGATGGTAAAAAAGAAAGTATTTTGCCAAGTGAAATAGTTTTAGACGACTTATTATACTTGCATCAAGGTGATACCTTACCAGTAGATGCAATAATCATTAAAGCTTCTGATTTAGAAGTAGATGAAGGCATTATTACCGGGGAAAGTGATGCTATTCTAAAAAAAGAAAATGATAAAGTGATTTCAGGATCAGTAATTACTTCAGGTAGTGGTTATGCTAAAGTAATTTCAATCAATCGTGATACATATGCCAATACACTAATTAAGGAAGCCAGTAAAACTAAAGATGATTCATCATATCTAATGCATTCAATAAATAATATCTTAAAAGTCGTTACTATTCTAATTATTCCCATAGGTATCCTTTTATTTATTACCGGTTTTTACTACAGCAATCAATCATATGGAGAAGCCATATTATCAAGTGTAGCAGGTATTATTGGCATGATACCTGATGGTTTAGTATTACTAACATCAATCTCACTAACAGTCGGTGTAATCAAAATGGCTAGTAAAAAAGTCATAATTCAAAAATTATCAGGCATTGAATTACTTGCCTGTACTGATATCCTATGTTTAGATAAAACTGGTACAATTACTGATGGTAGTATGTCAGTCGTTGATGTTATAAAAATAAATAATAAATATGATCTTGACAATATTGTATCGGGAATGGTTGTAAAAGATGGTAATGCTACCGATAGAGCAATTGCAAAACATTTTAGTGGTAAAACAACTCTTACCGAAATAAAAAGAATCCCTTTTTCATCAAGCCGCAAATATGCAGCCGTTAACTTTCAAGAAGGTAATTTTGCCATCGGCGCCCTAGAATATTTAACCAATCAAAAAATAACCAATTATGAAGAGTTAAAGCAATATATTGATAATGGTTATCGTATTCTTACAATCGTAAAATATAATGAAGAATTCAATAAAGAAAATAATGAAATAATTGGTTTTATCATTATCAAAGATAATATTAGAAAAAATGCCAAAGAAACCCTTGAATACTTCAAAAAACAAGGTGTAAAAGTAAAAATAATTTCCGGTGATAATCCAATAACAGTATCTAATCTATTAAAAAATTTAGAAATTGAAGATTACGATAAATATATTGCTGGGCCAGATTTACCAGATAAATATGATGAATTAAAGAAAATAATTGATAATTACACCATCTTTGGTAGAGTAACTCCATATCAAAAACAAAATATAGTTAAAGCCTTAAAAGAAAAGAATATGGTTGGATATATCGGCGATGGTGTCAATGATATTTTGGCATTAAAAGAAGCAGATTGTGGTATTGCATTAGCTAGTGGTATTAGTGCTGCTAGAAGTGTCGCTGAAGTTGTTCTAACAGAATCAGACTTTTCCGTCTTACCAAATATTGTAAATGAAGGAAGAAGAGTAGTTAATAATATTGAAAGAGTCGCTAGCATGTATTTAATTAAAACCGTATATTCTTTCTTAATATCGTTAACTTGTATTATCATTGGACACGAGTATCCATTTTATCCAATTCAATTAAGTTTAATAAGCTCTATTTGTGTTGGATTACCATCATTCTTTTTAGCAATAGAACCAAATTATACGAAGGTAGAAAAGGGATTCCTTTTAAAAGTATTCCGTAATGCATTGCCAAGTGCCATTTGCGTCTGGTTAAATATCTTATTTTTAATGATGATAAGTTATATTTTTAAACTAGATTTTGATATTTTTAGATTAACACTCGTAGCCGTTACTGGATATCTAAATTTAAGACTATTATATAATATTAGTAAACCATTATCTAGAATGCGTCAAATACTCGTATACGGATGCAGTATTATATTTTATTTTGGCTTAATTGTATTTAATAAATTCTTCTTAGTATCAAACATTAAATTCTTGACAATATTATTTGTAATAATTTTAGTTTTTGCTGATATTTACTTGACAGAATATCTTGAAGAATTATATGATAAGTTTATGAAGTATTATAAAAAAAGGAGTAGGGTAGTAAGTGAAAAATAAAAATAATTTATGGCATCTAATTTGGGTAATAGGAATGTATGCAGTATTAGTAGCCGTTTTTCTATTAGTCATCGAATATAAAGTAAAATGGCAAAATAAAGATTTAAATACATATTTATATTTTTATAATTGTAGTGGATCATTATGTACCACTAATAATGAGGTGACTAATTATTATAGTCGTACAAAATGTGAAAAGAAAATATGCCCATACATTAAAGAAAAATATGGAAATTATGTTATTTTAGCCACTAATAGTAAAGAATATATTTTTGATTATATTAACGAAAAAATAATTAATGAATCATATAGCAAATATAGTTTTGTCGAAGAAAATGTTATATTTAAAAATAATGAAAATAAATATGGGGTAATAAATTTAAATAATGATATATTAATTGATGCTACATATAATAAGATAAATGATTATAAAAATGGTTTTTTAGCTTATTCTGAAAATGGTAAAGTAGGTATTATAAATACTGAAAAAAACATTAATATTAATCCTACATACGAAAATGTTATACTTATTGATGAAAATAATTATGCATATCTTGAGGATGGTAATTATTATATTGCATCATATAATACCGAATTACCAATTAATAATAATACCTATGATTATGTATATAGTACCAATAATACAATTGTAATAATTAAAGATAAAAAATTGGATATCTTAAATAATAAATTACAATCACAATTATTAATTAAAATTGATACAGAATATGAATACAAAGTAGAGAAGGAGAGAGAAAGTCTAAATTTATATACAGAAGGTAACCTACTACACTTCACAATTGATAGTAAAACTAATCAAGTTAATTATATTTATGATTTAAAAAATAACAAATTATTTTATTAAATAAAATAGGGGATAAAGTTTCAAAAAAAGATATCCCCTATTTTAAATTATTATTTTCATTTATATCTTTATTTTATATTATATATATAAATATGTAATTATATACCTTATATATATATAAATAAGGATAATAAGAAAATTACACTGAAGATGAATAACTAATCATCTTTTTTATTTTCAATGCAAATTTCAAAATTTGATTTTTGCATTTAAGGTTAACAAGTATTCATCTAAACTAATCTCGATGCAAATTTTGATTGTTTCTATAATACCTTATATATTATAAATAAGGTTATAAAATATTTCTAATTTTAAAAATATTTTTTTGAAATTAAAATTTTTATTTTAAAATTATTTTGTTTTTAATATAATTAGTTTACTAAATATTATAATAAATATATATAAATAGATGTAGTAATTAAAATTAAAAATAGCTGTATCCAAAATATAGGAAGTTAACATAATATATATTATAGGAACTTAATTCCTGTTAGTTAGAGTATAATTAATACTATTATTATATTACAATTATACTATTATAAAAATTAAATATATTTTATTTAAATTTAGCATCATTGAATATCTCATAAACATTTAAAAGCGAACAAATATTAAAAAGATAAAAAGAGTATCACTACTCTCTTAATTATATACTCCTCTAGATTGAATTTCAGCAATCTTATCAAATACTTCACTTGCATTATGTTCATTAATTTCAGTATAACCAAGTTCTTTTAAAGCTAATACCTTAGCAGTATTTAGTTCTTGCGTTCTACTTAATTTTTCTTCATTTTTTCTTGATAATTCATTTTCCCATCTACGATGAGATTCTGCTAATTTTGTTCTTGAAGCACCACCATTATTATATAAAGTCATTGCTGAATACATAATACTTTCAAATACGAATTGACCATCTTCTTCAAATTCATAAACATTAGGATTAGTAAAACCATTTGCTTTAGAGAAATAACCAAGTATATATCTAGCCTCTCTAGTTTTAGTACATGAACTAATAAAATGATATAGATAAGTAAGTAATGTTAAACTGTTTTTTGTCTTATCCTCATTTAGCATTTCTTTAAGTAAGAATACAATATCATTAATAATATTTTGTTCTTCAGGGCGTAAACCAGTAAGTTCAATTATTTCATTTTTCTTAGTTGTTGTTCTCTTAGCATTGAATAATTTGTTCCCTACTTCCTGAATATATTCTTTAGTTAATTCAACTTCTTTTAATTCATCTTCATTACGAACATTTAACAGTGCAAACAAAGCTTGAGACTTATCATTAGATAGTTTTGATAAATCCTCGCCATCCAAATAGTTATATACCATTTGACGAGAAACTCCCAAATATTTTGCTAAATTAACTTTTGATATATTTGCTTCCTTTAATATCGTATTAATTTTCTCTACTGTATTCATTATATCAGTCCTCCATACAACTATAATTTTATCATTTTACATTTAATGTGTCAAGTGCTCATTGGTATCTTCAGCACTTAAATTATTACCACATGTCGTACAAAATTTACCAATCGCTTTAGTTCCACATTTAGGGCAAAAATTGACAAAATTATGAATAATCCCAGGGTAAAGATTTTGTGATTTAGACGAAATTGCTTTTACCTTGTTAATGCCAAATATATATAAAAATACCATAAATAACAAGAAACATCCAAACAAGAAGTAATTTTCAGTTACTAGACAAAAATCATATATTGTATGTGTCAAAGTTGGAAATATGATACTAAACAATAGATTCTTATTTCTAAGTTTAATATCTCCCTTAATATCAGCCAATTTAGCTAAGCCAATAAAATCGCCCATAATAATTGCATTAACAGCATGTCCAGGAATAGATGTAACAGCTCTAAATAAGCCAATGGTAAAACCACTATCGAAAACATACAAGATATTTTCAAAGCATGCAAATCCTAGTGAAACAAAAACAGCATAAACAATTGCATCATAGATTTGATCAAAATCCTTATTTTTATATGAAACTATATATACAATTAACCACTTAAACATTTCCTCAATTAAAGCAATATCTAATGCTACATATATAAACCATGCGATCAAATTTCGTCCTTCTTTAGATCCAAATAATGGCCCCAAAATAACTTCAATAATAGCAGCAGGAATACATGATAAAACTCCAAATAAAAACAATTTTCGAAGTAATTTTTGAGGTTCTTTTTCGTTATCCTTTTTGTATATATAATAACCAATAGCATATACTGGTAGAATAGCAATAAATAGTAAAATAAGTTTTAACATTCAATCACCCTATTCTCTATACTAATTTTATCAAACAAATAAAATATTGTCTAGAAAAAAAAGATAACTAATTGTTATCTTTGTATACTTCATCAATTATGCCACCACCAAGGCATAAATCATCTTTATATAAAACGCAAAATTGTCCCGGTGTTACAGCTTTAGCATTATCATAAACAACTTCAATTTTGTTATCTGACAAATACTTAACTTTGCATGGAATATCCTGCTGGCGATAGCGAAATTTACAACTACACTCCTCTACTCTATCATCAGTTAAAAAATTAAAATCGGTAATAATTGCACGATTGGAAAATAAATAATTGTTTTCATCGCCACTACATACATATAAAATATTATTTTCTAAATCCTTTTTTACAACAAAAATTTTATTATCAGCACCACCAAGGTTTAATCCTTTACGTTGCCCTATTGTATAGTACATTAGCCCATTATGTTCCCCAAGAACTTCTTTCGTTTCAATATCGACAATTTTACCATTTTGATTAGGTAAATAATTTTTTAAAAACTTGGTAAAGTTTCTTTCACCAATAAAGCATATTCCTGTAGAATCTTTTTTCTTAGCAGTAATAAGTCCATTATCCAATGCTATTTTTCTTACTTCTGGTTTTGTAATATCAGCTAAAGGAAATAAGACATCCTTAAATACTTTTGGATTAACATAAGCCAAGAAATAACTCTGATCTTTATTTAAATCACTTGCTTTATATAATTTACCATCCTTAATTTTAGCATAATGACCAGTAGCTATATAATCAGCTCCGAGTTCTTTTGCTTTTTCATAAAACAAATCGAATTTAATGTATTTATTGCACATAACATCTGGATTAGGCGTTCTGCCTTTTTTAAGTTCCTCTAAAAAATAGTTAAATACATTATCCCAATATTCTTTGACATAGTCAACACGATATAGTGGTATCCCTAGTTTCTTACAAACTGCTAAAGCATCATTATAATCAGCTTCTTGTGGACATATATCATTATTTAAATTAGGATTTCCTAAATAATCATTATTAATTGTACTATCCCAATTACGCATAAATAAGCCAATTACATTATATCCATCATTTAATAATTTAATTGCTGCCACTGAAGAATCTACCCCACCAGACATTCCAATAACAACTGTCTTCATATTCGTCACCAACAAGATTATATCATAAAATAGTAAAATTTACTAATTAAATGAAGAGTTTAATAATTAATTTAACAATTGCTGGCAATAAAAATGCTTCACATATTGATGCAATAACACTAATAATAATAACTAAACCGATAATAATTAAATAATTTTTTAATATTTTCCTAACACCTATGTTATCACTTTTAAATATAATCTTAAGAAATTTTAATGAAACCATTAACCCATAAATAGTTATTATGATAATCACAAAAATATTTAAAAGTTGTCCAAGTAGTAAATAAAGTAAAGATAAAATAATACCCTTATAGTGATACGTTAAAATAAAGCCAGCTATTGTAAAACCAAAAACAAATCCTTTAATAAATAATAATAGCAAATTAAAAATAATTCCTAAAACAGCTAACGAAAATAATACAATTAAAATTATATATATTAAATTAATTGATATACTATTTTTAAAAACTACTAAGCTATTAATAGAATTATTATTAATGTTATCTATAAATAGTTTAATTTTATCAATCACTAAAGTTCGGTCATTCATCCCGATGATATTAGCAAATACTGATCCCATTATTACCCCTAAAAATAATACCATAATTACTAATATATTAACTTTTTTATTTGGAAATATAATCTTACTATAATTTTTAATCATCGTATCACCTATAAAATTATATTCTTTTATATTGTAAATATACCAAATATTAGTTATAATAATTATGAGGTGTATAAAATGAGTAAAAAGAAGAAGAAAAAAACTAGTTTAGTAGCAAGAATAATGGGAATATTAATGCTCTTATTAATGATTGGCTCAACAGTTGTTGGTGTATTAGCATATGTTATAAAGTAAAATGAAGTGAACCCTGTTTTTGGCACTTTAAAAAAAGAACATAATAAGATAAAATAACATCTCAAGGAAGTGAGGTGTTATTTTTTGTGGGAAAACATTTTGATAAAGAATTTAAAGAAATGGT
>Ga0310691_10000553_pt1 | contig 67749 bp, 56 predicted proteins | sample 176DNAGHGlowgp2_FD_203887 | JGI IMG/M metagenome (GOLD analysis project Ga0310691, IMG submission 203887) | Sheep rumen microbial communities from Palmerston North, Manawatu-Wanganui, New Zealand - 1766 DNA GHGlow gp2 (v2) (version 2) | ecosystem: Host-associated > Mammals > Digestive system >...
GGGCTGGCGATAGCATGCTCAGAATCACGGTATTCACAATTCTTGTGTGCAAAAAAACTATTTGTTTATTTTTTTGACTCTGAATCCGACTGTATTTGGCAAGAAATGAGGGGTTGGCTCTCCGTGAATTAAATCACTTATGAGACAACCCCTTTTTTATTCTGTAAAGTCTTTCCCTTGATTTGATTTTTGTTACAATAGTATTCGGAAAAAAGAAAGAAGAGAGGAACAAGAGGCTATGAAGATCCTGATCGTACGTCATGGTGACCCGGATTATGAGGGCGACTGTCTGACCGAGCTGGGGAAACGGGAAGTCGAGCTGCTATCTGAGAGAATGAAGAACATACATGCAGATGCCTGTTACTGTTCTCCTTTAGGGAGAGCGAAGCAGACTGCGGAGCCGTGCCTTCGGAAGATGGGCATGGAGGCAGAGGAGATGGAGTGGCTTCGGGAGTTCGCACCGAAAGTCCAGCGCCCTGAGAAACTCGGTGTGGCCTGGGACTGGGTGCCGGGTGACTGGATGACGATGCCGGATGCTTTCGATTTCGACAAGTGGACGGAATACCCGGCCTTGAAGGAAGCACATGTACGTGAGGAGCGTGATTGGGTCTATACCGAGTTCGAGAAACTTCTCGAGAAACACGGCTATAGAAAAGAAGGAAAGTGGTTCCGGGCGGAGCGTCCGAATAACGATACGATCGTGCTGTTCTGTCATTATGGGCTGGAGGCGTTGCTCCTGTCGTATCTTCTGAACCTGTCGCCGTTTGTTATGTGGCATGCCATGATGGCGGCCCCCACCTCCGTGACAACTGTCGTGACCGAGGAGCGAAGAGAAGGGATCGCCCAGTTCCGGATGCTGTCTTTCGGAGACTGTTCGCACTTGCTAAATGCAGGTATGGAACCCTCCTTTTCGGGCCGTTTCCGGGAGTGCTATACGAATGAATATGAGAGAAAAGATTAAAAATCGAAAAAATCGGTCTTTTGTCTTTTCAGAATTTGGAATTAACGATACAATTATTTCTATATAGGAAACAGTGGAGGAAAAGCTTATGAGCGAGCCTGTCTATAAGAGGATCCTTCTTAAGATCAGCGGAGAAGCGCTGGCCGGTGAGAAGAAGGTCGGTATTGATGATGAGACCGTCAAGAAGATCTGTTCGGAAATCAAGAAAGTGGCGGATCTCGGTGTTGAGGTTGCCGTTGTCGTCGGAGGAGGTAACTTCTGGAGAGGCAGATCCAGCGAGAACATGGACCGCGTTACCGCTGACCACATGGGAATGCTTGCCACGTTGATGAATGCGCTGGCTATCTCTGATGCACTTGAACAGGAAGGGGCAATCACACGTGTCATGTCAGCTATAGATGTCCGGCAGATGGCGGAACCGTATATCAGGAAGCGCGCGGTCCGTCACCTCGAGAAGAAGAGAATCGTCATCTTCGCTTGTGGTACGGGTAACCCGTTCTTCAGCACAGATACAGGAGCGGCACTCCGCGCGACGGAGATCGAGGCCGATATCTTCTGTAAAGCCACGATGGTGGACGGTGTGTATGACAAGGATCCGCACAAGTATCCGGATGCGGTGAAGTATAAGACGATCTCTCATGACGAGGTCTTAAGCAAGAATCTCAAAGTCATGGATGCAACTGCCGCTGCGCTTTGCCGTGATAATCAGACGAAGATCATGGTTTTCTCCATGGAAGAACCGGGAAATATCGTCCGGGTCGTGCTGGGCGAAGATATAGGAACGATCGTCTGCTGATCGTATTATCAGATTGAAGGAGGAATGAACTATGCCAATGCAGGAAATCACGAAAGATGTATACGCCTTTTATGAGGATCGTATGAAGAAGACCATTACGAACCTTCAGGAGAATTTTAATGCGATACGTGCCGGCCGTGCGAATCCGCACGTACTCGACCGCATCACCGTGGACTATTACGGAACACAGTCCCAGCTGAATGCTGTTGCGAATATCCAGGTACCGGAGCCGAGAATGATCACCCTGACACCATGGGATCCGTCCATGCTCCGTGAGATCGAGAAAGCGATCCAGTCTTCTGACCTCGGCATTAATCCGAGTAATGACGGTAAGATGATCCGTCTGGTATTTCCGATCCTTACCGAGGAACGCCGTAAGGAACTCGTGAAGAGCGTTATGAAATATGGTGAAGAAGCGAAGGTTGCGATCAGAAATATCCGCCGTGAGGGTATTGATAAGTATCGTGGAATCCATAAGAAGAAAGAACTGACAGATGACGATCTGGCAGATTTTGAAGAGCAGATGCAGAAACTCACCGACCGCTATGTGAAAGAGGTCGACAAGTGCTGTGAAGCGAAGCAGAAGGATCTTATGGAAATCTGATCTTTCAGGATCGAATTGCTAAAATCAAGGGTGTCTCGGACTCAGTCTTGATAGGAGACGCCTTCTTTTTATGAGGAAAGGTATGCGACAGGAAGAATCAAAGTTCCCGTTATTCTCGAAGAAAAAGCAGGCGGAGGTGGATCCGTCCGAACTGAAGATTCCGACTCATCTTGCGGTCATTATGGATGGCAATGGAAGATGGGCGAAGAAGCGCATGCTTCCGCGTTCTGCCGGGCATCGGGCCGGAGCGGATAATCTGAAGACTCTGTGTAAGAACTGTGGTCACTACGGGATCAAGTATGTGACCGTATATGCATTCTCAACAGAGAACTGGTCGAGACCGGAAAGTGAAGTGCATACTCTGATGGAACTCTTCGTTGAGTATTTCGACCGTTACGATCCCGAACTGGAGAAGGAAGGGATCCGTGTCCGCTTTAGCGGGGATATCGCCGCACTTCCGCAGAATGTCCAGGATGTCTGCAGGCGTGCCGAGGAAGGCAGTAAGCACAGAGATAAGATGACACTGATCGTGGCCTTTAATTACGGAGGCAGAAGAGAAATCATTCAGGCGGCACAGAAGCTGGCGGAGAAGGTAAAAGCCGGTCAGATCCGAAGCGAGGATATTACGGAAGAGCTGTTCGCACAGAATCTGTATCTGCCTGATGTACCGGATCCGGATCTGATTATCCGTCCGAGCGGAGAAGAGAGGACCTCGAATTTCCTTGTATGGGAAGGTGCCTACTCGGAACTGTGGTTTTCGGATGTGCTGTGGCCGGATTTCGGCATGAAGGAATTAACCGATGCCCTGATTGCGTATACGAAGAGAGACCGTCGATTCGGAGGGCTTTCGCAGGAAAAGAAGGGTGAAGAGTAATACATGAAACAAAGGATCATTACAGGCGCTATATTCACGATCGTAGTTCTCGCACTGGTACTGCCGGCTTATTTCGCTCCGGCGGTCCTTCTGCTGTTTACGGGGATCGTGACTGTTCTTGCTCTTTATGAGATGATCAAGGCCGCTCGTGAGACGGAGAAAGAAATGTCCGCGGTGGTTACGGTGATCGGTGGTTTCTTAAGTTTTCTGCCGCTGGCTATATGGGCGTATAAGGGTACACCGTCACAGGGTTTTACACTCTATGCACTGGTGACCTTGATATACTGTTTCATTACGACGATGATCCCGCCGCTTCTGAAAGAACATCCGGAGGCGATCCGTTCGGGTTTCGCATCCTCACTCATCATCATGTATATCTCGTTCCCGATAGCGTGCACTCATGTCATGATGTATCTCATGCCTAAGGGCTGGTTCTTCGTGGTGATTGGCCTTTTCGCTCCGTGGATCTCGGATACTTTCGCGTATTTTTGCGGGTCGTTCTTCGGTAAACACAAGATCGTTCCGCATATCAGCCCGAAGAAGACGTGGGAAGGATGCGTAGGGGGAGCGCTCTTTACGGCGATTCTGACGACAGCATTCTTCGCCTTTGTACTTAAGAATGTCATCGAAGTGAACATGCCGTTCTGGCTCTTTATCGTACTGGCATCTGTTTTCGGGTTCCTGCTTTCCTGCGTGTCCCAGCTGGGTGACTGGATGGCTTCGAGTATCAAGAGACTTGTCGGTATTAAAGATTTCGGTAATTTCATGCCCGGACACGGCGGCATCATGGACCGCTTCGATAGTGCATTCTTTACCCTGCCTGTTGCGCTGGGACTTGCATTTGTGGTGTATTGGGGAGGCGGCGCATGAGACAGCTCTGTATTCTGGGTTCTACCGGTTCGATCGGTACGCAGACACTGGAAGTCGTCAGAAACTTCCCGGAAGAATTCCGTGTGATTGCCATGACCTGTGGCGGTAATACTGCGCTTCTTTCTGAACAGATCAAGGAATTCGCTCCGGCATATGTCAGTGTGTCCACAGAAGAGAAGCGTAAGGAGCTGCTCGGGATGCTGCCGTCGGATGCTTCTGTCGAAGTGCTCTGTGGAGATGAGGGAAATATATCGTGTGCGACACTTCCTGAGGTAGACTGTGTCGTGGCTGCGATGGTGGGAATGAAAGGTCTTCCTTCTGTGGTCGCTGCGATTTCGAAAGGGAAAGATATTGCACTTGCGAATAAAGAGACACTTGTGGCCGGCGGATCTGTTGTTATGCCTCTCATCAAAGAAAAGAATGTTGCACTTCTGCCTGTAGATTCCGAACACTCGGCGATCTGGCAGTGTCTGATGGGGCAGCCGGAGGGGTCTCTGAAACGGATCCTGCTGACTGCTTCGGGAGGCCCGTTCCGGGGATTTTGCCGTGAACAGCTGGAGAAAGTGACGATCAGTGATGCACTGGCACATCCGACGTGGAAGATGGGCGGTAAGATTACGATCGACTCGGCGAGTATGATGAATAAAGGACTGGAGATCATCGAAGCTTCCTGGCTCTTCGACGTACCGGTTGACCGTATCGAAGTGGTGGTTCATCCGCAGAGCATCGTCCATTCCATGATCGAGCTGAGGGATGGCTCGGTACTGGGACAGATGGGTTTCCCGAATATGATGATGCCGATCCAGGTCGCACTGTTCTATCCGAGAAGAAGTGAATGTATATGCAGGCCATTCTCTCCATTCGACACAAGCTCCTGTAACCTGACTTTCGAGCCGTGTGACCGGAAAGTATTCCGTCTGGTAGATATGGCGTACTATGCGGGAAGATGTGGTGGAACACTGCCGGTTGCCATGAATGCGGCGAACGAGGTCGTGGTCGCGGATTTCCTTTCCGGCCGTGCCTCTTTCCTGGATATCGAGAGAACCGTGGAACAAGTTATGGAGAAACATGAAGCCGAGGGTGTGATCAAGAAGCCGTCGCTGGAAGATATTTTTGCTGTGGATGCATGGGCAAGAAACCTGGCATCTGCGATGAGAAAGTAAGGAGAAGGTCCGAAATATAATGTCACCACAGAGTATCATCATATGTATATTAGGCCTGGGAATCCTGGCAGCCGTTCATGAACTGGGGCACTTCTTCGTGGCCCGGCTTCTAAAGATCAAAGTCTATGAACTGTCGATCTTCGTCGGCCCGAAGCTTTTCTCATGGAAAAGAAACGATATCGAATACTATATCCGCATGATTCCGCTTGGTGCCTATGTGCGGTTCTCGGATATTGATGAAGAAACGGGGGAGCTTCTGGATGATAATCCGGAGAACCTGATCAATCAGGCCAGATGGAAGCGGCTGATCGTGTCTTTGGCGGGTCCTTTCATGAATGTTGTGCTGGGTGTGATCATCTTCATGATCTGCTTCTCGAATTTCGGATTCCTGGCACTGCATCAGGATGTAGTCGTTCCGGGAACCCAGGTGGCATCTACACAGATCGAAGAAGGAGATACGATCCTGAAAATGAACGGGCAGAAGGTATTCTGCCAGATGGATCTTTCTTATTACCTCAGTCAGGTCAATAATGTTGATTCAATCGAACTTCAGATGAAGTCGGCCCGGACAGGCGAGAAATACGAGGTCACACTGGTTCCGAATATCACCGACCAGTATATGCTCGGAATTACGCATTATGCCGATCTGGATGAGAATAACGGCTGGAAGGTGACGTATGTGGATCCGGCACAGAATGGCGGGAATCCGATGATCAAAGAAGGAGATTCGATCCTTTCTGTCGGCGGAGTGGATGTATCTGATCCTGAAATATCAGATGTTGTCCGAAATTCCGGAGGACAGCCGTTATCGATCCGTCTGATACGTGACGGTAAGGAAGAGACCATCGAGATGAAAGCAATCATGGTCAAGAGTTCTAATCTGCGCGGGATCTACCTGAAGGATGGAAAGGGATTTATGGAGTGTCTGCATGAAGCGATCGTGTTCCCGATCTCATTCATACGGATATCCATCGATTCACTTGCGCAGGTCTTCGCCGGGAAGGTGCCGGCATACGATGTCGTATCCGGTCCGGTGGGTATCGCTTCTGTAGTGTCAGAAGTGGTCGATGCCCCGAAGGTGGAGAGCTCGGAGAAGACCGAGATGCTTCTTATCCTGGCCGGAGGTATCTCCACAGGCCTTGCTTTTACCAATATGCTCCCGATCCCGGGACTGGATGGAAATGCAATCGTACTGACTCTGGTAGAGATGATCCGTGGTAAGAAACTGTCGAGAAAGTCGGAACAGGTGATCAATGTGATCGGCTTTGTTGCGATCGTCGCACTGGTGATCTTCGCACTGGTGTCGGATATTATGAGGCTTACGAGGTAAAGATATATGATTACGCGTTTTCAGACGAATCAAGTATATGTCGGAAGTGTGGCTGTGGGTGGAGACGCACCGGTGGCGATCCAGTCTATGAATAATACGGATACCCGGGATGTGGAGTCGACTGTAAGGCAGATCGAGGAACTTGCTTCCTGCGGATGTGATATTACGCGCGTGGCGGTCCTCAATATGGAGGCTGCAGAAGCGATCGGTGAGATCGTGAAGAGAAGTCCTCTTCCTGTAGTGGCAGACATCCATTTCGATTATCGTCTCGCTTTGGAGGCCATGAGAAACGGGGCGGCCAAGATCCGTATCAATCCGGGCAATATCGGTGGTATGGACCGGGTTCAGGCGGTGGCGAATATGGCGAAAGAAAGAAGTATCCCGATCCGGGTCGGAGTCAATTCCGGATCGATCGGGAAGGATATGCTGGAGAAGTACGGAGGCGTGAATGCAGATTCCCTGTCAGCCAGTGCTCTTTCGTCCATTCAGATATTGGAGAAATGTGGTTTTCGTGATATTGTAGTCAGTATGAAATCATCTGATCCGCTGCTTACTGTGGAGAGTTACAGAAGGCTTCGTGATCAGGTTCCGTATCCTTTCCATGTCGGTGTAACGGAAGCCGGTACCCTTCGGGAAGGGATCATCCGCAGCAGTGTCGGGATCGGTGCGCTGCTTGCGGAAGGAATCGGTGATACGATCCGTGTTAGTTTAACGGACGAACCGAAAGAGGAAGTCTATGCTGCGATCTCGATCCTCCGAGCACTGGGATTGCGTAAGGGCGGAATGAGACTTGTTTCCTGCCCGACTTGCGGACGTACCATGGTACCGCTGATCGAAGTAGCGAAAGAGGTAGAAAGCAGGATAAGGGATCTTCCTTATGATATGACTGTTGCCGTGATGGGATGTGCGGTAAACGGCCCGGGTGAAGCGAGAGAGGCGGACGTCGGGATTGCCGGAGGTGTGGATGAATTCCTGCTGTTCCGTAAAGGCGAACCGATCGGTAAAGTTCCGAAAGAGCGGGCTGTGGATGAACTGATCCGAACCATCGAAGAAATGAATAGTGCCAAGAACGGTTGACCGCTAAAGGTCAATGGAAGGATACGATTAAGATGACTTTGTACGAGTTTGTAAGAAGGGCTTCGCACGATGAACGACTGGCGGAGTCGGCCTTAGCTATACCCGCAGATGTGACTTCGGTCCGCGTTTGTGAGCATGCAACAGGTATGGAACTGGAGCTTCAGCTTGCCGCGCCGATCCTTGATGATGCTGCGCTGCTCAATATGGAGAGATGCCTGAAGAACGTGCTTCATGTGTCCCATGTTCGTATGTATATCCGGAATCTGGACGGTGAATACGGTCCTCTTTCTATGCCTGCGGTATGGAACTGGATCTGCTGGGTCATGAAACAGAAGACACACGGAGGTATCTACGTCGATGCCATTTCTTCTTCTGAAGAGGAGATACGTATCCTGCTTCACGAAGAAATCTCCGATGAGGATAAGGAAGAGATCCGTGTGTTCCTGATCTCTTTTATATCTGAATACATATTCATCAAGAAGTCATATCGTATGAACTTTGTGAAAGAGAATACGGTAGTCGGAAGTGATAAAGTAACAGAGCCGTTGACCACTCCGGAAACAGAGCCGTCTTCCGATACGGCATCTGATCCGGATTATTATCTGAATCAGATGAGGGAACGGGCTCGTTCTCTGGCTAAACAGTCCGTGAATAAAGCCGTATCCTCCGAAAAGGAAGCATCCGGAACGAAGAAAAAAGATGCGAAAAAGAAAGAACTTGCGGATGTGGCAGATCTGGATAAGAATTCCTGGGAGTATAAGTCCGTCGTTGAGAAAGATACGATCAAAAAAGAAAAGAAGGGCGGTTTTGTTCCGGGACCGAAGAAAAATGCTGTTTCGCAAGAAGATAAGGAGAAACGGATCTGGGGTATATTGTCTCTGGACTCCAAGAGATACAAGATCCGTGATGCCATCGACAAGGTGGAGGATGGCTCTCTGTCATCGGATACATATGTCCGCTTAGAGGGGCAGATCAAGCTTCTGGAAGGACAGCGTCTGGTCGGTAAGAATAAGAACATGGTTCTGTTCAAGTTCTATCTGACCGATGCCACATATAGTATCGAGTGCGTCGCTTTTCCCTCTCCGAAAGATGCAGATATACTGAACAAGATGTATGCCAAAGGCGGGTATGTCGGTATATATACACAGGTTTCCGTGAGCTCTTTCGACAGACAGGTGGTAGCTTCGGCACGGGGATTCTATAAAGCAGATCCGCCTCCGAAGCGGAAAGATCTGGCTGAAGTGAAACGTATCGAACTTCACGCGCATACGAAGATGAGTGAGAAGGATGCGGTAATCGAGCCGAAAGATCTCATCAAGACGGCATTTAAGATGGGACACCCTGCCTGTGCGATTACGGATCACGGTGTCGTGCAGGGATTTAATGATGCGTACAGTGCGTATAAGGACTGTAAGAAGAGTGAGGAAAACCCGGATTTCAAGCTGATCTTCGGTATGGAGGGATACCTTGTCGATGACGGGAACTGTATCGCCTATCACGTGCCGCAGGAGGATATTTCCCTCGACTCTTTCGTTGCCATCGATGTGGAAACGACAGGTCTGGACTGCACATGCGAAGGGCTTCTGGAAATCGCCGCGATCCGTTATACCCGTGGAGAGAACGGAGAATATTCGGAAACGGATGTGTTTACGACTATGGTCAATCCGGGCATACCGATCTCCGATAAGGCGAAAGAACTGACCGGGATCACCGAAGAGATGATCGCGGACGCGCCGGCACCTTTCGACGCAGTCACGAAACTTTCGGAATTCCTGAAAGACAGCGACGTGCTGGTCGGACATAATATCTTCTTTGACATGGGATTTATCCGTGAGGCGGGCTTCATGATCGATATCGAGCAGCTCGATGAAGAGAAACATCATCCTTACCGTGTGAAATTCTACCAGTCGGAGATCGATACGGTATCGGCGGTGACGTTCCTTTATCCGGATATGCCGAAGCATGGACTTGTGGATGCATGTGAGTATCTCGGAATCGATATCGGGAATCACCATCATGCCATGGATGACGCACGAGCCAGTGCAAACATCCTTCTGCGCTGCATCGCTGACTTCGGGTTTACCTCCTGTCATCAGATGAATGAGCATGTCGGACTGCTTCCGAAAGAAGAAGTTACAAAGAGAAAGACACCTTCGTACCACATCATCTTCCTTGTAAAGGATACACTGGGTCTTTATAACCTGTACCGCATGGTATCGGAAGGACATACCGAATACTTCTGCATGCGTCCGCGTATTCCGAAGTCCGAGGTGATGTATCTGAATGCCGGGGTTATCGTAGGTGGAGCCTGCGAGCGTGGGCAGATCTTCCGTGCTGTGCATAAAGCCTATGTGGATAACGGAAATGATGTGGACAGGACCGTCGCGTTCTTATCAGAGGATAAAGCCTTCAAGAGGATGATCCGGTTATACGATTATTTCGAGATCCAGCCGATCTGCAACAACGAATTCTATCTTCGTGATGAGGACTCCGGCCTTACATCGACCGAGGATCTGGTGAACATTAATGTGATCATCGACAAGATGGCGCAGGTGATGGGTAAACCCTGCTGTGCGACTACGGACGCGCATTTTCTCGAGAAGAAAGACGGAGAATTCCGTAAGTATATGCTGATGGATATGGGCTTCAAGGATGCGGAACTGCAGAGTGATCTGTATTTCCGTACTACAGATGAGATGCTCGAAGAATTCTCGTATCTCGGGAAAGAGCGGTGCGAGGAAGTCGTCATCTATAATCCGAGGAGAATTGCCGAGAAGATCCGTTCTGACATCAAGCCTTTCCCGGATGGCACGTATCCGCCGGTTATCAAATCGGCCCCGGATGACCTTCGCGCCATCGTATATAAGACCATGCACGAGATGTATGAGTATGAGGGCGAAGTGCCGGAGATCGTTAAGGCGCGTGTCGAGAAGGAACTCAACAGTATTATCGGTAACGGCTATTCGATCATGTACTATATCGCCTATAAGCTGGTCAATAAGTCCAACTCGGATGGTTACATCGTCGGATCGCGTGGCTCCGTAGGATCGTCGCTGGTCGCAACCTTCTCGGGCATCTCGGAAGTCAACCCGCTTCCTCCTCACAGGAGATGTCCGAAGTGTCATTTTGCGGAATTCGATCTAAGCGGTACGTATGGTTCAGGGTACGATCTTCCGATTCAGGATTGTCCGAAATGCGGTGCGACAATGCTATCGGACGGGCAGGATATTCCATTCGAGACGTTCCTCGGCTTTAAAGGAGATAAGCAGCCGGATATCGACCTTAATTTCTCAGGAGAATACCAGCCACGTGCACATAAATATGTTGAAGAACTCTTCGGCAGCCACCACACGTTCCGCGCAGGTACGATCGGCTGCTATGCGGAGAAGAACGCCATTGCTCTGATCAAGAACTGCTCGGAGATCCGGGGAGAAACACTGACGAATGCGGAGATCAACAGAAGAGCAATGGGGCTTGTCGGCGTGAAGAGAACGACAGGACAGCATCCGGGAGGTATCGTGGTACTTCCGAAGGAGATGGATATCTACGAGTTTACACCGGTACAGCATCCGGCGAATAAGCTCGACTGTGGTATTATCACGACACATTATGACTTTAATGCTCTGCATGATACGATCTTAAAACTCGACATCCTCGGTCATGATGACCCGACCATGATCCGTATGCTCGAAGATCTGACAGGGGTGGACTGCCACGATATTCCGATTCCGGATCCTAAGGTCATGTCGCTGTTTACCTCGACGGAAGCACTGGGTATTCCGGACGGGACATCTCCTGCCGGCGCGGCGACACTGGGCCTTCCGGAGCTGGGTACGAGAATGGCTCGTGACATGATCAAGGAAACGAAGCCTTCACAGTTCTATGACCTCGTCCAGCTGATGGGTCTTTCCCATGGTACCGATGTATGGAACGGCAACGCCCAGGATCTTATCCGTGACGGAATCTGTACGCTGAATACGGTTATCGGATGCCGTGACAGTATCATGACGCAGCTGATCTACTGGAACGTTCCGAATGCAGATGCCTTCCAGATCATGGAGAAAGTCAGAAAAGGAAAGGGACTTACACCGGAACATGAGGGGATCATGCGTGCGAACAACGTGCCGGACTGGTATATCGAGTCATGTAAGAAGATCAAGTACATGTTCCCGAAGGCGCACGCGGCCGCGTATGCGATCTCTGCGATGCGTATCGCCTGGTATAAGGTCAACTATCCGGAGGAGTATTACTGTGCCTTCTTCACGATCCGTGCGGATGAATTCGACGGAGATCTTCTGTGCAAGGGTACACAGTTCGTAACGGCGAAGAGAGAAGCGCTGGGTGACGGATTATCGAAGAGAAAGCCGAATGAGAAAGCACTCTACTATCTGTGTGAACTGGTCGAGGAGATGTATCTGCGTGGAATCGAGTTCGTCCCGTATGATCTGAACCGTTCGCATTCGGAAAGATTCATCAAGGTGGAGAAAGGAAAGATCCTCCCTCCGTTTAATGTCATCGAATCGATCAGCACCAGTATGGCCGAAGGCATCGTAAGTGCACGGAATGAACGTCCGTTCAGCACTCAGGAAGACCTGCAGCAGAGGGCGCATCTTGGTCCGTCTGCTATGGAGAAACTGGAGAAGGAAGGACTTCTGAAAGGGCTTCCCAAGTCCAGACAGATGGATCTGTTCGACTTGCTGGGAACATAATAGAAAGAGGATGGGAATATGGTCGCGGAAGTAGTCCTTCGGGATGGAGTATGGCAGACCAATAAAATATTCGACTATCTGGTTCCGGAGGAAATTGCTGATAAAGTATGTGCCGGACAATATGTACGTGTGCCTTTCGGTAAGGGAAACCGTGCGGAAGTGGCACTGATCCTTAAGATAAAGGAGTCCTCCGATTCGAAATATGCGCTCAAGAAGATCGCTTCTTTAGTCGAAGAAGAACCGGTCCTGAATGAGGAGCAGCTTCAGCTTCTGCTTTTCGTAGTAAAGCGGTATGCCTGTACCTACGGTTCAGCGATGCACCAGATGGTGCCTGCGCTGGTTACGAAGCGGACAGGCCGTAGTCAGCTGGTCGTCTCTCTCGAAGACCCGGAGAAAGCAAGAGAGGCGCTGGAGTCGGAAGCGGTCGGCTCGATCCAGCAGATCCGTGCTCTTGAGTGGCTCCTCGAAGTGAAGGAGATGACATTAGCGGATCTGATGCAGGAACTGTCGATCTCGCGTTCTCCTATCGATACCTTAGCTAAGAACGGCCTGGTGAAAATCCGTTCCGTGAAATTCTCTGCCGAAGAATTGGCTACGATTAAGAATCCATTCGAGGATCTGCCACAGGTTGAAGCAAAAGAAGTGGAATTAAATCCTGAACAGGAAGCGGCCGTGAAAGAGGTGCTCGAGTCCGAGGAGAAAAAGGAGTTTCTTCTCTTCGGGGTGACGGGAAGCGGTAAGACCGAAGTGTATCTCCGGATCACGGAGCAGATATTAGAGCAGGGCGGAAGTGTACTGTATCTTGTCCCGGAGATCTCTCTAACACCACAGACCGTGGCCAGGATCCGTTCTCATTTCCCTAACGGGATCGCTGTCCTTCATAGCAGGATGACGGCAAAAGAAAGATACGATTCCTGGAAGATGATCCAGAAAGGAGAGGTGCAGATCGTCGTCGGTGCGAGATCGGCGGTATTTGCTCCGATCCGTAACCTCAAGCTCATTATCCTGGACGAGGAGCATGATTCCTCGTATAAAGCCGATACGCTTCTTCGATATTCTGCTAGAGATGTGGCAAGGTTCCGGGCCAGAAAGGCCGGGATCAAGCTTCTGCTCGGATCGGCCACACCGTCGGTGGAGACCTTCTACGCAGCCACTCACGGGTATATGAAGCTTCTGACACTTCATAACAGAGCGGTGAGCGGGTCCGTGCTTCCGGAAGTAAGCATCATCGATATGCAGAAGGAGAAGGATACCGGTAACACGTCGATCTTCAGCCGTAAGCTGTATAAAGCGATGAGAGATGCCCTCTCCCGGGGAGAACAGATCATGCTTCTTCTGAACCGGAGAGGATTCTCGCAGAATGTGTACTGCACATCCTGCCGAAGTATGATCCGCTGTACGGAGTGCGATGTTCCGATGACGCTTCATACCAAGACGATGGGCCGGCACAGACTTCTGATCTGCCACTACTGTGGCAAGGTCATTCCCATGCCGTCCTGCTGTCCTTCCTGCGGCAGCGAATATCTCGCGATACGGGGAGACGGGATCCAGAAACTGGAAGACTGGGCGATGGAAGACTTTCCGAGTGCCAGGATCATCCGGATGGATCAGGATACTACTTCTTACCGGGGGGCCCATGAAGAGATCCTGACGAAGTTTAAAAACCACGAAGCGGACATTCTTGTGGGGACGCAGATGATCGCGAAAGGGCATGATTTCCCGAAGGTGTCGGTTGTGGGCATTTTGGGATCAGACAGTGTGCTGTGGCAGAGCGACTACCGCGCCAGAGAAAGGGCGTTCCAGTTACTTGCCCAGATCAGCGGACGTGCAGGACGTGGAGATATACCGGGACATGTGTTTATCCAGACGGTATGCCCGGACTCGGAGATCTATTCTTATGCCGCAACACAGGACTATGAGAAGTTCTTCGAAAGTGAAATCGTATACAGAGAACAGCTTGCCTATCCTCCGTTCCGGGCGATCGGAGGCATCATGGTCACTCACGAAAACGAGGAGATGTGTGCGATGCAGGCCGGAATGGTGGCGGATACTCTGCGGCAGATGGCGGCCAATCTCGGGGAGGATATGCTGATCCTGGGTCCTTGTCCGGCAGGTATCCCGAGGCTGATGAACCGCTTCCGTTACCAGATCGTCGTCCGTGCAAAGAATAAAGGACTGCTTTCGGACGGCTTTACCAAATTACAGCAGGCGTATGCGGGGTACGGTTTTTCCATCTCTGTCGATATAGACGCGATGTGGTAAAATAGTTAATCATAGGCGCATCGGATAGGATTGCGCATACAGGAGTGTGACATTATGGCTTTACGTGAAATCGTCGTGGAGGGAGATCCGATCCTTCGGAAGAAATCCCGTCCGGTCGAGAAATTCGATGAGAAACTTCATATTCTGCTCGATGATATGGCAGAAACCATGTATTACGACAACCGCGGTATCGGTATCGCGGCAGTACAGGTCGGCATCCTTCGCCGGATCTTTGTCGTGGATGTAGGGGACGATCATGGTAAGATCGAGTTTATCAATCCGGAGATCTACGAAAGAGAAGGCGCTGCGCTTGGCATGGAAGGATGTCTGTCCTGCCCGGGTAAGAATGGTTATGTGGAGCGTCCGACACGGATCCGTGTCCGTGCACAGGACCGAAACGGTGAATGGTTTGATCTGGAAGCGACGGAACTTCTTGCTGTCTGTATCTGCCATGAATACGATCACCTCGATGGGATCCTGTTCATCGATAAGGTCGTCGAAGTGGAAGAAGAGGAATTAGAGGACGGAGAAGAGAACTGATTATGCGTGTTGTTTTTATGGGGACACCGGAGCTTTCTGCGACTGTACTTGGCCGTCTGATCGACGAGAAATACGATGTGGTTCTTGTCGTTACCCAGCCGGATAAGCCTGTGGGAAGAAAGATGATTCTTACCGCACCGCCGGCGAAAGTGAAAGCCGCGGAGAACGGAATCGAAGTCTGGCAGCCCACATCTCTGCGTACGGATGAGGCGATCAGCCGGATTGCTTCCCTTGCGCCGGATCTTATCATCACTGCCGCATACGGGAAGATCCTCCCGCAGGCGATGCTGGATATTCCGAAATACGGCTGCCTGAATGTGCATGGCTCGCTGCTCCCTCAGTATCGTGGGGCAGCTCCGGTCCAGCGCGCCATTATGGACCTGAATGAGAAGACCGGGGTAACGATCATGAAGATGGATGCGGGTATGGATACCGGTGATATCCTTACGCAGACGGAAGTGGCGATCCGCCCGAGAGTGCATACTCCCGAACTCATGGCGGAACTGGCAGAGGCCGGTGCGGAACTGCTGATCAAGACGATCCCGGGATATATCAGCGGCGAGATCAAACCGATCCCTCAGAATCATAATGAAGCGACGATGGCTCCTCCGATCGGAAAAGAGGAAGGGAAGATCCGGTGGAATCGTCCTTGTGCGGCGATCTCGGCGCAGATACGCGCTCTTTCTGCCTGGCCGGGTGCATCGACCATGTGGAAGGGTGGAAGATTAAAGATCTACGATGCCTGTCCTTCGGAGGACAGTTCGATCCTGGACGGATACAGAAATACATATGGTGAACCGGAACCGGGTACCGTGCTTGTGGGGAAGAAGGGAGTTCTTGCCGTTATGTGCGAAGACGCACCGCTTCTTCTTCTCGAGCTTCAGCCTTCTTCCGGAAAAAGAATGAAAGCCATCGACTGTGCACATAACTTCGAAGTGGGGGCGAAAATGGAGGACGAGCCGTAATGGGATCGTACCCGGATGAGGCGAGAATAACGGCATATCAATGTCTGCTGGAAGTCCTGGAAAAGCAGGGCTATTCCAATCTTGTGCTGAAACAGGAACTGGCGGGAAGTCTTCTAGGTGATAAGGAAAAATCTTTCGTCACGGCTATGGTATATGGAACGATTACCCGTGTCTTTACGATCGATGCGATGCTGTCCGCCTACCTGAAGAAACCGATCGCCGATCTGGATGCACCTGTCCGTACGTGCCTACGGATGGGCGCGTGGCAAGTGCTCTATGCTTATGGTGTGAAAGACTACGCTGCCGTGTCTTCGACGGTCGACCTGGCAAGGGAAGTGTGTAAGAAGGGTTCGGAAGGGTTGATCAATGCCGTGCTTCGCCGTCTCACGGAAGAGGGGGAAGAGCGTCTGGCGAATATTCCGAAGAAAAAGGCCGATATCCGTTATTCGCTGAAGAGCGAGATCTCCGGATGTATCATCAAGTGGTATGGAAGGGAAAAGGCGGATAGAATCATGGAGGCCTATCTCTCTGTTCCGAAGGTTACGCTCCGTCCGAATTGCCGGAAGATCCGGAATGATGAACTGATTGCGCTTCTTAGGGAAGAGGGTATCAAGGTGGAGCAGGATCCGCTTGTGCCGATGGCGCTGGATCTTATGGATCAGAGCCGGGATGTTTCCGATACCCGGACATTTCAGGAGGGGCTTTTCTCTGTACAGAGTCTGTCTGCGATGCTGGTGGGGAGTATATGTGATCCGAAGCCGGAGTGGAGTATTCTGGATACCTGCAGTGCACCGGGAGGGAAGACCGCGCATCTGGCCGAGCTTCAGGACGATCAGGGGCACATTGATGCGCTGGATGCCAATGAGGTAAGACTTCTTCTGGTGGGGAAAACGGCAGAAAGACTGGGATTACGATCCATTGTTCCGTTCCACTACGATTGCACATATCTTAAAGAAGAGAAGGAGCACCTCCTTCCGGAATACGATCTGGTCTTATGTGATGTACCCTGCAGCGGACTTGGGCTTCTCCATAGGAAACCGGATATCCGGCTGTCTATGTCATATGAGAAGATGCAGTCGCTTCTTCCTGTGCAGGAAAGTATCCTGGATCATGCCTCGCTCCGGGTGAGAAAAGGCGGCTTCCTTGTTTATAGTACATGTACGATCAATCCCGGAGAGAATGAGGTGCAGATCAGATCTTTCCTCGAGAGAAATCCGGAATTTGAGTGCGTTTCTTTTACCGGACTTCTTCCGGAGCGGCTTATTTCGAATTCCAGGCTTCATGAGGAAAGCGGAAAAGGAATGATGACGATCCTTCCGGATGAGGATGGCATGGATGGATTCTTTATAGCGAAGATGCGGAGGAAAACCTGATGGAAGAGCAGATAGAGAATAAAGAAAACAGGATGAGCGGATCGAAGAAGCGCTTCGTGCTGGATCTGGATCTTCCTTCCTGGGAAGAATATGTGAAGGAGAAGCATCTTCCGAAGTTCCGGGCAGGCCAGATCTATTCCTGGTACAGCAAAGGGGTTCTGGATATGGACAGGATGACCAATGTTCCCGGGAATATCAAGACGATGCTGAAAGAGGACTTCGTCTGCGAAAATATGAGTATCGGCAAACATCTGGTATCAGAGATCGACGGAACGCAGAAGTTCGTGTTCGAGCTGTATGACGGGCACTGTGTGGAAACCGTGCTGATGCGCTATAAGACCGGACTTTCGATCTGCATCTCTTCGCAGGCCGGCTGTAAGATGGGCTGCCGGTTCTGTGCTTCGGCGCATGCGGGCTTCGGCAGATCACTTACGAGAGGAGAGATGCTTGGTCAGGTCCTTCTGGCCGGGAACTTCGCCGGAGAGAGGATCCACAGTGTCGTGGTCATGGGCATCGGCGAACCGTTCGACAATTACGAGGAACTGATCGGATTCCTTCATCTTGCCAATGATGAGAAAGGACTGAACCTCGGCGCCCGTCATATCACGGTCTCAACTTGCGGTCTTGTGCCTCAAATGTTACAATTTTCTGAGATTGATATGCAGGTGAATCTGTCAGTTTCCCTGCATGCTCCGAATGATACTCTCCGTAAGAGCATCATGCCGATCGCCAACAGGTATTCCATGCAGGAACTGCTGGATGCGTGTCGGACATATGAACGGAACACGAACCGGCGTATTACCTTCGAATATTCGCTATTCGACGGGGTCAACGATACACCGGAATGTGCAAAGGAACTGTGCCGGGTGCTGCGTGGCATCCATTGCCATATCAATCTGATTGCCGCAAACGAATTTGACGGCAGTCCTTTTCGAAGGAGCAAACCGGGAAATGTCCGGGCGTTCCAGGACCTTCTTGAGAAGGGTGGAATGACTGTGACACTAAGACGCGAGATGGGAACGGATATTATGGCCGCCTGTGGGCAGTTGCGTAGAGGTATGCAGGAGAAGAAAGAGTCATGAAAGTAGTGAGTGTATCCGACACGGGTCTGGTGCGCGCGAACAATGAGGATTGTCTTGCAGTCTTTTCAGTCGGTAAGGACGAGTGTTTCGTCATCGCGGACGGGATGGGCGGTCATGCAGCCGGGGAACTGGCAAGTAAGACCGCTGTCGAGTATGTCCGGCAGTCCCTGAATGACTATCTTTATGAAGCAGATGATCCCGATAAACTTGAGAAACTTCTTTCTTTCACGCTGGAGAAGGCGAATGTGAAGGTGTATCTTGCCTCTCTCTCCGGGTTCCGTTTCCGCGGTATGGGTACGACGCTGACAGTGGCGGTTCTACGTGAGAACAAACTATATGTTTCCCATATCGGTGACTGCAGGCTCTATCATCTTCATGGACAGAGAATGAAGCAGCTAACGACGGATCACACGCTGGTCCAGCGGATGATCGAGAAGGGTGCGATCACGAAAGAAGAGGCCAGAACGCATCCGAAACGTCATGTGCTTCTGCGTTCTCTCGGTGTCAATGAATATGTGATGCCGGATACATTCTCGGTTGCAATTAGCAATGGAGATGTTATACTTTTGTGTTCGGACGGTCTTTATGGCTGTGTAGAGGAGAAAACGATCCGGGCAGTCCTGAGAAAGCACAAGGACCTGCATTATTGTATCCAGCTCCTGATGGATCTGACAGAGGCGGCCGGTGCACCCGATAATATATCTATGATCCTGGCAGAGTGTGAGGTCAGGAAAAACAAGGAGAAGACATGAGTACGAATTTGAACCCTGAGGGGATGATACTGGGCGGGAGATACCGCATCGTGAAGCTGATCGGAAGCGGAGGTATGGCCGATGTGTATCTGGCAACCGACCTCGATTCCGGCATGAATGTCGCGATCAAGATCCTAAAGCAGGAGTTTGCTACGAATGTGGAATTCATCAAGCGGTTCGATACCGAGGCGAAAGCCGCGTCATCGCTGTCTCACGCCAATATTGTTCATGTGTTCGGTGTCGGGACGGAGGGTAATATCCGCTACATGGTCCAGGAATATGTCGAGGGTATTACGGTTAAGGATATGATCCTTCAGAACGGGCATCTGGACTGGAAAGTCGCGGTGCCGATCGTGATCCAGGTGGGGATGGCGCTCGATACTGCGCACCAGAACGGAATCGTGCATCGTGATATCAAGCCCCACAATATCCTGATCACGCGTGACCGTGTGGCGAAGGTGACGGACTTCGGTATCGCTCATGCTTCGACCAATCATACGATCACGCTTACATCCGGTGGTGCACTTGGTTCTGTCCATTATTTCTCACCGGAGCAGGCCAGAGGCGGTATTGTCAGCCCGAGTTCGGACATTTATTCCCTGGGCGTCACTCTCTTCGAGATGCTGACAGGCCGTGTTCCTTTCGATGGAGAGAATTCTGTGGCGATTGCCGTCAAACATCTCCAGGAGCCGGTGCCTTATGCTTCTTCGTTCGTGCCCGGTATTCCGCAGGGCCTTGATGCCATTATCCAGAAGGCCATGCAGAAGGATCCGAAGATGCGCTACAAGTCGATCCGTGAGATGGTCACGGAGCTGGATGCATTGATGGTCGATCCGAATGGTTCCTATGGTATCGTGGATGCCAATGCCGAGACACCGAATGAGGTAACGGATATGCCCGGAGTGGCTCCTGTCATCCGTCAGGAACCGAATTACGGCAAATTGAAAGATATTGAAAGATCCATTAAAGTCAGAAGACGTTCGAGATGGAAAGATAACCTCATCGTGATTGTAGTCGTGATCGTGATCATCGGTCTTCTGATCGGTCTTACTTATCTGGTGACAGACACGCTGAAGAAGTCTGTCCGTCAGGAGACGCAGAGCGTATTTGTTGTACAGAATTATGTCGGCAAACGTATCGTCGAGGTGCAGCAGATCTTCGAGGAACATGAGTTCACTACGTATAAAGTCGAGTATGAGATAAGGACAGACTATGCACCGGGTGTCGTCGTCAAGCAGAATATCCAGGAAGGCATGGAGATGAAGAATAACAGCTCCGTGAATGTTCTGGTGCTTACGGTGAGTAAGGCTCCGGATGCAGTGGAACTTCCTGATTATGCAGGAATGGACTATAAAGAAGTCTACGAGACATTGAAGAAGGAAGGCTACGAGGTATCGATGCGTCCTGAGATCAACGATGATAATAAGGTCGGTGTGATCCTGCGTACGGAACCGCCGGCCGGAACGCCGGTCAAGCCGAACGCCTCGATTACGATCGTATTCAGCCAGCAGTCATCTGAGGTCGAAGTTCCGTACATGTATAAGAGTGATCTGAAGACGGCGAAGGAAATGATCGATGCGGCTGATCTGGTACTTGGTGGGATCGAGATCAGTCCGGAACTGCAGGAACAGAATCTCCCGGAGACAGAACTCTTCGTGCTACTGACAGATCCGACGCCCGGAACCAAGGTGCAGAGAAAGTCGGCGATCCGTCTGTATGTCGGTAATGCAGAAGATGTTGCCCGTGGAGGAACACCGACTCCGACGCCGGAGATCATTGGCTATACGCTTACCGTTGAGTATACTGGGGAAGGTTCCGTATCCGGTGAAGGTGTGTATCCGGTAAATGATCCGGTCACGATTACGGCGGTACCGAATATCGGGTATCAGTTCGTATCCTGGGTGGATGAAGCGGGTCAGGTGATCAGCTATTCTGCTTCATATACGTTTGTCATGCCGGAAGGTGATTTCAAGGTAAAGGCGATATTTGAACCTGTTCCGACTCCGTCGCCGATTCCGACGGCAACACCTACACCTACACCGACACCGACACCGACTCCGACACCAACACCAACACCTACTCCGACACCGACGCCCACGCCGACACCAACACCGACGCCAACGCCGGTTCCGCCGCCGTCTCAGAATTCGGATCCGACGCCGCCTACCGGTCAGGATGAACCGCAGGATGGAGAGCTTCCGATTGCCTGACCATATGGCCGGGATGCAGAGGAAACCTATAGAAGTGTGAGGGAAGAAACAAACGGAAACGATCAGTGAACAGAAAAAGCCTGGCAGGATCATGAAGGGCGTAGGTGGCGAGTACACGATACATCTGTCCGATGGACAGGATGTACTGGCCAAACCCCGCGGAATCTTCCGGAAAATGAAGGTGATTCCGACTGCCGGCGATTACTGTGAGATCGAACCGTCCGGAGATCCGGATATTCCCTACACGATCGTTACCATAGAAGACAGGAAGAATCTTCTGATCCGCCCCAGCGTGGCGAATATCGATGTGCTGATCATAGCGGTGTCGATTTCGGATCCCCAGCCGGATCTGAAACTTCTGGATAAGCTTCTGATCCTCTGTCCGAAACTTAGAATCGATCCGGTGATCCTTCTGACGAAGACGGATCTGGCTCTGGATAAAGCAAAAGAGCTGGCAGCTGTATACGAAGAGGCGGGTTTCCGGATTCTACAGATATCGAAAGAGGAGATGCTCCCGGATGAGGTCGTACGTGCGCTTTTCCGTGGGCATACGGTGGGTGTAGCCGGTCAGTCCGGAGTAGGCAAGTCTACATTATGCCACCGTCTCACGGGGAAAGAACATATCGAGGTGGGCGAGATCAGCGAGAGACTTAAGCGGGGCAAGCATACGACCCGGCATGTGGAACTGTTCCCTTATGAGGGAGGATATCTGATCGATACGCCCGGATTCTCGTCGCTTGAGGTAGACCGGATCGGTATCAGTGAAGAAGATCTGATCGGCGGGTATCCTGAACTTCTGAAAATTGCGGGGAAGTGCCGTTTCCAGGACTGCCGGCATAGGGGCGAGCTCGGATGCAGGGTGCAAGAAAGTGGAATTTCAGAAGGAAGACTTGCGCGGTATCGTGAGTTTTTAGATATAATAATAGAGTCATCGAAAAGATACGGAAAATAGAAGGAAGGTATCCATATGAGTGATGTGGTGATTGCACCATCTATTCTGGCTGCGGATTGTGGCCGCCTCCATGATGAGATAAAGGAAGTGTCGGAAGCAACGGCATTTCTGCACATTGATGTGATGGACGGGCATTATGTTCCGAATCTTACTTTCGGTGTGCCGGTCGTGCAGTCGATCAGAAAGAACACCAACATGGTCTTCGATGTCCACCTTATGGTGACGAATCCTCTTGATTTCTTCGGCCCTTTTGCTGAAGCAGGGGCGGATATGCTTACTTTCCATGTGGAAACGGTGGAAGATCCAGATGTGGCGATCGATAAAGTGAGGAAACTCGGTAAACGTGTGGGTATATCGATCCATCCGGATACACCGATCGAGAAGGTCCTTCCGTATTGTACGAAGGTCGATCTGGTCCTGGTTATGTCTGTCCGGCCGGGCTTCGGCGGACAGCATTTCATGGAGGAGTCGATTGAACGGATCGCAGCTGTCCGCAAGGTGATTGATGAGGCTGGTGCCGATACGATTATTTCCGTGGATGGAGGAATCTGTGATGAGACAGCTCCACGTGTCGTAAAGGCCGGCGCGAACTATCTGGTCGCCGGATCCGCTGTGTTCGGGAAGAAGGACCGTGTTGCGGCAATTAGGGAGCTTCGCACATGTGCATTGTCGTAATCGCCGGCGGACCGAATAAGGATCTGACGTCTCTTCTGCCTCGGCTGAAAACAGCGGAATCGCTGATCTGTGCCGATAGCGGCGCGGATGCACTGCGTCCATTCGGGATCCTTCCGGATGAGGTGTGGGGAGATATGGACTCGATATCCGAGGAGACCCGTAACTGGATCTCGGAAAACCATATACATACCCGTCTTTTCCCGGTAGAGAAGGATATGACGGACTCGGAGATCTGCCTGAGATCGGTTCCCAAAGAGAAAGAGGTACTCTTCGTTACGTCTCTTCTCGGCAGAACCGATCATGTGATGGCCAATCTTTTCCTTACTATGAAGCTGAAAGAGGAAGGCAGAAGAATCACTGCGACGGATGGCGTTACGTGGGTGTTTCCGCTTCGTGGACAGTGCCGGTTCGACATTCCGGGTCATCTTGTGCGGGAAGACTATACATGTTCCCTCATTCCTATGGGGAGAGGCGCTGAGGGCGTGTCGACGATCGGCATGAAGTATCCGCTCTCTGAGAAGACGATTCTTCCCGGTTCTTCGCTTACGGTGAGTAATGAGTTTCGGATGGAAGAAAAAGAACACGGCTTCACCATGAGTGGTGGAACCGTGCTCGTCATTGTAACTCCAAGGTCCTGATATTATTTCTTCAGGCCGAGTTCTCGTGCGATGGCTTCGAATGCTTCTTTCGAGCCGAGAATGGTCTTCTCGGAAACACAGAAGGCCAGTCTGACATAGCCCTCACGCTTGAACGCGGAGCCCGGTACGACCAGGACATTATACTTCGCACAGACTTCACAGAACTTCGTATCTTCGATCGGAGTCTTCATGAACAGATACAGGGCACCCTGCGGCTTCGTACAGGTGAAGCCTGCCTCTGTGATGATCTCATACAGTTCATTTCTTCTCTTCTCGTAGTTCGGGACATCGACCTTGGCGTCCAGAGCACGGGCGACGACGCGCTGCATAAGGGCAGGGGCGTTCACATCGCCGAGGATACGGTTGCAGAGAACCAGTGCCTGCGTGAGCAGTTCGAAATCAGCGTGCTTCGGGCTGACACAGGTGTAGCCGATACGTTCGCCGGGGAGAGAGAGAGATTTACTCCAGGAGAAGCAGACGATGAGGTTGTCGAAACAGGAAAGGGAAGACGGTACAGTCATGCCGTCGTATGCCAGATCGATATATGGTTCGTCCGAGATCACGTGGATGACGTGATCCTGCTTCGTAAGAAGGGCGTTCAGTTCCTCCAGGACTTCCTTCGGATAGATGGCACCGCTCGGATTGTTCGGGGAGTTGATGATGATCGCTTTCGTCTTCGGAGTGATGGCTTTCTCGATCTCGGACATGACGGGAAGAAAGGTGTCCGGATCGGTGTTTACGATGACCGGTACGCCCTGCACGTTACTGATGTAATTCAGATATTCGAGGAAGAAAGGTGCAAGAAGAAGAATCTCATCGCCGGGTTCCATAATGGCGCGAAGGATGTTATTCATGCCGGATGCCGCACCACATGTCATGCAGATGGAATCGATCCCGATAGAAAGACCGCTTTTTCTCGTGAGCTGATCGGCGATTGCCTTACGTGTCTCAGGATATCCGGCATTGGCCATATATCCGTGCATGCCAGGGATATCGGCATGGGCCAGATCGATCAGCGCTTCTTTTACTTCCTTCGGCGGTTCGAGGTCGGGGTTTCCGATGGAGAAGTCGAAGACCTTATCTTCACCGTAGATCTTCTTGAGTCTCATGCCTTCGTCAAACATCTTGCGGATCAGGGAACCGCCGGACAGTTTGCTCTCTATTTCTTTGGAAATCATGATAATCACTTCCTTCTTACATGTTCATATCTATGAATTATAGCATATTATAGGTAAGAAAAATCGGGATTTGTTTCGTACGCTTCCGTAGTGAAGTGCTTCTACCGTATCATAAATATGTGATATTATAATCAAGCAGAAAATTAGCTTGTGCTTCACAGATTCGAAATCTGGGGAACAAGAAGGAAGAAGTGACATTATGGGTCTGTTTTTTATTTTGTTTCTCTGTCAATTGATCACGCTGGAGGATCTGGCGGAGTATTGGAACGAGATTTTTAACCTGAAATATGGCCAGCTTACCCGTATGCAGTATTTCGCCTGCACGTGGCTGTCGTCTTTCGTTATCGCCATTCTGGCCATGGTCATCCTCGGCAATGTGGGGCTGTCTGTCGGTGGCACGCGGGGGATCACTTACTATCTGGCGTATGGTTTTGTTTATCTGATCGTTACTTTCGTCCAGATTTCGGCTTTCTGCCGCAGAATGAACGATGCGGGGCTGTCGAAGTGGTACACGCTGGTGTTTCTGGTTCCGGGCATCGGTAACCTGCTCGCGATCCTCATCGCGCTAATGCCAACCGGCTTCGGAAATCCGTATTAAAAAATCGGGATGAGGACTTGACATCCCAGGATACAACGTATATTATATTGAAGTTACAGCAAGTAGGAGTTTCCGCTTCTCACCTCAAACTTATGTGAAGAGGTTCACAAATGTGGCTTATCTTTCAGGATAGTTCAACGGAGTGAAGCGGAAGTGTTCACTCCGTTTTTGATTTAAAGGAGGTGTGTTCTTATCGCCAGACAAACGAATGGGCAGCCTATCAACGAAGAGATTCGTTTCGAGAAGGTGCGACTGATTGATGCAGATGGTACGATGGTCGGTATCGTTCCGATCGAGCAGGCCAGAAAAGCGGCCGAGCTTGCCGGACTTGACCTGGTACTTATCGCAAATAACCCGGATAACCCGGTCTGCAAGATCATGGATTATGGAAAGTATCTTTTCGAGCAGGCGAAACGTGAGAAGGAAGCCCGTAAGAATCAGAAAGTGATCGAGACCAAGGAGATCGGCATGAAGCTGACTACGGAAGACCACGATCTGAATGTCAAGACGAAGAACGCATGCCGTTTCCTGAAGGATGGAAACAGAGTGAAGGTAATCGTGAAGTTCCGTGGCCGTGAGATGGCCTACCAGAATCAGGGTTACGCTGTGATGGAGAAGTTTGCACAGCTTTGTGCAGAGTTCGGCCAGGTCGATAAGCCGGCCAAGATCGAGGGCAGAAACATGGTCATGTTCCTTGCTCCGAAGAAAAACTGATTGTGATTAAGGAGGAAATAAAGAAATGCCTAAGCAGAAAACACACAGTTCATCCAAGAAAAGATTTAAGGTAACGGGTACCGGTAAGGTTCTGTATTCCCAGGCTTTCCGTCGCCACATCTTGAGCAAGAGACCGAGCAAGAGAATGAGACATCTCCGTCATACGGCAGTATGTGCTGCTCCGAATGCGAAGATCATCAAGACGATGGTTCCGTATAAATAATCGGCTCAAGAAAGATTCAGATTGAAAAGTTTTAGGGAGGTAATTTACCATGTCTAGAGTTAAAAGAGGTATGCGTACAAGAGCGCGTCATCATAAGATCCTGAAGCAGGCGAAGGGTTATTTCGGTCATAAGAGCAAGCTGTTCAAGGTTGCGAACCAGCAGGTCATGAAGTCCCTTTCCTATGCGAAGCGTGACAGAAAGGCTAAGAAGAGAGATTTCAGAAAGCTCTGGATCCAGAGAATCAATGCGGCTTGCCGTCAGAATGGTCTTTCCTACAGCCGTTTCATGAATGGTCTGAAGAAGGCGAATGTTGCACTCGACCGTAAGGTTCTGTCCGATATCGCTATCACGGATCCGAACGGTTTCGCGAAGCTCTGTGAGCAGGCAAAGAGCGCGCTCTGATATTTCGGCGTGGACCGTTTCATAGAGATAAAAAGTAAAGAAAACCCTCGATTCCGATCTGTTTTCTCGCTCCTGGACCGCAAGGCTGCAAGAGCGAAGGCGCAGGTCTTCATCGAGGGTTTGCGTTTATGCGAGGATGCGCTTGTTTCCGGGCTTACTCCTGAGATACTGATCCTTCGTACGGATAAGGTTCCTCTCTTCGATGAGTGGGAGAAGAAATACCCGGATCTATCGAAGGCCGAGGTGGTGGTCCTGAGCGAAGCTCTTTTTACTCGGATAAGTAAGACCGTGAATCCGCAGGGGATCGCAATGGTGGTGGATGCGCCGCCGTCTGATGATAAGGCGTTCCGGAAAGAGGGCCCCTGCCGGTATATTGTCCTGGAGCATCTTCAGGATCCGGGGAATATGGGTACGATCATCAGAATGGCGGATGCTTTCGCCTACGATGCCGTCCTTCTTACGGAGGACTGTGTGGATCCGTATAATGAGAAGGTCCTTCGGGCCTCGATGGGTTCGATTTTCCATATTCCGCTTCTGACTTTCCCGAATACGGAAGCTATATTCGGCAAGCTTGCCGAGTATGGCGTGAGCTCGATCGGTGCGCATCTTCGCGGCCGTCCGCTGTCGGGTATGGATTTTCCGGAGCGTAAAGCCCTGTGGATAGGAAATGAAGCGAATGGACTTACGGAGTTGTGTTCTTCGCGTTGTGATATACTTGTTAAGATAGAGATGCCCGGGAAAGCGGAGTCACTTAACGCTGCCTCGGCCGCATCGATTCTGGGGTATCTGCTTTCCAGATAAGCGGACCCTCTTATCTTTACTTAGGAGGATGATGTATGCAGATCATGATCCTGGGTGCGTCCCGAGCGGGGATCGCACTGATGAAGAGACTGATTGAGAAGGGACACACCTGTGTTCTGGTAGACAGAAATGCGCAGGAGGTCGAGAGAAATCTTAATCTTGGCGTACTGACAGTAGATGGTGTGATCATCGATACGGATGTGCTGAAGGAAGCGGATATGGGATCGATGGATATTGTCTGTGCCATGAGCGACAGTGAGAACCAGAATCTGATGGCATCACAGATCGCGAGAGATATCTTCCAGGTAAAGAATGTGATCACGAGAGTATTCGGAGCGGATGACTATCATCTGTTCGATGAGACGGGTTTTCTTTCCATTTCGTCGACGGTCCTTACTGCGGATGCTTTCCTTCGTGCGATAGAAGAGCATGTGGAGAGAGAAGAGTATGTCGGACAGGTGGTTGCGAATCTGTTCGGGAATAATGTCGTATTTACGCTTCTTGAGCTCGGCGATCAGTTTACGGGCGCAAGACTTCGGGACGTGGAGGATACGGAAGGAAGACATATCTTCGGAATCGTTCGTCATGAGAACCTTTTGACTGCGCTTCCGTCCATGAAACTGGAGAAAGGGGATAAGCTGGTGCTGGCTGAGAAGAAGGTCTGATACCGGTCATGTATTTCGTCATATGAAACTTGTAATCGTCGGAGCGGGAAAACTTGCCTATTACCTGATCCGTGAACTCGAAGGCAATCACCATATCGTGATCATTGATAAAGATCCACAGGCGGCGCTGAAGTTCGCGGACAACTCGGTTTCGGAAGTCATCAATGGTGACGGATCTTCCTATCCTGTGCTTAAAGAGGCGTGTGAAGGTGCGGACATCATCGTGGCGCTGACGGATCAGGATGAGACGAACATGATCGCCTGCCAGATCGCGGAGAAACATCTGGGGGTCCGCTTCTCTATCGCCCGTGTCAACAATCCGAAGAATAAAGAGATCATGGAGCATTTCGGTGTGGATTACGCCTTCTCGGAGACGCAGATCCTTGCACATATGATCGAGCAGGAAATCGATTATGAGGGGCTTCGTATCGTGCACCGTATCAAGAATTCCGATCATGTGATCATCGAATTTGTCCTGTCAGAGAAGTCTGACGCATGCGGCAAATCCATGGCCGAGTATAAGTTCGTTCATGATTCGCGTGTCGTTGTGCTCGCCTCTGAGGATGGCGAGACGGTCACTCCTGTCGGTTCAACTGTTATGCATGCAGGCAATCAGATCATGATGGTATGTGCACATAAAGATATCGAGCAGATCTGGAAAGAGATGGTGCGATAAATGCTGATCCGCAGGACGAAAACCCGTAAAGTTCTGGAATGGATGAAGGATCGTCCGGCGAGGGTGATCATTTCCAGTTTCCTTCTGATCATGCTGGTAGGCACGATTCTGCTGATGTTGCCTTTCGTGACGAATTCCGGCGAGAGCATCGGTTTCTTCGATTCTCTGTTTACGACTGTGTCGGCGACCTGTGTGACGGGACTGATCGTCCGGGATACGGCGACGACATTCAACACTTTAGGAAGAGTGATCCTTCTGATATTGATCCAGGTCGGTGGTCTGGGACTGGTGACGATCTACACATTCGGTGTCAGTCTTGTAAGAAGAAAGGTCAATGTAAAGACTCGTGTTCTGGCACAAGAGAGCACGGGCAGTTTCTCTTTTTCTGAACTGACCGGACTTCTTCGTACGATCATTCTGATGACACTTTTCTTCGAGATCGCCGGTTTTGTACTTTTTGCGACGCAATTCGTTCCGGAGTTCGGGTATTCGGATGGTTTATTTAAATCGCTCTTTATGTCGGTTTCGGCTTTCTGTAATGCGGGATTCGATATCATGGGTGATACTGCTTCCGGTCCGTATTCCAGCCTTACGGCGTATAACGGCAATAATCTGATCGTGTTTACGACGGTGTTCCTGATCTTCTCCGGAAGCCTTGGGTTCCATGTGTGGAAGGATCTGATCGATTATTGTTCCAGGAAGTTTAAGGCCTTTAAGAATCACGATAAGAAAGAGCGTACGAATATACATATGCTTCTTCATACCAGACTGGCGTTCGTGATGATGCTCCTGCTTCTGGTGGTTGGTGCGGTACTGATCCTGATTATGGAGTGGACGAATACGAAGGAGCTTGCAATCGGCAGCTTCCCGTTATGGGAGCGGATCAAGGCGGCGCTGTTCCAGTCGATGTCCATGCGTACGGCCGGTATGAATTCTATCGACCTTCTGGCGATGCGTGACTGCACGAAGATCCTGTGTGCGGTCCTTATGTTTATCGGTGCGGGTGCGGGCAGTACCGGTGGCGGTATTAAGGTGCAGGTGTTCGCGCTGCTTCTTTATTCGATCCGTTCTGATTTCGCCGGTAATCCGGAAGTGGTGATCCATAATCACCGTATTTCCCGGTCGACGGTACAGCGTGCGCTGACGATCTTTACACTTGGTATCTGTGTGGTGGTGGTACTGGCCTGTGTTCTGTCCGTAACCGAAAGATCACTTCTGGCGGCAGGAAAGTTCACTTTCGTCGATCTGCTGTTCGAGTCTGCTTCGGCATTTGGCACGGTGGGCGTGTCTTCTGCCTCGACGCCGCAGTTCTCTTTCTGGGGGCATCTGTTTATCATTCCTGTGATGTTCCTCGGCCGTATCGGTCCGATCACGTTCGCGATGGGATTGATCATGAAGGACAGAAAGAATGTGAAGAGCGTATATCCGGAAGCGAAGATCCATCTCGGCTGATATGCGGGTGCATAAAATGTGGGGGGCTGCATCCCCTCATAACAGCCCCCCAAAGGATATAGAAACTACATGTAGACAATTCGCTTCGTTCATATTTCTATTTTAGAAAACAAAAAACGCAGGATTTTTATGAAAATATGAATTTTCTGTTTTTGAATCTTAAACAACATGAAAAACAGGGAGGAATTCAAGTAAATCCGGCTTTTGTATTTGCATCAGATGGGTTTTGTGTGATAATACTACGGTACGCTTGTAATATGAGGTCCTATTCATGAAAGAGTTTCTGAAATATATTAACTACTGGTCGGTCCTGAAGACTGCCGTGTATTTCTTCTTCTATATGCTCCTGATCTGGGGGGCGTCGAATAAGTTCGGCAAGAAGGAATTCCATGATGATTATGCGAGTCTTGAGGTTATGAAGTCGCTTCGTGGTTTTGCCGCGATCGGTGTGATTCTGCATCATATTTCTCAAGAGGAGCTGTTCCAGCAGAGGAAGGTCCTGACTCCGTTTGTGAATGCCGGTGCTTTTTTCGTGGCGATATTTTTCTTCTGTTCCGGATATGGACTTCTGAAGAGCCTCAATACGAAAGAGAACTACCTCAAAGGCTTTATCAAGAACAGGATCGTGAAGGCTATCGTTGTGCCGTTCTATGTAAATGTCCTTCTCTATGCGCTGTATCAGTACTTCCTGGTAAGGGTGAAGTGGTCGTCGGTGCACTGGATCTGTAATCTGTCGGGTCTTACGATGATGAATGTCTATGCGTGGTTCCCGATCGTGCTGGCGCTTCTTTATCTTTTCTTCTATCTGTTCTTCCGCTTTATTAAGAACCGGCCGGTCTGCTTCCTTCTTATGGCTGCGGTTATTGTGGGTATGGGAATCGGATTCTGTTACAACGGACACTTCGCCTGGTGGCATGGACCGAAGAACTGGTGGATGGACTGGAATCACCCGAATACCATCTGGTGGAGAGATCAGAAGGTGCTTTGGTTTAACGGCGAGTGGTGGGTCAATTCTGCTGTGGCCTTCCTTATCGGTATGTTGTTCGCCAATTATGAGAAGTATATCGTTCCGTGGTTTAAGAAGCTGTATGCGCTGAAGTTCCATATCCTTCTGGCACTTACCTATTTCGCGTTCCTCCTGTCGGAGTTCGGTCAGAGCCATTACGGATATTGGACGGAGTATGCTGGTTTCGGTCCGGGGATCAAGAACAAGATGTATACCTTCTTCTGCCAGCTTCCTGTTATGGCGCTTCTGGGCTTCCTGATCGTGATCTTCATGATGAAGTACCATGTCAGTAATCCTGTCACGCGTTTCTTCGGGAAGTTCTCTCTGGATACGTATCTCATGAATCTGATGGCTCTGGAGATCGTGCGCTACATGATGGACAAAAAGATGCTCTTCTTTAAGAAACTGGCGCCGAAGAACTCCCCGCTGGTCTTCGCCATCGCGGCGATCATTCTGACCGTGGGTCTTGGCGTGGGTGAGTATTATTTGACGGATGCCTTGAAGAAAGTGCTTTTTCCGAGGAAGAAAGATGCTAAACAGCCGGCTAGTGTATGACCGAAAGACGGGGACCTGTTATTCCGATGTCCAGTACGGCGGAGGATTTCTGAAGAAACTCTACGGAACGGCATTCGGAAGGTTCGTTATGCCACTGGTTCTAAGTAAGCCTGTGTCAAAGATAGGCGGTCTGTATACGGATACGTGGCTGTCGCGGATGCATATTCCGAAATTTATCCGGAAGAATAATATCAATATGGAAGAGTACGAGGACCGGAAGTTCCGTTCACTGAATGATTTCTTCACAAGACGGATCCGGGATGGAAAAAGGCCTGTCGCGGAGGGTGACGGTGTTTTCGTGTCGCCGGCGGACAGTAAACTCAGCATATATCCGGTCACATCAGATAAGCGTATCCTTATTAAGGGTAATGAGTATACGCTGGAGGATCTGGTGGGAAGCGGGATGGATCTTACTGATTTTGCAGGGGGGAAATGTCTGGTGTTCCGGCTTTCTGTCGATGATTATCACCGCTACGGTTTTCCGGATTCTGGAAAAGTCCTGTCGTCCCGGCATATTAAGGGGCGTCTTCATACTGTCAGTGACATTTCTTCACAGCATCGCGTCTATCAGGAGAACAGCCGGGTAGTCAGTTCGTATCAGACGGAGAATTTCGGAAGAATCATTATGATCGAAGTGGGCGCACTGATGGTCGGCAGGATCGTGAACCATGAGATCGTGGATTTCCGTAAGGGCCAGGAGAAGGGATACTTCCGGTTAGGCGGTTCAACGATCGTAGTCCTATGTCAGGCGGGTGTCCTGAAGCTTGATGAGGATATCGAAGAGTATGCGGCGCAGGGTATGGAAGTACGGTTAAGATACGGAGAGCGGGTCGGAATTTCTACTTGATGAGATCGGAGAGCTGCTGGCTCAGCTTAAGAGGCTGGCGGATACGAAGATCCTCGAAGAGCTCCTTTATCTGCTTTATCCATTCTATATCCAGTTTGTTTATTTCGTCTGTTGCCATGATGATCGCTGAGAACAGGATGACATCCTTGTTGATATAGAGGCACTCGAACTGCCAGCGCAGATCGGTCTGCTGTGTCAGGACGAGAAGATAGTCGGTGCCTTCATCGACGGTGCGCTGGATGGCAGAGGACTCAAGCATGGACTTCTCGTCTGTTACGAGCTGTGTGAAGTAGTTCCTGGCATCGTCTTCCGTCTGGTAATCGGTGTAGACCATGTACATCTCGCCGATAGGCATTTTCTCGCTTTTCGAATACACTTGAGCGTAGTGGTCGCGCTTCATGGAGGAGGCATCTGAATTGTCGATGGTGTCATCCATGTTGTAGTAGCCCGGTGCATCTAAAGTCGCTCCGACTTTTCTTTCCAGGCCCATATCAGATAAAACGTATTTCTCGAAGTTTTCCACATCGAGTCGGGGGGATTTCTTAGAACAGCCCGTCATGCTGAGCAGTATGGAAGAAAGGATCAGGATCGCCAGAATTCTGCGCATAATTGCCTCCGTTAGGTTTCTTGGTTTCACGCACTCAATCATAACACAAGAGTAACGTGAATGTGCTATAATTTTACTGAAAGAAAAGAAACAGGTGAGAGTATGAAAAAGAGAGTGTCCATTTTTCTGGTTATGACGATGCTGCTTACGATGTTGGCAGCTGTCAGCGCCTGCAAATCAGAGGAAACAACGAAGAAAAAGAAGAAGACAACGAAGAAGACGAAGGAAACTGTCGAGACTACGGATCCGGACGATACGGAAACAGAACCGGCGGACAGTTCTACAGATACGCCGACGACTGAGACCCCTGAGAGTTCAGATGCGTCTGATCCTACCGATACATCAGATAGTTCGGATATGTCTTTCGGTAAGGATCAGAATCCTTCTACGCACGGGCCGGAAGGGGAGATCTTGCAGATCGGACCGCATGAGATCCCTGAATATGAGTATCATCAGGTTTCGGTGGAAGAGCAGGAACTCGTGAATTCGGAGGGGCTGGTTGTCAAGATCACCGGTTATAAGCTTGGAAACGGTACAGACCGCACTTTCCAACTGAATGTGGATAATCAGACAGGTCATCCGGTTAAGATGATGAGTGAGTTCTTCGCCGTGAATGGATTTGAATTGAGCGGGTTCTTCGTGGGGGAATTCGAAGATCAGACGAATACTGACACGGAATTCGAATTCTTTATGACACTCGGAACCGATATCGGAGACTGGGATCCGCGCACGGTCGATTTCCGTTTTTCTGTGGAGTATACAGATACAGAGGCGACATATAAGACGGAACCTGTTCGTATTGTGACTTCGGCCTATGAGGAAGGAAATGAACCGCAGTACGATTTCTCCTATGGTGCGACACTCTTCGATGACGGAACGATGAAGGTGGTTGCAATCGATTTCGGATCCGATAACTGGGGCGGCAATGAGCTTGTTCTGTACATTGAGAACAACCGGGATACAACGATGATTTTCCAGAAGGATTTACTCCGCGTCAACGGTATAGATATCAGCGAACTCCTTTATAAGTTTATTCAGCCGCACAGCAAGGCGATCGCGTATATCACATTCTTTGAGAGCGATCTCGAGGAGGCGGATATCACGAAGATCGAGACGATTACGCTGTCCATCCTGATTCAGGAAGATGGAAATTATAAGGATAAGATTATCGGCGATCCGGTGACCATAGAGGTAGGATGATCGTATCCGGAACGCCGGAAAACAGGTGAAACGAAGAGTATGAAACTGGTTGACATGACTTGCACCGGATGTGGTGCGAATGTACAGGTGGATGCAGCTGTGAAGGTTGCGACATGTACCGTGTGCGGCAAGCAGATGCTGATCTCGCACAGCGGTGAGTTCGGTGCGGGTTATGAACAGGAGATGGGAAGGATCCAGGCGCAGCGCGATGCCGAGGAAAACTGGAAGAAGGAACGTGAAGAGCGTATCCGCCAGAAAGAGGAAGAGAAGAAGCGGGCGGCACAGCAGAAAGAAATGGACCGTATCCGCAAACAGCTGAATAAGGTCTGCATCGCGGAAATGATCATCTGTTTTCTCTTCCTGATCTCTCCGATCGTGGTCCGGGATGGGGTGTCTGTGACATGGATCCGCTTCGGCGCGGCTTTTATCCAGTTGGGATTGATTGCTGCCATAGCTTATTTCTTCTCGAAAGATAAGTATTTCGGACCCATTGTTCTTGCTTGTGGAATCTGTGCGGTGCTGAGCCTGGCGACGACTTTCTTCGCAAGTGTGGTCGTCTGGTTCCTGATTTTCAACATTATTAAGCTCATTTTCATGATGAGGATCGAACGAGTTCGTTATTCCTGGAAAGAGATCTGGGAACAGGTTACGGGGAGGGTGAACCATGAATAAGGACTTATTGCCGCCGGCTCTGGCTGAACGTGTGAAAAAACAAGAGAAGTATTTAGACCGTATTCGCGGCTGTCTGTTCGGAGGCGCCGTCGGAGATGCGCTCGGTTATCCGGTAGAGTTTCATAGTATCGACAGTATTCATGCGAAGTACGGGTCTTCCGGCATTACTGAGTATGAGATAGATCCGGCCTCGAAAGTGGCGCTGTTCTCGGACGATACGCAGATGAGCTTATTCACTGCAAATGGTCTTCTATACGGAAAGACCCGATCGCTCCTGAAAGGGGTCGCTTCCCAGCCCAGCTATTATGTATATCTGGCCTATCTGGATTGGCTGGAGACCCAGCGCGGCATTTCCGGAGATGGAGGCATTACTTGGCTGTCAGATATTGATGGGTTATATAGCTGCAGAGCGCCCGGCGCGACTTGCCTGGACGCCCTGGCGTCCGGGGAGCGGGGATCTACGAGCAACCGCATTAATCACAGTAAAGGCTGTGGCGGCGTAATGCGTGTGGCTCCGGTCGGACTCTTTATGCGGGATGAGGATGATATGACCGTAGCGACAGAAGGGGCGGAAATCGCTGCTCTGACGCATTCGCATTCTCTCGGATTTATGCCGGCAGCATTCCTTGCCCATGTGGTCAAGAATGCAGTCATGGCGGGCCCGGAGGTGACGCTGGGCGTTCTGATCGAGAATGCGAAGAAAACGATTCAAGTGCTTTTCGCACAGAGAAAGCATCTTGAGGTGTTTATCAATCTGATCGATAAGGCTGTATCCTTGGCTGGAAATGGAGCTTCGGATGAGGAGAATATCGCGATGATAGGAGCAGGCTGGTGTGGAGATGAGGCACTGGCCATCGCCCTTTACTGCGCGCTTCGTCATGAGGGTGATTTCACGTCTGCCGTGATATCTGCGGTCAATCACAGTGGAGACAGTGATTCAACGGGAGCTCTGGCCGGAAATATCGTGGGGGCGATGGTCGGCTATGACGCGATCGAGGAGAAGTGGAAAGACAATCTGGAGTTGAAGGATACGATTCTGGAAATGGCGGACGATCTGTGTTATGGATGTCTGGTTGATCCGGAAAGTGGATATGTGGATGAGAAGTGGCGTGACAAGTACGTCCGCGAACTTGTGGGGTAAGTGTATGGATCCGACATTTATGAATGTTCCGGAAGAAGAACCGGGAAAGGATGAACGGGTGAATGAAGAGCCTGTAAGCGCGGAGCCGGTGGAGGCAGAGCCGTCGCCGGAGGTTCCGGAAGAGATTTCGTCTCCAAGTCCGAGCGAGAAAGAGAATTCGGAAGATGCGGGGGATGGCTCGGAGGGACAGGCTGATCATGCTCTTGTGGAAGTCGTTCCCGGTCCGATCCTGTCGCCGGAGTCTCTGTCGAAAGACAATTCAGTTGGTTTTCCCAAGGAGGTGGAGGAGCCGATTCCTTTCTATCGAGACAGGAATTTCTGGAAAAATGTGGTGGTGATCGCTTTAGCTGTGATCGTGATCGGAGCGATTGCGGGGGGCGTCGGGTATCTTGCCGGAAAAGGCAGATCCGGTGACGAGACCACCAGGAAAACGAAAACCACGCAGAAGGATGATTCGACGAAGAAAACGAAGAAGGGTGAATCTTCGGATTCAACGGAGACGCCCGGTTCTTCTGCGACGGGAAGTTTCAGTATTTACGGACTTCGTGCAGCGTGTGTGAGTGCTGGTATGAAGATCATGGACAACAAGGATTCGACTTACGATTTCATGGCGTATGACGATTCGATGCAGGTTCTGGTGACACTGCAGGAAGTGGGGCAGATCGACTTCGATCAGCTGGTGCAGAATCTGATCTGTGATACGACGAATGTCGAGTCGGATAAGCTTGCGCAGAACGGGAATATCGTGCGGTATGACGGTCTGCAGGATAAGGAGCATCCTGATTTGGGTTATTCTTTCCTGGAACTGATCTATGTTGACGGCTACTATGTCTTCGTGCAGGGACTGGCAGAGAAGGAAAGCGATTCTGTGATCATCCGTGCGAGAAATCTTGCCGGTTCAGTGGAAGAGGCACTCGGGATATCCTGAGCCTGGCGGATTTATACTGAAAAGATACTCGATATTTTGCAAGAAACACTTGCATTTGTACTTTTGTTGGAATACACTAATTAACAATCAAAGACAAAGAAGAGGACATGTTTTCCGTTTCTTTATTGATCAGACAGAGAGAAAGAGCCATTGGCTGGAAGCTCTTTCCGAGTATCAGACGGGAAGTACCACCTCGGAGTCGCGCTCCTTAAAGGGGGAACCCGAGTATGGAGCAGCCGCTGCCTACGAGCGTTAAGAGGGGACAATGAGTGGTCCGGGGAGAGTCTCGGGCAATTAGGGTGGAACCGTGCAGTCATGCATCCCTATATGCGGGATGCGTGGCTTTTTTGTATTCCGCGGAAAAAACGAAAGACCATACAAAGGAGGAAAGCAAAATGGTTGATTTTAGTAACAAAGAAGAGAGAAACAGGTATCGCCATAGTACATCTCATATCATGGCGCAGGCAATTAAGAGACTGTGGCCGGAGACGAAGCTTGCCATTGGCCCTGCAATCGATGATGGGTTCTATTACGATTTTGACCGTGATGAAGCATTCTCGGCGGAAGATTTAAAGAAGATCGAAGAAGAAATGAAGAAGATCGTCAAGGAGAACCTGCCGATCGAACGATTCGAACTTCCGAGAAAAGAAGCCAGAGAACTGATGGAGAAACTCGGTGAGCCGTATAAAGTCGAACTGATCGATGATCTTCCGAAAGATGCGGTCATCTCTTTCTACAAGCAGGGTGAGTTTACGGATCTTTGTGCCGGTCCGCACATGGAGTCCACAGGTGAGATCAAGGCGTTCAAGCTTCTTTCCTGTGCGGGGGCGTACTGGAGAGGTTCAGAGAAGAATAAGATGCTCCAGCGTATCTATGGTACAGCGTTCCCTGATAAGGAACAGCTGAAGGCGTTCGTGGCCGCTCGTGAGGAAGCGCTGAAGCGTGATCATAACAAGCTTGGACGTGAACTTGAGTATTTCACCACTGTGGATTATATCGGTCAGGGTCTTCCGATCCTTCTGCCGAAGGGCGCCCGTGTTATCCAGCTCCTGCAGAGATGGGTAGAGGATGTGGAACAGTCGCAGGGCTGTCTTCTTACTAAGACTCCGTATTTCGCCAAGAGAGATCTCTATAAGATCTCCGGTCACTGGGATCATTATCGTGATGGTATGTTCATCATGGGCGATGCAGACGATGAGTCGAAAGAGTGTTTCGCGCTCCGTCCGATGACCTGCCCGTTCCAGTATCAGGTATATCTGAACAGGCAGAGAAGTTACCGTGACCTTCCGATGAGACTTACCGAGACCTCAACTCTGTTCCGTAATGAGGATAGTGGTGAGATGCACGGTCTGATCCGTGTCCGTCAGTTCACCATCTCCGAGGGTCACTACATCCTCCGTCCGGATCAGCTGGAACAGGAATTCGCCAACTGTCTGGAGCTGGCTAAGTATTTCCTCGGTACTGTAGGTCTTCTCGAAGACTGTACTTTCCGTTTCTCCCAGTGGGATCCGGCAAATCCGAAGAATAAGTACGAAGGAACAAAGGAACAATGGGAAGAGGCACAGGCTACCATGAAGAAGATCCTGGATGACCTGGGTCTGGAATACTCGATCGGTATTGATGAGGCGGCGTTCTATGGTCCGAAACTCGACATTCAGTATAAGAATGTATTCGGAAAAGAAGACACTCTTGTTACTATCCAGATCGACATGCTTCTTGCCAAGAAGTTCGGTATGGAATACATCGACAAGGACGGTCAGAAGAAGAATCCGTATATCATTCACAGAACCAGCCTCGGCTGCTTCGAGAGGACACTGGCTTACCTGATCGAGAAGTATGCAGGCTGTCTGCCTCTGTGGATGGCTCCGGAGCAGGTGCGTATCCTTCCTATTGCCGATGCGCATCTTGACAGATCCTTCGAGATCCGTGATGCACTTCGTGCGAAGGGAATCCGCGCAGAAGTGGATGACCGCTCCGAGAAACTCGGTAAGAAGATCAGAGAGGCCAATATCGAGAAAGTCATCTACATGTTTACTGTAGGGGATAAGGAAGTCGAGGAAGGCACTGTATCTGTACGTTCCCGTTTCGAGGGTGATCTTGGGTCCATGAGTGTTGATGCTATCGCAGAGAAGATGCTCGAGGAGATCAACAGCAAGAAGGCTGTGAAGAACTGAATAGTCTGATACTTGTTATATCGTAAAAAAAGAAGCCTTCGGGCTCTCCGAAAAGGAGGCGGCCCGAAGGCTTTGTTTTTTATCTGTTAAACGGATTTCTATAATCAGACGACCGGGATATCGTAAAGACCGATTTTCTCGATGACCTCGTAGTACTCGATCGGGACATCGGCGCCCGGAGCGGTGTCGATCATGCAGAGTACGAGAGCCTTCTCATCACGATACAGATACAGTTCGTAAGTGTGGTTGTCGTAATCTGCTATATTCTTAACGATATAGTGATGGGTGTTGCCCTGCCATTCATCAGATTTCATACCGTTGAGCTCGCTGATGTTCTCTTCAAACATCTCATAATACTGACGGCATGTCGCCGGATCGTCGAATTCCGCAACGATGAAGTTAAATGAGTCGTCGTTTTTTACCATCTCGAAGGCGTTGGTTCCATTCGAGTTGTTTTCATTTTCGAGTTCAAGACCGGCTTCTGTGAGGATGGATTTGACTTCGTCAAGAGAAATGAGGTGACGGTCAACGACATCCGGTTCCGGGCGGGTCTCATACGTATCGTCCGGCTCTGTATCACTGGTTGGAGTGGTCTGAGCGGTGGTGGATTCAGTGGTGGATTCGGTAGTGGATTCGGTGGTGGATTCGGTGGTGGATTCAGTGGTGGTATCTACCGTCGGATCTTCTGTGGTGTCAATCACCGGATCTGTATTCTGCGGGTCATCACCGTTCTTCAGAGCGTCTCGAACATCCTCGAAAGAATCCATGAGGAGATCATATACCGGTTCGTCATCGGCAACGATCCACTTATCGTCATAAGACATATCGAGCTCGACTTCGTCACTCTTGGTCTTGGCTTTCTTGTTGTTAATGGCCTCTACGAGTTCGTCCACATCACTTGGGTCATCAACAGAATCCAGGATCTTGTCAAGATCGACATAGGTGATCTCGACTGTGGCTGTACCGGTGCCTTTTTTCTCTTTGCCTTCTGCTTCAGTGACCTCGAATTCGACTTTCTCAATGTAGGCATTCAGAACATCAAATTCGTCGGATTTCAGATCCAGATCTGAGAAGGAGGACTCCTCGGCGTACTTGGTGATCTTGCTGAGAGACATGTTGGTCAACTGCTTAAAATAATTCTCAACAGCTTCAACGATCTCTTCGTTTCCGGCTTCATTATCCTTTTCATTCTTCTTGTCAGAAGAGCAGGCACTGAACAGAAGGGCGAAGGACAAAGTAACCGCGGCGATTCCAGTTAATCTCTTTTTCATAATGGTCTCCTTTTTCATTTTTTCTTTTTCCTTATACGTAAATATATGAATTCACATAATCCGATAATATTATTATTCCTTGATAAATGCAAACTACAAAATGCACAAAAAAGAAATTTGAACTGATTTTTTCACTTTCTTGTTGACACGTTTGGCATTTAGAAGTATGATTTAGTGGTTCGCGACGGGGTGTGGCTCAGGTGGTAGAGTGCTTGCTTCGGGAGCAAGAGGCCGCGAGTTCGAGTCTCGCCACTCCGACCAGTCGGATGCGTCTGTAGTCATTAGACTGCAGGCGCTTTTTCTTTTTCTGTTTTTCACGTATAATCTTTGTATATTGTTTAGCTGTGGAGATTGATATGGAACAGATCTTGAAATGGTTGTTTTCGCCTAAGCCTTATGAATGTCTGGCAGTAATTGTTATCTCGCTTCTGGTGTGGATTGCGGTCAGGAGATTTGTTTCTAAAGTGATCGCGCAGGGGGATAAGAAGTCGGGAGTGGCGGCAATTCTTCTGAATGTAACGAAATACTTCCTCATTGCGATGTGCATACTGGCTATTCTGCAGATCAATGGAATCAATGTGTCCAGCGCAATAGCAGGTCTTGGTATCGCCAGTGTGATCGTCGGTCTTGCTCTTCAGGATGCGCTGAAGGACATTATCATGGGTGTGAATATCATCAGCGAGAATTTCTTCCGCGTCGGTGATATTGTTAAGATTGGAGAGTATTCCGGCAAGGTTACGAACCTTTCGTTGAAGTCGACAGAGCTAGTGAATGGTGAAGAGGGTTATGAGCTTCATATCTGTAACAGGAATATTGACCGGGTACTGGTTTATAACGATATTCTGGTTTTGGATATACCGCTGTCTTATGGTGAGGATGCGGAGAAGATCCGTGATGCTTTTGATAGGATCACTTCGGCTGTCGCCTCTATGAAAGAAGTTAAGAAAGCCGAATATCTCGGCCTTCAGTCTTATCAGGACTCCTCGGTACTCTATCGCCTTCGTATTACGGTTAGTCCGCAGAACCGTGCCGCTATTCGTCGACATACACTTCAGAAAGCGGATGAAATACTCGCAGAAATGGGAATCGCTATTCCATTCCCGCAGTTGGACGTGCATCTGGACCCGACAAAAGATGTGGCGAAGTAAGGAAAGCGGTTGGTCCGGTTCTGGCATTCGACGTTTTGTTCACAAATTGTTTACAAATCTTCGCGCTGTATGGTATCATCAAATTGATTTGAAATAATGGGAAGGGGAATTTCCGGTGAAAAAGTCGTACTGGGTGTATTCAGGTATATTGCTTTTCCTTGTTCTCGTGATGATTATAGGTGGAACGATCCAGGATCATCGCACTAAGAAGGCGAAACTTCGCAAGAGTGTGACGATAACCATGATCTCTGCAGGATGCTTCGAGAGACAAGACGAGGAGAAGATACCCGATCTGCCTTCCGGCGATGTGTTGCTTCATGGGGGAGAAGAAGTAGACCTGTCGACTCTTTCTGAAGCGTCGAAAATGATTCCGCAGCTTCAGGAAGCGGGAGTCGATGGACAGGCACTCTTTACTTCGGTCGGCCAGAAACTCCTTGCCGGTGCCAGTTTTGAGATTACAGATACGGATATTAGTGGACGTGATGCGGATGTAACCGTCCATATCTATTATGGTGATCATGAAGGGGAAATCGTTCTTGAATATTTCTATTATCAAGGAGAATGGATGCTTTCAAATACTGTTGATGCCCTAAAATCGCTGACCGTGGGCGGGCAGGATTACGATACTGCACAGGCATCTGCATTTGAATACATATACAAACAATTCTGAAATCGTGTGAAAGAGGAGAATGGCGCATGAAGAAGAGTTATATTATTACGTTGGTTTTGATTGGAGTGGTAATACTCGGCATTATCATATTCCATCTTATATCAACTTATGGACCGGGAAGCGAAAATGCCCAGATGAAGAAAAGAGTGGAGTACGTTCTTGAATCCTACGGTGCGAAGAATGATAAGAGTGGTACATGGTCTAATTACAAGCCGAGAGAGACTGATCTGGATATCGGTGTGTCTGCCATCAGTCTGTGCTCTGCTTTTAACAGGGGCAGATTCGATACAGAGGAAGAAGCTCGAACGCATCTTCTGGCAGGAGTGTATTATAAGATCGATGAGGTGAAGAAAGAAGGAAATACTTTTGTTGTTTCCGTTGTGATGATCCGACTTGATCAAACGAGAGGTACATGTTATTTCATTTTCGAATATGATAAACTAAAAGGCGAGTGGGTGCTGGATCCTGAAACAGCGGAGCTGGCAATGTACGTTGGAAACGGAATCGGAGGATCCGGAGATCTTGCAGGAGATATCCTGGATGCGGTGATTTCGCTGTGATGGAGGTTATAAATGGAAGGATTATATGAGTCCGGAGAAGACTATCTTGAGACGATACTGATTATTTCCCAGCGTAAAGGAAGTGTTCGGTCGATTGACATCGCAAACGAGATGGAGCTGTCTAAACCGAGTATCAGCAGAGCGGTCGGAATTCTGAAGAATAAGAATCTGATCGTTGTGGACGAGGATGGATTTATCATCTTGACCGATGAAGGTAAGAAGATCGCTAAGAAGATCTATGAGCGCCATCAGGTATTAACGGAAGCTCTGATCCTTCTTGGGGTGGATTCTAAGACGGCTGCGAAGGATGCATGCCGGATCGAGCATGATCTTAGCGAATCGTCTTTTACCAAGATCAAGAAGCATATGAAAGAATATAAAGCACAGAAGAAGCAGGAAGAAAACAAGAAGAAGTAAGTGCTTCGGCATGTGATGTGGTATTTCTATGAGGGCGGACTTGTTAGAAGTCCGCTTTTTTCTGTTTCTTCATAATCTTTCGAAATCGATTTCGGAAAAACGATTGAAGTTATTCAGCCTTTCGGATAATATTAGTAAGGTAAATCAGTGTCGGGGTTTATAAGGCTTCGGCATTAGGGTAAATGGAGGAATATAAAAATGAAGAAACAGAAGATTGGTGCTCTTGTTCTGGCATTGTCTATGATTTCTTCCGTGGCGCTGGCGGGATGTAAGAAAAGTGATGAATCTACTACCGCTTCGTCGAGTGGTGGAGACACGACCACTTCTGCGACGTCTGCTTCGGAATCGGAATCTGAATCGGAATCCGCAACGGATGCAAGCTTCGAACAGGTTGAGGTCAACAAGCCGGAAGTTCCGGATGGGGTTCCGAGTATCCTTGAGGATATCGGAAGTGATGACGTGACCTATGAACCGCGTGGAGATGTACAGCTTACGGTTGAAGATGCGGACAAGGCCAATGGCAAGGTGCTGCATTGTTCCGGACGTACAGACAACTGGAATGGCGTAAACTTCCCGTGTGATTATCTGGCAGGTAACACGATCAATATTCAGACTGCTGTCAAATCTGAAAGCGGAGATGTTACGATCTCGCTGCAGTTCGATATGCTGGGCAGTCCGTCCTACAATAACATATTCCATGTTACCGGCTGTGCCGATGGTTTCGTTGAGGGCAAGGGCTCAACACCGATCCCGGAGACCGCGACAAATGTTTATGTCTATGTTGAGAGCGGCGATACCAAGGATATCTACATTGACTACATGTATATAACCGTCGAAGGCGAGTATTTCGATCCGTCTAAGGCTCAGGAAGTGGAGCTTGCCGACTTCTCATCCTATGAATCCCTTAAGGAACTGTACAAGAATGATTTCGAGATCGGATGCTGTGTTCCGGCACAGATGATCGAGAGCGATGTGGAAGAGCCGAGACAGCTTCTGGTTGCCCAGTTCAGTTCTTTTACATGTGAGAATGAAATGAAACCGGAGAATATTCTTGATTCTGCTACGACACTGGCAGATCCTGCGAAGTATGATGAAGCTCCGGCTTTGGATTTCTCCCGTTGCGAAGGCATCCTGAATTTCGCAAAAGAAAACGGCATTAAGATGCGTGGTCATACCCTCGTATGGCACTCCCAGACACCGGACTGGTTCTTCTATGAGAACTACGATGTGAACGGAAATCTTGCTTCCCGTGATCTTATGCTCAAGAGACTCGAGAACTACATCAAGGGTGTGTTCGAGTACATCGGAACGAATTATCCGGGTATGTTCTATGCGTTTGACGTAGCGAATGAGTGTGTCGATGACAGCAATAAGCTTCGTGAGAGCAACTGGACCAAGACGATCGGTGACGACTTCCTCGAGTATGCATTCAAGTTCGCAAGACAGTATGCTCCGGAAGGCGTGAAACTCTTTTACAACGACTACAATGAGTATGTAGAGGGTAAGCAGAATAAGATCATCGAAGTCCTGAAGCCGATCGCTGAAGCGGGTAACCTCGATGGTATGGGTCTGCAGTCCCATATCTCCAGCCCGATCTCTATGGAGAAGTACATCGGCGCACTGAAGAAGTACGCGGATGAACTGAAGGTTGTGATCCATGTTACTGAGCTGGATGTAAACGCTGTGAAGTCTTCCAGCAATCCTGATTATGATCAGGGTGTGTATTATCTGAATCTGTTTAAGGCACTTCTTGCTGCGAAGGAGGAAGGTTACGAGATCGAGAGTGTTACGATCTGGGGCCTGACGGATGCCGGTTCCTGGCGTTCTTCTGATACTCCGGTCCTCTTCCGTGGCGATCTTTCCAAGAAGCCGGCATTTGACGGTGTGGTTCTCGCCAAGAAGGGCGGCGAGCTGGAGAAGCCTGCAGATTATGTAGAGCCTCCGAAGGATGACGATCCGTTCGATGATAACTTTGAGGAGGATGAGTTCGCCGGATCTCCGCGTGCAGGTGCGAAACTAGAAGTGGTTACAGATGACGCGAAGGAAGGCGAGAAGTGCCTCTCCGTTTCCGGTATGACGGAAACATGGGATGGTTATGTGGTCGATCTGACACGTTATCTCGGCAAGAAGGTTAAGTTCTCATTCTATGTGAAGTCCACTGCGGCTACGACGGCTTTCAGTGCGGATATTTCTGATCTGTGGCCTCATATCGTTGAGGTCGACACCAGCAGTGGTGAGTGGGTACTGGTCGAGGGTGAGATGGACCTGACCACATCAAACTGGGTACTCCCGTCCGGTGAGGTAGAAGTTCCGGAAGATCTGGATTCGCTGCGTCTCTACTGGGAGACTTTCGATTGTACCGATGATTTCTATCTTGATGGCGTACACTTCGAGGTAGTCGGCTGACCGATACTCTGATACAATAATATAAGAACTTCATTAGTGGGGCTGCTCGAAAGGGCAGCCCTGCTTATCAAAGGAACGGAGAAGGAGAAGCCGTATGAGTATTTGTGCGATTGTTGCGGTAGACAGAAACTGGGCGATCGGTTATAAGGGAAAACTACTGGTCAGTCTTCCTGAAGATCAGAAACAGAATTTCAAAGTCAAAACGATGGGCCATCCTGTTATCTACGGCAGAAAAACGCTGGATACGTTTCCGGGAGGAAGGCTTCTTCCGGGAAGAGAAAACGTTATTCTGTCCAGAAATGCAGAACTCTCCGTCGAAGGGGCGAAGGTGATGCACTCGGTGGACGAAGTCCTGAAGTATGCTGCAAGTGAGCCAGATGAGATCTTCTTTATTATCGGTGGGGCACAGATCTATGAACAGTTCCTTCCTTTCTGTGATACCTGCATCGTATCGCGTATCGATGCCGAGTATGAAGCGGATACCTATTTCCCGAATCTTGATAATCTCAAAGAGTGGAAGCCGATCCGAAAAGAAGGCCCGATCGATTCTGTGAAGGGCGTAAGCTTTGAAATATGGACGTTCCGGCGTGATAGACGGTATAAGAACCATCGTTAACATGCACAAATTGAAGTTGTGCAACACGCACAATAAACAATAACTTCGTATGTGCAACATCGACAAAACGTGCGTTGACTCGTGTGACCGGTAAAGTTATAATGAGCTCGCAAGGTCAGGAAAGACCGAGCGAAGGAAAAAAGAAACTTTTACTTAACAAGGAGGTAGTCACCATGAAGGCTTTTAACATGAGCAATGTAGATGTTCACCAGTTTATGCAGGCACTTGATTCCTGTTCCGGCGATGTAATGCTTATTACCGATGAAGGTGACAAGTTTAATCTGAAGAGCAAGCTCAGCCAGATCACAGGTCTGATGAAGCTGATCGAGGGCGGTAAGCTCGTAAGCGCGAAGATCTACTGCTCCAACCAGGAAGATGAGGCGCTGCTGTTCAGACTGAATCTTTTCGGAACTGTGGAAGACGTCGAGAATATCGGCTGATCCTCTGCATGACGGAACCTAAGCTTGAGGAATACTCCCTGGCTTAATTTCTACGAAACCACACGAGGCTGTGTCGGATCTGTACCGGCACGGCCTCGATTTTTATACAGAGAATTATTTTTCTTTATATTTTCTTAGTACTTTTCATCCCGGGATTGGCTATAATGGTTGGCGTAGGAGGGGTTGTCTTACTATGATAAAGGAACTGAAAGTAAACTTCTATCGTCTCTTCAGATCGAAATCTTTCTGGGTGGTCTCGATTCTGCTGGTTATTGGAGCGTTACTGTCGGCGATGGCTATCAAGTTTTTTGTGGACGACCCTTTCAATTTCATAAGTGAGATGAAAGATACCGTGACGGAATACTCGACAACGGAGGAAGATGCGCAATCTTTTAAGATCATTTTCGATAGTTTGGATCAATATGCTAATGTAAACAGCCTTAATGGTGTTGTACAGATGACACTATGTTCCGATCTGGTTTGTTTTCTTCATTGTATCGTAGTGGCTCTGTTTATTTCTTCAGAATATAAGTCCAGGTTTCATGTGAACCGCTTCTCTCTTAATGCAGCTCCTGCGTTCATCGTATTTATGGAGTGGCTTACACTGATGATCGAAGTTGTCATAATGGAGCTTATTTGCTACGGAGTCACATTGGGATTGTCTGTTGCGATGTGCCGTTCTTTCCGTTTTGACGATGCGGCAGTTATGGCTAAAAATGCATCATTGGCCATAGCCGTCATGCTGGCCTTCGCAAGCTTTTCTTTTATGGTGGCATATCTGCGCAAAGCAGGTGCTCTTGCCATCGCGCTCAGTTCTATGTTTGCATTCGGGGTTTTTGACTTTGTTCTTGGCATAGCGTCGATCTGGGCGGATTGGGCCGAGCACTTCGCGCTGAATAATACATTGTCCATGATTGCACTAAACCAGCTCAAGCCTATGGATTATGTACTTAAAGCCGGAGCTATATTCCTGTTTATTGCTTGTTTCCTCGGTGTTTCATTGATTGCTGCATGGAAACGTGATCCATACTAAGAAAGATATATTTTGTGGTATAATAATATGTCACGAAATATGCGTTCTTAGGAGATTTTATGATCAACTACCTATATAATGCCAGAGATATTGCTGCTTACTTCAAATGGGCGGGAGTCACGTCCCATCAGGAGAAGGAGTATCTACATTACTTTTTCCAGATTGGCAAGGATATCCTGGCCAAGCCGCTTACCTATGACTACGAGACATTCGAGAAGGCGGTGTACCGGGAGCTCTATTATCTGTGGTCGGAAGGCTTCGAGAATGAGTTTTCCGATATTGCACTGATTGCTCCGAAAGGAGCCGTCTCTCTTATCTGCGATCAGGAATTTATCACGCTCGAGTCCTATATGAAGCTTCTGGCACTGCACCTCATTTTCTCGAGAAACCTGCCATATGTGCATGTGAACTTTACCGGTCTTATGCTCCCACTGGGGCTGAAGGGCGAATTTACCGACTTCGAGAGAAATGTGGCGGTTGCCTGTGAAACCCTGCATCTTGTTACGCAGGATGTCTTTTCCCAGCCTTTTGATCTAAATCTTGGCATTCCGGATGAGGTTCTTTGTCTATGCCTCGAACCGGAGTTCCGTAAGAGTCTGTCTGCCCATGAAGACTTCCGTAAGCGTTTCATTAAGAATGCGGCTTCGCGTCTGCAGGAACTGAAGAAGACTTCGGCGGAGATCCAGGAGAAGGAAGAGAAGAAGAAACAACGGCTTCTTAAACGGAAACAGGCTCGCGAGGCGGCGAGAGCCGAAAGAGAAGCGGCAAAGGCGAAGAAGACGACAGAGACAGATAAAACAGAAAAACCGGTGGATGAGCCGAAGACGATAAAGACGCCTAAAAAGGCGCAAACGAAAAAGAAAGAATCGTAAGGGAAAAGAAGGATTTTCATGGAACAAATAAGAAATATGGGCCTGGATATAGGCTCTACGACCATTAAGATCGTTATTACCGAAGGAGAAGAGGTGGTGTATTCTGAGTACAGAAGACACCATTCCGATATTGCCGGAGAGCTTCTGGGCGCTTTTGAAGAAGTGAATAAGAAGTATCCGGATCTTACGGCAAGAGTGCAGATCACGGGTTCAGGAGGACTCTCGGTCGCGAAGTGGCTGGGACTTGATTTCGTGCAGGAAGTTATTGCTGAGACGGTTGCCATCAAGAAGTATCATCCTGAAACGGATGTAATCATCGAACTCGGTGGAGAAGATGCGAAGATCACGTATTTGCATCCGGTTCCGGAACAGCGTATGAATGGTACATGTGCCGGCGGTACCGGTGCATTTATCGACCAGATGGCGACGCTTCTGCGTACGGATGCAGACGGTCTGAACGAAATGGCGAAGTCTTATACGACTCTGTATACTATTGCTTCAAGATGTGGTGTGTTCGCTAAGAGTGACCTGCAGCCGTTGATCAATGAGGGCGCGGCGAAAGAGGACCTGGCTGCTTCCATTTTCCAGGCCGTGGTCAATCAGACGATTGCGGGACTTGCCTGCGGACGTCCGATCCGGGGACATATTGCTTTCCTCGGGGGACCGCTGTTCTTCAATTCCGAACTTCGAAAAGCTTTCGAGAGAACGCTTCAGGATCAGGTGCAATCCTTCTGGATTCCGGATAATGCGCAGATCTACGTGGCTCTTGGTGCGGCACTGGGTGCCAAGGGGGAGCCGGTCAAACTTACGGATCTTATTGCATCTTTCTCGTCAAGAGAAGGATTCGAACCGGATATCAAGCGTATTGCGCCGCTGTTTTCAAGTGCCAGGGAGAAAGAACTCTTCGATGAACGCCATCAGAAGGCGACTCTGGATCTGTATCAGCTTTCGAAGCAAAAAGGACCGTGTTATCTGGGTATTGATGCCGGCAGCACCACGACTAAGGCCGTTCTTATCAATGAAGAAGGCCAGATGATCTACACATACTATGCCAGCAACCAGGGAAATCCTGTTAAGAGCGCGGTCAACATCGTAAAACAGCTGTATGAACAGATGCCGCCGGAAACCTATATTGCGAACAGTTGCGTGACCGGATATGGTGAGAACATCATCCGTGCCGCACTGGGGGTGGATCTCGGTGAGATCGAGACGATGGCGCATTTCCAGTCGGCGAAATACTTCTGTCCGGATGTGGACTTTATCATCGACATCGGTGGACAGGATATGAAATGCATGAAGATCCGTAATGGTGTCATCGACTCGATCATGCTCAATGAGGCCTGTTCTTCAGGTTGCGGCTCCTTTATCCAGACCTTCGCGGAGAACCTCAATATGGATGCGCATACGTTCTCTATCGAAGCGCTCTCGGCTAAGAATCCGGTCGATCTCGGTACCCGCTGTACCGTATTCATGAACTCGAAGGTCAAACAGGCACAGAAAGAAGGCGCAACTGTCGGTGATATTTCCGCAGGCCTTTCGTATTCTGTCGTCCGTAATGCGCTCTATAAAGTCATCAAGATCCGTGATACCCAGGAACTCGGGAAGAAGATCGTCGTGCAGGGTGGTACGTTCCTGAACGATGCGATCCTTCGTTGCTTCGAGCTGATCTCGGGCCGAGAGGTCATCCGTCCGAATGTGGCCGGACTGATGGGAGCCTTCGGAGCAGCGATCATCGCGAAGAAACGGATGCCGAAAGATCAGAAGGTATCCGGACTTCTTGGCCTGGAAGATCTGAACCGCTTCGACATGACAACGGAGATGACGACCTGCCCTCTCTGTACGAACCACTGTAAACTCACGATCTCCACATTCAGCAACGGAGAACGTTTTATCTCCGGTAACCGCTGTGAGAGAGGCGAGGGAAAAGAGAAGGCGAAGGATACGCTTCCGAACCTGATTGCGTACAAATATGCCCGGACTTTCCGATATAAGCCGCTTGCGAAGGATAAGGCTCCGAGAGGCGAGATCGGTATTCCGCGTGCCCTCAATATGTATGAGAATTATCCTTTCTGGTTCACGGTGCTGACGGAACTGGGGTTCTCTGTCATTCTCTCGCCGAGATCGAATCACGAGCTCTTCGAGAAGGGAATGGATTCGATTCCGTCCGAGAGTGTGTGCTATCCGGCGAAACTCGTGCATGGCCATATCGAAAGCCTGATCGAGAAGGGGATTAAGACGATCTTCTATCCGGATATCCCGTATGAACGTTGTGAGAATAAGGATGCCGGCAATCACTTTAACTGTCCGATCGTGGCTTCCTATCCGGAAGTAATCAGGAATAACCTCGAGAATATTCAGGATAAAGGCATCAAGTACTTGAATCCTTTCCTGCCGCTTGATAATGACGATGCACTGGCGGAACAGCTGTCGATCGCCTTCTCTGATTTCGGCGTAACAAAGGCCGAGGCGGCGAAAGCCGTCGCAGCCGGTAATAAGGAATACGATGAGTATAAGGCGGATATCAGAAGAAAAGGGCAGGAGGTCATCGAAGATCTGGCACGTACCGGACAGAAGGGTATTGTGCTTTCGGGCCGCCCGTATCACACGGATCCGGAGATCCATCACGGAATACCTGAGATGATCAATTCTCTCGGCCTTGCTGTGCTCAGTGAGGACAGCGTTGCTGTTCCGGGAAGACTCGAAAGACCGATCCGCGTCATCGATCAGTGGATGTACCATACCCGTCTTTACGAAGCGGCCGCTTATGTGGCCACGAACGAGAATCTGGAGCTTGTACAGCTGACATCTTTCGGCTGCGGACTGGATGCCGTAACCTCGGATCAGGTTCAGGAGATTCTGGAATCGCAGGGGAAACTCTATACGCTTCTTAAGATCGATGAAGTCAGCAATCTCGGCGCGGCCCGAATCCGTATGCGTTCTCTGAAAGTAGCCATGGATGAACGTGAGGCGGCAAGAAAAGAAGGCACCATGCCGAAGCGCGAGAAGAAGTCATATACCATCAAGCGTGTGCCTTTTACCGAGGAACACAGGAAACGCCACACGATCCTCGCACCGCAGATGGCACCGATCGAATTCGAATTCGTCGAGGCGGTTTTCCATAACCACGGCTATAAGCTGAAGGTACTGAAAGAAGCCACTCAGGCGGACATCGAATGCGGACTTCGGTTCGTAAACAATGATGCCTGCTTCCCGACGGTTATCGTCGTAGGACAGATGATCAACGCGATCCTCTCGGGTGAAGTCGATCGCGATAACACGACTGTGCTTATTACCCAAACAGGTGGCGGATGTCGTGCGACGAACTATGTCGCATTCCTTCGCAAGGCGTTGCGGGAAGCCGGTTATGGCGATATTCCCGTTATTGCGCTGTCCGTGCAGCAGTTCGAGAAAAATCCGGGATTTCGGCCTACACTTCCGTTTATCAACAGTGCGCTTCGCGCGATCTGTTACGGTGATATGCTGCAGACATTGCTTCTGCGCGTACGTCCTTATGAGAAGGTGAAGGGCTCGGCAAATGCCCTCTACCAGTTCTGGAACCGATGCGGCAAGCTCTTCTTCAATCCGAAGGAGAAATTCGAGGATATTACGACGGAGTACATCATGGCGGAAGCCTGCAAGAATGCACCGCTTACGGATGATGAGAAGAAGGCGGTGGAAGATCTGCTTACCGAGCTGCATTGCACGAAGGTCGGCCGGCCGTCTTCGTACCGCAGGATGATCGATGCAACGATCGATACATTCGATAAGTTCCCGATGCTCGATATCCCGAGAAAACCGCGTGTCGGACTGGTCGGAGAGATCCTCGTCAAGTTCCAGCCGGATGCCAATAACCACGCCGTGGATGTCGTCGAACAGGAAGGCTGTGAGGCAGTGGTGCCGGGTCTTCTGGATTTCTTCCTCTACTGCACGATGGGGCCTGTCTGGGCGGCTGATCATCTGGGTAGAAGTAAGAAGAGCGCATGGCTCAGCAACCGTGGTATCGATCTTCTGCAGTCGTATCGCAGCCATATCATCAAGAAGATGGAAGAGACAGGGAAGTTCCAGCTCCCGCAGAGTATCCGTCACATGGCGCAGAAAGCCGAAAACGTGCTGTCGTGCGGGAATAATAACGGTGAGGGCTGGTTCCTTACCGCCGAGATGATCGAACTGATCGAGAGCGGTGTTCCGAATATCATCTGCGCGCAGCCTTTCGCATGCCTTCCGAACCACGTGACCGGAAAGGGTATGATCAAGGAATTACGCCGACAGTATCCGGAGAGCAATATTATTCCGATCGACTACGATCCGGGTGCCAGTGAAGCCAATCAGCTGAACCGTATCAAACTCATGGTCAGCACCGCGCATTACCGCGAGGAAATGAAGAGAGCGGAAGAGAACAAGAACAAGTGATATCGGGGAGAGAAACTATGTCTGATGCCAAAAGATTACTTCTTGTAGATGGGAACAGTATTATTAACCGCTCCTATTATGCGACCGCAGGGCGGAATAATCTTACGGCACCTGACGGAACACCTACCGGCGCTGTCAATATCTATCTGAATACGCTTTCAAAGTATATCGATGAGGTGAAGCCGACACATAGCTGCACACTCTTCGATCTGAAGGTGCCGACATTCCGCCATAAGGCGTATTCCGAGTATAAGGGCACGCGTAAAGCCATGCCGGACGATCTGGCGGCGCAGATGCCCGTCCTGAAGGAAGTGCTCGATGCGATGGGATTCCCGAGGTATGAGCAGCCCGGACTCGAGGCAGACGATCTGATCGGCACGCTGAAAACGATGGGTGTCAAGGATGGCTTCGAGGTTTTTATCCTCAGTGGAGACAAGGATGATTTCCAGCTTATCGATGAGTATACGAAGATCATCATGCCGGTCACGAAGAAAGACGGGTCCGGCACTGAGTACTACGATGAAGCGCTTTTTCAGGAGAGATATGGCATTCCGTCCTGTGATTTCGTTATGGCAAAAGCACTGATGGGGGACAGTTCCGATAATATCCCGGGTGTTCGTGGCATCGGGGAGAAGGGGGCTATGGATCTGATCCGGAAGTATAAGACACTTGATGGGATCTATGAGCACCTCGATGAGCTAAGTCCGAAACTTCGTGAGAAACTGGAAAACGATAAAGACAATGCATATATGTCACTGATGCTGTCCCGGATCGTGACGGATGCGAATCTTGAAGTCACGCTGGATGAACTTGCCATGAAGCCCATTGACTCTGTTTCGACGGCGGCTTGCTTCTACAAGTATGGGTTCCGCTCCCAGATGAAGAAGTGGAATATTGACGAGACGGCGGTAGCCGCAGCTGTGGATGTGGGAGAAGAATCCGAAGAAGAGAAATCCTACCCGAAACTGACGGGCAAGAAACCGGAGATCATACTGGATCAGGACCCGAAAAAGGCGATGGAGTTGGTCCTTTCTGCTATCAGTGAGAAGAATCCTGTGGCGGTAGATATAAAAGAGCATAAGGGAAAGCCGGTACTGAGTGTGGCGGTCGCGCCGGATCAGGTCTATATGTGGTCAGAAGCCTCAGCTGTTAAGAACGTTATCGGTAAACTGACAGAGGCCGGTATCGGCAGGTCCGATTCGAATGCTCCGGTCGTCTATAGCGCGAAGAATCATTTTAAACTGCTCGAAGAGGGCATGCCTTTTCCCCATATCTTCGATGTCGAGATCGCCGGATATGTCTTAAACCAGATAGAGGGGACCGATCCGTCATTTGCTATGCTGGTAGAACATGGAAGCCGCCGCCCGTTCCCGATCTTGGAGAGATATGGAGAGACGAAGGAAGACGGGAAAAGCAAGAACCGTCAGCAGGATCTCTTCGCCCTGATCGATGGAATGAGTGAACCGGATGAAGGTATCAGCGAGGACGATGTACTCGATTTTGCCTATCAGACTCTCCTTGTGCGCTGGATCTCTTATTTTCAGAAGAAAGACGTGCGGGAGCAGGGAATCGAGAAATTGATCTATGAGATCGAGATGCCGCTGGTACAGGTCCTCGACGGCATGGAACGGAGAGGTGTACTTGTCGATGTGACAAGAATCGACGAACTCCACAGCGAATTTGATGCGAAGGTGAGATCTCTTGAGCAGGAGATATATGATCTGGCTGAGGAAGAATTTACGATACTGTCGCCGAAACAGCTGGGAAGAGTACTCTTCGATAAGCTGGGACTGCCTTCCGGGAAGAAACTCCAAAGTGGCGGATACTCAACGAATTCCGAAGAACTCGAGAAGATCCGGGACAAGCATCCGATTGTGAATAAGATCCTCGAATACCGTCAGATTCAGAAACTGGATTCTACTTTCGTCATGGGTCTGAAGAAAAGCATCTCGGATAAGGATGGACGTGTTCACACGACATTCAGCCAGGCCATGACGAATACCGGAAGACTTTCGTCCTCGGATCCGAACCTTCAGAATATTCCGATCCGGACTGACCTCGGATCGTTGATACGTAAGACATTCGTGGCGAAGGATGGATATGTTCTGATCGATGCGGACTATTCGCAGATCGAACTTCGGCTCCTGGCGGCGATCTCCCATGACGAGGAGATGATATCTGCTTTCCTGGAGGGAAGGGACATTCATACGAAGACCGCATGTGGTATTTTCGGCGTGCCGCCTGAGATGATCGATGCCGGCATGCGCGCTGCCGCGAAGCGGGTCAACTTCAGTATCGTGTACGGTGTCAGTGATTACGGCCTGTCCCAGGATCTCGGTGTCAGCGTATACGAAGCGCACCGCTATATCGAAGAGTATTACAGACAGTTCCCGACGATCAAGCCTTGCCTCGAAGGCTTTAAGAAAGAAGGGCATGAGAAGGGATATGTCAGTACACTGTTCGGAAGAAGAAGGATCCTGAAGGAACTGGCATCCGCGAACTATAATATCCGTAGCTTCGGCGAACGTGCCGCGATGAACACCCCGATCCAGGGAACAGCGGCAGACATTATCAAGCTTGCGATGAACCGCGTGGATGCGGCGCTGACCGAAGCGGGACTCGATGCGAAGCTGATCCTGCAGGTCCATGACGAACTGATCGTAGAGGCGAGAGAAGACATCGCCGAGAAGGCAGCAAAGATCCTTCAAGAAACGATGGAGAATGTGGTGCAGCTGGATGTGCCGCTCCGGGCAGAAGCCAGTATCGGCAGGACCTGGGCAGAAGCACACTGACAGTGTAAGTATGATAAGAAGAAGGAATAAGAGATGTTCGTGTTAGGCATTACAGGTGGTATAGGATGTGGCAAAAGCACTGTTTCCGGATATTTCCGTGACAGGGGCGTGATGGTTCTGGACGCGGATGAGATCTCCCGTCAGGTCACCAACGTCGGAGGTGTGGCACTTCCGGAGATCGCGGAACTTCTTGGTCCCCGAGCTATTACGACCCAGGGTGCACTGAACAGGAAGTATGTCGCCTCGCTGGTATTTTCTGAGAAGAAAAAACTTGACAAGCTTTCTTCAATCATCCACCGTTATGTTCTCTCCACGATCGCGGAAGAGATCGCCAAAGCGGCGGAAAAGAAGGTAAAACTGGTCGTTCTGGATGTGCCGATCCCGGTCAGGCACGGCTTCGTCGATGTCTGTAACCAGATCTGGGTCGTCAGCACGCGGGACGATATCCGTCTGGAAAGACTGGTTCTCCGCGGAATGGACAGAGATGACGCCAGGAAGCGTATGGCCATGCAGATGACACGGGAAGAATATGAGGAACTGGCCGATATCGTACTTGAGAATGATGGTACGATCGATGAACTGATCGAGAAAGTGGAGAAAGCCGTTGTGCAGGAACTGAATGAGCGGGGGATCCGCATATGAGCGCACAGCTGATCGTATCCAGTGCTTTTGCCATCGTAGCGGCAGCAGCAATTATCGTGAGCTTTACCGTTCTTCGCAGTAAGTCCTATTCCAGGTTCGTCGGAGCTTCGGCATGTGTGTATGCGTCGGCATGCCTGATGATCCTGCTGTTTGCCGTATTTAAGAAGGAACTGCCGATCCTTTTCTTTATCCTGGCGGGAGGATTGTCAACCGGGATCTTTCTCCTTACGTCATTCATGATGATCCTTCTTATGGAGAAAATGCAGATACAGGCGGAAGAAGGGAAGTGCAAGGAAGAACAGGAATCAGGCAAAGATAAGAGCGAACAACGGACGGTAGACAAATAAAGAGGAGGAGAAGCTATGGGAATGGGTGGTCCGGGCTTCATGAGAATGGGGCCACGTGGTTTTCTTACGGAAGAAGAGAAGAAAAATAAGCCTAAAGTAGACAAGAAGCTTCTCAAGCGGATCGCGTCCTATATGAAACCATACCGGCTCCAGTTCGCGATGGTGATCGTTGCGATCCTGCTGTCGGCCGTTGTCGGTCTCCTGCCATCCATTATTACCGGGCGGATCGTGGATAAGGCCCTTCTCGGCGATGATCTGGGGCTTCTGATCAAGCTTCTGATTGCGGCGTTCTTCGCACTTACGGCCTCACAGGTCATCTCCGTAGTCGAGAGCTATATCAATGCATGGATCTCCCAGCGGATCATCTTCGACATGAAGAACGAGATGTACCGGCATCTGCAGTGGATGCCGCACAGCTTCTTCACCACGGAGAAACAGGGCGATATCATCACGAGAATGAATACCGATATCTCAGGCGTGAGCTCAGTCATTTCCAATACGCTTTCGAGCTGCGTGAATAATGTGGCGACCGTCGTAACGACGCTGGTTGCACTCTTCATGCTGAGCGTCCCACTTGCGTTCGTCGGGATCCTTATCATTCCGCTCCTGATCCTGCCGACCAGAAATGTCGGAAGGAACCGCTATAAGCTCCTGACGAAGACCCAGGAGAAGAACGATGAACTCAATCAGGTCATTAATGAGACCCTCTCTGTATCCGGCTCGATGCTTGTGAAGCTCTTCACCAGGGAGGAGAAAGAATACGATAACTTCGTCGAAGTGAACGAACAGGTGACGAAACTCTCCCTTAAGGAACAGAGAAGCGGCAAATGGTTCCGCGTCATGATGGGCATGTTTACCCAGGTCGGCCCGCTTCTGATCTATTTCGCCGGCGGCGTCTGCCTCATAAAGAAGTACGACACGAATCTGACGGTCGGTGTCATTACCGCCACTGTCGCACTCATCAACCGACTCTACCGTCCGGTGGAGTCCCTGATGAATCTCGGTGTGGACTTTACCCGCTCCCTGGCGCTCTTCACGCGTATCTTCGACTACTTCGACCGAGAGAATCCTCTCGTCTCGCCGAAGAACGGAGTCAAGCCGGATGTCGCCAATCAGGATATTGTGTACGATCACGTGAAGTTTTCCTATACTCCGGAAAAAGAACTGTTAAAGGATGTATCCTTCACCGTCCCGGGCGGGAAGATGTATGCGATCGTCGGGCCGTCCGGTTCCGGTAAATCCACAGTCGTGAACTTCATTCCACGCCTTTACGATGTGCTGGAGGGCAGCGTGAAGATCGCGGGAAAGGATGTACGGGAGTTCGATCTGACTTATCTTCGTCAGCAGATCGGTGTCGTGACACAGGATACATATCTCTTTAACGGTACGATCAAAGAGAACCTTCTCTATGCCAAGGAAGATGCCACTGATGAAGAAATCGAGAAAGCCTGCAGGATCGCCAGTATTCACGATTTTATCGTAAAGCAGCCGGACGGATATAACACCATGGTCGGTAACCGTGGACTAAAGCTCTCCGGCGGTGAGAAACAGCGTATCAGTATCGCGCGTGTCATCTTAAAAGATCCGAAGATCCTGATCCTCGATGAGGCGACCAGCGCACTTGATTCCATCTCGGAAAACGCCATCTCGGAAGCGCTGGAAGTGCTGATGCAGAACCGCACATCCATCGTTATCGCACACAGGCTCTCTACGATTATGAAAGCAGAGAAAATCGTTGTCATCGCAGATGGACATGTCGCTGAACTTGGCACGCATCAGGAACTTCTCGACAAAAACGGAATCTATAGAGATCTTTATGAGACGCAGTTCCGTCAGGTCCTCGATATGCAGGATCAGTCCAAGACCGGTGATCCGGAGTGGGAAGATAAGAAAATGATCCAGAGTGACGTGTACTAGGAGATAGGATGATACACGTTTTCGCACGACAATAAAAGGCGCCTTGTTGAAGGCGCATTGTTTTGTCTGTTCGATACTACTGTTTATACATTGAATCGGAAAAGAACGACATCTCCATCCTTCATGACATATTCCTTGCCTTCGGATCTTACCAGACCTTTCTCCTTAGCAGCGGTGTAGGTGCCGCAGGCCATAAGATCGTCAAATGCTACAACTTCAGCACGGATAAATCCTCTTTCAAAATCAGAGTGGATCTTACCTGCGGCCTGAGGCGCTTTCGTTCCGTTCTTGATCGTCCAGGCGCGGACTTCCTGCGGACCGGCTGTGAGATAAGAGATAAGGCCAAGGAGCTTATAACTGGCCTGGATCATCTTATCGAGGCCGGACTGGGAAAGACCGAGTTCTTCGAGGAACATAGCCTTTTCTTCCGGATCGAGCATCGCGATTTCTTCTTCGATTTTTGCGGAGATGACGACGCACTCTTCTCCAGAGCGGGCAGCGATCTCCTGAACTGTTTTTACATATTCGATGTCGGGATTGGAGATATCGCTTTCTGCGATATTGGCAACGTAGAGGACCGGCTTTAAGGTGAGAAGAGCCAGATCTTTCAGGAATTCAGACTCCTCTTCATCAAAAGATAGAGATCTTGCCGGCTTTTCCTGCTCCAGAACAGCGGCGATCTTCTCGTAGCAGTCCAGTTCAGCCTGGAACTTCTTGTCTCCGCCTTTCATCATCTTTCTTACTTTGTCCAGACGCCGCTCCATATACTCCATATCGGAAAGAATCAGTTCCAGCTCGATCGTCTCGATATCGCGCTTAGGATTCGCACCTCCATCTACATGGACCACGTTGGAGTCATCGAAGCAACGGACAACATGTACGATCGCGTCGACTTCACGGATGTTGGCAAGGAATTTGTTTCCGAGGCCTTCACCCTTGCTGGCGCCTCGGACAAGACCCGCGATATCCACGAATTCGATTACCGCAGGAGTATATTTCTCCGGGTTATACATCTTGGCCAGTTCATCCAGACGACTGTCCGGAACCGAGACGACACCGACATTGGGTTCGATCGTACAGAACGGATAATTCGCGGACTCTGCTCCGGCTTTCGTGATCGCGTTAAAAAGTGTACTCTTGCCGACGTTCGGCAAACCGACGATACCGAGTTTCATACTCTATATGCCTCCTAAGAATAGAGGTACTTCTACCTCTTCTATTTCTACTATTGTTCAATACCGACGAATTATACCATATTTGCTGATTACAAGAAAGAAGCCTGTTTGACTATCTTTTCGCACGAATTGATATGTGTTTCCGTCAATTGCACCTCATTTGTCGGAAAATGTCGGAAAGATCTTCGGATATGTACACGGATCCACGGTATTATGGCGTATATCAGGAAAGAAGAGGTGAAGGAGAGTAGTGAAGATGAGACAGGCCGTATCACATAATGCGAAGGTGAAAACCTTATATCTTCAGGGACTCGAGGGAAGGATCGCTGAGGTGGAAGCGTCGATATTCCAAGGACTTCCCAGTTTCGAAGTAGTCGGTCTGGGCGATTCTTCCATCCGGGAAGCGAAAGAACGTGTACGGGCCAGTATCCGCTCATGTGGCTTTACTTTCCCCAATCAGAGGCTTCTCGTCAACATTTCGCCGGCCTATCTGCATAAATCCGGTTCATCTTTCGATCTTGCGATTGCGATGGCAATCCTTCTTGCCTCCGGACAGATCACTTCCGGAGGACGTGATATCGTGATATATGGTGAACTGTCACTGGTGGGAGAAGTGCGAGCTGTACCGGGCTCGATTTCAAGACTTTTATGCCTCGATACATTGGAATCACCATCCATCTGTATTGTTCCGTCTAAGGATATGGATGAAGCCAAGCTTCTGGGATGTGAAGTGTACGGTGTGGACAGTCTTCCTGAGGCGATAGGGATTGTAAGCGGGAATACTGAAATGATCCGCTCTTCTTTGTCTATTGCGGATGCCTATTCGGAAATGGTAGCGGACGGAGAACCGGATCTTTCCACGGATATTTCGTCTCTCCGCGGGCAGCCTGATGCGGAGCGGGCTATCGTCCTGGCCGCGTCCGGATTCCATAACATGCTTCTGGTTGGTTCACCCGGAACAGGGAAATCACTATCGGCAAAGATCCTTCAGGGTATCCTGCCTCCACTTTCGAAGGAAGAGAAGATCGAACTCCTTCGTGTGGAGAGTTCTCTTTCGATACTGTCGAAAGAGAGTATCGCTTCCCGATCCCGGCCGTTCCGTTATGTCCATCATACATGCACGCCTACAGCGATGGTCGGCGGAGGCAGGAATGCCACACCGGGAGAGATCTCCAGGGCGCTTCATGGAATCTTGTTCCTTGATGAACTTCCGGAATTCGTGCCGCATGTGCTGGATCTGCTCCGGGTACCTATCGAAAGCGGAGAAATGGTCATTTCCAGAAATAATTGCACGAATGTCTTCCCGGCCCGATTCATGCTGGTGGCGGCGATGAATCCCTGCCGGTGCGGCAAGTGTATGGAATCTCCGTCTGAATGTACATGTACTCCCTCCATGATCTCCAGCTATCAGGGCAAAGTCAGCGGTGCGCTTCTGGATCGGATGGATATTTCATGTGTACTGAACCATATTTCCGAAGAGTCACTGCTCGAAACGATGAAGGGAAACTTTACGCCTGAAAGCGGTACCTGGCGGAGAAGGATCGAGGAGATATGGCAAAGGCAGTACGAACGTTGTGATGAAGCCGGAATCAAACGGTGCAGAAACGGAGAGTGCCGGGAACAGAATCTGGGAGAGATCTTCCGACTGGGGCAGAAACAGATGGAGTATGCGGCGATGGCTGCACATCGGCTGCAGCTGTCGGTCAGAGGCCTGCAAAGAGTGGTAAGGCTTTCCCGGACGGTGGCGGATCTTGATGGAAAGAAAGATGTGGAATGTGAGCATATTATCGAAGCCCTCTCATTCCGTCTTCCGAATTGGGGCGATAAGCGAGGTGGGTAAATATGGACGTGAAACTGGCATCCGATCTTTTCTGCTCGTTTCTGATGGCCAGACACATCATGAGTGGAAGGCAGATCAGGAAAATTGTTGAGGAAGAGCAACTTATATCGTTAGAAGCTTTCTATAGCGAGCATAAGAAATATCTTAATGATGAGCATCTGACTTCCGATCAAATGGAAAACTGGAAGAAGCATCAGCGAAGCTCGGCATATACGCGGTTCGATGAGTATGTGGACTATGTGTCGTCTAAAGAGATCCACTCCATGAACCGATTCGATCCCATATATCCCGCATATATGGATTGCCTGCCGGATATGCCGTTAATCCTCTACTATAAGGGTGACCCGTCTCTGCTGGATAAGGAGAAACCACGAGTATGTATCGTCGGGACCAGGAGACCTTCTGTATACGGGCGCAGAGTGACCCGTGACTTCAGTAAAGGGCTTGCGATGCACGATGTGATTATCGTAAGCGGACTTGCCCGAGGTGTAGACAGCTGGGCACATGAGGCCTGTCTTGCGTGCGGGGGCAGAACGATTGCGGTGATGCCCTGCGGACTTGACCGCATCTACCCGAAGGAAAATGTAGAGCTATATAGAAGAATCGAGAGAAACGGACTTCTTCTTTCAGAACTGCTTCCCAGCCAGGATCCGATCCGACAGTATTTTCCGGCACGAAACCGGATACTTGCGGCTGTATCCGATGCGGTGCTTATTACCGAGGCTGGAAAAGTCAGCGGAACACTTCATACGGCCAGTTTTGCCGCCGCACAGGGAAGAGAGGTCTTCGCTGTTCCCAGCATCATCTATTCGGAAACGGCCGAAGGAAATCTCGCCCTTATTAAAGATGGCGCATCCATCGCGACAGAACCGGAGGATATACTGGCTTTCCTGGCGCACGTAGTCTTCTTTAGGGAAATTGAAGAGATACACGACCAGTGCCGTCAGAAACAACTGAAAGAGAAGATCAACACGGCTCCGGATACACTTTCTCCCCAGGAGATCCGGAAGATGGTTATGGAACTGTTGGCCGTAGACGGTGCCACAGCGGACGAACTGGTCAAAGAAAGCGGGATCCCGTATCGCATACTCGTTTGTGAACTGGGGAAGATGGAACTTCAGGGGATCATAAGCAAAGACGGGAACAAATATGTTTTGACAATTTGCGTTTAATGAATTATATATAATTACTGTCAGACGAAAGCGACAGGAGAGAGAAAGCATGAGCAAGTATTTAGTCATAGTAGAGTCACCTGCGAAGGCGAAGACCATCGGCAGGTATTTAGGAAAGGATTACCGGATTGCCGCCTCGGTAGGTCATATCCGCGATCTGCCTTCTTCTACGATTGGCGTAGATGTCCGCCATGATTTCAAACCAACATATATCAATATGCGCGGTAAGGAGAAGGTGATCCGTGAACTGAAGGATCTGGCTGCTTCTGCTGAACGCGTCTACATTGCAACCGACCCTGACCGCGAGGGAGAAGCCATTGCATGGCATATTGCCAAGGTGCTCAATATAGATTTAGCAGATAATTGCCGTATTTCTTTTAACGAAATCACGGAAAAGGCCATCAAGAATGCGATCCTGGCTCCGCGTACCATCGATATCGACCTGGTGAATGCGCAGCAGGCCAGAAGAGTGCTGGACCGTCTTGTCGGTTATGAACTGAGTCCGCTCCTGTGGAAGAAGGTGCAGAAGGGCCTTTCTGCAGGACGTGTTCAGTCGGTCGCGACAAAACTTGTCGTGGATCGTGAGAAAGAGATCGAGGCATTTGTTCCGGAGGAGTATTGGAATATCAATGCGGAACTAACACCGAAGGATGAGAAGTTCCCGTTTAAGGCCAGATATCACGGTGAGAAGAAAGGTTCCCGTATCGAGAAAGTCAAAGTAGGAAGTAAAGAGGAGACAGATGCTCTTCTTGCGTCGCTTAAAGGTGGCGAATATGTCGTTGATTCGATCAAGAAGGGAAGAAAGCTGCGTCAGCCGTTTGCTCCTTTCACTACAAGTACACTGCAGCAGGAGGCGTCCCGCCGGATCAGTTTCACTTCCCGTAAGACGATGAGTGTAGCCCAGCAGCTCTACGAAGGCGTAGAGATCAGCGGTCAGGGCCAGATCGCACTGGTTTCTTACATCCGTACAGACTCTGTCCGTATATCGGATGAAGCGATGGCGGCGGCCAGAAGACTGATTGGCGAAAAGTACGGAGAGAAGTATCTTCCGAGGTCTCCGAGAAAATACTCGAATAAGAATTCGGCACAGGATGCCCACGAAGCGATCCGTCCTGCACATTTCGAGCTCAGTCCGGAATCGATCCGCTCTTCTTTGAGCCTTGACCAGTATAAGCTGTATAAGCTGATCTGGGACCGTTTCCTGTCGTCTCAGATGGCATCGGCTGAAGTGGACACGGTTTCTCTTGATGTCAGATGCAACCATTCGATCTTCAGAGCACAGGGTGAGACGATCAAGTTCCAGGGATTCCTGGCGGCCTATGCAGATCTTGCAGAGGATGCGAGTGAAGATGAGAAGAACGCCAAGGCGAAGCTTCCGGAGCTTGCCGACGGTCAGGCGTTGGATCTTCTGGATATTAAGTCCGAGCAGAAGTTTACACTCCCGCCGGCCCGTTATACTGAAGCTACGCTGATCAAGACATTGGAAGAAAAGGGGATCGGCCGTCCATCCACATATGCGCCGACTATCTCGACGATCCTGGAAAGACAATATATCGATAAAGAGGGGAAAATGATCCGCCCGACCGAGCTTGGCAAGGTGGTTACAGAGCTTCTGGCAGATAACTTTGCGGAAATCGTTGATGTTTCCTTTACGGCTGATATGGAGTCCAAGCTTGATGAAATCGAAATCGGAAAGAAAGACTGGGTCAAGGTCCTCTCGGATTTCTATCCTTCATTCCATGAACTGATCCAGAAAGCAGAGACGGCAGTGTCGAAAGTGAAGATGGAAGAGAAGAAGACCGGCGAGAAGTGCCCGGAGTGCGGTGGCGATCTGGTGATTAAGCGCGGACGTTTCGGCGAATTTGAAGCGTGTTCGAATTTCCCGACATGCAGTTTCACCCGTAATCTCGAAGTGACCGCGAAGGGTACCTGCCCGATCTGCGGGTCCGGTCTGGTATCACATCGTTCCAGAAAATATAAGGGGCGTGTCTTCTATACCTGTGATAAAAAGGGAACGAATCCGGAGTGCGATTTCATCAGCTGGTATCTTCCGGTGGATGGACAGAAATGTGATGCCTGCGGAAGTTATATGGTATGGAAGCGTTTCCGCGGACGTGCCTATCCGAAGTGTTCTAATCCGGAATGCGTGAAGAATAAGACCAAGAAGTCGTCGAAGGCAGAAGAAGGCGAGAATCCTTCTGCTTCTGAGAAGAAGACGACTCGAAGAAAAAGCACGACAGATAAGAAAAAAGAGGAGTGATCCTCATGATGAATCCAACTATTACAGTCATCGGTGCCGGCCTTGCAGGGTCGGAGGCAGCTTATCAGGCTTCGCGGCTTGGTGTGAAAGTACGCCTCTATGAGATGAAGAAAGTAAGAAAGAGTCCGGCACATCATAGTGACGGATTTGCTGAACTTGTCTGTAGTAATTCGCTGCGTTCCAACCAGTTGGAAAACGGTGTGGGACTTCTAAAGGAAGAACTTCGTATTCTCGGTTCTCTGATTATGGAAGCAGCAGATCGAAGTGCAGTGCCGGCAGGTGGTGCACTGGCCGTAGACCGGGAAGAGTTTTCTTCTTATATTACCGACAGAATTGTAAACGATCCCAATATAGAGGTGATCCATGACGAAGTGCACAAGATCCCTGATGACGGCATCGTCGTTATTGCGACGGGACCTCTTACGGATGGAGATCTTTATGATGACATCATGAAGAGGATCGGAAATATGGATATGCACTTCTTCGATGCAGCTGCACCGATCGTTCTTAAGTCCAGTATCGATCTGTCGATCTGTTTTGCCATGTCCCGTTACGGAAAAGGCGGGAATGATTATCTGAACTGCCCCATGAACGAGGAGGAATACCGCAGGTTCTATGAGGCGCTGGTCTCCGCAGAACTGGCCAGTGTTAAGGATTTCGATAAGGAAACGGTATTTGAAGGCTGTATGCCGATCGAGACCATGGCGAAGCGTGGTTATGACACGATGCGTTTCGGACCACTGAAACCGGTAGGGCTTGTGGATCCGCGTACCGGGGAGGAACCGTATGCCTGTGTCCAGCTCCGTCAGGATGACAGAATGGCATCGATATATAATCTGGTCGGATTTCAGACGAGACTTCGCTTCCCGGAACAGCAACGCGTGTTCCGCATGATCCCCGGCCTGGAGAATGCAGAGTTTACACGGTTCGGAGTCATGCATAGGAATACATATATCGAATCCCCGAAACTCCTAAACGCGAGTTATCAGATGAGGGAGTACCCGAATATATATTTCGGCGGGCAGATCACCGGAGTGGAAGGATATATCGAGTCAACGGCTTCCGGCTTTATCGCAGGCTACTATGCCGCTCTTCAGGCAATGGGGAAAGAAAGCCCGGTTTCGTTCTCAGCGGATACTATGATCGGAGCGATGGCGCAGTATTGTTCGGATCCGGTCGTAAAGAATTTCGTTCCGATGAATGCCAACTTCGGTCTGATTGCACCTTTGGGATACCGTGTGAAGGGGAAGAAGAAAGAAAAATACCTGGCATATGCGGAGCGGGCGCTTACACAAGTCCGTGAAAACAAAGAAAAGATGGAGATGCTCTGGAAATGAATCAAAAACCATTTGATACAGCAGGATTAGCAGGATCCTCGAAAACGAAAGGCTTTTTCCGTTCATATGGACGGGATTGGGGAAAGGTTTGCGGCTGTAATGCTCTTCTTATGAGCTCGAATCTGCTTTCGTTCGTGATAGGTATTTGCCTGGTCATGCTTCTTTTCCCTTTGATCTTCGAGTCCTTCACGCCGGCGAATCTAAAGCAGGTGATCATTGATAACAATCTTGCCAATGTGGCAGAGGTAACAGACGAGGCGGTGGAGAGTATCTTCTATACGCTTTGTATGCTGAGTTCATTCCTCCTTACAGGGATGCTCCTGGTAGTCAACGGACCATTCTATTCCGCGGTGAGTTTCTATTTCCGTAATCTTCTTACCGGTGAAGGTGATTTCAAAGCCGACTTTAAGAAGGGCTTAAAAGAAAATTGGAAGAAATCTCTGGCAGCCTCCATACTGTCCATCGTGGTGACTGTAGTGATCCTGTTCAATATCGGCTATTATCAACGTGCCGATTTCGGTACAGCTTCACTTGCGGCCAAGTCGTTCTTCTCTGTGCTTCTTGCGTTCTGGTGCTGTATGCAGCTCTTCGTTTATCCCCTGATTGCCTGCGTGGAACTGAAGTTTAGAGAAGTCTATCGAAATGCCATGATCATGGTCGTCAAGAATTTCCCGGTAGTATTGGCTGTGTTTCTCATACAGCTTGTCCTGTTTCTCGTAATTCCTTTCGGAATCATGTTTTCTCTTGGGAA